>Ga0105242_10001444_pt1 | contig 18678 bp, 16 predicted proteins | sample KBSM24metaG_FD_81521 | JGI IMG/M metagenome (GOLD analysis project Ga0105242, IMG submission 81521) | Miscanthus rhizosphere microbial communities from Kellogg Biological Station, Michigan, USA - KBS M2-4 metaG | ecosystem: Host-associated > Plants > Roots > Rhizosphere > Soil | place... | reverse complement strand
GCGCGCATGGCGCAGCCCGAGGACTTCGGCGCCGCGATCCTGTTCGTCGCGACGATGCCGGCGCGGAGCTGCGTCAACGAGCTCGTGATCGCGCCGACCTGGAACCGCTTCTACGTCGGCGGCCTAGAAGCGCCGAAAAACTAGGGACAGACCACGTTTTCCCGTGACTGACGGAAAACGTGGTCTGTCCCTGTTTTGGCGTGTCACCCTGCCGTTCCTGGCGGGGTATTTCGTCTCCTACGTCTACCGATCGATCAACGCGATCATCGGTCCCGAGCTGGTGCGCGAATTCGGCCTGTCGGCGGCCGGCCTGGGACTGCTCAGCGGCATCTACTTCTTCGCCTTCGCCCTGTTCCAGCTGCCGCTGGGCGTATTGCTCGATCGCTACGGGCCGCGGCGCGTGAATGCGACGCTGCTCCTGGTCGCCGCCGCAGGAGGCCTGTGGTTCGCGCTGGCCGGTTCTATCGTTGAACTCACGCTGGCGCGTGCCCTGATCGGCCTGGGCGTATCGGGCTGCCTGATGTCCTCGTTCTCGGCGTTCGCGCTGTGGTATCCGCAGGAACGGCTGGCCACCATGAACGGCATCGCCTTCGCCTCCGGCATGCTCGGCGCCATCGTGGCGACGGTGCCGCTCGAAATCGTCCTGCGCTCGATGCACTGGCGCGAAGTGTTCCACGTCATCGTCGGCGTCACCGTGGCGGTGAGCCTGGTGCTGTTCTTCGTCGTGCCGGAGAAAATCTCCACGCGGCGCGCGGTGTCCTTGCGGACGCAACTGCGCGAGTTCGCGGCGCTCGCCCGCGATCCGGCGTTCTGGCGCATTGCGTTGTGCATGGGATCGAGCCAGCTTGCCGCGGTTTCGCTGGGCACGCTCTGGGTCGCCACCTGGCTGCGTGACGTCGCTGGCTACACGCAGGCGGAAGTCGCGCAGGCGCTGCTCCTTTTCAACCTGCTGATGATCGCGGGCTACCTTGGCTTCGGCCGGCTTGCCGACCGCTTGACGCGGCACGGCGCCAGCACGTTGCCGCTGCTCGCGGGCGGCGTCGCGACGGCATCGCTGTGCCTGGCGCTTCTCGCGCTGGGCGTGCGCTCGGGAAATCTCGTGCTATGGGGCCTGTTTTTTGGCTGCAGCACGTCGGTGGTCCTCTCCTATTCGCTGTTCTCGCGCCGCTATCCGACGGCGATGGCAGGGCGGGTCAACAGCGCCCTGAACGTCTCCGTGTTCATCGGCATGTTCAGCGGCCAGTGGGCCGTCGGACTGGTGCTCAACCAGTGGCCACAGAGCGCCGCCGGTTATGCGCCGCAAGCCTATGCCTGGGCCCTGGGCGGGCTATGGCTCGTGCAGGCCGCCGGGGTCGCCCGGCTCTGGAGCGGCCGCCGGCTGTTCGCGGCATCCGGCGATGCGGTATAAAGCCGCGTAGGAGGGTGGCCATGAAATTGCTGTTAGGGATTTTCGCGTCACTGAACTTCATTTTCAGTGCGCCGGACGTAACCGCGCAATCGAGCTACCCCGACAAGCCGGTGCGCATCCTCGTCGGCTTCACGCCGGGCGTGGCGCCGGACATCACGGCCCGCCTGCTGGCGGACAGGTTCACGGAAGCCTGGGGCAAGGCGGTAGTCGTTGAAAATATTACGGGCGCCGGCGGCAATATCGCGACCGAACGCGCCGCAAGGGCCGCGCCGGACGGCTACACGCTCCTGATGGCCGGCAACGCGTCCATCATCTTCAATCCCAGCCTCTACGAGAAACTGCCGTACGACCCGGTGAAGGACTTCGCGCCGATCACGCAGATCTTCATCGCGGCGAACGTGCTTGCGGTGCCCGGCGATTCGCAGGTGAAGACCATCGCGCACCTGATCACGCTGGCGCGCGCGCAGCCAGGCAAGCTTACCTACGGCCACGCGGGCGTCGGAACCTCGCAGCACCTGGCGGGCGAACTGTTCAAGGTCATGGCGAAGGTCGACCTGCAGCCGATCGCCTATCGCGGCTCCACGGCGATCATGCCCGACCTGGTCGCCGGGCGATTGGCGCTGTGCTTCTGCAACGTGGTGAACGTCATGCCGCTGGTGCGCGACGGCAAGCTGCGCGCCTTCGCCGTGACCTCGCTCAAGCGATCCGGCGTGGTGCCGGACCTGCCCACCATGGTGGAATCCGGATTTGCGGGTTTCGAGGCGGTGCCATGGTTCGGCCTGATGGCGCCCGCGGGTACGCCGCCGGCGATCATTGAAAAAGTCCACCGCGACACCGTGCGCATGCTCGCTGTCCCGGAGCTGCGCAGGCGGCTGGAAGAACTGGGGCTGGATGTGATCGGCAATTCGCCGGCGGAATTCGCGGCCCTCATCAAGGCCGAGCTGCCGCAATGGGCCAAGGTCATCAAGGGCGCCGGCATCAAAGCCACCGAGTAGTACGGGCTTTCTAGGCCTTCGGATTGCGGGCGCGGAAGGTGCCGATGGCCTTCGCGACCAATTCGCCTTTTTCGTCGCGCGCCTCGCCCTCGCAGAAGATGGTGGACTGGCCCGCTTTCATCACGCGGCCTTCGGCGCGCAGCAGGCCGGTGGTGGTGCCAATGAACTGGGTGCTCAGGTCGATCGTCATGATCGAGCGCGGCGGGTCGTACAGCGTGCGGGCAGTCATCGACAGCGTGATATCGAGCAGCGCGAGGATCGAGCCGCCATGCGCGGTGCCCCAGCTGGTCATGAACTCGGGCCGGATCGCCATCGACAGCCGCGCCACGCCTTTCTCGAGAGAATCCACCTTGATGCCCAGGTGCTCGGAAAAAGGGATGTGCTTCGTGAATTCGTAGGTCTCTTTCGGGATGCCGCTCATATCAGCGTTGCCCCGCCGTCGACCGCGATTGCCTGGCCCGTGATGTGGCGCGAGGCCTCAGATGCGAGAAGCACCGCAAGCCCCTTCAGGTCGTCCGGGCCGCCGAGGCGGCCTGTCGGCGTGCCCCGCAGTACTACCTCGCCGGTGGCGTCGAGCATCACCTGGGTCATCTTCGAGGGAAAAAATCCCGGGCAGATAGCGTTCACCGTGATGCCCTTCGCGCCCCATTCGGCCGCGAGCTGCCGCGTCATGCCGACCACGCCATGCTTGGTCGTGTTGTAGGAAACAGTGCGCACTACTGCGGGGTCGCTGGCGGAAAGACCGGCGGTCGAGGCGACGTTGATGATGCGTCCCCATTTCGCCGGAATCATCGCCTTGCGCGCCGCCTGTTGCGCGAGCACGAAGCTGCCGACCAGATTGAGATTGATCAACTTGTCCCAGGCCTCGAGTGGATGGTCTTCCGCCGGCGACACCCAGACGGCGCCCGCGTTGTTGACGAGGATATCGACGCGGCCGAGTTTCGCCAGCATGCGGTCGAACACGCCCGGGATGGTGTCGCGCTTGCCCATGTCGCAGACAAAGGCGTGCGCTTCGATTCCCTGCTTCGCCAGGTGCGCGACCGCGTGATCGAGTTCGTCCTGCTTGCGCGCCGTGAGCGCGAGCCTGGCGCCCATTTCGCCGAGCGCTTCGGCGATCTGCAGGCCGAGGCCGCGCGAGCCGCCGGTGATGATGGCGGTGCGTCCCGTCAAATCGAAAAGCTGTTTCACCGCCATGAAAATCTCCCTCAAAACAGAATGCTAGTATAGCCGCGGCATGCAATCCCGAAGTCTCTACACGCGCTCGCAACTCGAGCGCCTCATCGCGCCGCGTTCAATCGCGATCGTCGGCGCGTCGCCGCGCGCCGGTTCCTTCGGCCTGCGCACGCTGGAAAATCTCGCGAACTTTCGCGGCGCGATCTGGCCGGTGAACGCGAAGTACCAGGCGATCGGCGAGCATGCCTGCTATCCGTCGCTTGCGTCCGTGCCGGGCAAGCCGGACCTGGTGGCGCTGGTGGTGCCGCGCGAAGGCGTGGAGGCGGCGCTGACGGAAGCCGCGGCCGCCGGCGCCGGCGGCGTGGTGGTGTACGCCTCGGGCTACGGCGAGATGGAACGCGACGAAGGAGCGGCGGCGCAGCGACGTCTGGCCGAAATCGCGCAGTCCGCGCGCATGCCCGTGCTCGGGCCGAACTGCATGGGCCTCGTGAACCACGAGCTCGGCGTCGGGGTGAGCTTCATTCCGGAATACTCGAAAATGCCGCGCAGGCTCGGACCGATCGCCTTCGTCAGCCAGTCCGGCGCGCTCGGCTACTGCCTTGCGCAGGCAGCGGAGCGCGGCCTCGGATTCCGCTACTTTTTTTCCGCCGGAAATTCTTCCGATGTCGACGTGGCCGATCTGATCGGCGCGATGGCCGAGGATCCGGAGGTGCGCGCCATCGCCTGCCTGTTCGAGGGCGTCCCGAGCGCGCGGCGGCTTCTCGAGGCGGGCGAGAAGGCGCGCCGCGCCGGCAAACCCGTGATCGTCTATAAGCTCGGCATCAGCGAAGACGGCGCGGCGGCCGCGCGCTCCCATACGGGTTCCCTGGCCGGCTCCGGAGCGGCGTTCAAGGCGCTCTTCGATCGGGCGGGTTTTGCCACGGTAGACAACTACGAGGCGCTGGTCGAGTACGCGAAATTCTTCGCCGCTGCCGGCAAGCCTCCATCGGGCACTCCGGCGCGCGGTGTCGCGGTAGTGTCCGGTTCGGGCGGCGCCGGGATCATCGCCGCGGACATGGCGGCGCGACACGGCGTGCCCATGCCGCAACCGACGGAGAAGACGACTGCCGTGCTGCGCACCGTGGTGCCGGATTTCGGCGCCGCGCGCAATCCCTGCGACCCCACCGGACAGGTACTGAGCGTGCCCGAGTCCTACAACAAGTGCTGCCAGGCACTGCTCGACGATCCGCAGTACGGCGTGCTGCTTTGCGCGATGAGTGTCTCCTCGCGCGAAACCGGGGCAAAGCGATCCGCGGACATCGCCAGTCTCGCGCGCTCGCAGCCGAAGCCGATCGCGGTGGTCTGGGTTTCAGAGTGGCTGCAGGGACCGGCGTCGGAAGCCTATGAGGCCGACGACAGGGTCGGGTTCTTCCGCTCGATGGACCGCTGCTATGGCGCCATCGCCGCCTGGCAGCGATGGCACGACGCCAGGCCGGCGGAAGCAAGGGTGACGAAAAGAGTTCCAGGCCTGGATCTTTCCAAGAAGGTTCTGGGCGAGCGCGAGGCGAAGGCGGTGCTCGGGAAATACGGCGTCCGCTCGGCCCCGGAGCGCCAGGCCAGAAATGCGGACGAGGCCGCCAAGGCCGCGGCCGAACTCGGCTACCCCGTGGTCCTGAAGGCGGACGGCGACATCGAGCACAAGACCGAGGCTGGCGCCGTGAAACTCGATTTACGCGACGAAGCCGCGCTGCGCGCCGCTTGCGGCGCGATGAGCGCGGCAAAGGACGGTTTCCTCGTGCAGGCGATGGTGAAGGGCGGCGTCGAGCTGGTGGTCGGGATCAAGCGCGACCCGCAATGCGGCCCCGTGCTTCTGGTCGGGCTGGGCGGCGTGCTGGTGGAGGTCTTGCGCGATACCGCGCTCGCGCTCGCGCCAGTGGGCAAGGCGGAAGCGCGCCGGATGCTGGAAAGCCTGAAGGGCTTCAGGCTGCTGCAGGGCTACAGGGGCGCGCCGGCAGCGGACCTCGATTCCGTGTGCGATGCAATTGCGCGAATTTCCGAGTTCGCCGCGGATAACGCGGACGAAATCGAGGAGATCGACGTCAATCCCCTGCTTGCGCGGCCTGACGGCGCGGTGGCGCTGGATGCATTGATCGTATTGCGCGATGGCAAAAAAGCCTGATCCTGTTCCCGCGACCCCGGAGGCTGCGCGCAAGGCGCAGATCGACGCGGTGCTGCTCAAGCTGCATGGCGTGACCGCCAAGCGGGTGGGGAACCTTGATGGCTACCATGTCAGCGACCGCATGTTTGCCTGCATCAGCGGCAAAGGCGTCGCGTTGCGCCTGCCGGCGGCGAAGGCGACCGAACTCCAGTTTTCGCGCGACAACGTCGAGCCCTTCCAGCCCGGCGGCGTATCCAGCTCGCGCGAATGGGTCCAGATCAACCGCGAGGATGCGGCCGATTACGCGAAGGACCTGGAACTGTTCCAGGCCTCGCACGCCTTCGTGAAGGGCGGCGGGCGCTAGGCGCCGCCGCGCTCACTCCCCTACCTACTCCGGCTTGACTCCCGCGGCCTTCACGATCGCCGCGTACTTCGGCACGCCATCGCTGAGCATCGCCGCAAGTTCCGCCGGCGTGCTTGTGAGCGGCTCCGCGCCGGCCTTGTCCAGCGCCTCGCGTGTTTCAGCGGCACCCACGATCGACACGATCTCCTTCTGCAGCCGGTCGAGGATCGGTCGCGGCGTGCCGGCGGGCGCCATGATGGCGAGCCACAGCGAGGCATCGAATCCCGGATATCCGGATTCCGCCACCGTGGGCACGTCGGGCAACGAGGGTGAGCGTTTTGGCGTGCCCACCGCAAGCGCGCGGGCGCGGCCGGACCTGGCGTGCGGCAGCAGCGCGGGCAGGCTGCCGAAGAGCACCTCCACCTGTCCGCCGATGAGCGCGGTACCCGCGGGTCCGTTGCCGTTGTAGGGGATATGCAGCATGAAGGTGCCCGAGGCGAGCTTGAGCATTTCCATCGCCAGGTGCGTGGTCGAGCCGATGCCGGCGGAGGCATAGTTGAGCTTGCCGGGCTGCTTCTTGGCCAGCGCGACCAGCTCCCCCAGGTTTTTCGCCGGCAACGAGGGGTTGACCACGAGCAGGTAGGGCGACATGGCCATCAGGCTGATCGGCGCAAAATCCTTCACCGCGTCGTAGTCGAGCTTCTTGTAGACGCTCGGCGCCACAACGTGCGTGCTGGTGGAGGCCACCGTGAGCGTGTAGCCGTCAGGCGCGGCCCTCGCCACGACCGCGGTTCCCAGAGTGCCGCCGGCGCCGCCGCGGTTCTCAATGACGATCGATTGGCCGAGTCGCTCCGAGAGCTTCTGCGCCACGATGCGCGCCACGATGTCGGTCGAGCCGCCCGGCGGAAAAGGCACCATCAGCCGGATCGGTTTCGCGGGCCACGCTTGCGCCAGCGCGGCGCCCGGCAGCGTTGCCAGGGCACAGAACGCAGCGGCGAGCAGCCGCTGGATCACGCTATTTGCCTAGGCCAAGCCGCTTGGCGCCTTCGGTGTACAGCCGGATCTTGTCCTTCATGAACGCGTCCATCTCGTTGCTGCCGACGTTCACGAGTTCGAAGCCGCTTTTCGCGGCCAGTTCCTTCATTTCGGGATCGACGTTGAGCGCCATCCAGAGCTCGGAGAGCCGTTTCCTTACATCCGCCGGCGTCGATTTCGGCACGCCGATGCCGCGATAGGCGCCATCCACCCAGTCGATGCCGAGTTCCTTGAAGGTCGGCGCATCCGGCAGCAACGGGTGGCGCTTTTCCATCGCCACCGCAAGCGCGCGCACCTTGCCCTTGTTGTTGATCGCAAAGGCCGTATACGACATGGCGCCGCCAACGTGGCCGCCGATCACGGCCGTGGTCATGTCGCCCGTGCCCTTGAAAGGCACATAGGTGGTCTTGAAGCCGAACGCCGCGTTCATGCGCTCATGCGCAGCGTGGTTTGCCGAGTTCAGGCCGGAACCGCCGAGCGATATCTTGCCGGGCTCGGCCTTCGCGGCCTTGACGAAATCCTGGAACGTCCTGATCGGGCTGGATTCCCGCACCACCAGCGCGTCGGGCGTGTAATGGAACCAGAATACCGGCGTGACGTCGTCGGTCTTGTACTGCACCTGGCCTTCGATCGGCTGGAACACGATGTGCGGCAGGTTGATGCCGACAATGTTGCTGCCGTCGCCCGCAAGCTGGTTCATCTGCGCCCACATCAGTCCGCCGCCCGCGCCCGGCTTGTACTGGATGACTGTCTCGATCGCCGGGCACTTCTTCTTCAGCACGATCTGCTGGTGCCGCGCCGAGAGGTCCGACTCGCCGCCGGCGGGGAAGGCCTGCCAGTAGTTGAGGTTCTTGTCCGGGCAGGTCTGCGCCTGCGCCGTTGCCGCCGCAAACGCCAATGCCAACAGAAAGTTTTTCATATTCTCCTAACCTTTGAGTTGCAGCGACTTGTACTCGAGGAACTCCTCCAGCCCGTACACCCCGGCCTCGCGGCCGTGGCCCGACTGCTTGAAGCCGCCGAAGGGCGCATTCATGTTGAACGCGCCGCCGTTGATGTCGATCTGGCCGGCGCGGATCCGTCGCGCGACTTTCTGCGCACGCGCTTCGTCCACGGACCAGACCGCGCCGGCGAGGCCGTAGGGCGTGTCGTTGGCGATGCGAACCGCCTCGTCCTCATCCTTGTAGGCGATGATCGAGAGGACGGGCCCGAAGATCTCCTCCTGCGCGATGGTCATCGAGTTTTTAACCTTGCCGAAGACGGTCGGCTTGACGAAGTAGCCGCCAGCGACACCCGCGGGCTGGTCGGCGCCGCCGGTCAGGAGTTCTGCGCCTTCCGCGACGCCCTTCTTGATGTAGTCCCGCACGCGATCAAGCTGCATCTGCGAGGAGAGAGGTCCAAGGCGCGTGGTTTCCGCGAGGGGATCTCCGGGCGTGAAGTTCCTTGCCGCGTCAACCGCGAGCTTCGCCGCCTCGTCGTATTTCGAGGCGGGCACCAGCATCCGGGTAAGCGCGGTGCAGGTCTGGCCGGAGTTGAGGTAGCAATAGCTCACGGTGGTCTTGACTGCCGCGGCGAGATCGGCGTCCTCGAGGATCACCGAGGCGCTCTTGCCGCCGAGCTCCAGCGCCACCCGCTTTACCGTCTGCGCCGCGATCTCGGATATGCGCTTGCCCGCGCGAGTCGAGCCGGTAAAGGAAATCATGTCCACGTTGGCGTGCTTCACCAGCGCTTCGCCAGCGGCCGGGCCGTAACCGGTCACCAGGTTGAATACGCCCTTGGGCAGGCCGGCCGCTTCGACCACCTCCGCAAGGATGAAGGCATTGAACGGCGCAATCTCGGAAGGCTTGAGCACCACGGTGCAGCCGGCGGCAAGCGCGGGTGCGACCTTGAGCGCGATCTGGTTGAGAGGATAGTTCCACGGCGTGATCGCCCCGACCACGCCGACGGGCTCGCGCACCACGAGCGAATTGCCGACCCGGTCCTCGAACTTGAAGTCCTTGCCGATCTTCGCGTAGTTGGCGAAATTCGCGATCGGCAGCCCGGCCTGCATGCGGGCCGACATCTTGATCGGCATGCCCACCTCCTGCGAGATCGTGGAGCCGAGTTCCGCCGCGCGCGCCTTGAGGCCGTCGGAAATCTTCTGCAGGTATTCGGAGCGCTTTTCCGCGCTGGTCGCGCTCCATGACTCGAGCGCCGCATGCGCCGCGCTCACCGCCGCGTTGATGTCCTTTTCGCCGCCGGCCGGCACCTTGCCCATGACGGCGCCGGTACCGGCGTTGTGGACTTCGATGGTTTCATTGGAGGAGGGCGCGACCCATTGGCCATTGATAAAAAACTTGTCTCGCAAAATCATGGATTTAGTCCTGGAGAACGGTAAGCGGACCGCTAATGTAGCAAAAGGCTTGACTGCCGCGGGACTATGTGTTTAAGATGTTAAACATATGAACAAGAACTACATGCGATCGCTGCCCAGGCAGTGGCGCGCCATGGCTGAAGTATTCGTCGCCCTGGGCGATGAGCACCGGCAACGCATCATGCTCACCTTCGAGAAGGGCGAGCGGATCACCGTCGGCCAGATCGCGGAAGTTTCCACCCTGTCGCGCCCGGCGGTGTCGCACCACCTGAAGATTCTGCGCACGGCAGGCCTGCTGGACGAGGAGAAGATCGGCAAGGAAGTCTTCCTTTCCGTGAACCGGGCATTGCTGGTCGAAACCCTGGGCGATGTGCTGGATTACGTGAAGAGCGAGACCTGAGTTTTTTTGTCCAATATGTCTACATTCTTAATCATATGAATAGGAGAGGCAGATGAAGATCAAGCGAAATGTGCTTGCAGGTTTGATCGTGCTCGCGATGGCCGGTGCGTCCGCGAGTCCGGCGAAAGCAGAAGACAGCGTGACGCGGGACTCCGCGGCTTCGATCGGCGCGTCGCTGCTGGTCGGGTCGGTCGTGGGCTGGACGGCCTACCAGGGCTCGGAGTTCACCGTGAAGGCCGTTCGCGCCTCGGGCGACGGATTGGAGCTCATCCTGCAAGGGGCCAGCGCTGCCGTCGAGACTTCCGCCATGGTGTCCGGCGAGACCGCCCGCGCGGCGGGCGTAGGCGTCGGCACGAGCGTCAAGGTGGTCGCGGAATCGACCGGCTATGCGCTGGTCGGCGCCGGCGTCCTGCTGGCATTCGTCCCGAACGAAGCCGGGCGCGCCCTGCTGCACAGCGCGCGCCACGAGAGGAGGGCGCAATGAAAGCGCGAATTCTGCTTGGCCTCGCGATCGCGGTGTTCGTCGCGGGAACAGCGCTCGCCGGACAAAGTTGCGAGCCCCGCAAGTCGAAGCCGGTCGAGATCCGCTCGGGATTGGCCCTGGCCTACAAGGTGCAGCAGCACCTCGACGGGCAAGGCGCGCGCGTCGCAGTGATCGGGCGGGTCGGCCGCGACCTGAGCGAGTACGGTCTGCGCTACTCGCACATCGGCCTCGCGCTGCGCGACCCATCGGCGGGGCGGTGGATCGTGGTGCACGAACTCAACCATTGCGGGCGGGCCGACTCCGACCTCTATGATCAGGGGCTGGGAAATTTCTTTCTCGACGACCTGTTCCGTTTCGAGGCGGTGGTCCTCGTTCCCTCAAACGAGATGCAGGACCGTATCGCCGACGCGATCGACAAAGGCGCCGGGCGCCAGGTTCATGAACCGCGCTACAGCCTGATCGCGCACCCTTATTCCGGCAAATACCAGAACTCCAACCAGTGGCTGCTCGAATTCACCGCCGCCATGCTGGCCGGGGGCGCGCCGACCCGCGCGGCAGCCCATGCGCGCCTGGCGCAGGACAACTTCCATCCGAGCGTGCTCTACCTGCCGCCGCTGAAACGGCTCGGGGCACGGTTGTTCAGCGTGAGCACTCAATTCGACGATCACTCGTCCGAGGAATGGAGCTCGTCGCGCTACAAGGTGGTGAGCGCAGAATCGGTTTTCGCCTGGTTCGCACGGGTGGACCGGCCGATGGGACAATCCGTTCTAACGCTTCCGTGACGGCGCCTGGGGAGGGGCCATGAGCGAAAGAAGTCAGTTCAGGTTGCTTGGGGAGCGGCGCTTCCTGCCGTTCTTCCTAGCGCAGTTCTTCGGCGCTGGAAACGACAACGTCTTCAAGTTCGCCTTCACGGTGCTCGCGACCTACAGCGCGGCCGAGTGGGGCGGCATGGACCCGAAATCCGCGGGCGCGGTGATCGGCGGCATCTTCATCCTGCCCTTCGTGCTGTTTTCGGCCACCGCCGGCCAGCTCGCCGACAAGTACGACAAGTCGGCGCTGATCCGCTTCGTCAAGAACCTGGAGATCGCGATCATGCTCGCGATCGCCGCGGGCTTCGTCGGCAAGATGGTTTTCCTGCTGCTGGCCGGCGTGTTCCTGATGGGCCTGCACTCGACGCTGTTCGGGCCGGTGAAATACGCCTACCTGCCGCAGCACCTGGACGAATCCGAGCTTGTCGGCGGCAACGGCATGGTGGAGATGGGCACCTTCGTCGCGATCCTGCTGGGAACCATCCTCGGCGGCGTACTGGTGGGTGTGCCTGGTACGGGCCCCGACCTGGTGGCAGCGGTGTCCGTAGGGCTGGCAATCATCGGCCGGATCGCGGCCGGGTTCGTGCCGGCATCGCCGGCGGCGGAGCCCGGCCTCGCCATCAACTGGAACCCCTTCACGGAAACCTGGAAGAACCTCGGCCACGCGCGCAGCAACCGATCGGTGTTCCTGTCGCTGCTCGGCATCTCCTGGCTGTGGTTTTTCGGCTCGATCTTCCTCACCACCTTCACGGGTTTCGCCAAGGAGACGCTGGGCGGCGACCAGAACGTGGTGACGCTGCTGCTGGCGATCTTTTCCCTCGGCATCGGCATCGGTTCGCTGCTGTGTGAGCGGCTTTCCGGCCACAAGGTCGAGATCGGCCTGGTGCCGTTTGGCTCGATCGGCATGACCGTGTTCGCGATCGACCTGTGGCTGGCGAGCGCCGGCATGACGCCCTCTGGCCTCGCGGGACTGGGGGCCTTCGTTGCCGACCATGCCAACTGGCGCGTGATGGCGGACCTCTTCCTGCTTGCGATGTTCAGCGGCTTCTACAGCGTGCCGCTCTACGCGCTGATCCAGAGTCGCTGCGAGCCCACGCACCGCGCCCGCATCATTGCCGCGAACAACATCCTGAACGCGCTGTTCATGGTGGTTGCCTCGGTGATGTCGGCTGCGCTGCTGCATGCCGGTCTTTCACTGCCCCAGCTCTACCTCGTCGTCGGCCTGCTGAACGCGGCGGTCGCGGTCTATATCTACCTGCTGGTGCCGGAGTTCCTGATGAGGTTCATCGTCTGGATGCTGATCCATTCGGTGTACCGCCTGGAAAAGTCCGGCCTGGAGCGGATCCCGGACGAAGGGGCGGCCGTGATCGTGTGCAATCACGTGAGTTTCGTCGATGCGCTGGTGATCGCCGCCGCCTGCCGCCGGCCGATACGCTTCGTAATGGACCATCGGATCTTCAAGCTGCCCGTGCTTTCCTTCGTGTTCCGCACCAGCCGCGCAATTCCGATCGCCTCGGCGAAGGAAGATCCGCAAATGATGGAGCGCGCGTTCGCCGACGTGGCGAAAGCGTTGCAGGAGGGCGACCTGGTCGCGATCTTCCCCGAAGGCCGCATCACGGATACGGGGGAGTTGAACCCGTTCCGGCCCGGCATCAAGCGCATTCTCGAGGCGACGCCGGTGCCGGTAATCCCGATCGCGCTGCGGGGACTGTGGGGTTCCTTCTTTTCGCGCAAGGGCGGCGCGGCGATGAGCAAGCCCTCGCGCTTTGTTCCATTCCGCAAGATCGGGCTCGTGGTCGGCGATCCGGTGCCGGCACCCGCGGCCGCGCCCGAGGTTCTGCAGGCAAAGGTGCTCTCCATGCGTGGCGACTGGAGGTAACAGATGGCCTTCGTACTCGGACTGGTAGGACTCCTGGTTGGCGGCATGCTCGGCAATTTCTGGGGTGCCGCGGCGCTCGGCACAGCAGGAGTGCTCCTCGGCAACTGGATCAACAGCAATGATGAGCGGCGCAGGCAGCAACGCGCCGGCACCCATGCGCAGCCGCATGCGCCAGATGACATCGACTCGCTTCGCGAAGAGGTTCTCGCGTTGCGCCGGCGCGTGGAGCGGCTCGAGTCGGGGCAGCCCGCCGCGAAAGCGCCGGCGGACGACCTGCGGGCGGCCGTCGCGCGCGTCGCGGACGCCGCTCCCGCGGCAACTGCACCGGCTCGTGCGGCGAGCGCACCGGCGCCTGCCGCAGCGCCGCCCGCTCGCGTCGTCGCGCCCGAGAAACTGCCAGCACCCGCGCTGTCGGCGAAAGGCGAAATCCTCACTCCCGCAGCAGCGCCTTCAGCTCCGGTACTGGAATCCGTGCCGCTGGAACCGAACAGGGTCTGGGCGTGGCTTACCGGTGGCAACGCGATGGTGCGCGTCGGCGTCATCGTGCTTTTCTTCGGCGTCGCGTTCCTCATGAAGTACGCGGCCGAGCACGTACATGTGCCGATCGAGGTGCGCCTCACCGGGGTTGCGCTGGGCGCAATCGTGATGCTGATCCTCGGCTGGCGGCTGCGCGAGCGTGCCGGCGGCTACGGCCTGGTGCTGCAAAGCGGCGGGGTCGGCGTGCTCTACCTGGTCGTCTTCGGCGCGTTCCGCATCTGGAATCTCGTTCCGGGCGAAATCGCCTTCGCGCTGCTGGTGGCCATCGCGTTCGCCTCTGCCATGCTGGCCGTGGCGCAGGATTCGCGGGCGCTCGCCATCGCCGGCGTTTCGGGCGGCTTCCTCGCTCCGGTGCTCGCCTCCACCGGCCAGGGGAGCCACGTGATGCTTTTCAGCTTTTACCTGGTGCTCAACCTGGGGGTGCTTGCGGTGGCCTGGCACAAGGCCTGGCGCGAGCTCAACATCGTCGGCTTCGCATTCACGTTCATCATCGGCGGGATGTGGGGCCGCACCTACTACGGGCCGGAACACTATGCGACCACGCAGCCCTTCCTGATCGCGTTTTTCCTGCTCTATGTCGCGATCGCGGTGCTGTTCGCGCTGCGCCGCGCGCCGCGGCTGGTCGACTACGTCGATTCGGTGCTCGTCTTCGGCGTGCCGCTGGTCGCCGCCGGGCTGCAGCTCGGCCTGGTGAAGGAGTTCGAGTATGGCGCTGCCTGGAGCGCGCTCGCGCTGGGCGCGTTCTACATCCTGCTGGCGAATCTTCTCTGGCGGCAGCAGCGCGAGACGCTGCAACTGCTGGTGGAATGCTTCGTCGCGCTCGGCGTGGCGTTCGCGACGCTCGCCATTCCCTACGCCTTCGACGGACGCTGGACCGCGGCGAGCTGGGCGCTGGAGGGCGCGGCGGCGCTCTGGGTGGGCGTGCGCCAGAAGCGCGCGCTGCCGTGCGTTTTCGGGTTGCTGCTGCAGCCGGCGGCGGGCATCGCATTCCTCGCCGGCGCATCGGGCTTCGAGGCTGCGCTGCCGGTTCTCAACAGCGGATTCGTTGGCGGCGTGACGATCGCGCTCTCGGGGCTGTTCTGCTCGTGGTACCTGCAGCGTAATCTGAAAGCGGCGAACTACTGGCACTCCCCTGCGTCGATCCTGTTGCTGGCATGGGGAACCGCATGGTGGATCGGCACGGGCTGGCACGAATTGGCGACCTTCGTCGAGCAAAAGAGCATGGTCCGGGGCCTGCAGCTGCTCTACGCGGCGCTGAGCGCGATCGCCTTCGTACTCGCGCGCCGCCCGCTTGCCTGGCCGATGCTCTGCTACGCGGCAATTGCGCTCCTGCCGGTCATGGTCGGCCATGCCGTGCTCTGGCAGGGCGCGGTCAGCCATCCTTTCGCGGGCTTTGGCTACGCCGCGTGGCCGGCGGCTTTCGTGGCCATGTACTGGGTTCTCTTCCGCAGCGAGCCGGACCTGAATGAGCCGCTGCCCAGCGCCTGCCATTGCGTCGCGCTCTGGCTGCTGGTGGCGCTGGCGGGCTGGGAATGCGCATGGCAGCTCGATGCGTTCGTGGGCGAGGGCCGCATCTGGTCGCAGATCGGGCGGCCGCTCGTTCCCGTGCTCGCCACCGCGTGGATCGCCAGCCGAACCGAGGCCGGCGGCTGGCCGTTCGCGCAGCACCTGCGGCTCTACCTGGCCTACGCGCTTGCGCCGGTGATGGCAGCCCTCTGGCTGTGGGTGCTGTACATAAATTTCGCGAGCGACGGCAATCCTGCGCCGCTGCCATACCTGCCGCTGCTCAATCCGCTCGATCTGTCGGTCGCTCTGATCGCGCTGATATTCCTCCAATGGCGCAACGCGCTCGCGCGCGTCGATGCCCCTGCACCGCTGGCCGATGCATTGGGCGCGGCGCCGATGGTGTTGGGCGCGACCGGGTTCATCTGGGCGAACGGCATCCTGCTGAGGAGCCTGCACGATTGGGCGGACGTGCCGTTCAGGCTCGAGGCGATGCTGCGCTCGACCCTGGTGCAGGCGTCATTCTCCGTGTTCTGGTCCGTGCTCGCGCTGGGCGCGATGCTCTTCGCCAACCGGCGCCGCAGCCGCCCGTTCTGGGTCTGCGGCGCTGTCCTGCTGGGCGTGGTGGTGGTGAAGCTGTTCATCATCGATCTGCAACGGATCGGCGGCATGGAGCGCATCTTTTCCTTCATCGGCGTGGGCGTGCTGCTGCTCGTGATCGGGTTTGTCGCGCCGGTGCCGCCGCGCAACGAGGAGAAATCCCGGTGAAACTCATTCCCATTCTGGCCTTGCTGGCCTGTCCGCTGGCCCTTGCGGCGCCCGAGAAGCGGCCGTCATTCGCGCACGCCGCGCCACTTGCCCTTGAGGCGAAGGGCGCGATCTACGCCTTGACGCTTCCGGCCGAGGTTTACCGCGGGCTCGCGCGTCGCGACCTGGGTGACCTGCGCGTTCTGAATGGCGCCGGAGAAGAAGTGCCGCATGCGCTTGAGCGCCTCGCGGCGACCGAACGGACAGCCGGCTCCACGCTCGCGCTTGCGTATTTCCCGGTGTTCGCTCCCGCCGGAGGGCAGTCCGAGGCGGTGAGCATGAGCGTGGAGCGCAGGCCCGACGGCACGCTGCGCGCGGCGATCGTAAGCGGCGACCGGCGCGTCGCGGCGCGCGGCGTCGTCGGCTACGTCATCGACGCAAGTGCCGCCAGCGCCGCCCTGCGCCAGCTTCGCTTCGACTGGCCGGCGGGGCCGGAGGGCAGCACGCTCGACGTGCGCATCGAGGCGAGCGACGACTTGCGCTCCTGGCGCCCGGCCGGATCGGGCCCGCTGCTGGTATTGCGCCGGGGTGAGACGGTACTCGAGCGTCGTACCGTGGATTTTGCGCCGGTGCGCGCAAAATATTTCCGCCTGTCCTGGCGCGCCGGCCAGGGGGATCCAAAGCTCACCGGAGTCACCGCTCAAACCGTCGATGCGTCCACCGATGCGCAGCGCGCCTGGTTGCGATTCGATGGCGCGTCCGGAGCGAAACCGGGCGAGTACGTATTCGAGCTGCCGCCCAGCCTGCCTGTCGACCGGCTGCGCTTCGAACTGCCGCAGCAAAACACGGTGGTATCGGCGGCCCTGACGACGCAGGACCGGCCCGCCGGTCCGGAGCGGCATGTCGCTTCCGCGGTGCTCTATCGCATGGAACACGGCGGCGAGAAGCTCGAGAGTCCCGACCTGCAGATCGCGGCGACCGCGGAAAAACGCTGGCTGTTGCGCGTCGATGCGCGAGGCGGTGGCTTGGGCGGCGGCATGCCCGCGCTGAACGCGGGCTGGCTGCCGCACCGGTTGATCTTTGTCGCCCGGGGCGACGGGCCTTTTCAGCTGGTCTTCGGCAACGCCGATGCCGCCTCCAGCGCCATGGCCGTAACTGCGCTCCTGCCCGGGCATGCCAGCGACAAGCCGGTTGCTGCCCTGGGCGCAAAGCTTGGCGCAGTGGCGACCAGGGAAATACCGGCGCAAACGCCGGTCGTCGCGGCGCGCGATTACGTCGAGCAGATGGACCGCAAGAAGCTCTGGCTCTGGGGCTCGCTGCTGCTTGCCGTGCTGGTGATCGTCGGCATGGCCTGGCGCCTGACGCGCGAGATGCCGGCGCCGGGAGAGCCGCCCAAATCCCGTCCGCCCGGTGAGGTTCGCTGAGGCCGCGGTACCGGTCGCTATACTTCGCTTTCCGAACCATCCTCAGGAAACCGCATGGCACGCAACGGCAAGGGGGCGGTCTGCCGCGAATTGAACAAACCGGTCGTCGTCGAGACCATCTCCGTGGACAGTCCCAAGCGCGGCGAGGTGATGGTGAAGCTCGCCGCCTGCGGCGTGTGCCATTCGGACCTTTCGGCGACCAACGGCACGATTCCGCTGCCGCCGCCCCTCGTCCTTGGCCACGAAGGCGCGGGTGAAATCGTCGAAGTCGGCGAAGGAATATCAGGAGGACCCGGCGGCTTCGCTGTGGGCGATCATGTCGTCACCTCGTTCATCTACATGTGCGGCAAATGCCGCTTCTGCTCCGGCGGGCGTCCGGTGCTGTGCGTGGAGCAGGGCAAGGCCCTGCTGACGCCGCCCGAGGGCACGCCGCGCATCAAGGACAAGGACGGCAAGCCGCTCAACATCTTTTCGGGCTGCGGCGTAATGGCCGAATACGCCACCCTTTCGGTGGATAACCTGGTGAAGATCGACCCGAAAATCCCGCTCGATCGCGCGGCGCTGGTCGGCTGCGCGGTGACGACGGGAGTAGGCGCGGTCTTCAATACCGCGCGGGTGGAGCCGGGGTCCAGCGTCGCGGTGTTCGGCTGCGGCGGCGTCGGGCTGAACGCCATCCAGGGCGCGGCGATCGCCGGCGCCGAGCGCATCCTCGCCGTCGATACCATGGCCTCGAAGCTGGAGATGGCGAAGAAATTCGGCGCCACCGACGTGTTGCTCGCCGCGCCCGGCCAGGATCCGACCAAGGACATCAAGAAGCTCACCGGCGGCGGGCCCGACTACGCCTTCGAATGCGTGGGCTCGGGCGCGCTCGCGGAACTCGCCTACAAGGTGATCCGGCGCGGCGGCAAGGCGGTGATCGTCGGCGTGGCGCGAGCGACCGACGCGGCCTCGATCAAGCCGATGGGCATGGTGTTCGAGGAAAAAACCCTGCAGGGCAGCTACTTCGGCTCCTGCGTGCCGCGCGTCGACTTTCCCCGCATGCTGCAGCTCTACATGGCGGGCCGGCTCAAGCTGGACGAGCTGATCACCCGGCGCTACAAGATCGACGAGGCGCCCGAAGCCTTCGCCGACCTGGAATCCGGGAAAAACGCGCGCGGCGTCATCGTTTTTTGACGCCGACGCGTTCAACACCTCGCGCGCGGCGTGATCGTGTTCCGACGTAGGACAAACTCCGACAGAACGTCGAGCCGCTGTCCGATACATCCTGCGGGGCGTCTTCGCTATCTTGCGGCCATTCCCCCGGGGCTGGGGTTGGACGCGCAGTTCCCTTCTCCCATCGCCTACTGCCGGCATCCGCCAGTCCCAGGGGTACCCTCCCGCAAGCTTGTAGGACAGACCCCGACAAAATCTCAAGCAGCCGTCCGACTGCTTCGCTTCATGCATTCCTATAGCTT
>Ga0105242_10001443_pt1 | contig 18683 bp, 9 predicted proteins | sample KBSM24metaG_FD_81521 | JGI IMG/M metagenome (GOLD analysis project Ga0105242, IMG submission 81521) | Miscanthus rhizosphere microbial communities from Kellogg Biological Station, Michigan, USA - KBS M2-4 metaG | ecosystem: Host-associated > Plants > Roots > Rhizosphere > Soil | place: Michigan... | reverse complement strand
GTGGCGACTGTCTTGTCGGGAACGGCACAATTCACGACAAAACTACTGCAGGCTGGGACAAGATCCTTGCGAGCGTACTACGGTGGCGATGTAAGTCTCACCGCCAGCTCGTCGCCCGCGGTGCCGCAAACCGTAAATGCCTTGCCCGGGGGTGGATTCACGGCCGCAACAGGAAGTCCGCACGACGTTGGTAGTTTCCCGGCCAGCATTGCGCTCGCGGATTTCAACGGGGATGGGATAGCGGACTTGGCGGTGGCGAATAGCGATGAGAACACTGTGACGGTGTTGCTCAGCGATGGAAGCGGCGGTTTTACGGCGACGGCTGGTAGTCCGATTGATGTCGGTCTCGGCCCAGAGTCCATTGCGGTGGGAGACTTTAACGCGGACGGGAAATCGGATTTGGCGGTGGCGAATAGCGTTGGGAGCAACGTTACGGTGTTGCTGGGTAACGGAAGTGGTGGGTTTACGGAAGCGGGCAGCAGCCCGTTCAGCGTGGGCTTCTTCCCCCTGTCGGTTGCAGTGGGAGACTTCAACGCAGACGGGAAAGCCGACTTGGCTGTGGCCAATAGCTTTGACGACAACGTGACGATCTTGCTGGGTAGCGGGAGTGGTGGGTTTGCGGCGGCGGCTGGTAGTCCGGTTAATGTTGGCGCCTCCCCACAGTCCCTTGCGGTGGGAGACTTCAACGCGGATGGTAAGGCAGACTTGGCCGTGGCGAATGGCAACGACGACAACGTGACGGTCTTGCTGGGCAATGGCAGTGGCGGTTTTGCGGCGGCGAGTGGAAGCCCATTCAGCGTGGGAGGTTTCCCCACATCCGTTACGGTGGGAGATTTCAGCGGGGACGGCAAAGCGGACCTAGCGGTAGCGAATGATACTGATGACAACGTGACGATCCTGTTGGGCAATGGCAGTGGTGGGTTTACGGCGGCGGCCGGTAGTCCATTCAATGTGGGATCAGCTCCTTTCTCTGTAGCGGTGGGAGATTTCAACGGGGACGGCAAGGCGGACCTGGCGGGCGCGAATAATTTTGACGACAACGTGACTGTGTTGCTCGGGAATGGGAGCGGCGGGTTCGCTGAGTTGGTCGGCAGTCCGTTCAGTGTGGGATCGGCTCCTACCTTCGTCGTGGTGGGAGATTTTAACGGGGACGGCAAAGCAGACCTGGCGGTCGCGAATCAGTTTGACAACAACATAACGGTATTGCTGGGAGCAACGCCCGCTACGGTGACCAACGTAACTTCATCCACGGTAAATGGGACCTATGGTGTGGGAGCCGCCATTTCAATTCAAGTGGTATTCACCAAGAACGTGGCGGTCACAGGTACGCCGCAGTTGGCTCTGAATTCAGGAGCCACGGTGAACTACTCTTCCGGAACCGGCACCAGCACGCTGACATTCACCTATACAGTGGCGGCTGGACAAAATAGCGCGGACCTGGACTATACTTCAATATCCGCTCTGACCCTCAACGGCGGCACGATTAACGACTTGGCCGCGAACGCGGCTATTTTGACGCTGCCCGCTCCGGGGGCGGCGGGATCGCTGGGGGCCAACAAGAACATAGTGATTGGGTCCGGGCCTCCGGCGCCGACACTGGTGTCGCCGCTCAACGGTGCGATTGCGGTACCGGTCTCGACAAGTTTAACGTGGAGTTCGTCAACCGGTGCGACTTCCTACGATGTATATCTAAGCACCTCAAACTCGCCATCGTTCGTAGCGAACGTCGCGACTACGAACTATACTCCGTCTCCGCTTACGGCTTCGACGGAGTATTTTTGGAAGATCGTGGCAAAGAACGGCTCCGGCAGCACCGCGTCCGCAATTTGGTCGTTTACGACACTGAAGCCCGGAGCACAACCAGCTTCCGTGAGCCCTTCTTCGGGATCCTCCGGACGCCAGGTGTTCACTTTCGTTACCAGGAACGGGGCTGGTGCAAACAGCATTCAATATGCGCAGTTCCTGTTCAGCAAGGCGGGGATTAGCGCTCTGAACGCGTGCTACATCAGTTATGACCCCTCCGTGAACGTGTTCTATCTTCTCAACGACGACTTGACGCAGTGGTATGGGCTTCAAGGAGGCTCCGGCAATACCATTGGCAACGGGCAGTGTACTATTCACGGAGCCACCAGCGGCTCTAGTAAAGCCGGCACGGATTTGACGACCAACGTGGATATCAGCTTCCGGTCTGGATTTGCAGGACTAAAGACGATTTATCAATTCGCCGGAGACACCTCGGCGGGTACCAGCGGGTGGCAATCCATGGGGACGTGGAATGATATCGGTGACCCGAGCGTGGTGGAGTTGGTTTCATTGAGTCCAAGTTCGGGAACTGGTGTTTCACAGACCTTCACGGCGGTGACCAAGGACGGCGATGGAGGGGCAACGATTCCGTTCGTGCAGTTCGTCATGACAGGCCAGTCCATCAGCGCCTTCTCCGGTAACGGTTGCTTTATCCATTACGACCGTGCTTCGAATGTGTTTTTCCTTTTAAACGACTCCGCGACAGCCTTTTCCGGGATGTTTGCAGGAAGTGGATCGGTTTCCAACAGCCAATGCACCTTGACTGGCGCAGGGTCGGGCGGGACGGTCGTGGGATCGAATCTCACCGTTACCTACAACTTGACTCTTGCGGCCGGCTTTACGGGCGCGAAACAGAGCTATATGCAGGCAGTGGATAATACCGGCGTCATCGAAGTCTGGCATAAAATTGGGACGTGGACAAGATGAACCGGGATGATCCTTGGTTTTAGACGACGCCCCGTAGCCGCCCAACACGCTCGGGACAAAGGACTCAGTGAACGGCACGCCTTCCGACTGGTGAGTCAGTCCCGTGGAACGCGGCGCTCTCAGCCATGCAACGCAGGGACGAAGACCAACTGGCCCAGGCCATCATCGCATTAGCCAGCCAGTACGGCCGGTTCGGCGCTGGAACGTTGGGAGGGATTGGCGTTGAAACGCCTCTTCCTCCGATAGAGCATTCACCGCCCGTGGTCATCTAACCCCAAAGTGCGTGCTTATTTTTGCGCGCTTCGCCGCGGTCTGGCGAACACCTTGTCTAAACCCTCACGAGGCAGGAGCAGGGGGTCGCGGTTGTGCATGTAGTGGCGATAGCGATTCAGTGTATCCGAATACTCTCCGTCGAAAATCACCTCGCCTTCATGCAACCAAATTGCCCGGGAACACAGTTCTTCAGCAGGCCCGGAACCGTGCGAAACACAAAGCAAAGACATTCCGCGCTTCCGAAGTCGAAGAATCGCCTTGAAGCACTTGTGCTGGAAAGCCGAGTCTCCGACATTCAAGACCTCATCCACAATCAGGAGATCCGGCTCAAAACTGACCGCGATAGCAAAGGCCAGACGCATAATCATGCCAGCAGAATATGTCCGTAGCGGCTCATCTATCACATCGCCGAGTTCCGAAAAGTCGATGATTTTTGGTGTGCACTCGCGAACGCGCGATTTATCGAAACCAATGAGCGCCGCATTTAGAACCAGGTTTTCACGTCCCGTCAAATCAGGATGAAAGCCCGAACCCAGTTCCAGGAGCGCACCGATTTTGCCTCGAGCGACAATGCTACCCTTGTCCGGTTTGGTAACCCCGATCACCAGACCCAACAGGGTTGTCTTTCCTGCCCCATTCGCGCCCACGATCTGAATCCCCTCAGCTTTACCTACGTTGAATGAAACGTTCTTGAGGGCGTAAAAGGTGTGTTGATCTTCGCCCCGGCGGACGGTGTCCTGCGCATGCTCCCGAAGAAGCTTAGCCGCGATTCGCCGGCTGAACATTTTATATACGCCTTGAACCTCAATAACATTCATACAGTCACAGATAGTTGTAGAACCGGCCTTTGAGCTTTGCAAAAGCCAACCAACCAAAGCCCAGCGAAGCAAAAGAGATGAGAGTCACGGTCAACAGCAGAGAATACGAGGGCGACCTGCCTTCGAGGAGAATGTTCCGCAACCCTACAGCAAGCGAGGTGAGCGGATTAAACTGATAGAATTTCTGATATTGCGCCGGCACCAGACTAAGCGAGTAGACAATCGGGACGAGCCAGAACAAAATCGTATTAATTGATTCAACGATATACCGCGTGTCCCGCATTAGGACGTTGAGCCCGGCGGTCAGCAGGGATAAACCTATAACGAAGACGATCTCGAGGAAGAGTAGCACTGGCATCCAAAAGTAGTGGAGATTGATCCCAAGCCCAAACACCAACACCAGCAGCAACAACAATCCGATTTGGATAGCCAAATCCAAGCAACAGGCAAGCACTGCAGCGATCGGGATCACTTCCCTAGGAAGTGGGACGCGCTTGACCAGACCGCCGCTATCTAGAATGGAGGCTGTCCCGGCGCGCCACGCAACAGAGAAAAAATTAAACGGGAGGAGCCCGCAAAACACAAAAATGGGATAGTTTCGTTCAGCGTTCTGGAAAATACCTCGGAAGACAAACGTAAGAACGCCCATCATCACGATGGGATTGACAAGGCTCCAAAGCACCCCGAGCGACATGTTCCGATATCGTACCTTGAAATCTTTCGCAACAAGTTTCCGAATCAGATAGTAGTAATCGCCAGTCCACATCAGCGTGAATTTTTTATCGGTCCGATCCGCAAAGAGCGAGACTTTTCGTGAGTGTAGCACAGAAATCCACCTTGCAGGTCACGCGGCCTCCCTGAAGCAAGTGGAAGCAGGACGGGGCAACTCGTGGGCCGGCCTGGGGCATCACTTACCGACAGTATGAACAGGCCTATCGAAGTACCGGCGACAACTCTCGTCGGAAGCCTCGAGTCGAAAGGCAACTTGGTTATGGGCTAGCGATTTGTAATGAAATCAACAAGCTTTCGTGCCGGACGAGTTAGTTTCCAACTCCAAGAGCTCCGTAAGCTCTCCACTTCCTTGGAAACAGCCATTGTGGCGGCTCTTAATGCCCCCATTTGCGATTCCAAGTCTGCGTTCGCGGTCTCCAGGTCTTTAATTTGCTTTAAGAGTTGATCGCGCTTCGATGGGACGGCTCCGCAAATCCATTCCGCGGCATCTTCCGGAGACGGCAATTTGTCTACTGACCCTTCTCTACGCTTTTCCAAGAACACCTGCCACTGGTGCCCAGCTATCGAAGGAAAGACCGTATGGCGAACCGCAAGTCCAGCAGAACGGATCGCATCCAGAAACCATCCCAAGTCATAAATCACGGCGTTCGTCGGATCTTCGGCGTTAACGAACAGGCAATTCTGCCATTTTTCAAGCCACGGATAACCTTTTCGGTCGAAAAAGAACCATGTCGTTCGGGCGACTCCCTCACCGGCTAGGATTCTTTCGATTTCGCGAAGATAAAACTCCGTCTGAAGCTGATAGATGTGTGTAAAGACAGAGTGAGCGTTCACCAGAGTGAACTCGCCCGAGCCAACCGGGAACGGCGCAGTCAATTGCTGCGCGTTATCCGGACCGAGCCCGGGGTTATACACGTTGTGGTGCAAGAAGTGAAAATTAGAGTTCGCGGTAGAAAGATTCGCCTGGCACCAGGCGACCATCCGGTGGTGAATGTCAATGCCGACATAGCGCCGTGGCCGCACCTTTTGCTGCATCAGTTGACGCGCCTGCCGTCCACAGCCGCTCCCAAAATCAAATACTGAGGTGTATAGATGCGCTGGTACCTCGGGAAAGACAGGTTCTCCGGTCGGATTTTCGTAGAATATGTCGTCCGTGGGGCCGACAAGTGCGCGAAAAGCAGGAGGAGGCATCGGGATCTCGGACAGGGCGTCGCGCGTCTCCGTCTCAAAAACGCGGATGGTTGAGTCGGTTCGCTCCATTACGACAAAATCTTGGTATCCCAGTGATCCGCATGGAATATGATTGAGAATTTTGAAATAGCTGCCCCAGTGCTCTTTTACATATTCGACAGTGTGAAAACTGGAATGATAGAACTCAGGAAAAGGGCCGTTCGTCCACTCATCATCTGAGATGAACAAAATGCCAGTATCGCCAAGTTGCTTTCGCATTGGAGCTAGGTCGGCATTTGCCTTGATCCATTGTTCCTCTAGTGTTTGCAGGGCTTTTTGGCCGGAAAAGCTAACTACTAGCACGGCGCCTGGTTTAGCAACACGTCTCAGCTCTTCGAGCCAGCGGTCCTGATAATTCGAGTCGAGGTGGGTGAATACACTGTGACAGTAAACAAGGTCAAAGGTGGCGTCGGGGAACGGCATGGGAGGCAACTCGTTGATGACCAATACGGTCGCCGTGGGAACCTGGGGTCGCAGCCAAGCGACCGCCTCCTGATCGATATCCACACCAGTCACCGCCGTTAACGGGACGACATCCCGGAGCTGGAGCATGATCCTGCCGCATCCACAACCAAAATCCAGGATCCGGTCTTGATCGGTAAGATTCCGCCCTACCGACGCTAGCGCCGACTCGATGTCCCTCACCGACTGGCTGCCGGATTGGACAAACCAATCAGGGTCGCTGGTGCCCGCTACCCGGTATATCAATTCTTTTGGAGGAAGCAAAAGCTCCGATTGTCGATTCATATCAGACTCCTGTATGCTCCGCGTATCTTGCTCCGCGGATCGCTGACGTCAACGACGCTGCTTGATGAGTTGCAACCGCGCTTCCATAGCCGCTCCGACTGCAGCAGGAGAGAATTGGTTTTCAATGAGCACCCGCCCGGCCCGAGCCCGCTGCTCGCGTAGTTGCCGCTTCTCGTAGACGGTTTGCATTTGTTCCGACGCGTCCTTCAAACACGGATCAGCCCATAGGCAATGCGGCGGATATGGCGGGTTGCCAGGCCCCACCTCTTGGAGATTGTAAGATACCAAGAAAGAATTATTCGGAGTAGTGAAATCCAGATTACCAGAATACGCGGTTGCGATGACTGGCTTTTCCAACAGCATTGCTTCCCCAAGAACTAGGCCAAATCCCTCCGAGCGGTGAAGGGATACGATACAGTCACTCGCGTCGATCAAGGCGACCACATCATCGTGCCGAAAGGTCTCTTCAATAAGACGAATGGAATGGCCGGCAGCCTCGGACCGCAACCACTCCAGTTTCTCGGGAGCGGAATCAGCATGATTTACTTTCACCACCAGCTCACAATCGTTTTTCTTGGAGAACGCCGCCTTGAATGCCCGCACTACACCGAGAGGGTTCTTCCGGTCGAAGCAACTGCGCATGTCAAAAACGGTCAAAAATACGAAGCGTCGAGAGTCGATGCTAAAATCCTGACGCCGCTTCTTACCGACTACTGGTGGACTGATGCTGTAAGGAATTCGGATCACTGGGATCGGTGCCCGTGCAGCAATCGCCGCCTGGCAAAAACCGCTGGGCACCCAAATTTCATCGTATTCTTCAAACGCCTTGTCCCAGCCCCATGGCATTTCATCCAGTTCCCACGTCCAGAATCCAATGTTGTATCGCCGGGGCAATCGTACTGAGTTTCTGTGGACCACCGCAGTTTGGTCAGCATTCACGAAGTAGAGATTGGCGCTATAGTGAGCCGATTCCGAAAATTCGGCAACCGACCGATCCATCTCGCTGAGGAGAGATGCCTGCAGATTATGCATCGTGAACGGGACACCGACGGATTTCAATGCGTCGGTCCCGTTTCGCGCAGATTGGCCCACCCCCGTCTCGGCACGAAAGTAACCGTATACATTCACGCCGAAGGGTAAGGTCGCAAGTTCGGGCGGCGACTGCGCCGGAGCCGAAGGAGGGCGTAATTTGGCGCGAGCATTTAACCCTGAAATTCCTCGTTTTCGGACGTTGCGTATCGTTGCCGTAAGCGGACTCAGCCGGAAGGCAACTCTCATTAACGCACCGTAGATATCCAAACGGGCTTGTTCGGAGAATCGTAACTCCGAACGCATCAACCCTAAATTCTTGCGTAGCGGAGCAAGATACTCTTCAGTCAGGCCATAGCTATGCCGGCCGTAGTTTAACAGCCACGCAAGGTAAGCAGCCGCGTCGCGTCCTTGAGGATCGGGAAACACCCGTTGCAAGTCTAGACGGCTCTCATAGATATAGCGCGCCAAAATGGTGAGGCGCGACGGTCTCTCTCCGTTACCAGCCATTTCATTAAATGACGCCGCGGAGTCAACCCGCTGTTTCTTTGCAATTCGTCTCAAGACCGGGTCGTTGACTCCGTTCGCAAGAAGGTCCGCACATATTACCGGCAGGCCGCTCGATAGATTCGCCTCTGCAACCGCTGACGTTTGTTCAGACAGTCTGGCGGATTGCAACGCGGCGTGCACGCCGGTCAAGAGGGGCTCGCTCAAGAGATGCTCGCGGGGAGCGCTCGACAACATCCACTCCAAGAAGCGAACATGATCTGCACCGAAAATATCCGGCATCGCAGCTTGGACATCTTCCCTGAGTCGATATACTCGGTAAGCGAGTTTCGTCACACCCAAGGAACCGTTCCCCGATCGAGATATCGGCGCATTCCACAGATCCACCATGCGCTCAAATCCCTCGTCCGAAAAAGGGTCGTTGATTTCGGCCAGCAGGTGCGGCGCTTCGCTAAGCAGGTGGCGTCCGATATCGGGGATCTGGCAACCATTCTGAAACCGTGCGTGCGTGTAGGGCCATTGGCTAGTTGCGGAAAACTTTTTCGCGAAAAGCTCCTGTCGATATCGATCGCAAAGAGTCTTGAGGTCGTCTCTGGAGCTTAGTACTACACGATCCTGATGTCGGGAAAGGACGTCGGGCGAACGGGGATCATAACCGCTAAAGTGGAAGAAGCAAAGAAGACGATCGTTGACAAGAATCGCGTCGTTCTGAAATATTACTCGCCGGTGATCCGCATTCCAATATGCTACGTTGTAGTCGACATCCCGCAGGATACGAACTCCTGAAAACAATCCGGGTACCAAATCGATCCATCTCTGATCCACGAAGAATCCGCGCGCAAGATCGACAACACAGTGGTCATAGAGACGAGACTGCCACCAAAGCAGAAATCTATCGACTTCGGGGCCAGTCCTCACTCCTATGAACCCCAGATTGTACGTCCCGGTCCTCAGGATCTGCAGTTCACTCGGCTGCCGGTCGTCGTTCAACTCCTCGGTCAAGTGAGGCGTGAGCACGATGTCAGCGTGGTCGAGCGCCTCCTCGATCCCGCGCAAAGAGGAATAGACTCGTATGTCCGGATCAAGGTAGATGATCTTTTGTAGCTTGTAATTGCGAATCAACCAGCTCAAGAAGAACGGCTTTACCGCGGTCGACAGCTCAAGAACGGAATATTTGAAGTGAAACCAACGGGACTGAGGGATTCCCAGGGCTTCCGAAGAGACTACGATGAAGTCTTCGTTTGTGGGATCGAAGTAACCTTCGACTTGATCGACGAGAAGGACTACTCTCATGCAATGCGGATCCGTCCTCTTGACGGAATCCATCAGCACCCTGGCGTGCGCGAGGTAATTCTTCGCAATAATCGTGACGACGGCGGTGAGTGGCTGATCGCGATGTGATTCCCGGGAACTCGTAGGAGGACTCATGACTTACGTTACTAGTGACCTCGGCTGAATCTTAGCAGCTTACCATGACCTATCCCGCGCAGATCATCTAAGCTCGCCGATGCAACCGGAATCGCAACGGTGTGCCGCTATGTTCCTGTCTACGGGTTCCAAGTCGCCACCTGGTGCCATACCTCGATGATGCCGGTATTATCGACGGCCTGCATATAGATCTGCTTCGTGCCCGCAAAACCCGCCGCGAAGGTCAAGTTGTAGGTAACGGTGAGATTCGATCCCACGGCCGTCCCACCCGACCCTGCGCCAGTCAAAGTGCAGTGGCTATTGGAAACCGATCCACTTCCTGCAAACATTCCGGAAAATGCTGTCGCGGAGTCGTTTAAAAGGAAGAATACATTCGAACCACGGTCGTAATGGATAAAGCAACCGTTACCAGTGAAGGCGCCGATGGGCTGGCCCGTCATGACGAACTGCACGAACGGAATCGTTGTGCCCCCATCACCGTCTTTAGTCACCGCCGTGAACGTCTGCGAAAAGCCGGTGCCTGAATTCGGACTGAGGGAAATCAATTCAACCACCGTCGGGTCTCCAGTATCGTTCCACGTGCCCATCGGAATCCACCCGCTCGTCACTTGTGACGTGTCTCCAGCAAATTGGTACACGCTCTTAAGTCCCGAGAACCCCGAGCGGAAGCTGATATCGATATGCGTCGTTAGGTCCGTGCCCACTTTAGTCGATCCGCTTGTCGCTCCGTAGATAGTGCATTGTGCATTCCCTACCGTGTTGCCGGAACCACCCAATAAACCAAACCACTGCGTCATGTCGTCGCTGAGGAGATAAAATACGTTCGCAGTCGGATCGTAACTGATGTAACACGCGTTCAGAGCGTTGATCCCGGACTTACTGAAAAGGAATTGCGCATACTGGATGCTATTCGCACCTAGTGCGTCTCGCGCCACAAAGCTGAATACTTGGCGGCCCGTTGATCCTGAAACGGGAATTACCGATATAGGTTGCGCTCCGTTCACCACCGTTTGGAACGAAACCACTGGGGAGTTCGCTGTCATGCCGCCGTTTCTGGCAACAATATTCCAAAAGTAGGTTGTACCGAACGCAAGAGCCCCGGGATCGTACGTGGTTTCCGCCGTGCTTGTTACCAGCGGCGGAGGATTCACCGTACCGAAATAAACATCGTAGGTAAGAGCGTTGGCGGATGCGTTCCAGGAGAGTTTTTGCGCCAAGGGCACCCCCGTCGCCCCATTAGACGGCGCAATCAATACCGGCGCGCTCAAGGAGACGGAAACCGTGAAACTGACAGGTATAGTCATCGCCTTGGTACCGCTTTGTTCGGTGGCGACGATCTGCCCAGTGTAAACGCCCGCAGGTATTGGAGTAGCCGCGATGATGGAGGCAGTCAGACTCTTAGGAGTGGTGCAGAGTACGCAAGCACCCGCGGACACCACGGACAGCCAAGGGCTGCCATTGCCCGTATCTCCCACGAATGTGAAGTTGAAGTTCGTGCCCGCGCTGGCGAGATTGAGAACCTGGGCGAGGGGATTCGCACCTCCGTACGCCTTGGTGAAGCTGAGAGGGGCCAGTTGCGCGAAAACGGAAGGGCCGACGGTTACGCTCACTGGAATCGATACGTTTCCCCCGGCGCTCAGCAAGACGATTTCTCCCGTGAAAGTTCCCGCGACGAGCCCGAGGCTTGGCAGATTGGCTAGATTGACCCCAACAGTGAGGGTGGAAGGGGCTGTCCCGCTGGGTGCGGAAACAGTTAGCCAGTCGCCGCCATCAGATGTATTCTTTGCGACGGTCCAGCCCAGAGTGCCGTAGCCGGCATTTCGAATCTGAATGTCCTGCGTTGCTGGAGTGCCGCCGCCTGCGAGGAGGGAAAAACTCATTTGGCCCGGTACATTGTCGAAGAACGCGCCGCTCACCGGGGCAACCGTCAGCGTCACTGGCACGGTGATCGCCATGTTACCCGCTTGGGCTGTAAAAACAATCTGCCCGGTATAGGTGCCCACGGCAAGTGTCGGGCTAGCACTAACCAGCGCCGTGATGGTTTGCGGTGTACCACAGAGGACGCAGTTGTTCCAGCTTCGGTTGTCAATTGTTAGCCAATTGCCGCCGGTAGCTGTGGCCGAACTTGCCGTGAAGTTGAAGGCCGTGCCGGAGCTGGCGACGGTCAAGGTCTGCGGGAGCGGATTGGCTCCGCCAAACACTTTTGTGAAGTGAATGGGATTGATTTTACTAATAACGTTGGCGCCGACCACCGCGACGACCGAAATTGAAGTACTGTCACCCGCCGCTGTTCGAAAAACAAGTTCACCTACGAAAGTCCCGGCAATGAGGCCCAAGCCTGGGAGGTTGGCTGTCGTCACCGAGACTGTTACGGTCGAAGGAGCGGTGCCGCTCAACAAGGACGCGCTCAGCCAGTTGGCCCCATCCGAGGTACTTGTTGTAAGAGTCCAACCCAATGAGCCGGAACCGCCATTTCTGACCTGAATAGTCTGTGAAGGCGGATTCGTGCTACTTCCCGTCTTGAGGGAGAAACTCAGCTGTCCCGGGAGGTCATCAAAATACGTTCCGCCCGCAGGTGCAACCGTTAGCGTTACCGGCACCGTCATCGCCATATTGTCAACTTGCGATGTCAACACGATTTGGCCGGTATAGGTGCCCACTGGGAGCGTTGGACTGGCGTTGACGATCGCCGTAATCGTTCCCGGAGTTCCACACAAGACACAGTTGTTCCAACTCACGTTATCTACCGACAGCCAACTGCCCCCCGTTGCCGTGAACGCGGCCGCCGTAAAGTTGAAACCAGCGCCAGTTCCGGCAATGGTTACCGTCTGCGGAAGCGGGTTAGGTCCCCCAAAAACCTTTGTAAAGTTGATTCCATTAACTTGAGTAAAGACGTCAGCCCCCACAACCACACTGATGGGCACACTCACGTCACCTCCAGAAGAATGAATCACGACCTCGCCCACGAAAGTACCGGCGATCAGACCACCATTGGGCAGATTCGCAACCGTCACGCCGATGTTGACAAGCGAAGGAGCTACGCCGCTGGTAGAGGAAATCGTCAGCCAATTCGCAGCATCCGAGGTGCTTCCCGCTATCGTCCAACTTAGCGTCCCGCTGCCCGCGTTGCGGATTTCGAGCGGCTGGCTGGTGATCGATGTCCCGCTCGTCTTCAGCGAAAAACTCATCTGGCCTGGCACGTTATCGAAATAGGTGCCGCCACCCGGAGCAATCGTCAAAATTACAGGTATCGTGATCGACATCGAGTCCGTTTGGGTCGTAATCACAACCTGCCCCGTGTACGTGCCCACGGCCAGCGTGGGACTGGGCGCTACTGTTACGGTGATCGCCCCCGGCGTTCCACAGAGGACACAGTTATTCCAGCTAGCGTTGTCAACTGACAGCCAACTGCCGCCAGTTGCCGTCGACCAAGACCGAGTGAAATTGAACGTGGTCCCTGTGCTTGGGATGGTTAGTGTCTGCGGAAGCGGGTTTGCGCCACCGAATACCTTGGTGAAGCTGATGGCATTGATCTGGCTTAGGATATTAGCGCCTACAACCACGACCACCGGAACAGTGACGTTGCCGTTGACGTTCTGAAACACAAGTTGGCCGATGAAACTCCCCGGTGTGGCTCCACCCCCTGGTAGATTAGCAACAGTAATTGAAGCCGTGACCGTGGAAGGCGCGGTACCAGTGGTACTGGATACGGCCAGCCAGTTTCCTCCATCCGAAGTGCTCTTGGTAAGCGTCCAACCAAGCGAACCAGCCCCGCCATTGCGGACTTGCAAATCCTGACTCGTGATGGCTGCACCGCTGGTCTTCATCGAGAAGCTAACTTGGCCAGGCAGGTTGTCGAAAAAGGCCGATGACGTATTCGCGACCGTCAAAGTTACAGGAATCGTCATTGCTACCGTTCCGCTTTGTGAAGTGACGACGACTTGTCCGCTATAACTGCCAACGGCCAACGTCGGAAGGGTAGTTACGATCACACTGAGTGTTGCCGGCGTCCCGCACAGGGCACAGTTGTTCCAGCTTACGTTATCAACTGAAAGCCAAGAGCCGCCTGAGGAAGTGGATGCGGCATAGGTGAAGTTAAACGCCGCACCAACGCTATTAATGGTGATCGTCTGGTGAAGCGGGTCCGCTACGGCGAATGGCTTTACGAACGACAGTTGGGGAACGGGGGCGAAGGTTTGGCCCTGTAGAGAACCAATAAATAGAGCGAAGTACAAAAATAAAAATATGGTTGAAGGCGAACAAAAGGCAATCTTGATCCGGCAGGCAGTCACGGGGGTGACCTCCTCGTTGAAAGATGTTTGAATCGGATTCACTGATTATGGGGTTATCCCAGCTCTTCGTCAAGAGTTTCTTGTGTAACGCGCCTGGGAATCGGACCGACCTCTCTCCACTGCTTGCTGAGCTTATGCGGAGATTTTGGCTGCCTTAGCTACGCGATATCTCTTGCAATCGCATTCCACCATCTCGTCCACTAATTCATGAAGAGCGGTCTTGGGAGCCCAACCCAGTTGTTCCTTCGCCTTGCTCGCGTCTCCCATCAGCAGTTCCACTTCCGCAGGCCGGTACAGGGTGGGATCGACGACTACGTAGGCGCGGTAGTCCAACCCAACGCAAGAGAAAGCGGCGTCCACGAAGTCCCTTACGGAGTGGCACTGTCCCGTCGCGATCACATAATCCTCCGGCTGCGGCTGCTGGAGAATGCGCCATATGGCGTCGACGTACTCTCGCGCATGGCCCCAGTCCCGGCGAGCATCGAGGTTGCCGAGGCGCAATTCCCGGGCCTCCCCCGCCAGGATTCGCGCCACGGCGGATGTGATCTTCCGCGTCACGAATTCGAATCCCCGGCGGGGAGATTCGTGGTTGAACAGGATGCCGGAACAAGCGAACATGCCCTGGGCTTCCCGGTAGTTACGAGTCAAATCGAACCCGGCCACTTTACTGATTCCATATGCCGACCGGGGACGGAAACGGGTGTGTTCGTCTTGCGGCGTGACTTCGGCTTTGCCGAACATTTCACTGGAACCCGCAAAATAGAACTTGCAGTCCGGCGCCAGATGCCGGACAACGGAAAGCATGTTATGGGTTCCGTTGATGTTGGTGTTGATGGTCGAAAACTCGTCATCGAAGGAGTAGCTCACGAAGCTTTGGGCAGCCAGGTGATAACATTCATCCGGCTGCACTTTGGCCACCACATTGTGGAGGCTGGCATAGCTTTCTAGGGAGGCAGCCTCGAGTGTGAGATTCGGCAACAAATGAACGATACGGGACAGCCGGCGCTCTGAATCTTCCAGAGCCACGCGGCGCACTATGCCGTGTACCTCATACCCCTTTTCGAGTAGCAACTCCGCTAAATAGGAACCGTCCTGTCCGGTGATCCCGCTAATCAACGCGCGCTTTGGCATCGCCTCTGCTCGTCCTTTCCGCAAATCGGTCGAAGAAAGATCATGTTACACCTTTTCGTGCCTGCGCCTCGAAAGTATACGTCCTCCGGCAACCTAAGGCATACGCCGCAATCAAAGCGACGGGCCATCCGCGGAAGGAATAGCAGATCGGACAATGGCGCAACAATGGCCGGTGTAAGAGTACCCGCAGCCACAGCGCCAGCATCCAAGCAAGCTGACTGTGCTCCGGCAGTGGACGCAGGTCAGTGCTGACGAGTAGGCCACTCGCCAAAATACGATCCGGATTGAGGCGCACAAGCATCCGAACGAGAAATATAGGCTCGCAAACAGCGCCAAAGCAAAATCAATTGCTATATCCCTCACGAGGCTTCACCTCGCAGACTGTGGTAGGTTTCGGCAAAAGAGGTATTGGCTGTTGCTTCGGGCTCATCTGACCAACCGCCACACCATGGATGGAGCAAAAAGTAATAGAATTATTGACCATGAAAATACATGAAATACTGTATGGGGCAACGTGCCTGGCTCTCTGGGCCTCGGCGAAAATGCCTGACAGTGCTTCCGATCCGGCTCAACTCAAGGCCCTCACAGTTCGCGACTGGTCCCAAATCAGCGGTGAGTATCAGCGACACCGCCACGGCATGTTTCCCGACGGCGCAGGATTTAAGGCTCGCAGCTTTGAACAGCGGTGGCTGACGCGCTTCGATGGGCGCGGGTTCCTGGTGGAACCCGATCACGCCAGCTGGCGTTGGGGCCTGGAGCTAGTCGGAGTCACGGGAAAAGCTCGTATCGGTATTGAAGTCAATCGCATGACGTATCGGTGGAGCGCCGAGCTGGATGAGTGGTTCGTGAACGACACGCACGGGCTGGAACACGGGTTCACACTGCATACTCCGAGGGAGATCAAGCTGGCGGTGCGCGGCGGACTGCGGCCGCGGGCTTCGGGCGCAGGCGTCGAATTTCTAGACGCCTCGGACACGGCGCGGATAGAGTATAAGGATCTAGTCGCCTGGGATGCCAACGGGCGAGCGCTTCCCGCGCGAATGACGGTTCAAGACGGACTTGTGACACTAGCGGTAGAGGATGAAGGGGCCCGATACCCCATTACGATCGATCCCATCGCCCAACAAGCGTATTTAAAGGCATCCAATACCGGAGGGGGCGATCGGTTTGGGACATCCATAGGGGTGTCCGGGGATACGGTGGTGGTGGGAGCTTACGAGGAAGACAGCAACGCGACGGGCGTGAACGGGAGTCAAGCCGACAACTCCGCCACGAACAGCGGGGCGGCGTACGTGTTCGTGCGGAGTGGTAGCGTCTGGACCCAGCAAGCGTATCTGAAGGCGTCCAATACGGGGGCCGACGATGATTTTGGCTCCGCCGTTGCCGTGTCGGGGGACACGGTGGTGGTGGGGGCTCTCCAGGAAGCGAGCAACGCGACTGGCGTAAACGGTAATCAAGCTGACAACAGCGCCTCGGCCAGTGGCGCCGCGTACGTTTACACAGGGTTCGCGACAACCGTGGGCGTGACGGTCGACAGCTCTCCTTCGGGTCTCATCTTTACCTCCAGCGGCAGTGGTTGCGCGCCTGGTGCGGGCTATGTAACCCCGCAGACGCTGTCATGGACTTCGGGAGCCTCCTGCTCAATCGCGTTCGGCACTCCCCAGATCGGGCCGGGCAGCGTACAGTACAACTTCTTGCGCTGGGAAGATAACTCGACCAACGCGACGCGAGGCATCACGGCTCCTGGTACCTCGGCGACGTACACGGCGACGTTCGTGCCGGCAACCGGGGCACAACCCATATCCGTCGGTCCAAGTAGCGGAACCGCGGGGCGGCAGTTGTTCAATTTCGTATCGAGACACGCGAGCACTGCCAATAGTATTTTGTACACGCAGTTTCTGTTCAGTAAGTCAGGATTAAGCGCTTTGAACGCTTGCTATATCAGCTACGATCCGAGCGGGAACGTGTTCTATCTGCTCAGTGACGATATGACGCAGTGGTATGGGCTGCTGGGCGGATCGGCCAACACGGTTGGTAACGCCCAGTGCACCATCTACGGAGCCACCAGCGGATCAAGCAAGGCGGGCACCGACCTCACCACGAATGTCGACATCAGCTTTCGCTCGGGCTTCGCTGGGTTGAAGACTATCTATCAATTCACGGGCGACACATCGGCCGGTACCAGCGGATGGCAATCCATGGGAACGTGGAACGACACGGGGGATGCGAGCGTAGTCGAGCTGTCATCTCTAACGCCAAATTCGGGGACTGGGGCTTCGCAGGTATTCACTGCCTTAGTGAAAGACGGCGACGGAGCCACGACAATTCCATTCGCTCAGCTAGTCATGAACGCTACGCTGAGCGGCTTCAACGGCTGCTTTATTCACTATGATCGCGCGTCGAATGTGTTTTTCCTTCTGAATGACGCGGGAACCGTGTTTTCAGGGCTGGTCGGCGGCAGCGCCGGGCAGGTATCCAACAGCCAGTGCACGTTGCATGGAACCGGATCAGGCGGAACCGTAAACGGATCGAATTTGACGATTACCTACAACCTGGATCTATCCGCGGGCTTTGCGGGGCTCAAGAAAGTCTTTATGCAGGCGGTGGATAACACCGGCGTGATCGAGGTCTGGCACCAGATGGGGACTTGGACGCGCTAAAGGAATTCGTGTCTCGCGGCGCACTGGCCGAGAGGAAACACAGGATTCGCGCTGCCGACTGCCATCATATTGGTCCAGACCGTACAGCAGTTCGGCAGCGTTGATCCTAGATTCACGGTGACTTGCAAACGCTGCAGAGTTCAAAATGACGGAACTCAAAGGCCACATCTACCACAGGCTCGTGACCCGGATGAGCAGCGTAAGTTTGGTTATTGGATTCGCCAACGCGAATGGGTGTCCTACCGTGATGGCGGCCGCACGATCGGGAAGATTGCGATCCGGTCACCGCGTACGAAGGACGACCGCTCTGTACGAGGCGCGGTACGCGGATTGGTTCATTGGAACGTAGATCCTTGCTTTCGCAAAACAGACTCGGTTGGGGCCACTACGCATGTGCATGCGGAAAGATGACGATGTCTCTGGGCTGAAGCTTAAAATCCGGGTGGCGGGTATCTAACAATCCAAATTCGCAAATGGAGTACAATTATCGAAAGATCGTCTTCGCTGCCATTTGATAGTGCCGAAAACGTTCACACTCTTGCCCATTAGTTTTTAAAGTGGTCGCTCCCAACTCCGTGCCCCTTGGCTTCGCGCGGAAAAGTGAATATCGTTTCTAACGCCCACGTAAGCGGTCAGTCATTCGGCCCTTGCTGGCAACGGGGAGTGTAACTAGAAACACACTCCCCGTCAATTCACCCCTTTGGTGTTTGGCGGGAAACGGAGTACTGTATTAGCGTCCGTCCGAAGGGCAGGTTCGCACAAAGCATGCCCTTTACTCGGGGAGTGCGACTTTCAAACCCCGCATTCCCCGGGGACAAAACAAATTTGCTCTGCCGTGGCGTGCACGGCCTCCCATGTCTGCCGGCGGATCTCCGGGAGCGGCAGTCGTGCACGCTGGGTGCGGCCGGTTTCGCGGGCGGGCTGTTTACGAAGGCTGTAGGTTCGAAACCTGTTTGTGAGCCAAACACCACCACTACGACTGTCTCTCCCTGTTGGTGAACTGGTTGTTTGCCGCGACTGCGCAAATTGGCGCGATACCGCGCACTTTCCCAATTCTCCGACGACCTCCCGGATTCCCCCTGAGCCGCCCCCAAGGGCTAATTGAG
>Ga0105242_10001441_pt1 | contig 18710 bp, 11 predicted proteins | sample KBSM24metaG_FD_81521 | JGI IMG/M metagenome (GOLD analysis project Ga0105242, IMG submission 81521) | Miscanthus rhizosphere microbial communities from Kellogg Biological Station, Michigan, USA - KBS M2-4 metaG | ecosystem: Host-associated > Plants > Roots > Rhizosphere > Soil | place... | reverse complement strand
GCGTTGGCGTTCGACACTGGTGCGCGATCACCGAAGAAATCGGCGGTCGACGAGTTGTACATTCCCCAGTGCTGGTAGATGCTCTTCAATGTTCCGTCGTTGCGCATCTGGTCCAGAGCGCCATTTACGGCCGTGAGAAGTTTAGTGTCCTGCTTGCGAATGCCTATGGCGATGGGGAACTTCACGGACGTCAGTTCGACGTTGCGTACCTGCGGACCGTAGGCGTAGTAGAGTGCGATCGGAGTGTCCATCACAACTGCGTCCAGACGGCCGAGCAGCAGGTCGATGTAGGGATGCGCCTGGTTATCGTAGGTCTTCACGTCGACGCCCCCGAGTCCGTTGAGATAACGCTCGGCCAGCGACGCCTTCAATGTACCGACAACGCGACGCGGCAAATCTTCGGCGGCCCGAATTCGCGTTTCGTCGAGGCGGACTGTCATGCTGAGAGTCGAGTAATAGTACGGCGACGAAAAGCTGATCTTCTGCAGGCGCTCTTCGGTGATTTCCAGTCCGGCAATGACCGCGTCGTACTCGCCACGTTCCAGGCCGGGGACAAGACCGTCCCATTGCTGCTGTACGAAACGCGGCTGAAGGCTCAAGCGTTTCCCGAGAGCGTCTGCAATATCCACTTCGAACCCGACGATCTTTTCGGGATCGCGCGGGTTGGGGAACTGATAGGGGGCGCCACCTTCGGCATCGCCACCCCACGAGAACGTGTTGGCCTGCTGTGCAGCTGAGGGAATAGCCGGCAAGAGAATCAGGAACAGACAAGCGATGGCTTTCATCATGGGAGGAATCTACAATAGGCCCGTGACCGATTTCATCGAATTCATCGACGTGCACAAGTCTTTCGGTGAGCGCACCATCCTGGATGGCGTGTCCTTTCGCGTGGAGAAAGGAACGACGTTTGCGATTCTCGGGCCGAGCGGTATCGGCAAGACGGTCACGCTCACACACATTGTCGGCCTGTTGAAGCCGGACTCCGGACGAATCATCGTCGATGGGCAGGAGGTCACGAACCTCGGCGAACGTGAGTTTGCGGAAGTACGCCGAAAAGTACAGCTCGTGTTCCAGTCGGGAGCGCTTTTCGATTCGATGACGGTGTGGGAGAACGTTGCGTTTCCTCTTGCCGATTTCGGTGTTTCCGACGCCGAGATTGAACGCCGCGTGCAAGAGAAACTGCAGCTTGTCGAAATCGAGGACCTCGCGGATCTGATGCCTTCAGAACTCAGTACAGGAATGAAGCGTGCCGTCGCCATTGCTCGCGCCCTGGCCGTCGAGCCTCAGGCGATTCTCTATGACGAACCCACAACCATGGTGGACCCCTTGATGTCGCAGACGATCAATGCCTTGATTCGCAAAATGCAAAGTCAGTTGGGCATGACCCAGATCGTGGTGACTCACGACATTGCGAACTGCGCCGAGAAGGTTGCCGACCATGTCGCCCTGCTCGACAAGGGACGCTTCGTGTTCATCGGTACGATGGATGAGCTCTATTCCAGTACGCATCCCGTTGTTCACGAATTCGTCGAAGAAGACCGGATACGATTCGAGAAGGAAAAGGAATTCGTCTAGTTGTGACTCCGGTACTGATCTTCGATCTCGACGGGACGCTGGTCGATTCCAAGAAGGACCTGACTGCTTCGGTCAACCACGTTCGCCTCACATTCGGGTTTCCACAACTGACCGAACGCGAAATCGCGGGATACATCGGCGATGGCGCGCACATGCTCATTCGGCGAGCCCTGGGGCCTGAAGTTTCCGACTCGGATGTTCAGGCCGGACTGCAGTTGTTCCTTTCGTACTATCGCGATCACATGCTCGATCAGAGTGTGCTGTACCCTGGCGTCAAGGAGGCTCTCGAAAGCCTCAGGGACTTCCGCATGGCGGTTCTCACAAACAAACCGATTCGTTTCAGCCGAATGATGCTGGAAGGTTTAGGTATTCTGCATTCGTTTGCGGCGGTTTATGGCGGGAACAGCTTCGAGCGGAAGAAGCCGGATCCGATCGGCATCTTTCAAATCCTCTCCGATACGAGCGGGCATATCGAAAACGCATGGATGATCGGGGATTCGGCGGTAGACGTCTTGACGGGACGGAACGCCGGGGTGAAGACTTGCGGCGTGTCGTGGGGCTATGCCACGGAGAGCTTCGAGCGCACTCCGCCGGATGCCGTCATCGACCACGTCGAGCAGTTGGAGCCGCTGGTGAGAAAAACGTAAAAGGCATGGAAGACGTGCAAATTCCCCATCGCTGTCCGTCGTGTACCCGACGTAGAGGAGTGCAAGAACCTTGGAGTTGTCGTAGGCGCTTTGCGGGACTTGCGAACGCACAGAAGAGCAAGCGAGCAGCAAGCGCGCTGCCAGGCAGACGCGGCGCATCTACATTCGCCTCGGTGACTGCATCCCCATCATGTCGAAGGTCATCCCCAGCGACTGTCGCACCAGTTCAACGACAGCCAGGTAGAACATGCGGAGGTTCTGGTCCTTCTCTTCAATGATGCCTTTGTATTGGTGGTAGAAGAGATTGAACTTCTGCGCCAGAGTAAAGGAGTATTTGGCCAGTGTCGCCGGTTCCAGCGTCGTCACAACCTGTGCCGCGATTTCATCCAGCCTGGATGCTGTGTAAACCAGATCCCAGATGTCGTCTGCACCGTCAAGGTAAGCTTCGGTTCCTGCGTCGGCGAGGTAGTCCGGAAGATCCCGGGCAGAGAAAGATGTGTCGTTCTCTGCCATTTTTTTCATGATGTTGCCGGCCCGGACGGCGGCGTACTGAAGATACGGGCCGGTTTCCCCCACAAGATTCAGGGCATCTTTAAAGTCGAATGCGATGATCGCGTTGCGCGTGAATTTCAGCAGGAAGTAGCGCAGCGCGCCCACGGCGATCTGGTGGGCAATTTCAGTGACTTCCAGAGGAGCGAGTTCAGGATTTCGCTCTTCCACTTCCTTTCGCGCGTCCGCTTCCAGGCGATCGAGAAGATCGTCGGCTTTAACTCCCTGGCCTTTCCTGCCGGAAACCTCGATATGGGGCCGCTTACGATCTTCCGGTGAGAGTTCGACGCCGAGTTCTTCAGCGCAAGAGGGCGTCAAGGCGACGACTTCGTAATGGAAGTGGATCGAGTTCTTGACCTGATCTTCATAGCCCAAGCCAAGCAGTCCCTGCCTCACGACGTTTTGCAGGTAGGATTGGCGAACGTCAATCACGTTGTAGACCATGCGTCCACGGCCAAATGCCGGATGGATCGGGTCGCCCTGCTTTGATGACGTGACCCAGACGCTACGAGAGTGATCGAGGTGCCGGTAATGAAAATCCTGGTCGAGAAGGCCGAGCTTCCAGAGCTGGTAGGCGATGTCTTTACCAACGTAGGTGACAGTGCCGTTGGACCGCACGATGATCTTGTCGTCATCGTAGCCTTCCGTATCGATCCGCATTACCCAGCAGCCCTTGTTCTTGCCTTCGTTTTCAAAGAAGATGGCGTTGCGTGCCTTCATTTGCTCGAACGCGCGGTCCCAGAACTTCAAATGAAGAATGTCGCTCTCCCGCGGCAGCAGATCGTAGCGGACGCCGATGCGGTCCATTGTTTTCAGATGGCAGCCGACGATGGTCATGGCGACAAGCTCCGCCATCTCCGCCGTATCATTGCCGTCTTCCTCAATTTCCTGGAGGGTCTTGCCGCGAAGCGCGTGCTTCGGGTCCTGGGCTTCGTAGAATTGGCTCACGCGGGCGTATAGGTCCCAACAGTAGTAATCAAACTTGATCGCAGGATCTCCGACCAGTGAGCGGACGTCATCGACCGTTTTATTCTCCAGATACTTGAAGCCGACAATCACGTCGGCGACTTGAACCCCTGTATTGTCGATGTAGTTCTGAACCTCGACGTGGCGGCCGCAGGCCTTGAGGATGCGGATGAAGGTGTCGCCTATCGTCGAGTTACGAAGATGTCCGATATGGGCGGCTTTGTTGGGATTGATGTTTGTATGTTCGACGACGACTTTGCCGGGATCCGGTAATCCAGGATCCAGCTTTTTTCGGACCACAACTTCGTCGAAGGTCTCGCGAAACACGACCGCACGATCAAGGAAGAAGTTGATATAGCCCGCTCCCGCCAACTCAATCTTTCGCACTCCCTTAATCTTGCCAATGGAACCGATGAGTTCTTCGGCGGCTGCTCTGGGAGCCTTCTTCAGCTTCTTGGCGAGCTCGAAACACACCGGTGTGGCGAGTTCGCCAAGCTCGACTTTGGGAGTTTGGTTGAGAACGACATCGGAGACTTCAATGTTCCAGAGCGAGTGTATGGTGGAGCGCAGTGCTTCCTTGATGCGCGCGTGAGCCTGCAGTTGCATAGGCGGGAAATCTTACCACGGGGGGAAGTGGTAGTATTTCGGCCCTATGGGCCGCAGCCGACGTCGTTGCAGCGGCAGCAGTTCACGATTACCGTTTTTCGGGAGGTCCATTGAGAAATCGGATTGGCTGGTTATTAATGGTGCTGGTGGCCGCACCGCTATGCGTTGACGCTCAGTGGGCCGTGTATCGCGATCCAACTCTTCCTCGAACGCGGGACGGCAAACCCAACCTGTCGGCGCCGACTCCGCGGCTTAATGGCAAACCCGATCTATCCGGAATCTGGCAGGCTGAAAGCGCTCCGGTTGCGGAGATACGACAATTCCTCCTTCCCAGCGGCATTAACGGACTTGGAGAGGATCTTCCGACAAAGTATTTCTTCAACTTCTTTGCCGACTATCCTGCCGGTCAGGAACCATTCCGGCCAGACGTGCGTGCGCAACTCGCTCAGAGACCGCCGGGGCCCCCGGCGGCCCCGACGCTTTGCTCATTGCCGACTCTTCCGCTTCAGGGCCTGGCGCCGGCCCCCTTTAAGATTGTCCAGACAACCCGCCTGACGATGGTCCTATATGAAGTGGACACCATATTTCGCCAGATCTTCAGCGACGGCCGCACACTTCCTTCTGACCCGCAACCTAGCTGGCTTGGTTATTCCGTCGGCAAGTGGGCGGGAGATGCGTTCGTCGTGGAAACCGTCGGGTTCAATGACAAAGGTCCAATCGATTTGTTGGGCCATCCGCGAAGCGAGTCGACGCGCCTCACAGAGACTTTTCGGCGCCCCGATCTTGGCCACATGGATGTCCAGATTGTGATCGACGATCCTAAGAACTACACCAAACCAGTGACAATTGTTGTCAAACACCGTCTGGTGCCGGATACAGAACTGCTCGAATCATTCTGTCATGAGAATGAGAAGGATCTGGCGCACATGCCAAAGTAGATCGTTCCGACTGCGGTTCTCATCGTGATTCTGTCGATGGAATTTACGAGTTGATCGACATCTCCCGTGGCTGTTTGTTCCAGGTTGATGGTTTTCCCAAAGGAGCTTATCGCCGCCATGTCTTTGCTCCTCCGGATCGTCACGTTCAGAAACTGCTTCGCCAGTTCGGGGATGATTTTAGCTTGATAGAGCGTGCTGCCGCTTGTGTCTATGAGTACTTCCATCGATACAGGAAGGTCGCCCGCACTCTCGAAGCTCGTGACCTGGCGCAGCTTTCCATCTTCTAAGACCTGGATATCATCTTTCTTGAGATTGGTGATTACACGGTCGTACCTGTCACGCGCGGAGATGAGAATCGACGCCTCCTCGGGCGCTTGCGCTGCCGCAGTTGCTATGACGATCAGGAAGAAAAGGCCAATCCTTGTCATCTCTTTGAAGGGCTCTAAAGACATTTTCAAACTGAGACGCTACCGTTTAGCATGGCGTAATCCACGTCAGCGCCGAAGGTATTGAAACACTACCCTGCGCTTCATGTCATATTCGCCTGCGAACGATGTGTGCTACTATCCTGCCGCTTTCTACACAACTCTAAGAGAACTACCAATCTAATTTAGGAGTGGAATCATGAGAACATTCCAGACCTTTCTCTTACTCGTGCTCGCCCTTCTCTTTGCATTACCCCAAACCGCCTCCGCACAATTGCTCGCGGATCAGCGCGTCTTGGATTTCCAAAACCTGGCGGCTCTTTTCGCCAAGCGTTACGCCCCGTATGACTGGAAAAAGCAGGCGTTTGGATTTGATCTCCTGGATCTACAACCCTGGATCGATCGGGTACGGAACGCGAAGGATGATTTGGAATTCTTCGAAATTGAAGGTGAATACGTAGGCAAGTTCCAGGACACGCACTCAGGCTTTCAGATGACGTCCACCTTCAGTGCAACCTTGAATATGACTGTCGATATTTACGACGGCAAGGTGTTGATTGATACGATCAACCGCGCTCTATTGCCGGTGACAACGTACCCTTTCCAGATTGGCGACGAACTGGTCGCTGTCGACGGCGTATCGTCGGAAGACTGGATTGCGAGGCTTTCGGTCTGGAGACAATACGGGAATCCCGCGAGTACCCGCCGGCTATCCGCCGGAAAGATCACGGTTCGAAGACAGAACGATTTCCCGCGAGCCGCGGAAATCGGCAACTCTGCGACCGTTGAGATCCGCAGGGCGAGCGGCGTGGTGGAAACCTATACGATTCCCTGGACCAAAACAGGTTTGGCCGTCACCTCTGTCGGGCCAGTTCCATTCGCTCGTGCGAGTACAGTTCCGGAACCCATGGTGGAACTCCACAATTACAAAATTCCTGAGAACGACCTGATTCTGACTCCCGTACCGTGGGCGAAAGACGGCGACGGCGCTCCGCGAACGTTCGTTAACGGCATAGGCACCCGCGCGCCGATTTTTTCGGCGGGACTTCCAACCGGTTTCGTTCAACGATTGGGTCGTGTCGCTGCTGATTTTCATTTCTCCGGCACCTATGTGTCCAATGGACTTACTATCGGCTACCTCAGGATTCCGAGCTTCGGTCAACCACCCACGGCTCTGGCCGAACTGAGAGCCGAGATTGATTTTCTTCAAAAAAACACCGACGGCCTGGTTGTTGATGTGATGAGAAATCCTGGTGGGGGGTGCTACATGCTGGATGTGGCGGCCACGCTGATTCCTTATCCTTTCTATTTTTTTGGCGAGCAGCTTCGCGCAACTCAGTCCACGCTCAATTCCTTCCAGTCTCAGCTCGACAGCCTGCGAAGTCTGCAAGCCCTTCCCGGGAACCCGGCGGGCATAACTTCGCAGGTGGTCAATTCGTGGCAGGTTTACGTTGATGAACTGAAAGCGGCCTTCAACGCAAATCGGGGAATGACGGATCCCATTGCGGCCTGCCAGCAATCCGGAGCGTCCGCTTTTACGACGGTGCCGACAATGAACGACAATGTGCCCGCTCCGGTGGTTTATACCAAGCCGTTCATTGTTCTCATCGACGAATTCTCCATCTCGGCGGCGGATATCTTCCCTTCGATGATTCAGGACAACAGGCGGGCCTTGCTGGTTGGGGCTCGCTCGTCCGGGGGAGGCGGGTCGGTGAGTTCCTGGCCCACGGGTCTTTATTCCGAGTCCATCAGCACGAACACGAACTCGCTGGTTGTCCGCAAGAGACCGATCGTGACCCAGGACTACCCGACAGCACCTTACGTCGAAAATATCGGCGCAAGGCCGGATATCCCGCTCAACTACATGACCCGAGAGAACCTCTTGAACGGTGGGCGAACGTTTGTGGATCAATTCACGCAGGTTCTGGTGGATCAGATCAAGAAGTTGCCCGGTCCAACTCCATATTCGATCTCCGATGCGGGCAGCGTATCTCTGGCGACGTCCGGCACCTCCACCCAAACCGCCACCGGGTATGCTCGAATCCAGCCAGGCAACGGCAGCGCGACGCCGAACGGACTTGCGCTCATTGGATTTCGCCAGGGCAACGTTTTGGTGTCGGAGACCGGAGTTCCGGCGGTGCCTCTGATTCAATCGGGACGCATCCTTGCCGAGAGCGCGGGGTCTGTTAATACAGGTATAGCCCTGGCCAATCCCAACGGGCAGCCGACAACGATTCAGTTTTATTTCACGGGAGCAAGCGGCAACTTTGGTAATGGAACGTTCAACCTTCCTGCAAATGGACAGATCGCGAACTTCCTCGATCAGGCGCCGTTCAACGGAGTAAAGCCCTTGAATGGAACATTCACGTTCAGCGCTTCCGCGCCGGTCGCCGTTCTCGCGCTACGCGGCTTCACCAATGAACGAGGAGAGTTTCTACTCACGACTCTTCCGGTAAGCGATGTAGGGACGGCGGCGAACGGCACCGTTACATTTCCTCACTTCGCCGACGGAGGCGGTTGGACGTCACAGGTGAATCTGGTGAATACGACGGACACCGCGCTATCGGGCACCGTTCAGTTCCTGGACTCGGCGGGAACCATCGTGTCGCTAACGGTGGACGGTCAGACGGGCACGACCTTCAACTATGCGATTCCTGCCCGTGGGTCACAGAAGCTGCGGACTGTGGGAACCGCGGGATCGACTGCGAGCGGTTCAGTGCGCGTTGTTCCTGCAGCGGGAACTGCGAGTCCATCCGGACTGGTTCTTTTCTCCTCCCGGTCGAATGGAGTTACGGTGGCGGAAGCGGGCGTACAGGCCCCAAGCGCCGGGAGTGTCTTCCGAGTTTACGCGGAAGCCTCAGGGGATTTTGCTCGCGGGCTGGTCGGATCGGTACAAACGGGGATTGCCATTTCGAATCCCTCAAACGTACCGGCGACGGTCTCGCTGGAGCTGAAGCGCCTGGACGGTTCGGCTACGGGATTGACCGCATCGATCGTTGTGCCGGCCAACGGACAGGTGGCGAAGTTCCTGTATCAAATCCCGGGATTGACCTCAGTGCCATTGCCCTTTCAAGGTGTACTGCGGATATCGAGTTCAACTCTGGTCTCGGTCATCGCGCTGAGACACCGGATCAACGAGCGGCAAAACGCCTTGATCACAACCATCCCTGCCGTCAACGAAAGGGCAGCCGCGGCGAACGGAGAATTGCTGTTCCCGCATCTTGCGGACGGCGGCGGGTATACAACCCAGTTCGTCCTATTCAACGGAACGGCACCATTTGGAGGTTCATCGGGAGCGTTGTCGACCGGAGCGCTGACGCTCGTGGCGCCATCCGGCTCCCCGCTGAATCTGCCGCTGCACTAATTCCAGCGTCAGGAGACGCTGGAATTAAAACAGCACGAAAAGGTTGAGCGCTTCATGTCACTGTATGCGACGTCCAGCGATGCAAGGGGCGGCAACATTCGATCGGTACTTTCGCAAGGTTCGCCGTGCCATTTCCGAGGCAGGAATGTGCCGCCCGAAGCTGGGACCTCTGCGCTGCCGATGAGAAAGAGGGCAAGCACGCTTACGAAGACGGCGAGGTTTTTCCGGTAAAGGCGAAGCGCGGGTCCTTGGTTCCGCTTATTCTCCGCAATTCTCACGCTTCTGAACGGCTTTTGCGCCGGAAAGTAGTTAGGTCCGGGCGCATTGAAGTTGTAAACTGCCAACGCACCGAGTGATTCTCTTCGCTTTCTCTATTTTCCTTGCGAGATTCCATGGCTGGCGGCTTGGTTATGTCCGTGGTGAAGAGGCCCCCAGAATTTTTGTCCCCTATCAACTCCACCGCTCGATGGCAAGCGAAGGTGGCGTAAAATCCGAAACGTTATGAACTGTTTCGAGTCTCTCCAATACGCATTAGCCCCCCAAATCATCGCCTGCACGGCGGGATCATGGGCTGGCGGCAGGAATCACTGTTTGCCGTTGAGTACTGCAGTCGACGTTATCAATGCGACCCGGTGCAGGGTAGTCGTTGCCAACTTGAGTCCTCGGCAAATGGACAGCGAGAATTCGGTTTCTATAGCGGACCTGAGCTCAAGACTGTCGATTCCTATCGAAGAGACCGTCGCTTTCCTGAACACTGCTCTGTGTTCCACTGAGGATGATGTGATGCGAGTCGTAGGCGTCTTCGAACGTCTCGATGAGATAGATCCGTTCGCCCGATTCAAGGCGCGATTCCTCAAGTTGGAGATGTTCGACGAGTCGATTCGTCCGAAGGATCAAGATACGTGCAAGATGCTTCGCCGCCTCCCCCTCGATGTCGCGCGTTCCTGTCTGCCGGTGCTTTCCGGGGATTCCCACTCGTTGCAGGAAGCCATAGAGGCGGGTTGTCCCGGGATACGCATCTGGTGCTCCGATATCGGCCAAAATAAGGGTGTCGTCGATGAGGAAAGACTACGGCGTGCGGTTGCCGTATCGACGGTCCCCCTCATTCTCGAGGGCGGTTTGGCAACTCCAGACCATGTGCGTCGCGCGCTTGATCTCGGATTCGCTGCAATACTGATCAACTCTGCGTTCAGGCATTCTCTGGACCCTGTCGCACTTGCACGCGACATCCGTGGTGCCGTCGATGGGCAGGCAAATCGAAAGCGATCCTCTGCGAGGTGATCCTGACGTGAGCGTGCCAGACTTCAACGACGTTCTGAAGCAGACTGCTCGAAATTATCTGGAACTTTTGCGCTCCAGGGGCCTTCTCGAGGAAGACAGCTTTCGGCGGACGGCGGACAAGCTGCGACTGCTCGATGTTGCCCCTTTTCTCCACGCCAGGGAGGCCAACGGCAATACTGGCGATCCTGGCGTCACACAACTTCTAGGAGTGTTGTTGGCGATTGTGACAAGCGGATATCAGCCTCTGCTCGTATCCGACTTCGATCGCACACTAACCCCGTTTGCTGAAGAACTGGCGAAAGCCATCGGACACATTATCGAGCAAGGAGGAACGATTGGGATCCTTACCGGTAATGTGAAGGGCGCCATCGACAAGCATTGTTTCGCCACCCAACATTTCAAGCAGATTCTGTCTGAAAGATCCGACTGGCTGGAGCGGCTCCACCTGTTTCCAAAAATCGCAACCGAACACTGGGCATACGACAGGAAACGGCGTGATTACGTCCTGATCAGAACCTCGAAGCTCGCAGAAGAAGTGGCAAAACTCGACGCAGACGGAAACATTCTTCCTCAAGAGCGATGGAACCTGGAGCTGGGGCAGCGCCGCGTGGAACAGTATCGGCGGATTCTTGAAGAGATGATCACGGTGTTCGGACTCCGCGACGGATTTCCGGGACATCCGGTTGCCGGCCGGCTCGTGGTGGATTTGGGATCGCAAATAGATGTCAGAGTGCCTGGTGAAGACTCCTCGGAGGAGACGCGTAATGCCTTCGTGGAGTATGAGGAGCGGGATTACCTCAAACGCACCGTTTATCTCAGGGAACTGTACGCAGCGTATGTGAATCTGAGGACGGGACAGTTCGATGAAGGAAGCGAAAAAGGCAAACTGATTTTTTCGAAACTGCGCGAGTATCTCGATACTCGTGGCCTCCCCATGCCGAAAAGCCCAAAGGGCGATTCAAAGATCCCGATGAAGGTAAGAAGGGCAGGCAGAACCAATCTCGAGGGCGCGCTTGTCGGAATGGACAAGGCTTGGGGACTGGCCAATATCGCTTCTCACTTTAATCAGCCGCCGTGGACCGTGGTGTTCTCCGGAGACGAGTTCGACGAGGGTGGCAACGATTGGCCGACCTTGGCAATGCCCAACGTTCTGTTAAATGTGGGAGGCGATATTCGTCCGTCTCTCGAACATTTGTTCTTCATTACGTCGAATGTGACGGGTCCTCTCGGGCTGATCCGATACTACACGCTCATAGGCGACGTCCTGAAGTTGATGCACTAGCTGCTCGACTTCCCGTTTCGCCGTGCCGCGCCACGGCGTCCACTAGAAAATCGAAGTGATGCAGGACCAGGTGCAAGTGAGCTCTTGCCGTCGGAACAAGTGTTTTCTCCTGTAGCACCGACTCCACCGATTCGCGAGCGAACTCTCTCCACTCCAAGAGGTCCTCGCTCGTTTCCCAGGATACTTTCCACGCATCCAGTTCCATTTCACATCTTTCAAGAATCATCACAGTGTGTATTTCCGGTTTGAGATTTACCGGGTCTACGACGCTTCCAAGGTGCCAGAGTGAGTATTTCTTCTTCTCTTTGACTCTCTCGATAAAGTTGCGGGCTCTCTTGGGTAGCAGGCTCTTGAAATCGACATCGTCTTCCGTAGACGCGCGGATTTGTTCGTCGTCTATCAACTCCTCCACGAACTCTCGAAAAATGTTCTCTGTAAACGCGAACTGTTCCTTTGAATACTTGCCGTTGTGGAACGCCGGCTGGAATGTCCCGGCCGGAATAACGTGGCACATTCCCGGGGTTTCGCTCAAACGGTCGGAGCGTTGATTCAACAGGAATTCCTGGGTGCCATCCTCATTCTTTCGGATGACGAGGGTACAGGTACCGAAAGCCGTACACGCAGAACGAAAGTCGTCCACATCGTGGGCGTCACGGTGGGGCACCATGCCGCGGCGCAATGTCGGGCCCTCCTGGCGATACGCTTTCGCTAGTTCCCAGCCGAGACTTTCGCAGGTACGCAGAAAATCGAAGTACTTCCCGCGACAAAAGGTAAAGCTTTTCCCGTTGAAATCGACCAGGCGGTAAAGGTCACCATCGAACAGTGGATGGGCGCCCTTCCTGCGCTGGAGTTCGTCGAGCAATTCGCTGTTCTCTGTTGAGCGAATCGCCGGAGCGTTGTTCATCCAGTGAAGTTCGAGCTTTTCCACTTCGATGGGAGTCTCAGGAAGCCATTCATTTTTGCATAGGACGGGGATGCCTGTCTTTTCGTGGAAGTAGTTAAGAATGGACGGGGTGCGTGAATCGCTCATGTAGTACGCCATCGCCACGTCCGTAAGTTCGATTCGTTTTTTCTTCAGAGTCTCGTGAGTGAGTTCCGCATCCGACTGCAGTGCACGTGGAGCCCGACGATTTGCGTGTATCTTCTTGACGACTTCCGCCAACTCCTCCGCGACCTGAAGGACGCCCTTTGCTGGGTGTTGGAACTCATTGATTGCCAAATCTCCTTTGGGTACCCAATGAAATTCACGAATCTTTTTCAAGTCGCCAGAGTTGGGAACGAGTTGGTATTTCACGGGCACGACTGTTGCATGTTTGGAACATTCAATGGCTAGCTTCATCTCGTCTCTACACTCGTCCGACTCGAGGAAGTCCAGACTGAGAATGAGAACGATCAAATCGGAAGACTTCAACTTTTCTTCAATCCTTTGCTTCCAACGATCCCCTGCCAGCAACTGGCGGTCGCTCTCGATGCGCAAGATGCCTTGAGTGATTACTTTCTGCAGATACCTTTCCAGCAGTTGCATCGTCTCTGCTTGTTCGCTGGCGTAACAGAACATCGCAGTCACGATCTCGCCGGCCGGGGTGGAATTAGAGGTTTCTAGCGGCGCAGGATTCCTTGGTGTTACTCGGAACGATCGGAGATCGACAGACATATCCGGCACGTGCGGTCTATTATCGAAGTTGAGTTGGTCGTCGCGAAGTGTCTCGATCAGGTGCAGTTGAGCATGGCTCGCAACCTTGTGTGCGCTGGCAAGTGTTTCCTTGAGATCGCGGCGCCCGATGACCCCGAGCGCAACGCATGTCGTTATCAGCGCACGGTAACCGGCCGGCACTCGCATGCGCTCGTCGGTACTGAGTATTTCGAAGAATTGACCTTCGACCTCATTTGCTGTTCTGCGCCAGCTTCCGGCAAGAATGTTCCATGAGTTAACAAGCACCACACCGCGCAGATTCGAGAAGTTCTCTGCCATTATTGGAAAGAGTCCACTTGCGGGCGGACTGCTCTGTGGTACTTCCACGAGATGACTACGCTCAAGATCGCCCAGGGCCTCTGCGTAGTCCGACACAATGTAACTCTGAGGCAGACGGCTAAACTTGCTCCACGTTTTCCCCGAATACACGATGATGGGTACGCCGGACAGCTCGTTCTGCAGAATCTTCCCGAGGCGTTCAAGGAACGTTGGTGTGAACAATCCCAGGTCATAGTCGGCGAGAACGACTGCACTGCAACGCGAGCCCTCTTGATAGGACTCGATGACGCTGGATACTTCGTCGAGGACACGTTGTTCTTCTTGTCGCTTCAGAACCGAGATCTGGCCGGACTCGATGCGCAAGATCGTCTCGGCATTACGGATTCCAGAATCGTCATTTTTATAACACTTCAAAATCCGGCGTATCCGGAACAAGGACGCTCCGACTTCGATCGGGTACAGCGTCATGCAATCCAGTCGAGCAAGGTCGTCAACCAGGTCCGCAAAATCTGCTTTGCCACTGGCGGCCGGATGAGGATAGACGAGGTCGATAGAGCAACTTCGAGCCAGAAAGCGCCCGATGAAAAATACGCCGCCTAAGGCGGATTTGGGGCGGCCATGCGAGTAGTACGGATTGTCTGAGTGCCGAGCGACCGTACGGACATGTTTGAGTTCGCTTACCTTTTCAGTCTCGTCGAGAATCGGCTCTCCGATTAGGAGGATGCGCTCGCGTTTTTCCGCCATCCTTTATCCGCCTTTCCGTCCAGGACACGTACATTAAGCGGCGTATTCCGACTCGGGCTGCTTGAGTGGAGACGATAATGTATCGTCAGCTTGCTTCAAGGCTGTCAGGCGTTCCTCTACTGCTGCCCCTACTCGAATCTCGTCCCCTGTCCCTTCGCGTCTGCACATCTTATCCGGATGCTCGCAGATTTTAATCGAGTTGTGCACTCGCCCTGCTTGTATTTGTGCGTAAGAAACAATGACCGCCGCATTGTATCCGAAATAGGTGGCTTGGCCGTGACAGCATTTGCGAATTCCGGCAAGAGTCTTTCAATGAACTCGAGGGGGCGCATGGATCACCGCGATGTGCCATCGTGCCAAGGACGCTTGCAATTCGCTGAGGCTCCAAACCTCTGCAGGAATGTCAGCGCGCCGCATTGCGTTTGATGGCGGAAGACAAATTTTCGCACTGTAATGTACTTGGATGACTGCCAATGGTGCTGTTTGGAAGTGGTAGTATTTCGACCCTATGAAGATGTTGTATTTCGATTGTTTCTCCGGCATCAGCGGAGATATGACAATCGGCGCCCTGCTGGATCTCGGCATGGATCTCGAATACCTCAAGGCCGAGCTGCGAAAGCTGCCTCTCGAGGGCTATGAAGTTTCGGCTTCTCGCGTGGTGCGCTCAAACATCAGTGCAATGAAGTTCAATGTGGGGATGCATGGCCAGCATGGTCATGAGCATGACCACGAACATCATCATGATTCACATCACCACGACCACCACCATAACCATCATCACAGCAAGGCATCGCAGATCCTGTCCATGATCCGGGACAGCGGGTTGAGTGCAAACACCAAACGAATTGCTACCGCGATTTTCACCAAGCTGGCGATCTCCGAGGGCAAAGTTCACCACATGGCGCCGGAGGATGTGGAGTTCCATGAAGTTGGAGCCATCGACTCGATCGTGGACACCGTGGGGGCAGCGATCGGCTTCGATGCGCTGGGGATTGAGAAGTTTGTGTGCTCTCCGATTAATGTCGGCGGTGGGTTCATACATTGTCAGCATGGGATCTATCCTGTGCCCGCTCCCGCGACTGCGGATTTGCTGCGCAACGCGACAATCTACTCCAGACATGTCACGACGGAACTCGTGACGCCGACAGGCGCGGCGATCCTGGCTGCCGTGGTCGGCGAGTTCGGTTCGCTCAACGGCGTCGCCGTTGAAACGATCGGATACGGCGCAGGCACCAAAGAGTTTCAGGACTTCCCGAATTGCCTGCGCTTGCTGGTGTGCTCCGACCGGAAGATGGAAGCGCTACAGCATGAATCTCCGGCCCTCGATTCAATCGTTGTGCTTGAAGCCAACATTGACGATATGACGGCGCAAAACTTCTCCTACGTCTGCGAGCGGCTTTTGGAGGAGGGGGCCCTCGATGTCTGCACCCTTCCGGCTCAGATGAAGAAGGGCAGGCCGGGGCACTTGTTGCAGGTGCTTGCTCCTCCGAACCGCTGGGAAAAGATCGAGCGGGTGATGTTCGAGGAGACCACCACGATTGGAGTTCGGCACTATCAGGCCGCCAGGTCGGCTCTGCAGCGGGAGCTGGTGCGTGTGGACACGGTTCACGGGCCGATTGCGATCAAGGTGTCGAAGCTCGATGGCAAGGTTGTGAATTCCACCCCGGAATATGAGGACTGCGCGAAGATCGCGCGCGAGAAGGGCATTCCTCTGAAGGACGTCCAGGCGCTGGCGCTCAGGGAGTACTTGAAGTAACTTTTCATCCCGACCACCCCGTCTGCGCTTCGCGCAGCCACCCCTCCTTTTGCTAAGGATGGGATCTCCCTCACTGCGACCGTAATCGAACCCTGCCGCACCCTCCTTGCAAAAGGAGGGGTGGACGCGAAGCGGCCGGGGTGGTCATACTAGCCTGTTATGTCGAAGTCCTTTTACATCACGACGCCCCTGTACTACGTGAACGCACCCCCGAGTTGGGGGGCGTACACCACTGTTGTTGCCGATGCCGTCCGGCGCTACAAGAAGATGAACGGCATCGACGCGTATCTCGTTACCGGAACTGATGAGCACGGGCAGAAGATCGATCGCTCGGCCAAAGCGCAGGGAATTTCCCCGAAGCAGCTCGCGGACCGTGTTGCCGAGCAATACAAGCAGCTCTGGCAGCAGATGGGCATCGAGTACGACCAGTTCATTCGTACGACCGATACGCATCACGTGCCTGCCGTACACGAGATGTATCTGCGGGCGAAGGCTGCCGGCTATATCGAAAAGGGAAAATACTCCGGCTGGTATTGCGTTTCCGACGAAGCCTATGCGCCCGAGAGCGATCCCGAAAAGCCGGTGAACTGTCCGGATTGCGGCAGGCCCACCGAGTGGTTTTCCGAAGAGAGCTACTTCTTCAAGCTCTCCGCTTTCCAGGATCGTTTGCTGGAGTACTACGAAAAGAATCCAGGCTTCATCCGCCCGGAAACGCGTCGCAATGAAATCGTTTCGTTCGTCAAGGGCGGCCTGAGGGACCTTTCGATCAGCCGTGCCACTCTGAAGTGGGGCATTCCGCTGCCTGACGATCCGAAGCACGTTTTCTACGTCTGGTTCGATGCGCTCACCGGCTACCTGAGCGCCATCAACTTCAAGACCGACGACGCAAAATTCGAGCGCTACTGGCCGGCCGGGATGCACCTGGTGGGCAAGGAAATCATCCGCTTTCACACGGTCTACTGGCCGGCATTCCTCATGGCGGCAGATCTGCCCATCCCCGAATGCGTTTTCGGCCACGGCTTCTGGCTGGCCGCCGGCGAGAAGATGTCCAAGTCCCGCGGCAACGTTATCGATCCGTTTGTGCTCAATGACGTTTTCGGGCCTGAACTTGTTCGCTACTACCTGATGCGCGAAATGGTGTTTGGCCAGGACTGCAACTTCAGCTACGACGCGATCGTTCAGCGTTGGAACAGCGACCTGGCCAATGATCTGGGGAATCTGTTGAGCCGGACGTCGGCAATGATCGTGAAGTATCGAGCCGGCAAGGTCCCGTCCACGGGCGCGGCGAAAGGCGACGAAGACGTTCGGGACACGGCTGCACGCGTGATCCGAGACTTCCGCGTGAACTTTGACGACTACAGTTTCTCTCGTGCCCTCGAGAACGTTTGGGAACTCATCGCCCGGGTGAACAAATACATTGTCGAGAACGAACCCTGGGCTCTCGCGGAAAAGCCGGCGGAGAGCGCCGCGTTGGACAGCGTGCTATTTCATTCTGCCGAAGCCCTGAGAATCGTTTCCGTTCTCATCGCACCAGTGCTGCCCGCGACCGCGCAGGCGATTTGGTCACAGCTCGGACTCGAAGGTCAGGTTCGGGATGCGCGGCTCGATGCTCTGAAATGGGAAAACGTACTGGCAGGGATAAGCCTTCGTGTGGGGGCTGCTTTGTTTCCAAGACTGGATAAGAAGGTGGTTATGGAAAAACTCGACGCTGCAATGGATGCGAAGCACGGTGCACCTGAATCTTCCGCGGCTGCCGCTGCGCCGCCCGCGGCGCCGGCGCCTGAAGCCGGATCGCCACTTGCGCCTCAAATCACGATCGACGACTTTGTGAAGATCGATCTGCGCGTGGCGACGATCGTGGAGGCTGAGAAGGTAAAAGGCGCCGACAAGCTGCTACGCCTCCTTGTCGACGTCGGTTTCGAGAAACGGCAAATTGTGGCGGGAATCGCGAAGGCGTACGAACCGGAGAAGCTGGTCGGGCGCAAGGTGGTGATTGTCGCCAATCTGGCGCCACGGAAACTGCGCGGCCTCGAATCGAACGGCACGATTGTTGCCGCTTCGCTCGGGGCGGAGGATTTACCTGTCCTTGCAGGCTTCCACGAAGACATCCCGAACGGCGCGCGCTTGAAATAATGCTTGTTGATTCTCACGCTCACCTGGACGACGCGCGTTACGCCGACGACCGGGAGGCCATGATTCACAGAGCTCGCGAAGCGGGAATTCGTCGAATTCTGACCATAGGCAACGGCACCGGCCCCGATGACATGGGATGCGGAATCCCCATCGCCGAAGCTTACGACTGGATTTGCACCAGCGTCGGCGTGCACCCCCATGATGCCGCGAAGGTTGAGGAACGCCATTTTGAGCTCATGGAAACGCTGGCGGGCCATCCCAAGGTTGTGGCAATCGGGGAAAGCGGGCTCGACTATCACTACGACAATTCTCCCCGGGACACGCAGCGTGCCGTTTTTCGGCGGCAGGTGGACCTGGCCGTCCGGCTCGACCTGCCGGTGATCGTGCATACGCGCGAGGCGGATGCGGATACTGAAGCCATTCTTCGCGACGCGCGGCCGCCGAGGGGCGTTCTGCACTGCTTCACATCGGG
>Ga0105242_10001440_pt1 | contig 18720 bp, 13 predicted proteins | sample KBSM24metaG_FD_81521 | JGI IMG/M metagenome (GOLD analysis project Ga0105242, IMG submission 81521) | Miscanthus rhizosphere microbial communities from Kellogg Biological Station, Michigan, USA - KBS M2-4 metaG | ecosystem: Host-associated > Plants > Roots > Rhizosphere > Soil | place... | reverse complement strand
TGACGCGATCGTCGAAGCCGTCATCGCGGAGATCGAGATGGGTGACGGACGTGGGGTCACCGTCGCAACTGCGGACCGGGTGCTAAGGGACCGCGTCAAGGCGGCGGGCGCGAGAAGTGTGAGCCCCTCTTCGCTTCTCGATCAACTGTGACTCACGCAGCCGATCGCAAAGGCGCGGCGCCGGCCGATCATGCTGCCGACCTTGCCGCCGGTGATCATCAAGCTCGCCATGACGAGCGTGTACAGCGTGATCGCCGTTTGGATCCCGGTCACCGTTGTGCCCACGTCCTTCGCCACCTGAGCGATCGAGACGTTCATCACCGAGCTGTCCAGAGTCATCAGGAACTGCCCAGACGCCAGCGTCAAGAGAACGATCGCTGAACCGCTGCTGATCGCGATCTTGGACGACTCCGCTGTCGACATCGTGTGGGTAACCTCTCGCCTGGCCTGGGACAACGCCGATCATCGCAGAACGGCCAACGTACGCCGTAGCATTCCGGCGATGATGGCGTACCCAACGCAGAGAAGGTAATCAGGTGCAGCAGAGCGAGCGAGCCAAGTTTGCAGTGGGGGAGGTTAGTGCGGTCGCAGCTGGCCTCGCTGTCCTCTTGCTGATCATGGTCAACAAGTACGGCCCGCACCGCGACGAGCTGTATTTCGTTTCGGCCGGCCAGCGCCTGGCCTGGGGCTATCCGGATCAGCCGTCGTTTACGCCACTGATCGCCCGGCTCGCTACGGAGCTGGCGCCGCACAGTCTGCTCGTGCTCAGGCTGCCCAGCCTGATTGCGATGATCTTGCTTGTGGTCTGCGCCGCTGCCTTTGCGCGCTTACTAGGCGGCGGTCGGGGCGCGCAGCTACTGACCGCCAGCACGATCGCCGCATCGGTGATCACCGTGACATTGGCCCATCGGCTCAGTACCGCCAGCTTCGACACGCTGGTGTGGACTGCTGTTCTTCTGGTGGTCGGGCACGCGCTGCGCGACGACCGACCACCACTCTGGCTGCTTGCTGGTCTATTGGCCGGCATCGGTTTGAACAACAAGACCGCTGTTGTGCTGCTGCTCTTCGCGATACTCGTCGGCGTCTTGCTGGTGCGGGATACTCGCTGGCAGCTGCGCACCGCGTACCCCTGGATCGGTGGACTGATCGCTCTGCTGTTGTGGCTGCCGAACCTGATCTGGCAGTTCCAGAACGGCTGGCCGGCGCTGGCTCTCGGTGTCGACATTGCTGATGAGTGTGGCGGCCTCGCCGGTCGGCTGGGGCTGCTTGGTCAGGCCCTCGCCATGTTCTCCCCGGTGATCGCCGTCGTCTGGCTGTACGGGCTCGTCCAGCTGTTTCGCGACTCGACGTGGGCAAAATTGCGCCCGATCGGCATTGCCTTCTTGGTGTCGACTGCTGTCTTTGTCCTTGCGGCCGGGAAGGGTTACTACCTGGCGGGAGCAATCGTCCCGCTGGTCGCTGCCGGCTGCACAGCCTTGGCCGCGCGCTGGTCTCATCGCCGGCTTATCGTGGCCGGTGTCGTACTCGCCCTATCAGCAGCCATCGCATGGCCCGCGTTCGTGCCGATTCTGCCGGCCCGCACGTACGCGGCATCGTTCTACCCAGCCATGGATTCTGATCAATTGGAGACGATCGGCTGGCCAGAGTACGTCGCCAAGGTAGCCGCCACGCTTGACTCGCTGCCCACCGATCAGCGGGCACACGCAGTGGTCTTCACCCGGAACTACGGGGAGGCCGGCGCTCTCGAGTGGTACGGCTTTCCGAGTCCGGTGTTCAGCGGGCACAACGCTTTTGCCGCGTGGGGACCACCACCTGAAGGCGCAGGACCGGTGATCGTTATCGGCTTCGATGATCCGGCCACCAACTTCACTCATTGCCAGGCCGCCGCAGTGATCGACAACAACGCGGACGCTGACAACGAAGAGAGGGACCGGAAGATCTGGGTCTGCGACGGCCCGCAAGGAAGCTGGACGCAGCAATGGCCTCGCCTCGCGCATCTTGACGCCTGACTTCTCGTGCACGAAGCCGATAACCTTCGGGAATGGCGACCGTGAGCCTGCCCGGCGGGCCAACCGTGAATTATCGGGAGTGGGGCCGGCCGGACGGTGCGGTCGTCCTGCTTTTGCACGGTCTCACCGTGTCTGGCCGGAGCTGGCAAAACGTCGCGCCGGTGCTCGGCGAAACCTTCAGGGTGGTGGCACCTGACGCGCGCGGACACGGCGGCAGCCAGTGGATGCGCGACTATTCCTTCGAGCTGATGCGTGATGACGTCGTGAAGTTCATGGAGCAGCTCGGCATTCTCGCGGCGATCGTCATGGGGCATTCGATGGGTGCACTCACCGCGTACGAGCTGGCGGCCACCCGGCCCGAGCTCATTCGGCTGCTCGTGCTGGAGGAGATGCCGCCGCCCGATCCGGCCAATCCGCCGCAGCCGATCCCGCAACGACGGGACCCGAGCGCTAGCTATGACTGGCGGGCGGTGATCGCGGTGAATCGCTGGCGTAACGCACCACCACCGGACTGGTGGGAACTCGCATCCAAAATCCAAGCCAACACGTTGGTGCTCGGTGCCGCCGACAGCCATCTTCGGCAGAGCCGAGTGGAGGAGCTGAGTCACCGCATCCCCAACGCCACGTTTGCGACGATGAACTGCACCCATGATGGCCACGAAGAGCGACCGAGTGAGTTCCTCATCCCGGTGCAGCCCTTCATCTCCTGGTTCGCCAAGCACTAGGCGCTCGCCGCGACACACTGACTTGTCAGCATCTGTGGTTGCTATAACAGCCACCGACATCGACAAGTCGGACGTGAATTAGTCGCAACGGTCCCACCTATCCTTGGTGCCATGTCGGTCACCGCTGCGGCACCCTCGGGACGCAAGACGCGAGACGGGCTAGCGCGCGCGCTACGACGCAACGGGATTCCGCGGGACCCTGATCTCAACGAGCCACTGCCGAAGAGGCTGCTGAAGAGCAAGCTCTTCTGGCTCACCGTCGTGATGATCTTGGTATACGTCACCATGCTGGTCTTGCTCTACCAGAAGGTCGTGCCTGATCGCGAGGTGCCCGGCGGCACCCTTCCTGGAGTGGGCACTGAGGCAATCCCAATTGCGTTGAAGTACGCCGCAGTCACGGCGATCCCGCTGTCCCTGCTGTTCTTGTGGGCCGACCGATTCCGGCCGCAACGCTTCTGGGTCTGGCTGATGACCTTCGGCTGGGGCGCGTGCGTCGCGACCTACGTCTCGGCAGTGATCAACAGCTGGGCAGCCAGCCATCTCAGCATCATTGGCGACGGTGACCCCGCGACGGCGGCCCGCGCCGCCATCTACGTCGCGCCATTCGTGGAAGAAGCGTCCAAGGCGACGGTCTTGTTTTGGCTGGCGATCTTGATGCGCTACCAGTGGGTCAGCCGACTCAGCGGGATCGTCCTGGCCGGCCTGTCCGGAGCGGCCTTCGCGTTCACCGAGAACGTCTTGTACTACGGCCGTGTCTACCGATACGCCGCGCGCACCTTCGGTGAGGTGCCGCCACTGGAGGCATTGCAAAACCTCTTCGTGTTACGCGGCCTGGTCACGTTCTTCGGTCACCCGCTCTTCACGGCGATGACCGGCGTCGGGCTGGCCATCGCGCTGCGCTCCAAGAGCAAGATCGTTCGGGTTGTGGCACCGCTCGCCGGCTACTGCGCCGCAGTCTTCTTGCATATGGCGTTCAACACGGCGGCGAGTCTGATGCAGGGCAGCAACCTGCTCTTCATCTACCTCGCGGTAGCGCTGCCCCTCGTAGTCGGCATGATCATCTTCATTGTTCGCCAGCTGTTCCGCGAGGGCAGGTTGATCCGGGAACGCCTTACCGATTACGTCCGGCTCGGCTGGCTGCCAGAGAGCGATCCCAAGGCATTGTCGCGGCTGCGGACTCGCCTTCGGGCGCTGTGGCATGCACTCTTCAGGGGTCCCGACACATTCCTCGCCACCATCCGTTTGCAGCGCGCGGTTACCGAGCTGGCCTATCTGCGGGATGCCCTGACCCGAGGGCTGATTGACGACACTGGTCAGCTACGGGAGAAGGAGCTGCTGGCCAAGATCCGAGCGATCCGCCCAGAAGCGATTGTCCTGCCCGAGGGACGTGCCGCGTATCCGTCTCTCCGCAGGCGCCGGGCCGGCTCCCTTGCCGCGTACGCACCGCCCAGCTATCCCGGTCCCGCTGGGCTAGGTGGCAACTACCCGGCCCCAGTGGCATTCCCGGCCCCGGTCCTCTCGCCGCCGTCCGGGCTGGCCGCCGGCACTGCGGTCACCATGCCAGGGGCAGCAACCATGCCGGGCGCGGCCGCCATGCCGTTGGGGCAGACTGCTACCCAGTACTCGGAGGTCGACCCCAGCTGGAAACCGCCCGAAGAATAGGGAGCCGCAGATGACCGGCAGGCAGCTCACGCCGCTGGAGTCTGCCCTCACCACGCTGCACGGTGCTGTCGCAGCGGTCAGCTTGCCACTGCCTCTACCTGGTGCCGAAGAACAGCGCAAGGTCCTGTGGGAAGTCACCCGGCAGCTCGATGACTACGTGATGCCCCGGCTGGCGACGATCGATGCGCCGCTGTTGGCTGTTGTCGGCGGCTCAACTGGAGCCGGCAAGTCGACGCTGGTGAACTCCCTTGTCGGCCGGCGCGTCAGCGCTGTCGGTGTGATCAGGCCCACGACTCGAGCGCCGGTGTTAGTCCATCACAGCAGCGACGCCCGATGGTTCACCGATGATCGAATCCTTCCCGGGCTGGCTCGCTCTACGGGTACAGTGACGGATTCGCGTTCCCTGCAGCTCGTTGTCGAAGACTCGATTCCGCCCGGTCTGGCATTGCTTGATGCGCCCGACATCGATTCCGTGGTGGTGGAAAACCGGCAGCTTGCTACCCAACTGTTGTCAGCCGCGGATCTCTGGCTCTTCGTCACCTCAGCGGCGCGCTACGCCGACGCGGTGCCCTGGGGATTTCTGCGTGCTGCAGCGGACCGAAGTGCTGCCGTCGCGGTTGTACTGGATCGGGTGCCGCCGCGCGCCATGACCGAGGTACCGCCGCATCTCGGCCAACTGATGAGCGAGCGCGGTCTTGGCGACTCGCCGCTGTTTGCCGTACCCGAGACGACGGTCGATTCTGACGGTCTGCTGCCAGCGAGCGCCATCCAGCCGATCAGGGGCTGGCTGGCGGCTCTGGCAGCCGATCAGGCCAGCCGCGCCAAGGTCGTACATCAGACTCTTGATGGCGCAATCGCTGCATTGGTCGTGAAGGCGCCAGCACTTGCGCGGTCAGTCGATGAGCAGGTCGAGATGATCGAGCAACTGCGTGCCGACGCGGACCACTCCTACGCCGAGGCGGTGCGTACGGTGCAGGTCCAGACGGCCGACGGGACGCTGCTGCGGGGGGAGGTGCTGGCGCGGTGGCATGAGTTTGTTGGCACGGGTGAGTTCTTCCGAGCGCTCGAGCAGAAGGTGAGTTGGCTGCGAGATCGGTTGATGGCCGCCCTGAAGGGCGAGCCGCCCGGTGCCGGGAACCTGAAAGTTGCGGTCGAATCGGGCCTGGAATCTCTGCTGCGCGAAGAATCGGCGGCTGCGGCCGAACGCGCGGAGGCGTCCTGGCAGGCGAACTCCGCCGGCCGTGCATTGATCGAATCGGCGGAAATCGATCTGTCGCGACCTTCGGTTGACTTCGACAAACGGGCGGCCCGCGCCATCCGGGATTGGCAAGGCGCCGTCCTCGACCTGGTCGCTGACGAGGGCATGAGCAAGCGTTCCAGAGCGAGGTTCTACGCCCTTGGGATCAACGGATTGGGCGTCGCCTTGATGATCGTCGTCTTCGCGCACACCGGAGGCTTGGTCGGAGCCGAGATCGGAGTGGCTGGAGGCACCGCGGTGCTTGCCCAACGGATCTTGGAGGCGGTCTTCGGTGATCAGGCCATTCGTCGGCTCGCCAAGACCGCGAAAGATGATCTTGATGGGCGGGTTCAGGCTCTGCTGTCGGCAGAGTTGCTTCGCTACCACAAGGTCCTGGATGCCCTCGGGATCGATCCCGATCAGGCCGAAGGCTTGCGCGATGCCGCGGCTGCCGTCGAGCTAGCGCGCGAGGGTGGACTGCCGGTGAGCGAGACCGAGCAGGCTGGGTTACCGGCTGGTGAGCAGCGGCTGGCAATCGATGCACCGACTGTGACTCAAATCCCGTCGTTGGAGGCAGTTGATGACAGTGACATCGTCGATGCCGAACTCATCGAGCAACCGCGAGAGGAGCTGCGGTAGTGGCCGGCCGGGGTCTCGGGTTGCTCAACCGCAAGGACGTCAGCGCACATCTTGTTGATCATCTCCGGGCGCTGAGCGAGGCGGTCGAGCTGTGCGAGGGCCGGGTAGATCCGGCAGCGCTGGCCGAGGCAAAGCGAGTTGTCGATCAAGCTGATCGGCGCCTTGCCATGTCCGGCAGCGCCACGGTCGTGGCGCTCGCCGGCGCCACCGGGTCAGGCAAATCCTCCACTTTCAACGCCCTGTCCGGAACGTCGATGGCGACAGTGGGCGTACGGCGGCCGACAACGGCACATGCCATGGCGACCAGCTGGGGTGAGGAGTCGGCCGAAGATCTGCTGGACTGGCTCCAGATCCCACGCAGGCATGCGCTGGCGACCGATCCTGAGATGGATGCGGCCCTGGACGGCCTGGTGCTGCTCGATCTTCCTGATCATGACTCCACGGAGCTGGACCATCGTCTGGAGGTTGATCGTTTGGTGCAGCTGGTTGACATGTTGATCTGGGTTGTGGACCCGCAGAAGTACGCCGACGCGGCTATTCATGATCGTTATCTGAAGCCGCTGGCCAAGCATGCAGATGTGATGATGATCATCTTGAATCAGGTCGACACGCTCAACGCGGCTCAGCGAGAGCAGTGTCTACGTGATCTCCGTCGGCTGCTCGATAGTGAGGGTTTGGCGAAGGTGCCTGTGCTGGCCGTCTCCGCGGTGACGGGGGAGGGGATCGAGGCGCTGCGGGAGACCCTTGCCAAACAGGTTGCAGAAAAACAGGCAGCGGCGCGACGGCTCGCCGCTGATGTTTCGGTCGCTGCGGAGAAGCTGAGTACTGCGTCAGGCACTGCCAAGATGACGCCGCTGGGACGATCAAGTATTGATCAGCTGACCAAGCAGGTGGCGATCGCGGCCGGCGTACCCGTCGTCACGGAGGCCGTCGGCAAGGCATGGCGCCTGCGGGGTGGTCTCGCGACCGGCTGGCCCGTGCTGGCCTGGGTTGCCAAGTTCAAACCCGATCCGTTACGCCGGCTGCATCTGGATCGGCTAGGCGTTGGTCGCAAGCGAAAAGAGATCGATCCCTCGCAGGTCGGGCGCACGTCCTTGCCGGCAACCTCAGGTGTCCAGCAGGCGCGGGTCGATACCGCGGTACGAGCTCTTGCCGATCGAGCTGCCGAAGGTCTGACTCGCGGCTGGTCCGAAGAGATCAAGCGGGCGGCGCGCTCGTCGGAAGGGGAGTTGCCGGACCGAGTGGACCGAGCGATCGCAATAACCGATCTTGATCTTGCTCAGCATCGCCGGTGGTGGCAGGTGATTCGCGTGTTGCAATGGCTGCTGGTGGCCACGGTGGTGGCGGGTCTCGGCTGGCTAGGACTGTCGTTCCTGCTGGCCTATCTGCAGCTACCGCCCCTCCCTAAGGCGACTTGGTGGGGGCTGCCAGCCCCGACGGTCTTAGCTGTTGGCGGCGTGCTGGCAGGTTTGTTACTGGCCGGGCTGGCCAGGATCGGCGTTGAAGTCGGCGCGCGGCGACGTACGGCGAAGGCTCGGCAATCGCTGCATGCCGCGATTGGGCGCGTAACCGGTCAACTGGTGGTGGCGCCTGTCAAGACCGAGCAGGATCGGTACGAAAGTGCACGGCTGGCTCTGGAGCGCGCGCGCAGCTAGCTGGCTCTCGAGGAGCCTCTGCGACTAGCTGGCCGTCTGTACTTAGCTCGCTGCCCGTCGGTGTCGAGAATCGCGGCATCCACAGTCCGAGGGCAGGTCCGAGCGTCATCCACAGATTTCGGATCGCCCGCACGATTCGGGCTGGCCTCCCGATCCTGACGACATAGGCGCACTGCCAAAAAGCGAAAGGACGGGCCAATGGAGGCACAGGTACACGTCACGGGTTACGCCGGCACGGAGGTCGAGACACGAGGCAACGGAACGGTGTCGGCATTCAGGTTGGCCTGCACGCCGCGGATCAAGACAAAGTCGGGGTGGAGCGACGGCAACACAACCTGGATCGAGGTGGCTTGCTTCCGCACCTTGGCCCAGCATGTGGCGCAGAGCGTGCGCAAGGGCGATCCCGTTCTGGTGGTCGGCAGACTGCGGACCAACGTGTGGGAGAAAGACGGCCAAACTCACGAGAAGCTCGTCCTCGAGGCTGATCTGGTCGGTCACGACCTGAACCGCGGCACGTCGGCGTTTCGTCGGCCACCTCGTCTCACGGCCACGGAATCTCAAGAAGCGGTTGAGCCGCCTACGGACGAGACCGGCGCGGCGGGTCTGAGCGCGGAGGAGCGCGCCGCACAAGCCGCCTGAGGCAGTCCGCTCGGTTCGGCTGGACCGTGTGCCGCCTACGGGTCGGCCCCAGCTGGACCCCGTCAGGGCGGACTGGGGGACTCAGGCGGTGGGCCGGATCCGACCTGCGAGGCGGATCCGAACCCACAGGTGACGCACCACGTCGGGCTGGCCCGCGCCACGGCCGCGCTCGTTAAGCGAGGCCGCGGTCAAGCGCGTGGCCGCCGGTGGTGCGTCACCGCTGCTTCGGCCGCTGAGCTTGTCAAGCGTCCTTCGACTCAGCTGGCATACTTGAGCGCCGCAGGGTTCCGTCTAGGGTTGGCGCCTGCAAGGTCCGGCGTACAAGTGAAGGTTCCCCATTTCGATGCCTGAGTTCATCTACTCAATGCACAACGTCCGCAAGAAGCTCGGCGACAAGGTCGTGCTTGACAACGTGACCCTGTCGTTCTATCCCAGCGCCAAGATCGGCGTGGTCGGACCGAACGGCACGGGCAAGTCAACATTGCTCAAGTTGATGGCCGGCATCGAGAAGCCGAACAACGGCGATGCGATGCTCGCCAAGGACGCGACAGTCGGCATTCTGCTCCAGGAGCCGCCGCTGACCGAGGGCAAGACCGTCCTGGAAAACGTCGAAGAGGGCGTCGCTGACATCAAGGCTCTCCAGGTCCGGATGGATGAGCTGGGCGCCGCCATGGGCGAGCCGGATGCGGATTTCGACGTGCTGATGGCCGAGATGGGGGAGGTTCAGACCGAACTCGACGCCCGAAACGCCTGGGACATCGACTCCCAGCTCGAGCAGGCGATGGATGCGCTGCGCTGCCCACCGCCCGATGCGATGGTCGACGTGCTTTCTGGCGGTGAACGCCGCCGTGTCGCGCTGTGCAAGCTGTTGCTGCAGCAGCCGGACCTGCTGTTGCTGGACGAGCCGACGAACCATCTGGATGCCGAGTCGGTGCAGTGGCTCGAGACCCACCTGAAGGCCTACCCGGGGGCGGTCTTGGCGGTGACGCACGACCGATACTTCTTAGACAACGTGGCGCAGTGGATTCTGGAGCTTGACCGCGGCCGAACCCATCCGTACGAGGGCAACTACTCGACCTATCTCGACACCAAGAAGGGTCGGCTCCAGATCGAAGGTCGTCGAGATGCCAAGCGCGCCAAGATTCTGGAGCGTGAGCTGGAGTGGGCGAGGTCCAATCCGAAGGCTCGACAGGCCAAGAACCGAGCGCGGCTGAGCCGTTACGAAGAGTTGCGCGCGGAGGCAGAGCGCAACCGCAAACTCGATTTCGAGGAGATCAACATCCCGGCCGGCCCGCGGTTGGGCAGCACTGTCTTGGATGTCAGAAAGCTCGTCAAGGGCTACCCGGACAGGCCGCTATTCGACGGACTGAGCTTTTCACTGCCGCGCGCCGGCATCGTCGGCGTCGTTGGCCCGAACGGTGTCGGGAAATCGACACTTTTCCGGATGATCGTCGGGGAGGAGCAGCCGGACTCTGGCGAACTCATCATCGGCGAAACAGTGCGGATCTCCTATGTTGATCAAGCCCGCTCCGGGCTCGATCCTCGGAAGAACGTGTGGGAACTGGTCTCCGACGGACTCGACTACATCAAGGTCGCGAACTTCGAAATGCCCTCACGCGCGTACGTAGCCTCTTTCGGTTTCAAGGGGCCCGATCAGCAGAAGCCTGCCGGTGTCCTGTCCGGTGGTGAGCGCAACCGTCTCAACCTCGCGTTGACGCTGAAGATGGGCGGCAACCTGCTGCTGCTCGACGAGCCGACTAATGATCTTGACGTTGAGACACTCCAGTCGCTGGAGGATGCGCTGCTGGAGTTTCCGGGCTGTGCCGTGGTGATCTCGCACGATCGCTGGTTCCTCGATCGAATCGCGACCCACATCTTGGCCTGGGAAGGCGACGACGAGGATGAGGCGAAGTGGTTCTGGTACGAAGGTAACTTCGCCGACTACGAGGCCAACAAGATCGCCCGATTGGGGCTCGAGGCGGCTCGCCCGCACCGGGTGACTCATCGCCGCCTGACTCGCTAAAAGCCGAGTTGTCAGAATCTGAGCACCAAATGTGGTGCTCAGATTCTGACAACTCGGGGGTTGGCGAGGAGTTCGGCTAGCGTGATCGCCTTGCGGTCGGCCAGCTGCGCGAGCTGGATACGGCAGGAGAAGCCGTCTGCCAGTACGACGGCGTCGGGGTGGGCGGCGACCGCAGGTAGCAGATCGTGCTCCGCTACCTTGACCGACACCTCGTAGTGGCCTTTCTCGACCCCAAAGTTCCCGGCCAGACCGCAGCAGCCGCCGACGGTCGTCACCGTGGCGCCGGTAGCGGCGAGCAGGGTGGCATCGGCTTGCCAGCCGATCACCGAGGCGTGATGGCAGTGCGGCTGGACAACGAGCTCGAGCCCGGTGAGATCGGGAGGCGCCCACTGCGGCGTACGTTGCAGCAGTTCGGCGAGCGTCAGGACGCCGGCCCGGACCTCGGCGACCCGAGAGTCCTCCGGCAGTAGGTCCGCCGCGTCACCGCGCCAGACCGCCAGGCACGAAGGTTCCAAGCCGATCACCGGTGTGCCCGCCGCAACGATCGGATGCAGGACGTCAAGTGCCGCGCGCAGCTGCCGTCGCGCACCGTCGAGCTGGCCCGTGCTGATCCAGGTCAATCCGCAGCAGGCTGGTCGTTGCAAGAGCTCCGGCGCGTAGCCAGCCGCCGCCAACAGCGACACGGCTGCTGCTACACCGTCTCCGGTGAAGCAGTCGGAAAAGGAGTCCACCCAAAGGACCACCGGCGATCCGCTCGATGTCGGCGTCGCCACGCGTTTGCGCGCCGCGACCGGAGCGAACTTGGGGAGGGGGCGACGCTGATCGACGCCGGCCGACCAGCGGACCAAACGCCGTAACCCCGGAGTTGCCGTCGCGGTGTTGACCAGTCGCGACAAAGTCCGTGCCCGGGTGATCAGCCGGCCCCAGCGCGGCAACCAGCCGAGGGTGTAGTGGCTGCGCGGTCTGATCTTCCCGCGATAGATGTGATCAAGGACCTGAGACTTGTACGCGGCCATGTCGATCCCGGTCGGGCAGTCACGCGCGCATCCCTTGCATGACAGGCAAAGATCAAGAGCTTGGTGCACCTCGGGCGACCTCCAGCCGCCCTGGATCAGCTCACCGTTGATCATCTCCTGGAGAACCCGCGCTCGCCCGCGGGTGGAATCCTTCTCTTCCCGGGTGGCCTGATAGGACGGGCACATTACGCCCAGTCCGCCCGTCGTGTCAGCAAGGCACTTGCCGACACCAGAGCAGCGATGCACCGCCTGGGTGAAGTCGTCGGCCCGGCCCACCAGACGCGTGGCACGCAGATCCGCGTCCACCGGTCGCGGATCCACCAATACCCCCGGGTTCAACATGTTGTTCGGGTCGAAGGCGGCCTTGACCTGCCCGAAGATCTCGAGTGCGGCCGCAGAATACATCGCCGGCAGCAGCTCCGAGCGGGCGCGGCCATCCCCGTGCTCACCCGACAGCGAGCCGCCGTAGCTGGCGACCAGCTGAGCTGCCTCTGCGACAAAGCCCTTGTATCCGGATGCGCCGCCTTGCTCAGTCAGCGGAAAGTCGATCCGTACGTGCACGCACCCGTCGCCGAAGTGTCCATACGGCAGTCCATCCAATCCATGATCATCGAGCAGTCGGTCGAAATCGCGCAGATAGGAACCAAGGTGCTCGACCGGCACTGCGGCGTCCTCCCAGCCGGGATATGCGGCCCGCGCCAGGCTGATACCCGCCAGTCCGGCACCGTCCTCCCGGATCTTCCACAGTGCTGTTGCCTCCGCAAGATCGGTCACCACCAACCCGTCTGATGCTCCCGCCCCGGCCAGCAAGGCATCCGCGCTGGCCCGCAGCTGACCCTGGTCATCGCCCGCCAGCTCTACAAATATCCAGCCGTCACCGTGTGGCAGCGGCGGTACGGCTGCAGCACCTTTGGTGCGGCGTACGACATCGACGATCCGGCGGTCCAAGCCCTCACAGGCGGTGGGGTGGTGATCGAGGAGCAACGGTGCGGCGTCTGCCGCATCGGCCATCGTTGGATATCCAAGCGCGACCATGATCTTGTACGCCGGATCGGCCACTAGTCGTAGCGTCGCACCAATGATCACTGCCAGAGTGCCCTCGCTGCCAGCCAGGAAGCGCGCCACGTCGAAGTGATTCTCCGGCAATAGGTGCTCCAAGCTATAACCCGACACCTGCCGGCCAAAGCGCCCGAACTCGGTACGGACGGTGCCGAGATTTCCTTGCACGATTGACTTCAAGGCAACAAGGCTCGCGTGGTGATCATGGTCGGAGGATTGATCAATTGTGATTCGTTCACCTGCCCCGGTGATCACCTCAAGCCCGATTACGTTGTCGGAGGTCTTTCCATAGCTCAGCGCTCGCGGTCCGCAGGCATTGTTTCCGATCATGCCGCCGATGGTGCAGCGGTTCTGGGTTGACGGATCGGGCCCGAAACGCAGTCCGCGTTTGGCTGCAGCCGCCTGCAGCGACGACTGCACTACGCCCGGCTCGACTCGCGCCGTACTCGCCTCGGCGTCGATCTCTGCGATGGTGTTGAGGTGGCGCGACGTGTCCAAGATCAACCCTGTGCCGACGGCATTTCCCGCGCACGATGTTCCTGCCCCACGAGTCGTCACGGGCATGCCAATCGCTCGCGCCGCATCCAGTACCGCCGCCACCTCCTCGACGGTTCGTGGCTGCACCACCGCCTGCGGTACCACCCGGTAGAGCGAGGCGTCGGAGGAATACAACGCGCGGGTGAGGTCGGTCGCATCGAGCACGTCGGCGACCCCGCGTCGCTGCAGTTGGAACGCCAGCTCGGCGACATCAGGGGACAGGTCAATGGTCTTGGACATGATCGCGTTGATCGTAATGCGCTGGACTATTGCGGGCAGTAGGCCAGGCCAGCTACCGCGTGGGCCGCCTCATGCAGCAGGCTGTTCACCAGCCCAGCAAGGACAAAGGCCACCGAGGCGACCGCGGCAAGTCGGCGGCGGGTGAGTACGCGCTGCTGGGCGACGTCGGGAGTTGCGGTCATGCCATCAGCCAAGCCGGACCGCGGCATGGTGTCTATCGGCTGTCTCATCACCTATAGTCGGGGTAAAGCTACTGGTGAGTAACTTCAGCCCTCGGACGGAGGCAGGATGAAGCGAGCCATCTTCGAGCCGGATCACGATGCATTCCGGGAAAGCTGCCGGACCTTCGTCGATCGGACTTTGCGGCCGCACCACGAGAAACACATGGCCAACCACGGGTTCGGCCGCGAGGTGTGGCTGGAGCTCGGCAAGCATGGCTTTCTCGGCCTGAACGTCCCCGAGGAGTACGGCGGCGCCGGAGTCGATGACCTCCGCTTCTCGTTGATCTTGGCCGAAGAGCTGTCCAAACTCGCGTTCGCCTACCCCTCCTGTGTTGGCATCCACACCAACTGCATAGCGCCATATCTGGTCGACCTGTGCACCGAGGAACAGAAGCAGCGCTGGCTGCCAGGGTTCTGCAGCGGCGAGTTGATCACCGCGCTCGCCATGACCGAGGCATCTGGCGGTTCTGATCTTGCTGCGTTGAGGACCAAGGCGGTACCCGACGGCGACGACTGGATCGTGAACGGTTCGAAGACGTTCATCACCAATGGCGCCAGCGCCGACTTCGTGCTGGTCGCCGCACGAACGAGTCCGGACAAGGGCGCCAAAGGCATCACCTTGTTCGCCGTCGAGGCCGGGATGCCAGGCTTCGAGCGCGGTCGGAAGCTGGACAAGGTCGGGCAGCCGGAGTCAGACATCTCCGAGTTGTTCTTCGGCGATGTGAGAGTTCCCGCTGCGAATGTGATCGGCGAGATCGACCGAGGCTTCGTCTACATGATGGAACGCCTGGTGGCTGAGCGTATCGGCTCGGCGGTGAACAACATCTCTCACGCTCGGCAGATCCTCGACGAAACCCTGGTCTATGCGAAGGAACGCAAGGCGTTCGGTTCTCCCATCGGCTCTTTCCAGGCCAACAAGTTCACCCTTGCCGAGCTGCAGACGCTGGCCGAGGTCACCCAGGCATTCGTCGACCAGTGCGTGATGGAGGCGGTACACGGCACGCTGACCGCGGTAGACGCGGCGAAGGCGAAGTGGTGGTCGGCGCAGGCGCAGAACGACATTCTCGACTCCTGTCTGCAGCTGTGGGGCGGCTACGGCTACATGAACGAGTACCACGTCGCCCGCGGCTGGGCCGATGCCCGAGCCTCCAAGATCTGGGCCGGCTCGAACGAGATCATGAAGGAGCTCATCGGCCGCGACATGGGATTGTGATCATGAGGCGGTACGGCCTGGAAGGCCCAGAGGCAGTGATCGTCGCAGCGGCGCGTACGCCCATCGGGCGAGCTGTCAAAGGATCATTGACCCAGGTTCGCCCTGATGATCTTGCAGCCGGGGTGATCACGGCAGCCCTTGCCAAGGTCGATGCGCTGGACCCGCGTACGCTCGACGACATCTACGTCGGCTGCGCTGAGCCACGTGACGAGCAGGGCGGCAATATGGCACGTCGCATTGCCGTGCAGCTCGGGCTGGACAGTGTCTCGGCTGCCACGATCAATCGTTTCTGCGCCTCTAGTGTGCAGACCGCCAGGATGGCCTTCCACGCGATCAGGTCCGGTGAGGGCGACGCCTTCGTCTCGGCCGGCGTGGAATGCGTCTCGCGCTACCGCGGCTTCGGCTCTGCCGGCGTCGATCCGGTCGACACCCACAATCCGATCTTTGCAACCGCTGAGCAACGCAGCCTGGACACCGCCCTGAGCAACCAGACCTGGCACGATCCGCGCGAAGACGCAGTGCTGCCGGACATCTACATTGCGATGGGCCAGACCGCCGAGAATGTCGCCACCCTGCGCGGTATCTCTCGTGCCGAGCAGGACGAGTTCGGCGTACGCTCCCAAAACCTTGCCGAGAAGGCCATAGCGAATCGCATCTTCGATGCCGAGATTGCGCCGGTGACGCTGCCGGACGGCACCGTGGTAAGTACCGATGACGGGCCTCGCCCAGGCACAACGCTGGAGGCAGTGTCGGCGCTCAAGCCAGTGTTTCGCCCTAACGGCACGGTCACCGCCGGCAATTGCTGCCCGCTCAACGATGGAGCGGCTGCCGTGGTGATCATGAGCGACCGGCACGCCGCCGAGTTTGGCCTCACTCCGCTGGCTCGTATCGTCGCGACGGGAGTCAGTGCCCTGAGCCCCGAGATCATGGGGCTCGGACCGGTGGAGGCCAGTCGCCGGGCGTTGGCCAGCGCAGGTATGACGATCAATGACATGGATCTCGTTGAGATCAACGAGGCGTTTGCGGTCCAGGTGATCGCCTCTGCTCGTGATCTTGGTCTGGATCTGGAACGGCTCAATGTTCATGGCGGGGCCATCGCACTCGGCCACCCGTTCGGCTGCACCGGCGCGCGAATCATGACCACCTTGCTAAATGCCATGCGCTTGCGAGACGTCCAATTCGGCCTCGAGACGATGTGCGTAGGCGGCGGCCAAGGCATGGCCATCATCCTCGAGCGGCTCGCCTAAGCACAGCGAGCTTGGCGAGCGAAGCAAGCAAACCGAGCAATCAAACTCAGCTACCCTTCGGGTGTGACCGAGACAACATTGCTGGCGGCGCGGCCAGCGTCCGTGGGCGCAGTGCTGAGCCACCGGGTGGCAGCCTCCCCTTCCAAGGAGGCTTTTCGTTACGTCGAAGGCGATCGCTGGGTTTCGCTGAGCTGGTCGCAGACCAAGGACAAGGTTTTTCAGCTGGCAGCTGGGCTGCTCGCACTTGGTATCGAGCCACAGGATCGTGTGGCGATCGCCTCGAGCACTCGGATGGAGTGGGTGCTGGCCGACCTAGCGATCATGTGCGCGGCCGGCGCAACGACGACGATCTATCCGTCGACTCAACACGACGACGTTGGATACGTTCTCGCCGACTCTCAATCAAGAGTCGTGATCGCCGAAGACGATCTTCAGGTCGAAAAGGTCGTTGATCATCTCGATGAGCTGCCCGAGTTGCTCCAGATCGTTCAAATGGACGGCAAGGTTGATCATCCCAAGGTGATCGGATGGGCAGATCTGGAAAAGCTCGGTCGGGAGCATCTCGATGCCCATCCGACGGCGGTCGATGATGTGATCGCAGCGATCGGGCCCGAGGACCTTGCGACACTGATTTATACCTCCGGTACCACGGGCCGACCCAAGGGCGTCCGCCTCGTGCAAGACTGCTGGACCTACTTGGGCGCGTCGGTCGACGCCTTCGACATCATCAGTGCAGATGATCTTCAATACCTCTGGTTGCCACTCAGCCATGTCTTCGGCAAGGCCCTGATCGCCATCCAGCTCTACATCGGTTTCACCACGGCGGTGGACGGCCGGATCGACAAGATCGTCGAGAATCTTGCGGAGGTAAAGCCGACATTCATGTGCGGCGCTCCGCGGATCTTTGAGAAAGTCCGGGCCAAAGTGATAACGACGGCCTCGCACGGGGTCAGGGCCAAGATCTTCGACTGGGCGTTCGGTGTCGGCCGCAAAGTGTCGCCGGTGAGGCTGGCCGGTGAAGAACCGTCCGGGCTTCTTGCCCTCCAGTACCGCTTGGCGGACCGTTTGGTCTTTAGCAAGATCAAAGCGAGGATGGGTGGCAAGATCAGGTTCTTCGTGTCCGGCTCCGCGCCGTTGAATTCGGAGGTGCAGGAGTGGTTCTATGCGGCGGGGCTTTTGGTGTTGGAAGGGTACGGGCTCACTGAAACTAGCGCCGTGAGCTGCGTTAACAACCCGCGAGCCACTCGATTCGGCACAGTGGGGCCGCCCATTCCGGGTACCCAGGTCAGGATTGCAGACGACGGCGAAATCTTGGTCAAAGGCCCGGGTGTCATGCGGGGCTACCACAACGCCGCAGAGGCGACGGCCGAGGCACTCAAGGACGGTTGGTTCGCCACGGGTGACATTGGCGAGCTCGGCGAAAAGGGATATTTGCGGATTACCGACCGTAAGAAGGATCTGATCAAGACCTCAGGCGGCAAGTACATCGCGCCGCAAAAGGTCGAGGGCGTGCTCAAGGCGGTCTGCCCCTACATCAGCCAGGTGATCGTGCACGCCGACGGGCGCAAGTACGCCACGGCGTTGATCACCCTCGATCCCGAGGCAATCGAAGGTTGGGCGAAGGAGGAGGGACTGAGCTATTCCTCAATAGCAGAACTCGCCCGCTCCCAAGAAGTTCACGATCTGATCGACGGATTCATCGCGCAGGGGAACCAGGAACTGGAGCGCTGGGAGACGATCAAGAAATTTGAGATCTTGGCGACCGAGCTCAGTGTGGACGAAGGCGAGGTGACTCCGAGCCTGAAAGTGCGGCGTAAGGCAGTGGAGAAGAAGTACGCGGACGTACTGAACAGCATGTACGACGCCGACTGAGCGGAAATGCGTCGTGAGCCCTTCGACAAGCGCCGTCCTGAGCCTGTCGAAGGGCTCAGGGCACATTCCTAGCTCTTAGCGCCGCCATTGACATAAATCACCTGGCCAGAGACGTAGCCCGCTTCCTCGCGGCATAAGAAGCTGGCGACGGCAGCGACATCCTCCGGCTTTCCGATCCGGCCCAAGGGAATCTCGCGAGCAGCAGCCAACTTCCAGTCGTCGTAGTCCAGGCCCTGACGTGCCGCTGAGGCCTGCGTCATCTCTGTTTCGATGAAGTGAGGAGCGATGGCATTTGCCGTCACGCCAAACCTGCCCAACTCCAGCGCGAGGGTCTTGGTGAAACCGATCAAGCCGGCTTTTGCAGCGGCGTAGTTGGCCTGTCCGCGGTTGCCCAATGCCGAGGTCGAGGAAATGTTGACAATGCGACCCCACTTCTCTTGCGTCATGTGGGTTTGGGCTGCGCGAGTCATCAGGAAGGCACCCCGCAGATGAACATCCATGACCGCGTCCCAGTCAGCGGTGCTCATCCTGAAGATCAAGTTGTCTCGGATGATCCCAGCGCTGTTGACCAGCACATTCACGGGTCCTAGCTCAGCGGCCGCCTGGCGGACGGCTTCCCCGGCGGCCCTTTCGTCAGCGACATCCGCACCAAGGGGGAGCGCACGGCCACCGTTCTCGACAATTTCCTTCGCAGTGCGTTGACTGCCCTGCTCATCCAGGTCAACG
>Ga0105242_10001438_pt1 | contig 18740 bp, 11 predicted proteins | sample KBSM24metaG_FD_81521 | JGI IMG/M metagenome (GOLD analysis project Ga0105242, IMG submission 81521) | Miscanthus rhizosphere microbial communities from Kellogg Biological Station, Michigan, USA - KBS M2-4 metaG | ecosystem: Host-associated > Plants > Roots > Rhizosphere > Soil | place... | reverse complement strand
TTGCCGCTGCGTTTCTCGCTGACCGTATTCGGTTTGTTATGGCGCGCGACGGCGTCCAGGCACAGTGCCGGAAGCGTTTGTAGCTGGCTTAGATTTGCTTGATCGGGTGAGACGCTCGGAGCCACTGCCGAAGACACTTTGAAAACGATCTCCTTGTCGGATCGGGACCAGAACCTTAACGCCGAGTATCGGGAAAGCCGCGCCAAGACTACATCTTCTGGAATGAAAGACACAAACCGGAAGGGTTAGGGTTTAGGGGGAAGGGTGTAGGGGGAAGGGTTAGCAAGACAAGAGTCCCACATTGCCTTATCGCCTTCAGCTTTGCTCAAAAGTGGTCAACGATGCGGCTCGTTTCAGTCACACATGGCTTCAGCCAGGTGTTCGCGAACCACGCATTCGGGGCGAAACCGTTTTAAACGGTTTCCAAAAACTCATGCCCAACTTAGCGACCTGGCTTAAGCCAGGTGTGAAGTAGAAAGGATACAGACTTTTGAGGCAAAGACGTCCCCTTCTAACTTTCAGAGGGGTATAGCAATACTAAGAATCCCTACACCCAAAACCCTACCCCTCACACCCTTCCGAACTTTCAAAAGCACTCTCAGATCGGTTAAAGATTCGACTCAGTCAGAGCGGGTGCCGGCGTGGGGGATTCAATCATCGCCGTTTCTTTCCGGCGCCGGCGTCGCCGCTGGCCGCCACCTTCCTCAACCCGGTGGCCGACGGTAGCCATCGCTGCCAACACCAGAAACAGCAAAGCATTCGCGGTCGTGTGCAGGGTAAAGTCAAACGCGCTGTGCACCAGTACGGCGAAGCAGCCGGCCAGCGCACCGGTCGCGACGCCTCGCCGAAATTTATCGCTGCTCGAGCGGCGAGCGAACCCCTTGCCGAACAACAGAACCAGAAAGCTCAGGCCCAACAAGCCGCCGACGATCCCGGTATCGGCGAGGATTTGCAGATAATCGTTGTGCGCCTGCTCGAGCCGGTACAATCCATTGCGTGAATCGTAGTGCGTATAAATCACGCCAAAGGAACCGAGTCCCGATCCGATGAAAGGATGATGTCCGATTACATCAAGCGTGACCTGCCAGAAGTGTGCGCGGCCGGTGGTTGGATCGGAGGCGTTAACCGTGCCTAATAACCGGTTGAAGACGCTCGGGCCGCCGATCGCAATGGCGCCGAAAAAGAGAATTACCGCAAAGCCCAACGCTGCTGCCGCGCGCAGGAGCATGCCACGCACTCGATTTCCCGGTCGCGCCCGTTCGGAAGTGGCAGCTCCGGGTCCGGCGATCACGATCACAAAAATTACTTCCGCCATCAGGCTGATCATGCCGCCGCGCGAATTGGTCAGAATTAACGAGACCGCCATCAACAGCGCCGCAAAGGCATAAAGCGGACGCTTGTGTGTCTCTAACGATCCGGAAACCAATAGACCCAGCGGCAGGGCAATCGCCAGTTCCATGTAGCCCGCGAAATGATGACGATTAATAAAAGGACCGAAGGCCGTGCTCTGCGTCAGTTGTCGAAACCAGTAGACGCGCGTCCCATCGCTGGTCAACGATTGAGTTAATCCAAACATTGCCAGCACGAATCCAAAAATGATGATGGTGCGCGTCAGGTTGCGCAGCCGGCGCGGCGAGTCGGTGAAGATCACCACCGCCGCAAAATAGATGAACAGAGAAACGAGTTGGACCAGCACCAACTGCGTCGCGTAGCGGTCCAGAGTCAAGGCCCGCGTCAACGAGAGACCGAGACCGGCATCGTTCGGCGTCCCGCGAAGTGGCAGCAACTGGAACAGGCCCAGAAGGATTAGTCCCAGCAGCGGCGCCTGCAAAGCATTCCGATTCAGTTGGATCGACCCCAGAACCAAACCATCGATACACCACAAACAAACCAGTCCCGCGGCAGTCACCGCGAAAGTGGCCAACGCCCAGTCGTGCACCGTCCCGAAAGCGAGCGTAGTCACGACGATCATCACACAGATGGTGAGGAAGGCCAGACGGCTGGCGAGTGTGTGCCGGCGCTTTGCGGAATCGGTCGCGCTACGAACGGCCGCCGGCCGCGCGCGTGGTTCCAGCACCACCGATGCGTTGGAGGTTGAAGTCGTCATACCAAACACTGCCGAAGATCGGGCAAATAGGATCTTTGCCGCACGGTTCACGATAGAAGGTTAGCAGCATGCCTTCTTCTTTGTTCGCCGTCTTGAAAGTCAACGTCACTAACTGCCAATCGTTTGTGCCCGCGGGCGCCGGCGGCGACGTAGCCAACGTTTGGCCCGCGAGACTCTTCACTGCCAGCTGCGGAGGCCGCGCGCTGGCAAGACCATCGGTGCGAACATAAAACTGAAGTTTGTACTGCGTGTCGGGTTCCAGAATCACGGTTTGCCATACCGGAATGCTGTCGAGCTTATTTGCCGATTTGAAAGCAATCTTCAGGCTGGATTGGCCGCTGTGCGCGTGCGAGTTGTCCGTCGTTACCTGGGCCTGTGACTCGAAATCGATTACCCAATGAAACGGGTGTCTATCATTGCGGGTCAGCGGCGTTTCGAATCCACCGTTCCAAACCTGTTCGGATGACGGCAGCTCGGCGGCATTGGTTTGGGTTTCGCGCAAGAGCGACAGCGCCGCGTGATAATAATTTGCCGCGACCAGGGCCTTAACCATTTCATCGAGAGTCGCGGTTGCCGATTTGCGATCGGCCGCACCGACATTCTGTATCACGCGCAAAGCCTCGTCCGGTTTTTTGGCATTGATGAGGCTGAGGGCAAATTGAAGACGCAACGAGGCAGAAGGCAAAGCCGTGGCGATTTTGGTTTGATCGTCACCAAAGACTTGTGAAGCCAAAGCGAATACCGGCGGTTGCATGGTCGCATCGGCTTCAGCCGCACGCGACAGTTCCGCAAATGCTTCGTCGATTCTGCCGGCGCGCAAAAGCAAGTTGCCGTATTGCCAGCGCGGGTTTGAATACGAGGGCGCCAGCTCGACGGCGCGGCGCAGAGCTTTCTCGCCGTTGTCCCGATCACCGGTGGCTTCGAGCGCGCGGCCAAGTTCCATCCAATAACGATAATCGTTGGGCTCGACCTCTACGGCCTGACGGTATTCGTCCACCGCTGCCGCCAGATTCGCGGCGCTAAAATTTCTCTCCTGCAACGAGCCCAGCCGCCAGTGCGCGAGGGCGCTGTCCGGCGCCCAGCGCGCGGCCAGTCGGGCCATCTCAATGCCGTCGGCGTCGGGCGTTGAAATGTATTCGGCCACGACATTGCCGACGTACCAGCGCACGGCGAACGACGCGCCCAACAGGGCGAGCAGTGCGGGAAGTATCAGGATCCAACGCAAGGCCCGAGGATTAAAGGTAAAAATGATCGCCGATGAGTGTCTGGTCTGCGGCACTGGGTTTAAGAGTGGATTTTACGAATCTCCATTTACCGAGGTTGGTACACCATCGAGCGGATTATCTGAAATTGACTCCAGCCTGATCGACAGACGTCGCACCTCTACGTTATGAGCCTCGCAGTGACTCAGGATTTCCGCGATCCGCTCGGCGGAAACTCGCGGGCTCGAGATCAGGACCTGCTCGACGTCGTGTTCCTTTAGAATTTTGGGCAGCAGTCCATTGCCGCCGAAGACTCGAAAACCGTGTATGAGTTTGCCGTGCTTGGTCCCGTCGTCGTCCATGAAACCGATGGGAGCGTAACTCAACTCGCGATTGTTCAGCAGTTCGCGCAGGAGCAATTCGCCTGCGTCTCCGGCGCCGTAGATCAATACGCGGCGGCCATCGGACTTCGCGCCTGACGGTAAAACTTTACGGAAGAAACGAAACGCGATGCGGCTGCCGGCCAGCAGCGCCAACATCACCAGGGCGTCCACCAGAAACACGCCGCGCGAGAACCCTTGAAAACGAAACTTGAACAGGATGACGAGCATGCTGAGGACCGAGCCGGCCGCGACCGCCTTCGCAAACGCCAGCAAGTCGTCCATGCTCGTATAACGCCAGATACCGCGATAGACCCCGAACACGAGAAACGCTCCCAATCTAAAAACGACCAGCACCGGAAGCGTACGCAGAAACAGTTTCCAGGCGGGGCTGTCGGAAAATGGCCCGAATTTCACCGCGTAGGCTGACCAGTACGCGAGCACCACCAGCATCACATCGAGCAGGACCTCAAAGATCCGTCGCTTGTAAGAGAAATCGATTAGGAAAGCGTAAAGCGCGCTTTCGTTTGCAACCTGCGCTTGGTCCTCCTGGTCATATCCCTTCACCCCCGCGAGGTAAACGCCGAGCAGCGTCAGCCCCAGAGTGAAAAGTGCGAGCAACGCGAGACTGACATCCGGCTTTAATTGGCGGACAACTATCGCCAACAATCCGGACAGCGCCGCGAGTCCATAAAGCAGCCACACGGCGCGTTTCTCTGATAGTCCGAGCGCGACCAGCCGGTGCGACGTGTGATCGCGGCCGCCCTGTGAAGCCGCGCGGCCCGAGAGCTTGCGCAGGATCGTGACGAACGTCGTATCAAAAATCGGGATGAACAGAACCAGAATCGGCACGGCCAGCACGGGCACGAAGGCGCGCGACCGGCCGCCGGAGAGATTTATCAAAGCAGCGCTGGAAAGAAAGAACCCGATGAACATCGATCCGCTGTCGCCCATAAAGATCGATGCCGGATTCGAGTTGTAGATCAGGAATCCCAGCAGGGCGGCGGTGAAGACGCCGAGCATCATCGCTTCAGTCGTCTGTCCGGCGGCGATGAAGTTGAAAGTAAGACAAGCCGACGCGATCGCCGCGATCCCGGTCGCCAGCCCATCCATGTTGTCCAGCAAATTGATCGCGTTGGTGATTCCGATTAACCAGAAGATCGTGATCACCATGTTTGCCGGCAGTGATCGGGTCCACGGCAGCAGCAATCCATAGTTGACGACGGCCGCTTCGCCGATCACCTGGCCAATCAATTTTTGATAAGGCTTGATGTGCAGCCAGTCGTCGACCAATCCCACCAGAAACAGAAATGACGCCGCTCCGATCACTACCCAGCCGTAGCTGGTGTGCGGAACCAGCGCGAGGTATGTCACCACGACAGCCAGCCAAATTCCCACGCCGCCCATCATCGCGGTCGGATGTTTGTGCCAACGATCTGTCTTCGGCTTGGCGACAAACCCCCAACGGCGCGCGAGGCGGCGCACGATCGGCGTCAGCGCCGCCGCCAGCACAAACGAAACGATCGGCGCGACAATGTTTGACGGATTAATCGGGAACATGCACCTGAAACTGCGTGAAGAAAAAGCTAGTCGTTGCAGAGTTAAAAGGCAAGCTGGTAGCGCAAATTGGTAATTTGCGACCTAAACATTGGCAAATGGGGCGTGCGACTCGCAAGTTAGCAACTTGCGCTACGCATGAAGCACCACCCAGGCGGCCATCGCGGCCTGCTTCTCGTCAGCGCGCCAGGGTGCCGCGACTGATTGACGTAAGTCGTCGAGATTGCGTTTCATTTTCGAATAATCGCCGCCAACGACTGCCGCCGCCGCTTGATCGAAATCGCGATCCGAAAAGTTTTGCCACTTCAGCCGGTTTGCCTCGGCGCCAACTTCCAGCGCGCGGCGAAACAAGATGCCTTCGCCGGCGTGGGCGCGAATGTGCGGATTGCCGATGCGCGCGAGCTCGCGATCCGGCGCGCCCACGACGCCAACGCCGATCACTTTGTTTCCGTTCGCCTCGAGTTCCTCGATCATCTTCGCGAGGGCTTTGGCGGCCACGCGCTCGATTGCCTGGGCGGATTTATTCACGGCTTTCGGCCACTGCGGCCAGGGCAAGTCCATGATTACGTGACAAGGCTGGGCCGTCGCCGGAACCTTCGGGTCGATCAGTTTGATTTCCGTCTTGTGAAGGACGACGGGTGCACCAGCTGGTCCGCCGAGAACCACGGCGATCGCGCGAGCCGTCTTAGCGCGCAACCCGATGGCAACAAGATTGGACATAAGTGTCAGAATCCCGATGAATCGGGATAGCGACCGGATCAAGAGGTGACGATTAGAACGAAATCCAAAAACAAGATTCCTTTTCACTCTGGGGGCCGTGATCGATCCGGTAGCTATCCCGATTCATCGGGATTCTGACACGCCGGGTTCATGGGTGCGTCATCTCTTCGGGCTTGACCCAGGCGTCGAACTGCTCGCCGGTGAGCAGGCCGAGTTCAATTGCCGATTCGCGCAGCGACGTCCCTTTCTTGTGCGCGTTCTTGGCAATCTTGGCCGCGTTGTCATAACCGATGTGCTGGTTCAAAGCTGTCACCAGCATCAGCGAGTCGCGCAGGTATTCGTCGATTTTTTCGCGGTTGATGGTCATGCCGTCGATGCAGAACTCGACGAAGCCGTGACAGGCGTCATGAATCAAACGAATCGAATGCAGCAGGTTGTGAATCATCACCGGCTTGAACACATTCAATTCAAAGTTGCCCTGCGAACCGGCGAACCCAATCGCGGCGTCGTTGCCCATCACCTGCACCGCGACCATGGTCATCGCTTCGCTCTGTGTGGGATTCACTTTGCCCGGCATGATCGATGAACCGGGTTCATTCTCGGGAATGACTAACTCGCCCAGGCCGCAGCGTGGTCCCGAAGCCAGCCAGCGCACGTCGTTGGCAATCTTCATCAAAGAAGCTGCCAGCGTCTTGACTGCGCCGCTGGCGAAAACGATCTCGTCGTGCGCCGACAGCGCCGCAAACTTGTTCGGATGAGATTTGAAAGGCAGGCCGGTCAGCTCGGCGATCTTCTTTGCCGCGCGTTCCGCGAATTCCGGATGAGCATTCAACCCGGTGCCGACCGCCGTGCCGCCAATCGCCAGGTCGTACAATCCGTCCAGCGCTTCCGACAATCGGGTCACGTCGCGTTCCAACAAACTGGCCCAGCCCGACATCTCCTGGCCCACCGTCAAAGGCGTCGCGTCCTGCAGGTGCGTGCGGCCAATCTTGACGACGTCCTTGAATTCTTTGGCCTTGGCGTCGATGGCGTCGTGCACCTCGCGCACGCGCGGTATTAACTTATTCATCTGCTCGGCCGCCGCGATGTGCATCGCCGCCGGAAAGGTGTCGTTCGACGATTGCGACATGTTCACATCGTCGTTTGGATGAATCGGTTTCTTGCTGCCCATCACGCCGCCGGCAATCTCGATCGCCCGATTCGAGATCACTTCGTTGGCGTTCATGTTGGTCTGCGTCCCGCTGCCCGTCTGCCAAACGCGCAGCGGGAAATGAGCATCGAGTTTACCTTCGATGACTTCATCGCAAGCCCGGGCAATCAGCTCGGCCTTCTCGGCCGGCAACTTTCCGAGATCCTGATTCACCAGCGCGCAAGCCTTCTTCAAAGTCCCAAACGCGCGAATCATCTCGCGCGGCATCACGTCATAACCGATGTTGAAGTGATGCAGGCTACGCTCAGTCTGCGCGCCCCAATATTTGTCCGCGGCCACTTCGACCGCGCCCATCGAATCAGTTTCCGTGCGAGTTGCTTTCGGTTCTTCGCGCATTGCGTTTTGAGACATCGGGAATGGGTTCTCTCCTGTGAACGGTGGATTGTACACCCGATCTAAATGTTATTTGAGGCGGAGAGAATCAGTGTGACCTCTACTCATTCACACCGCGGCTTTAGCCGGGTGTGGAGACGCCGCAGCCTGCGGAGCAGGCGACAGCATAAAGCCTGGGGCGTGAGCCCCAGGGCCAGATGTACACCGGACTGAGAGCCTGCGGAGCAGGCGACAGCGGATCGCGATTGTGCGTTTTGCAATGGAGCGTCTGTCGCCCGCTTCGCGGGCTCGTCGTTCTCACTTGATTGTGATCCTGGGGTTCCGCTGCGCTCCACCCCCAGGCTTTATGCTTACGCCTGCTTCGCAGGCTTGTCCGCCTCCGCGCGCAAACTTGTCACCGGCGCCTGCAAACCTTCGATCCCCGGCAGCAAATCATCGATCCTGGCCTGCAAACTCGTGATCCTGAGGTGCAAACCTTCGATCCTGGAGTGCAAACTTGTGATCCTGGGCTGCAAACCTTCGATCTTCGGCTGCAAATCCTCGATCCTGGCGTGCAAACTCGTGATCCTGGGCTGCAAACCTTCGATCTTTCGCTGCAAATCCTCGATCCTGGAATGCAAACTCGTCCTCTTGGGCGCAGGAAGCTCAGATCTTGGCGCAAAACTGAGAAATCACGTGAGATACCTTCTTCACAATCCCAAACGCCCGAATCATCGCGCGCGCGGCATCACGTCATATCCGTTGAAGTCGTGCAGCGAGCGGTGCGTCCAAGCCCAATAACTATCCACGGGCACTTCAATCTGCCCCCCATCGAATCGCTTTCCGTGGGTGTGTTGCGGATCGACGCCGATCTAGCGAAGGACACATATCTCCCTTATTTTGGAGGTGGTGCGGGTAGGAAAACTAAGTAAATTAAGACATTGGCGGTGAAGGGGACGAAGCTGAACCAGAGGAACTGGATAGCTGTTGTTAGTTTATTGTGTTTATTAATTGAGATTTTTTCATAGGCGTCACGCACTTCGATTGCTTGATCCACTCTATCCATCGACTTTACGCCGCGTCTATAGGTTTCCGGCACAAACACCCGTGTAGCAAAATACAAACTCAGCATCCAACACACGACTGTCATGACGGTAAGTGCTACAAAGACGTTGAACCAGACGTTCGATAAGGTACCTACCTGTTTGACGCCACTAAAAGAAATCGCGGCGAAGTAGATCCCTTGCAACAAACTTGTAATTACGACGATCTGCTTAGCGGCGTCTTCGAGCGGTGTGAGCGATGCTGGACCCGCTTCTCGCTTGATTCGTAGCCAGTAATCTACTTCATCGTCCGAATGTTGGCCTGGGTTAGATTTGTCTGCGGCATCCATGGATTCAAGACTCTAGCAACTCAACATATCAACGAATGATGAAAATATTATCATTTCCTGTGATCAAAGGGTTCGGTGACATCTTTCGCTTTCCTTCCTCGACGCTCTCTATCAATATGTTCTCTTGAATCAGTTTGGTCAGGATCGTACGCACCTGAGAGTATTCCGCAAATTCGCCGCCGATTTGTTTTATCGGTTCTCTTGCATCCTCGGACAATAATCCACCGTTTTCGTAGATGATCTTAAGGTGACGTTTGTCATTATCATGCAAACTTCTCATCAGGAAGTCCTTCGCAATTTTCCCCCACCGTTCTGCAACAAACTGATGCGTAACAGAAGACACTCCTTCGTCGGCCGCTTCCTCCAACAACAACTGACAAGCAAAGTTGAAAATTCGTGGAGTCAAGCCGAATTCGGCGATTCCATTCGCGATGAGATGGGCGGCATCGAGCGTGAAAGGACTTAACTCCAACTCTGTTGACGAAAACTGACGAGCCAAGTCTAGGTACTTGCCCATCATCTCGACGAGTTCTGGCTCAGACAGCGGTTCTATTGTAACTGGGTTCAGCACGTCGGCGCTGGAGCTGAAGCCTGCTGTTGAACCAAAAGGGTGCCCCGGAAGAATAACAGCACAGCCAAGTTCCACGAGTTGGCGCGTATCCTGAATAATCTGATTGATGTTGCCAATATCCGTTCCTTTATCTAGATCGTCAACAACGATAACGAAAGTTGTTCTAACTTCTGGTTTTCGGAAAATCTGTGCAATGTCTTCAATCGCGGCCATCCCACTCTTAATGTTGTAAACCGCCTCAACGATATCTTTCTGGTCAATTCTCTCCCTTCGACCTCCGTCGCCACCTCGCATCAACGTTCTGTATACTGCTTCATGGTCATGCTTTGCACATGCAGTCGCGAGTTTTTTAAGCGCCGATTTCGTGAATCCGAACTCTCTGTCGTATTTTGCATAGGCCGTTATGCTGCCTTTCTGATTCAGCAAACGTAAGGTTTCAAGGGCAAGAATCGATTTGCCCACACCAAACAGCCCAACCAGAAAGATTCCTCGCGGTCGCTCAACTAAATTAATCAGTTTTTCGACTTCCGCTTGGCGTCCGGTAAACACGTGTTGCCGCTCTTCCTCGTTGGCGGGAGGCAGGGAAGCAAATGGATTATCTCTAAGCCCCCAGACTTTGAATGACTCATTGCGTTGTTCTCGCGCCATCCTGGTCCCTCTCAATCTCCTTCCGTTTTCTGTCGCTTAGTCCGGGTAAACCAATCTTCGTCGTCCGACTGTTTCTGCGCGAGTTGATTAGCGGCTTCAGTCAATTGACGCACAGTTGCGAGATTTTCATGATCCTGTTCTTGCGTAAAATACTTTTCGGCTTCCTCAAGATGTTTCAGAGCATCTTTCACCAAGCCGGTCTGAAGTTCCAGCCTTCCAAGGTAAGCTGAAGTGATGGCGGCGTATCTCTTATCAGTGCTTTGAAATTGATCGAGCGCATCTTTGTAGGTCCATCTCGCTCTTTCAAGATCTCCTATTGCATGTTCGGAGCGCGCCAGAGCGAGCAGAGTTCTGGAGAAACCGCTTTTGTTACGCAGCCGCTTAAACTCCTCCTTATTGTTTAAAAGTACTGCGCGAGCCTCATGCCAGCGGCCCTCGCCCATCAACAACTCGGCTCTTTGATGTTGAATTTCGAGTTCTTCGACTGCCGATAGATTTTCGAATCCGCTTTCAACGATACGTTCATCACCGAGTCTCTCTCCAATTCGCCGACTCTGTTCGTACAGATCGCCTGCCCTTTCGGAATCGCCCTTGTGACGTGCGAGAAGTGCAAGATTATGCAAAGTGCTCGCCATGCCGCGTGGGTCGCCAAGCCGACGTTTGATATCTAAGCTCTGCTCGTATAGTTTCTCCGCCTCATCCAAGTCATCTCGATGTTGTGCGAGTGATGCTAGGTTATGCAGAATACTGGCGATACTGCGCTGATCCCCGAGCTTTCTTGCGATTTCGAGACTCTCCGTGAATAACCTCCTGGCCTCCGAAAGTTCCCTCCTCTGTTCGGCAAGCGTTCCCAATTGATGTAGCGAGTTTATGATACCAATCTGATCACCAAGCTTCCTTTTAATTGCAAGGCTCTCTGTGTAAAGATGGTGTGCCTCCTCCAGTTGACGTTGCTGTTGCGCTATCGCACCCAACTGCTGAAGTGTGACGGCTATGCCGCTCTCGTTGCTAAGGCTCCGCTCAATCTCCAAACTTTGGTCATAAAGTCTGCGCGCCTCGTCTAAGTCACCGCTCATCTGCGAAATCAATGCGAGATTGTGCAGAGTGACGGCGATTCCATATTCGTTCCCAAGACTCTTTTCTATCTCTAAGCTCTGATTATAGAGTCGCCGCGCCTCGTCCAGTTCGCCCTGATTCGCCCTCATCATTGCAAGATTGTTAGAAAATACCGCCGTGTCCGTTTCGGATCCGTGGGATACAGTTAGTGCTTGCTCAGTAAGCTTTGCTGCCTCGTCCCAGTAGCCGCGAATCATGAGAATGCCGGTGACTGGATTGGCGATTGTATCTACTATTCTTCGTGTACTTTCGAGATCTTTAAGACTTAGAGCCAGTTCAGCTGCGGCTACTATGTTGTCCTTTTCCGCTTCTAATGCATCGTAGTCTTCGGATATCGGGCGACTGTGTGATTGACTGTATTTCAGAAAGTATGCGACGAATCGTTCGCTAAATTCGTCGGCGCGGATATCGCTTATTAAGCGACGCCTAGCCAAGGCGCGAGACAAGCCGTCTACAACCAAACGACTTCCTTGAGCCACGGTTCTCACCAAGTACAAACTCGCCAGACGTTTGAGGGCTTTGTTCAGGCGCTGTATGTTATTGCCGAAATCCGCAACCTGAGCTAACGCATCTCGGGATGCATGCGGAACAAACAACGATAGTGCTAGCAAGGCTGAGCGCCCGTCATCGCCCAACTGCGGCAATTGAAATGAACGATCAAAGACTCGTTGCGCCGCGTCGCCGCCACCATGTGCCAGTTCATCTAACACAGTGCCGGGATCTTGCGCCAAATCGATTTGGCCGACGATCCATTCCATGACGAGTGGCGTGCGCTCGGATGCCATCATGATGCGTTCGCGATCTACTTGGGCGAAAACAGACCTGTCGCTTGCCTGCCCGATGAGTCGATCGAGGAATTCCTTTGCCTCATCCGGCGACATCGCAGGAATCTCGATGTTGTGCGCTCCGTCAATCCTTTCTCTACTAGTAATCAGGGCGGGACAACTAACGCGCCGTCTGAGGAAGTCGAGACAGCGTGACTTTTCCTCCGACTCTATCGTTTCAAAGTTGTCAAGAATGATTAGCGTAGCCGCAGACATAACCAGCGCGTAAACCTGCTCCGCCTTTTTATCAGGTGGCAGTGCGCGTAACTCTGCGTGACCCAGTTGGGTAATGATCTCATCCAGCAGGGTAGAGAATGAGTAGTCATCACGCCCCAGCGTACTCGTCAAAACCACGCGATGCTGGAAGGTGGCACTTAGTGCGCGCAGGGCTTCCTCGGCCAGCGTCGTCTTTCCTACGCCGCCTGCTCCGCTTAACACCACGAGCTGGTTTCGCTGCGGTGCGAGTTCGTCCTTCAAGCGCTCAATAATGTCGCGGCCTTCGCGGTCGCGACGGGCGACAAAACCGACTGTTGGTGGTCTAGGGATTTGAGCGAGCGTTGAATCGGGAGCCGGTTGAATCTTTAATTCCTTCAGTGCGGTACGGATCGCCTTCGCTACAGTCAGGAACGCCTCGTCCTGGTTATTCCACAGCGTAACCGCTTTGGCATCGGTGGGCAGCGCTTGCAGATTACTGAATGGCGCTCCCGCCCAATCAACAGGCCGCAGGATTACGGGAATAACACGCGCTTCTCCCGCTTCATGCCGCTCCATTGCGCGCTTCATTTCGACATCGTTGACATAATCCGAGTTCATGAAATCAGGGCTGACGAGAAGAAGGATCACTTGAGCGGAATTGAGGTGATGCGCAATGTCTTCATCCCATCCGTTACCGGTAGAGATGTCGCGATCGTACCAATTTGAAATTACTCCCTGACGCCGAAGATTAGAAAGATGTTTTTCAAACTCCTCGCGAAGCTCCTCATCTTCGTGAGCGAATGAGAAGAACACTTCCGCAGAGTTTTGAGGTTCGGGGGACATAATGCTATTCAGGCTTCAACGGCCTCCTCACGGGCGGCACAGCCTTCGGAATGTCGTCGTTGTCGAAATTCAACTGCGGTGGGGTTTCATCTTTCAGTTTCGGCGCGTCGCGTCCGATGGGGCCGATTTTCGGGACGTTGATTTTTACGGTGGCGAGGTCAGTTGTGCGTCGGAGGATGGCTCCGCCGCGGCCGGCGATCCAGGCGTTTGGGCCGCCGCGGTATGCAACGCCGAACAAGGCTGAACTGGTCAGAGTGGTTTGCGTCTGCCAGGTTGCGCCGCCGTCGTTGGTCGCCAGGACGACTCCTTGATCACCGGCGATGAGCGCGTCATCGCGCGAAGCCACGGCGATCGCGAAGAGGTTTGTCTTCACATTCGTTTCTGAATCTTTCCAGGTCTGGCCGCCGTCGTCGGTGCGCAGAATCAGGCCGCGTTCACCGACAATGAAGCCGCGCGCGCTGTCCGCAAATGCGACCGCGTGCAGCCATTCCTTCAGATTCACCGAGATGTCTTTCCAGGTGACGCCGCCGTCTTCGGTGCGCATGATCGCGCCGCCGGAACCGACCGCGATGCCATGCTGCTCGTCCGTGAACTTCACGTCCTCGAGCCAGGCTTTGGTGACCGCCGCTTGAGTCTGCCAGGTTTCGCCGCCGTCTTCTGTCTTCAACATGTAGCCACTGGCGCCGACGGCCCAGCCCAGCTTGTCATTCAGAAAGCAGACGCCGAGCAGATGCTGCACCGTGTCGGCTTGTTGCTTGAACCAGATCGAGCCACCGTTGTCCGTGTGCAGAATGGTGCCCTGATCGCCGACGGCCCAGCCGTTCTTCTCATCAACGAAAGTGACGGCATCGAGATGCACATTGGTCCCGGAGATTTGCGGCGTCCAGGTCTTTCCGCCGGATCGCGTCGAGAGGATTTTTCCGCGCGCGCCGACGGCCCACCCATGCGCGCCATCGAGAAAGAAAATATCAGCGAGACTGTCGCGGCTGCCTTCAGTCAGACGCAACCATCCGTTGCCGCCGTCGTCACTGCGCAGCACCAACCCATCATTGCCGGCCGTCCAGCCAGTATCCGCGTCAGCAAAGAAAACAGTCACTAACCTGGGAGCGGTCTTGACGCTCGTCGGGAGCCAGAGCTTGCCGCCGTTGCTCGTGCTCAGAATCGTGCCGTTGTTCGTGGTAATCCATCCATGCTGCGGGTCGGCGAAATAGACCGAGAGCAAATCTTCGGTCATCAGGATTTCCACCGGCTCCCAGGTCACGCCGGCGTCTTCGCTGTGCAGCACGCGGCCACCGTATCCCACCGCGACCGCGCGTTCCTCGCCCAGAAACGCGACGCCGGTGAACGGCAGAGACGAAATGCGGACGACTTCTTTCCAATGCTTGCCGCCATCGCTGGTACGCAGGATGATGCCGCGGTCCGCGGCGGCGAGGCCCACGTTCTTGTTGGCGAACGAAACTGAATAGAGATGAGCACGCGTCGGGCTCTTCTGCGTCGACCACGAGAGGCCACCATCGTTCGTCGTCAGAATGCAACCGTAAGTGCCGACGGCCCAACCACGGCCCGGATCATCGGGTGCGAACGTAATCGCATAGAGATGATCTTTCGCCGGCGTCTTAATCGTGTTCCAACGCTCACCGGCGTTGCGCGTCTCCAGGACCAGCCCACGCGCACCGACGGCAAACACATGCCGGGCATCCAACACATACAACCCGTTCAGGCTGTTGACCAGACGCGTCGGTTGCGAATCCCAACGGAAACCGCCGTCGTTCGTGTAGAGGATCACGCCATCAGAACCGACGGCCCAGCCATGCAGCTTGTCGCGCGCAAATCGAATCGAGTTGATGGCGTTGCCTTGCGGCAGAGGGTTCTGCCATTCCCAGCCCCGATCGCGTGTTTGCGCACAGAGAGACACGGACACGATCGCTATCGCGAGCGTCGCGCGACAAAAATGCGTGATCGATTTGGCGTGATGATCCAGCACGGGCTTTCGCTACGGAAGCGTACGTCAGGGTTAGTCGGTTGGCTGATTATAAGGTCGGATGATTAGGAAAGCGAGAGTTGGTTATGAGGGAGATCAGCCAGTCAGAAACCCGACCGTTAGGGAGGGTGCTTAGCGTAGGGATTAAGGATCACTGGGCACCCTCCCTCACGGTCGGGTTTCTGAGTCAGAAGAGATCCGATTCCTGATCAGGCTCGATGACGCCAATCCGATCCACGGCGTCCTGCAAGACGGCCGGTTCGACATGACCCAGCGCCGCGATTTTGCGCGCGGCCTTATCTGCGGCTTCCTGAATCACATGGCCGACGTGTCCCTGGGACCACTGCCAATCGATCTGATGGGGACTGGCTGCTTCGTCGAGGCGTTTCCACCAGTCATGATTTGTCTTCCGGCGAAAACTGCCCTTCATTGTTTCGATCACATAGCGCGAGTCAGTGTGGACTGTCACGCGGCAAGGTTCCTTCAAAGCTTCCAAACCGAGGGCGGCCGCGGCAATCTCAGCCTGCTGGTTGGTGGCCTGTCCGAGATACGTACCAAACGCTCGCCAAAGCCCCTTGAAACCGAGCAACGCCACGGCCGCCGCCCGCGCCACATCGCGACCATTGCCGAGACTCGAGCCGTCGCAAAAGATTGTCACCAGCTTCGTTGGCCGTCTGAATTCCGATTCTTCGTCGCTACTCATCACGTGTGCTCAATTTGTAACACGATTCCGCGCAGCCCGAGAACTGAGTTGCGCGCCGAGGTCACGCATCATCATTCGACTGCGATGCAGAACCTATCTCACGATGATAAAAATCTGTCATTGTTTGGTACGTTAGGAGTTGCAAGTGAATTTAATCCGTGATATTTGAACCACCGCTCTCGCAAGTCGAATCAATTCGCTGCCTGTTCCGGTTAACCAAGGAGATTGCAAAATGAAAATCAATCAGACCCGGACCTTTAAATGTACCGTCGCCTTAGGGGTTGTCCTCCTGATTCTGTGCACGCCGATTTCGTCCTTAAGTTGGGGAGCCGGCGGTCACATGATGACGGCCAAGATCGCCTATGACCAGCTCAATTCGCACGCGAAGGCTGAAGTAGCGAAGCTCTTGGCCATCCGAGTCAAAGTCAAATTACCAGACGGCACCACGCCAACACTTTCGGCCCAGGACAAGAAGAAGCTGACGGGATACACCGCCAGCAGTAAGGATTTCGTTAACGCGGCGCATTGGGCTGACGACCTTAAAGGGATTAAGGCTTTCGATCCTTTCAAAGAGTTACATTTCAAAGATGTGTATTTTTCAGGTGACGGTTCACAGCTGCCGGCGGAATCCACGAATAACATCGTCACTGAATTGAATCGGGACGTAGATATTCTTAAGAACAGTACCGATGATAACGCGCGCGCCCAAGCCTTGCGTTTTATCATTCATTTCCTGGGCGATATTCACCAACCGCTGCACTGCGCGGCCAGAGTAACTCACGGCAAAGGCGATCAGGGTGGCAATCTGGTCAAACTCACAATCGCCAAGAACCTGCACAGTTATTGGGACAGTGGCCTACAGACTTTTCCGAAGGAGGGGCCGCCCCCAGATTTCAAGGCGCCGCCACTGGCCACGGTCGCAGCGGCTGCTAAAAAGATTGCCGCTGCCAACCCCAAGACTGCTCCAGGATTGAACCTGAACGATCCGACCAACTTTGACTCGTGGGTCCAGGAGAGTTTCAAGCTAGCCAAGGATGACGCCTACGACGGCGTCCCGAGTGGGTCTACTCAGTTCGACCCGTCAAATGATTATAAGAAGCAGGGCATCAAGCTCGCCGATCAACGCGTCGCCTGGGGCGGCTATCGTCTGGCGGCATTGCTGAATTCAATCTGGCCGTAAGATCGAGCCCGGCCTAGTCATTTACTTTTAAGACTGCGAGGAAGGCTTCCTGGGGAATGTCGACGCGGCCGACTTTCTTCATGCGCTTCTTGCCTTCCTTCTGCTTTTCGAGCAGCTTGCGTTTGCGCGAGATGTCGCCGCCGTAGCATTTGGCGATGACGTTCTTGCCCATTGCTTTCACAGTTTCGCGCGCAATTATTTTCGCGCCGATGGCCGCCTGGATGGGGACCTCGAAGAGCTGGCGCGGGATCAGTTCCTTCATCTTAGCGGCCAGGGCCCGACCTTTCATGGCCGCAGTGTCGCGATGAAGAACCAGCGACAGGGCATCGACGGGTTCGCCGGATACCAGAATGTCGAGCTTCACCAGATCGCTTTCCCAATAACCGGCGAGATGATAGTCAAGCGAGGCGTATCCCCTGGAAGTTGACTTCAAGCGATCATAAAAATCGAGCACGATCTCGTTCAGCGGCAGTTCATAGGTCAACATCACTCGATTCGCAGTGATGTACTCAAAACCTTTCTGCTCTCCGCGCTTTTCTTCCAACAACGCCAGGATGCCGCCCAGATGTTCTTCCGGAGTCAGGATAGTTGCCCGGATCGCGGGCTCTTCAATCTTCACCAGCCGGCCCGGATCGGGCATCTTTGACGGTGAATCGATTTCGGTGACATTGCCGTCAGTGGTAGTCACTTTGTAGCGGACGCCGGGCGCGGTGGTGATCAGATCGAGATCGAATTCGCGTTCCAGACGCTCCTGCACGATCTCCATGTGCAGCAATCCCAGAAAGCCGCAGCGAAATCCAAAACCGAGTGCGGTAGACGACTCGGGCTCATAAAAGAACGACGCGTCATTCAAACGCAGCTTATCCATCGCATCGCGCAGCTCTTCGTATTGGTTTGTATCCACCGGATAAAGCCCCGCAAAAACCATCGGCTTGATTTCCTGGTAACCGGGAAAAGGCTCAGTGGTGGGCCGGGCAGTTTCGGTGATGGTGTCGCCGATTTGCACGTCGGCTACGGTCTTGATCGAAGCCGTCAGGAACCCAACTTCGCCGACGCCCAAGTGATCGATAGGCGCCGGTCTTGGGCGATTCACTCCGAGCGTATCAACCTGATAGTCGCGGCCCGCGCTCATGAAGCGAATCTTCATTCCCGGACGAATCACGCCGTCGATCACGCGAAACAAAACGATCACACCGCGATACGAGTCGTACCATGAATCGAAGATCAAAGCCTTCAACGGGGCATCCGAATCACCTTTCGGTGGCGGCACGTCGCGGACAATCGCCTCCAAAACTTCGGCGACACCCTGGCCGGTCTTGGCGCTGGTAAGAATCGCGTTGTGAGTTTCCAGGCCAATGAAGTGCCTGATCTCTTCCATGGCTCGTTCCGGTTCGGCCCCGGGCAGGTCGATCTTATTGATGACGGGAATCAGTTCGAGATTGTTTTCAATGGCGAGATAAGTGTTCGCGAGCGTTTGCGCCTCGACGCCCTGCGAAGCGTCAACGACCAAAAGCGCGCCTTCGCAGGCAGACAACGAACGCGATACTTCGTAAGAAAAATCGACGTGGCCGGGAGTATCGATCAAATTGAGCAGATATTTTTGGCCGTCCTGCGCTTTGTAGTCCAGCCGCACGGCGTGCGCTTTGATCGTAATTCCGCGCTCGCGCTCGAGATCCATATCGTCGAGCACCTGTGCTTCCATCTCGCGGCCAGTCACCGCGCCAGTCAATTCCAGCAAACGATCAGCCAAAGTCGATTTGCCGTGATCGATGTGCGCGATGATCGAGAAGTTGCGAAT
>Ga0105242_10001436_pt1 | contig 18756 bp, 20 predicted proteins | sample KBSM24metaG_FD_81521 | JGI IMG/M metagenome (GOLD analysis project Ga0105242, IMG submission 81521) | Miscanthus rhizosphere microbial communities from Kellogg Biological Station, Michigan, USA - KBS M2-4 metaG | ecosystem: Host-associated > Plants > Roots > Rhizosphere > Soil | place... | reverse complement strand
CGGCAGGCCTTCGTAATAGCGCATCAGCATCGCCGGCGTCTTGTAGCCGACCACTCGCATCGCCCGATGCATCGGCAGGCGCGCGCAGATCCGGGCGATCGCCTCGTGGCGCAGGTCATGGAAGCTGAGATCCCTGATCCCGGCATCGTCGCAGGCCCTGCGGAAGCTGCGGATCAGCGAGTCGCGCGGCACCGGAAAGAGCGGCGCCACGAGCGACTTCGGCTGCGGCAGCGCGCGAATGATCTCCGTTGCGCGTGGCGACAGCGGCACCGTGCGAGTCTTGCCGTCGGGCGTTTCGCGCACGTTCGCGATGCGGTTCTCGAAATCCACGTCGGCGGCGGTCAGCACCAGGAGCTCCGCCTGGCGCATGGCCGACTCGAGCGCGAGCTCGGCGAGCGGCGCGAAGTACGCGCCCGAAGCCTTCAGTTGCGCGAGCAGGCGCTTCTCCTCGTCGCCCGCGAGCCGGCGCTCTCGCGCGCTCGAAGACGGCGTGACATCGGTAATCGGGTTCTCGAGATCGCGCGCGCCCCACTCGCGCGACGCGACCTTGTAGAGCACGCGGATGAGCGCGAGCTCGAGGCGAACGGTATTCGCAGGCTTGCCCCGGGCGAGCTCTTCGTTGCGGTAGTGCACGAAATCGGCGGCGCGGAGCTCGCAAAGCCGGCGCTGCGCCAGGGGGTGCTGCATCCACGACTTGACTCGCCGGGCCTCGAGGGCACGGCCCTTCTTGCCCGGTGTCACTTCGCGGAGGTAGCGCTGCAGCGCCTGCTTCAGCGTCGTGCGCGCAGCTTGCGGGGAGCTCTCGGTGGCCAAGCTGAACGAATGATACTCGGCGTGCCTTATCCCCGGGTCCTGGACGGCCGCGCCCGACTTCTCCAGCATCGCCCGCCCTTGCGGGCGGGCGTCGAATCGCTGCTCTGCTACTGCGGAATGCGGCGGATGTAGCCTTCGCGGGTGAGCTCGACCCGGTCGCCGACCTGAAGACCGGCGGACGGCGTATCGATGAGCTGCAGGTTGCCGTCGTCCATCCGGATATTGAGCCGGTTCATCGCGCTTGGCGTCGAGCTGCCAGAGGACGCTGTCGCCGCGACCGGCGTCATGCTCTCGATGCGCCCGAAGCCGGGGCGAATCGAGGCGGCCGCCGCGGCCACGGGCGCCGATGGTGCAGGCGCGGACTGCGGGGCCGTCACGACGGCGGGCGCAGGCGGCGTGGCAGGCGGCACTACAACTATGGGCGCGGGTTCACGGTGTGCGCACGCCGAAAGCAAGGCCGCAGCCGCGATGGACAGTGGAAGAATCAGGAACTTGCTCATTTCTAGCCTCCTTGGTGAGATATCTTGCAGAGAAAGGAGTAGCAATCTGCGTACCGCGCTGTCAGCCGCGCTCCTCGTGCTGTGCGCGTTTTCAGCGCGCGCCGACGACATGGACCAGGACCTCATCGCCGCCGCCGGGAAGGGCGACCTCGCGCGGATTTCCGCGCTTCTGAAGCAACGCGCCAACGTGAACGGCCGCGACGCGCAGGGCCGCACGCCGGTCATGGCGGCGACCTATGGCCGCCACGCGGGCGCGGTCGAGGCGCTCCTCCGAGCGGGCGCGGACGTCAATCAGCGCGACCAGATGCTGAACAATCCGTTCCTCTACGCGGGCGCCGAGGGCCTGCTCGACATCGTCAAGCTGGCTGCCGCGGCCGGCGCCGACCCGCGCCTCACCAATCGCTACGGCGGCACTGCGCTCATTCCAGCGGCGGAGCGCGGGCATGTCGAGGTGGTGGACTGGCTGCTCGACAACACGAAGGTCGAAGTCAACCACGTGAACCGGCTGGGATGGACAGCGCTTCTGGAAGCGATCGTGCTCTCCGACGGCGGGCCGCGACACCGGCGAATCGTCGCCTCGCTCATCCGTCACGGTGCCGACGTCAATCTGCCCGACCGCGAGGGGCGTACACCCCTGTACCATGCCCGCTCGCGCGGCTATGCCGAGATCGGTGCGCTGCTCGAGGCTGCGGGCGCGCGCCCTTAGCCTTGCAACTTCAGTAAGGGAGGATTAACGCGTAGCAGCGACGCGTTTGCCGATCATGAGCTCCCGCCTCAAGGTGCTGCTTGTCTTGGGCCATCCGCGCAAAGACAGCTTGTGCGGGGCGCTCGCGGACGCGTTCGCCGCCGGGGCGCGGCAGGCGGGCGTCGACCTGCGGCGGCTGGACCTCTGCGAGCTGCAGTTCAACCCCAACGTGGTCGCCGGCTCGCCGCGCAACCAGGCGCTCGAGCCCGCCATCCGCGAGGCGGTCGAGCTCGTGCGCTGGGCGGACCACCTGGTGTTCGTGTTTCCGACGTGGTGGGGCACGATGCCCGCGCTGATGAAGGGCTTCCTCGACCGGGTGCTGATGCCGGGCTTTGCATTCCAAGAGCACGATGAGGGAAGCGGCTGGGACAAGCTGCTCACCGGAAGATCGGCGCATCTCCTCACCACGATGGACACGCCGACCTGGGTCTACCGCTGGATCTACAAGGCGCCGGGGCTGAACAGCCTCGCCCGCGCGACGCTCGGTTTCTGCGGCATCGAGCCGGTGCGCACCACCATCTTCGGCGTGGTGAAGGATTCGGACTCCGCCAAGCGGGAGCGCTGGCTGCAGGAGGCGCGGGCGCACGGATTGCGGTTGCGCGAGGGCGCGATGACTACGCCCGAGCGCCGCCGCAAGGCGCTCGGCGCCTGGGTCGCCGCGATGCGGCTGCAGTTCCATCCGATGGCCTGGGGCGCGTACGCCATCGGCGCGGCCGGCGCGGTGCAGGCGACCGGGAGGTTCGATGCCGCGGCATTCTGGCTCGGCTTGCTCAGCCTCTTCCTCCTCGAAGTGATCGCGGTGTTCACCAACGACTACTTCGACTTCGAGAGCGACCGCCGCAACAAGAACTTCGGTCCGTTCACCGGCGGCTCGCGCGTGCTGGTGGAGGGCAGGATCAGCCCGGGGCGCATGAGATCGGGCATCGCCTGGGCGATGAGCGGCTTCGTCGCCGCGTTTGTCGTCCTGGCCGCCGTCGTCCCGCCGTCGGGGCTGATCGCGCTCGGCCTGATCGCGGTTCTCGCGATCGGCTATACCACGCCGCCAGTGAAGCTCTGCTGGCGCGGCCTGGGCGAGCTCGACGTGGCCTTGACCCATAGCACGGTCATCATCCTGTGCGGGTTCCTGTTCCAGGGCGGGGCCTGGAATGCCGCGTTTCCCGCGCTCGTCAGCGCACCGCTTTTCCTCGCGGTGCTGCCGGCCATCATCCTGTCGGGAATCCCGGATTACGCGGCGGACCTTGCGGCGGGGAAGCGCTCGCTCGCGGTCCTGGTGGGGCCGCGCGCCGCAGTCCGGATCGCGCAGGCGGCGGCGGTGCTCGCGGCGGTCACCGCGCTCCTTTGGGAAAATCGCGGCGTGGCGGCGTCCTCGTTCGACGGCATCGGCCTGCTGGTCGTGCCGCACGTGCTCTTGCTGGTCTGGCTCCTCGAGCGGCATCTGAAGAGCGCGCGCCCCGCAGCGAGAATCGACGGCCTGATGGCGCTTGGGCTCCTCTACATCGTCTGGTTCGTCGCCGTGCCGCTCTACCACCTCGTTTGATGCGCGGGGAGAAGACCCACTCGGTCCGCGGTCTGGAGCGCACCTACCGGACCGGGTCCTACGAGGTCCACGCCTTGCGCGGAGTCGACTTCGAACTGTGCTCGGGCGAGCTGGTGGCGCTGCTGGGACCCTCGGGCAGCGGCAAGTCGACGCTCCTCAACCTGCTCGGCGGGATCGACCGCGCCGACGGCGGCGAGATCTGGTTCAGGGGCGAGGAGCTCACGCGCTTCGACGATCGCGCGCTCGCCCGCTACCGGCGCCGCCACGTCGGCTTCGTGCTCCAGTCCTACAACCTGATCCCGAGCCTGACGGCGCGGGAGAACGTCGAGCTCGCTTGCGCCGGCGCCGAGGGGCCGATCGCCGCGGCCGATGCGCTCGAGCTCGTCGGACTGCGCCCGCGCATGGACCATTTTCCGGGACAGCTTTCCGGCGGCGAGCAGCAGCGCGCCGCCGTCGCGCGCGCGATCGCGAAGCGCCCCGAGCTCCTGCTGTGCGACGAGCCGACGGGCGCGCTCGACAGCAGGGCCGGGGTGCGGATCCTCGAGCTTATCGAGCGCTGCAGCGTGGAGCTGGGCGCGGCCACCGTGCTCGTCACTCACAATGCCGCGATCGCGGCGATGGCGGACCGGGTCCTCTCGCTCGTGGACGGGAGCATCGCCGAAGCTCGCGGCAATGCGCCGCGCCGCAACGCGCGCGACATTTCCTGGTGAACGCCCCTGGTGAACGCGCTGCCGATTCTCCAGCGTAAGCTGCTGCGCGAGCTGGGGAGAATCGCGGGCCAGGCCGCGGCGATCATCCTGGTCGTCGCCTGCGCCGTGGCGACGGCCGTCATGTCGTTCGGCGTGCTGCGCTCGCTAGAGCAGGCGAGAGCGCAGTACTACGAGCGCTGCCGGTTCGCCGAGCTCTTCGTCTCGCTGCCGCGTGCGCCCGAGTCGGCTGCCGAGGCGATCCGGCGGCAGACCGGCGTCGAGGCCGTGCAGACGCGGCTCGTCGCGGACGTCGCCGTCGGCCTTGCCGGGGTGGACGATCCGATCGCCGGCCGTCTGCTCTCGTTGCCGGAGCGAGGCGAGCCCGAAGTCAACGCCATCGTCCTGCGCCGGGGACGATGGGTCGGCGCCGGCGTCGCTTTGGAGGTGATCGTGAGCGAAAGCTTCGCCGACGCGCATGGACTCGAACCCGGAGCGCGCCTGAGCGTTCTCGTGGGCGGCCGCAGCCGCGAGATGAGCATCGTGGGGATCGCGCTCTCGCCCGAATACGTCTACGCGTTGGGGCCGGGAATGATCGCGCCGGACGATCGCCGCTTCGCCATCCTGTGGACCGGACGCCGCGTGCTCGAAAGCGCGCTCGGCGCGGGCGGCGAGTTCAATGACCTCGCGATCCGGGTGAAGGAAGCGGCGGCGCTCGACGACGTGGCGCGGCAGGTGGAGGCGGTGCTCGCGCCCTACGGTGCGGCCGACGTGCACGGCCGTGAGCGCCAGCCCTCGCACGCTTTCCTTTCGGCCATGTTCCACCAGATCGCCGGCGTGGGGCGGATCGCACCGGCGATCTTCCTCGCCGTCGCTGCCTTCCTCGTCCATGGCGTGCTGGGCCGGCTGGTCGAGAGCCAGCGCCAGCATATCGGCCTCATGAAGGCGCTCGGCATCGGCGACGCCGCGATCGGCTGGCATTACCTCGAGCTGGTGCTCGTCCTGGGCGCGATCGGCATCGCCGCCGGACTTGCGGCCGGGACCATCCTCGGCCACGGCCTGACGCGGCTTTACGCCGGGTTCTTCCACTTTCCCGATCTGTCCTTCCGGCACGACCCGCCGAGCGTGCTTGCCGCCTGCGCGGTCGCGCTCGCCGCGATGGCCGTCGGCGCCTACCGGGGCGTGCGCGCGGTTTCGCGCCTCGCTCCGGCGCTCGCCCTCGCGCCGCCCGCGCCTCCCGGCTATGGAAGGACGTGGCCCGAACGCCTCGCGCCGTGGGGTCCGACCGGCGGCACGACCAGGATGGTGCTGCGCCATCTCGGCCGCTTCCCGCTTCGCGCCGCGCTCACGGTCATGGGCCTCGCGCTCGCCGTCGCGCTGCAGATTGCGATGCTCTTCAGCTTCGATGCGCTCGATCGCATCCTCGGCTTCCAGGCGCGCTCGGAGGCCAGCGACTTCTCGGTGCTGTTCGCGCGGCCCTTGCCAGGCGCGGCCATCGAGGAAGCCGCGCGCTGGCCGGGCGTGCTGAAAGCGGAGGCCTGGCGCATGCTGTCGGTCCGGCTCGGCTCGGGCGTGCAGGCCCACGTCGTGAACGTTACGGGGCTGGCGCAATCCGCGACGCTCCGCACCCTCCTTGACGCCGACCTCGTGGCGGTGCCCGTGCCGCGGCAAGGGCTTGCGCTGCCGGGCAAGCTGGCCGCGCTGCTGCACGTCGGCGTCGGCGACAGCGTCACGCTGCAGCCGGTGGGATCGCGCCGCACGCTCGAGCTGCCCGTGGCGCGAATCGTCGAGCAGTACATCGGCCTCGATGCCTACATGGACCTCGATGCGCTGAATGCGCTCCTGCCAGGCGACCCGGCGATCGGCGGCACGGACCTCGCGATCGATCCCGCACGCCGCGGCGAGTTCCTGCGCGCGCTGAAAGGCAACGGCATCGTCGCCGGCATCAGCGAACGCTCGGCGGTGCTCGCTTCCTTCCGCGACACCATGCTGCGCACGCTCACCCTCATCGTCTCCTTCTTCGTCGCCTTTGCCGCGCTCACCGCGTCCGGCATCGCCTTCAGCAGCGCGTGGATCACGCTTTCCGAGCGCGAGCGCGAGTTCGCGACCCTCGCCTCGCTCGGGTTCGGCGCGGCGGAAGTCAGCCGCATCCTGGCGCTCGAGAACGCGATCCTGGTGGGGCTTGCCTTGCCCCTGGGAAGCGTGCTCGGGTATGGGCTCGCCTGGCTCGTGGCCCAGCGGCTGGACACGGAGCTCTACCGTGTCCCGCTGGTCGTAAGCGCGCACACCGTCGCGATCGCGGTGCTCGTCGTCGTCGCGGCTACGCTGCTCGCGACTTGGACCGTCGCGCGGCGCCTGCGGCGCATGGACGTGGCCGCCGTGCTCAACGCGACACAGTAGACTCCGTCTCATGAGCTGGACCCTGCCGGCGTCGCTCGAAATTCGCACCGAGCGCCATTTTGGCGATCGTGTGGTGCGCTGTTTTGCCGAGCGGCCGGCGAGCGTCTACGAGACTTTCGCTCACGCCTGCGCGGCCGGCCCGCACGCCGAGGCCCTGGTGTGCGCAGGCGAACGGCTGAGCTACGCCGCGCTCGCCGCGCGCGCTGAACGGGTAGGCGCGTGCCTCGCGGCGTGCGGGGTCCGGGCCGGCGATCGCGTCGGCGTGCTGCTCGGAAATCGCGTCCAGTTCGCCGCCACGCTGCTCGGCGTCCTGCGCCTGGGCGCGATCGCGGTGCCGATCGGCACCCGGCTGCAGAAGCCCGAGATCGAGTTCATCCTCGGTCAGTGCGGGGCTCGCGCGCTGGTCCACGAATCGGGCCTCCGCTCCAGGGTTCCGGCCCTGGAACTGTGTTGGGATGAGAGCCAGATCGAGAAAGGCAACGGCCAGCCGCCCCCGGTCGCCCAGGTGAACGAAGAAGACACCGCGATCATCCTCTATACCTCCGGGACGACAGGTCGGCCGAAAGGCGCGATGCTCACGCACCTGAACGTCGTGCATTCGCTGCTGCATTTTCAGCACTGCTTGCGCCTCGGCCCGGCCGACCGAGCGCTGCTCGCGGTGCCGGCGAGCCACGTTACCGGCGTGGTGGCGATCCTCCTGACGACATGGCATGCGCGCGGCTGCGTAATCGTCATGCCAGAGTTCAAGGCGGGCGAGTTCCTCGAGCTCGCGGCGCGCGAGCGCATGACCTACACCATTCTCGTGCCCGCCATGTACAGCCTCTGCCTCCTGCAGCGGGATTTCGAGCGCTTCGACCTGTCGAGCTGGCGCGTCGGGGGCTACGGCGGAGCGCCGATGCCGGAGGCGACGATCGCGGCGCTGCGGAAAAGCTGCCGGCGCTGGGCCTGCACAACGCGTACGGCGCCACGGAGACCACTTCGCCCACGACCCTGATGCCCGCCGAGCACACCGCCGGGCGCCCGGACAGCGTCGGATGGACGGTGCCCTGCGGCGAGATTCTCGTCGTCGGCCCCGACGAAACGGCGCTCCCGGCCGGCGAGGCCGGCGAGCTCTGGATCCGCGGGCCGATGGTGGTGCCGGGCTACTGGGACAATCCGGAGGCCACGCGGCAGTCGTTCACCCGCGGCTACTGGCGCTCGGGCGATGTGGGGTCGGTTGACGCGCAGGGCTTCGTGCGCGTCTTTGACAGGCTGAAGGACATGGTGAACCGCGGCGGCTACAAGGTGTACAGCGTGGAGGTGGAAAACGTGCTGGGCCACCACCCCGCGGTCCTCGAAAGCGCGATCGTCGGCAAGCCCTGCCCGGTCCTCGGCGAGCGCGTGCACGCGTTCGTGACCCTCAAGCGGCCGGTATCGGAAGACGAGCTGACGCGCTTCTGCGGCGAGCGCCTCGCCGACTACAAGGTGCCCGAAAGCTTCACGCTGCTCGACGAGCCGCTGCCGCGCAATGCGAACGGCAAGCTCATGAAGCGCGCGCTGCGCGAAATCGTCTAGGGCTGAAGGCGGCCTAGCGCGATGGCGGGCACGCGCCTGCGGCCCAGGCGGAGAGGGCGGCGTCGGGCTGCTGCATCCAGCCGATCAGTTGCTGCCCTTGGTCGCCGAGCAGGCAGTGATGGAACGCCGTCACCGCCTGGGCGCGGGGCGTCATCGCGTCGAAGCGCGCCCGGTCGATGCTGCCTGGTTGCCGGCGATGGGCGACGGCGTCGATCGCGAGGTGCTCGGCGGCGAGCGGATCTGACGCGCCGCGCCGCGCGGCGATCGCGGCGGCCTGCGCGCCGCTGCCGAGGAGCCAGCGCGGCAGCTCGACGAGCTCGGTGCGGCGCAGGAGCCAGGCGATGTCGCTCCAGAAGTTGTAGTCGGCGCCGCGCAGTTCCGCGAGGAGCGCGCGGTCGAGGACCGCGCGGCGGCGAAAGGCTTCCGCGCTTTCCGCGAGCACCGAAGCAGGCAGGATTGCGGCCCAGCGGCTCGTCTCGAGGCGCCGCCGACCAGACTCGGCGTCCATCAACCGAAGTGAAAGCCCGAGTTTTTCTGAGTAGAGCGCGGGGCGGATCCGGCGCGGGTAGTCGTCGACGAGCGGCGCGGTCCGTGCCGTGAGCTCGCGCAGCGCGTCGGCGTCGGCCATGAAGAGCGCGGCGAGCTCGGCGGGGCTGTCCACGCCAATGCGGCGCAGCTCGCTTCCGGGCCGCTCGAGCGTCCATAGCCGCGAAAAATGCTCGCGCGTGACGGGCGCGATCCCGCCGCGGCTGCCGACGAGGATCCAGTCGCGGTGGAAGCCCGACCAGAGCGAGCAGTCCTCGAACGCTTCGCAGAAGGCCCGGATGATCGCAGCCGCTTCGTCCTCGAGCAGGAGATAGGCGGGAAGCCAGTGGGTGGCGATTCCTCCCGGATTGAGCCGCTCCTTCACCAGCTCGAAATACTCGCGCGTATAGAGCGAAGCGACGCCGGCCATCTTGGGCGGCGGCGGCTCGCCGGTGATGAGATCGTAGCGTGCGGCTGTGGTCTGCAGGAAGAAGCGTCCGTCCTCGACGCGCGTTCGCACGCGTGGATCGCGCAGCGGGTGGCGCGCGGGATCGGTGTGGACGATGTCCGCCATGTCGAGGACGTCGCTCGACACGTCGACCACCGCGAGCGAGCGCAGGTCGGGCAGGTCGGTGAGGGCGCTCGCGGTCATGCCGACGCCGAAGCAGATGAGCAGCGCCCGCTCGATCTTCGGATGGAGTGCGGCCGGAAGGTAGGCGAAGAGCTTCATGTAGCGCTGCACGCCGATGGCGGTGGAGGCCATCGAGTAGGAATTGGTGGCGAGGCGCAGGAACAACGGCTCGCCGAGGAAGTCGTGCGCGAGGTAGAAGGTGGTCTGCGCGAGTCCTTCGCGCGCCGCCACGATGCGGCCCGCGAAGCGCTCCTCGACAGTGCGAAAGTGCTTCTGCGCCATGGTGCCGAACGGAAACAGAGCGAGCGCGAGCGCCGCGGCGAGCGCGGGACGCAGCCCGCGCCAGGGCAGGCACTCGGGCGCGGGGACGACCATGACAGCAGCGGCGTAGACGAGCGCCAGCCCGAAGAACGAACGCTCGAGGCCGAGGACCGGCAGCAGGACGAATGCGGCGAGGAGCGACCCGAGCATCGCGCCCAGAGTGTTGGCGAGCGTCAGCGCGCCGGTGGCTGCGACGGCATCGTCCATGCTGCCTCGCAGCCGCTCGCCGAGCACGGTGAAGAGGAATCCGGACAGGAGCGCCGCCGGCATCATGATGAACGCGCACAGGAGCGCGGCGCTCGCCGGCGACTGCGGGTGCAGCGGCGCAAGAAGCCGCAGCAGCCAGGGATACGCGGCATAGCCGCCGACCAGCACCACCGCGGCCGCCGCCGCGGCGGCGCGCGCCAGGCCGCCGGTGAGCTGCCGGCGCCGCGAGAGTCTCGCGCCCGCGAGCCCGCCGAGGGCGATGCCGGCGAGCACCACGGCGAGCATCACGGCGAAGATGAGCGACGTGCCGTCGACGAAGAGAAGCAGAAACCGCAAGCCCACCACCTCGAGCGCGAGCAGCGCGCCGCCGGCAAGCGCCGCGGCGGCGAGCAGGCGGCCGCGCGCTCGCCTTTCAGGACGAAAGGAAGAGGCGACCCCGGAGAAATCAGGAAGACGCGAGGCGATCAAGGCTGCGGCGAGGTTGCACGCTGCGCCCGCGAAGCCGCTGCCGCGAAGCCCGAGCGAGGGAATGAGCAGCAGCTCGGCGGCGAGCGCGCCCGCGACCGCGCCGAGCGTGTTGATGCCGTACAGCCGGCCGAGCGCGAAGCCGTAGCTCCCCGTCAGGGCTTCCAGCGGCTTCGCGAGCAGCGGCAAGGTTGCGCCGAGCGCCGTGGCCGGGATCAGCATGAGACCGAAGGCGATGGCGAGGCGCGCGGCGTTGAGCGCCGCGATGTCGTCCGCGATTGGCGTGAAGAGCGGCCGGAAGAGGGCAGGCAGATAGGGAAAGGCCGCGACGAGCAGCGCGCCGGAAGCCGCGGCCAGCGTCTCGACGACCGCGTAGGTCCGCAACGGCCGCTTCCAGAGGCAGGCGAGCGCCATGGCGGCGGCGTTGCCGAGGCCCAGTCCCGCCATGAACGCAGCCGTCACCAGCGAAGCCGACCACACGCTGTTGCCGACGACCAGGCCGGCCTGGCTGAACCAGACCGTCTCGAGCGCAAGCGCGCCTGCGCCCGAGAGAAAGAACATGCCGTAGACCGCCGGTAGGGCCGGCGTTGTTGTTGTTCCTGCCACGCAGGGGCGAGCTTACCGCATGCGCCTCCGGGGGCTCCCTACGGACGCACGAGCCGGCCTTCGCGCGTCATCTCGACGCGATCGCCGACCTCGAAGCGCTCGCCCGCCTGGACCACGTCCTGCGCGGTTCCATCGGCCATCTTCAGCCGGTACGCGATGGTGGCGCTCGTGGCCGGGCCCGCCGTGCCGCCCGCGGAGGCGGGGGCCGACGAAAGCGAGAGCACGGTGGCCGACTCGATGGTCCCGACTCCGGGCCGATGCGCCGGGGATCCTGGGGAAGCGGGCGCGGCCACCGCGCTGTCAACCGGGCGGTCGCCTTCCACCGGGACTCGATCGGCTACGGGGCGGTCTCGCGGAGGCGCGGCGCACGCCGCGAGCAGCACCGAGAGTGCCGCGATCGAGGACACGGTTAGGGGCGTCATGCCTAGTGATGCAGTCTTCGTGCCCGAGGTAGCAGACTCGACCGCGGACTGGTACGTAAGTGCTACTGAGAGCGGCCTCTGTATTGACAGCCGAGCACGCGGCATCAGAGAGTCGCGGCAGGGGAGACGACGGGAGGAGGGTGGTCGGGTGAAAGCTTGCGGGGTTGCGCTTTTCGTCTGCGCGCTGGGTCTCGTTCCGGCGGCGGCAGGCGCGCAAGGCTGCGGCAGGCTCGCCGCGAGCGTGGACGATGCGCGCAAGCTCCTGCTGCGCGCGGCCAACGAGCCGGCTTTCGAGGCGGCAAAGAACCGGGCGCTGCATGCGAAGAACGCGCTCGACGATGCCGCCCAGTCCTCGATGGACTGCCAGTGCAAGAGCGCCTACTCCGAGTTCGATACCGCGGCCTTGCGCGCGCGGCGCGCGCGCGACGCCTATTCGCCGAACGAGTATGTCGACTCGCTCGACGCGGCGATCCGCGCATTCAACAGTGCGGTCGGCGAGCTGAAATCCTGTGCCGCGCAGCGCTCCCAGGGATAACGTCCCGCCAGGAAGCAACGTTATCGCCTTCCCGGGGGTCGAGCGCGAGCTCGTGCTCGAGCTCGCCACGGCGCTCGCCCGCTATGGCGCGAGCGCAACCTCCCTGCAGCGGCTGCGCCGCGCGCGCCGGCCCGATGCCGCTCTGATGCGCCATGCCTACCATGAGTTGCGGCGCCTGGGCGGGCATCACTGGCTGCTCGCGGTGGTCCGCGCATGGCACGACGGCTTGTCGGGCGGCGAGGCGCTGCGCACCCTGAAAGAGATGAACGCCGACCGCTTCGACTTCAATTGAAGCCGCGCAGACGCTGCACCAATCCGTCCACGGCATAGATCGCGCTGCCGTAATAGTTCCCGACGACGAGGTACTTCGCGTTGCCTACCTTGGTTTCGTTGCCGGCGCCGTCGAAATAGCGCTCGCTCACGCCGAGGTATCCGCCCATGTATTCGGCCGCGTCGATCACGTTCTTTGGGATCTCACCCACCATTTTTCTCCGCGACGAGGTGTAGGACGCAAAATACCCGGGCGCGGGGCCGCGGTCGGGACGACGCGAAAAGTAGCATCCGCCGCGTCAGGACGTTCGCTGCGGCGCTACTTCGGCGCCCCGGCGGCCAGCAACTATACTGGCGCCGACGATGGATTCCGCAGCCGGCTGGATCGAGCACGAGACGGAGGGCGACGCGAGCGTCCTTTACCTGCGTGGCGCGTGGCGGCTGGCGAATCTGGGCGCCATCTCGCGGGCGCTGAAGTCTCTGCCGCCCGCCGAGCACAAGCGCTTCGTGCTGGACGGCAGCAGGCTCAAGGAGCTGGATACCTCGGCGGGCTTCATCCTGTACCGCCACCTGGTGGGGATCGGCTGCACCGAATCCACGGTCAGCGCGCGCGGATTCGATCCGCGGCACCGCAAGCTGCTGCGCCTGGTGCACGAGCGCATGACTTGTCCGCCGTCGGCAGCGCGCTCGATGCATCTCGGCCTGGTGCAGCGCGTCGGCGCGGCCGCGCTCAAGCTGGGGCGGCTGCTGAGGACGCACAGCGCCTTCGTCGGCGTGGTCGTGCTCGAGGCGCTCGGGCTGCTGCGCCGCCCGGGGCGTTTTCGCGCCAAGGAGACGGTGGCGCAGTTCGAGGCGGTGGGCCTGGACGCCATCCCGATCGTCGCGCTGGTGACTTTCCTCATCGGCGTGGTGTTCGCGTACCTGCTCGGTGTCCAGGCGCAACGCTACGGCGCCAACATCTTCGTGGTCGACGGTGTCGGGCTCGCGATGTGCCGCGAGCTCTCGCCGCTGCTCGCGGCAGTAATCGTCGCCGGGCGCTCGGGCGCCGCCTTTACCGCGCAGCTCGGCACGATGAAGGTGCAGGAAGAGATCGACGCCATCAGCACCCTCGGCCTGTCGCCGGTCCAGGTGCTGGTGATCCCGCGCCTCGCGGCGATCGTGGTGGCGCTCCCCGTGCTGGTGTTCGTCGGCGACGTGGCGGGAGTCGCCGGCGGCATGCTGGTCGGCGCCTGGCAGCTCGACATCGGCGCGGCCGCGTTCCTCGACCGCCTGCACGCGGTGCTGCCGATGAGCGCGTTCGTCATCGGCGTCGCCAAGGCGCCGGTGTTCGGCGCCTTCATCGCCATGATCGCCTGCCGCATGGGATTGCTCGTGGCGCGCGACGCGCGCAGCGTCGGCGAGAGCACCACCTCGACGGTCGTGCAGAGCATCGTCTGGGTCATCGTCCTCGACGCGATCTTCGCGGTTGCGCTCCAGAGCCTGGACCTCTGATGGAGCGGGTGCTCGAAGCCGATTCCGTGGTCACGCGCTTCGGCACCGAGGTGATCCACGACCGGGTGAGCTTCACGGTCGGCCGGGGCGAGGTGGTGGCGCTCATCGGCGCCAGCGGAACCGGCAAGTCGGTGCTGCTGAAGGAGGCGATCGGGCTGATCCGGCCCTCGGGCGGCACGATCCGGCTGCTCGGCACCGACGTCTGGCGCTCGAGCGCCGACGAGCTGAACGCGCTGCGCCGGCGTTTCGGCATGCTGTTCCAGGACGGCGCCTTGTTTTCCTCCCTGACGGTCGCGGAGAATATCGCGGTTCCGTTCCGGGAGAACACCGACCTGCCGATGGACCTCATCGCGCCCCTCGTCGGCTTCAGGCTCGCGCTCGTCGGGCTGGCGCCGGACGCCGGAAGCAAGACGCCCGCCGAGCTCTCGGGCGGAATGCGAAAGCGCGTGGCCCTGGCGCGCGCGCTGGCGCTCGAGCCGGAAATCCTGTTCCTCGACGAGCCGACCTCCGGCCTCGATCCGGTGGGCGCGCGCGCCTTCGATGCCCTGGTGCGGGTCCTTTCCGAGAGCCTCGGCCTCACGGTGTTCATCGTGACCCACGACCTCGACACGCTGCTCTCGATCATCGACCGCGCGATCGTCCTGTCCCGCGGCAAGGTGATCGCCGACGGCCCGGTGAGCGCGGTGATGCAGGCCGACGATCCGTGGATCCGCGACTATTTCTCGGCGCGCGCGCCGCTCGTACCGGAGGCGTCCTGATGGAACCGCAGGCGTCCTGATGGAACCCGAAGCGAAGTACACGCTCGTAGGCACCGCCGTGCTGGTGCTCACGGCGCTGATCGTGGGCGCGGTGCTGTGGCTGCGCAGCACCGGCGACGAGCGCGACGACCGGTTCTACAAGATCTATTTCGTCAATCAGTCGCTCGAGGGCATGCAGATCCGCAGCGACGTCAAGATGCGCGGCATCCGCGTCGGCGCGGTGACCGGATTTCGCATCTCGATTCGGCACCCGGGCGCGGTGGAAGTGGTGATCCGGGTGGACGCCGACGCGCCCGTGCGCCAGAGCACCCGTGCGGTGGTCGAGCGCCATCTCATCACCGGGATCGCGAGCATCCGCCTGGTGAACCTCGACGAGACCAGCCCGCCGCTCGTCGCGACGCCCGAGGGCGAGGCCTATCCGTTGATCGCCGAAGGCGCCTCGACGCTCGAGCAGTTCTCGGAGTCCGTGGCCCAGCTCGCGCAGCATGCCGACGAGACGATGCAGCGCATCAACACCACGCTTTCGGCCGAGAACCAGCGCGCGCTTGCCGAGGTCCTGAAGAACCTGCAGCGCGTGTCCTCCCGTGCGGAGCAAAGCCTCGCGGGGCTGGACCGCACGCTCGCTTCGGCCGACCGCGCGCTCGCTTCGGTGAGCGGCGCGGCCGAAGAGGTGCGCGCCACGAGCCGCAGCGTCGGGCAGGACGCGCACCAGGTCGCGCTTCGCTACGACAAGCTCGGCGAGGAATCGACGGGAGCGGTGCGCGAGGCCGCGGCCTCGATCCGGCAGATGAGCGCGGACGTGGCGCGCGTCTCCCAGCGCCTCGACGGGCTGCTTGCCACCGGCGACGCGGAGCTGCGCGTGACCGCCCAGGAGCTGCGCGCCACCGCGGATTCGCTGGGCGCGGTCGCGCGCCGGCTCGGCGATCCGCGCAGCATCCTGTACGGACCGCCGGAGGGAAGCCTCGGGCCGGGCGAGGCCAAGCGTTGAGAGGTGGAATGCAGGGTGGAACGCTACGGGGGGCTGTGCTCGCGCTCGCCTGCCTTCTCACGGCGTGCATTTCTTCGGGACCGCGCGACGTGCAACGCTATTACGTCCTCGAAGATGCCAAGAGTTCAAGCACGAAAACCGAAGCCGAGCGCAAGGCGACGCTGCTGCTCGCGCCGACCACGGTGTCCAGCTTCTACGATACACAGGGCATCGCCTACAGCCGCGCGTCCGGGATGCGCTCGTACTACCAATACCACAGCTGGACCGAGCCGCCCGGTCGCCGGATCGACGCGCTGCTCGCGGCTCGCCTGGAACGCAGCGGCGCCTTCCGCACCGTGGCGAGCGTCACGAGCGCGGTACGCGGCGAGCTGGTGTTGAACACCTCCCTCACGGAGCTTTACCACGACGCCACCGTCGAGCCCGGCAGCGGACGCGTCGCGCTGACCGCGGAGCTCACCGATCCCGCGCGCCGGACCCTGATCGCGCGGCGCAGCTTTGCAACTTCGGCGAGCGCCGCAAGCTATGATGCGCCGGGTGCAGTTCAGGCGCTCAACCAGGCGCTCGGCACGCTGCTCGACGAGCTCGTGGCCTGGGTCGACGAGACTGCGCCGCGTTGAGCTGTTTCCATTCACCGAACGCCAAGAGAGAACCCATGACCAATCCGGAAATGGCCGGCGCCGCGGCGCTGCTGCTGCGTCTTGCCCTCGCCCTCATGTTCTTCGCGCACGCCTGGCTCAAGATCGCCGTGTTCACGCCCGCGGGGACGGTCAAGTATTTTGAATCGCTCGGCGTGCCGGGTTTCCTCGCCTACCTGACCATCGCCGCGGAGATCGGCGGCGGGGCCCTGCTGCTTTTCGGCGTCGGCACGCGTTGGGTCGCGATTGCGCTCATCCCGCTGATCCTGGGCACCATCTACCTCGTCCACGGCAAGAACGGCTGGCTCTTCAGCAACAAGGACGGCGGCTGGGAGTATCCGGCGTTCTGGGCGGTGGCCCTCGCTGCGCTGGCGCTGCTCGGCGACGGAACCGCCGCGCTCGGTCCCATGGTCGGATTGAACTGGTAGAACAGTTCCTGGCCGAGCACGTTCTCGCGACGGTATTCGCTGCCGTGCTCGTGCACCAGCTCGGCATCCCCATACCGGTGTTTCCCGTGCTGATCTGGGCCGGCGCCGTCGCGTTCGGCGATCCGCCGCTGCTGGCGCAGGCGTTCGTCGTTTCGACCTTGGCAGGTGCCGCAGGCAACGTTCCCTGGTACCTGGCCGGGCGCCGCTACGGTTACCGCGTTCTGAAGCTCCTCTGCCGCATCTCGCTGTCCCCGGATTCGTGCGTGCGGCAGACCGAGGTTGTCTTCGAGCGGCGCGGCCCGGCGATGCTCGTGGTGGCGAGGTTTCTGCCCGGCTTCGAGACCGTCGCGCCGCCGCTCGCCGGCGCGCTGCGCGTGAAGGCGCCGGCCTTCCTGCTCTACGATTCGGCGGGCAGCGCCCTGCGCTCGGCCGTCGGCCTCGGGCTCGGGATCGCGTTCCACCAAGAGATCGGCTGGCTCCTCGACCGGCTCGCGGCGCTTGGCACGAACGCGATGCTGGTCGTCGGCGCTCTCCTGCTTGGCTACGCCGCGTATCGCCTGCTGCAGCGCCGGCGCTTTCTGAGGTCGCTCCGAACCGCCCGCGTCAGCGTGCGCGAGCTCTACGACATGATGAGCCGGGGCGAGCAGCCGGTGGTGCTCGACGTGCGCACGAGGGCGCATCGGCGCCTCGACGGGCGTCAGATTCCGGGCGCGCATCCGGTGGATCTCGATGCGCTGGAGCAGACGCTCGAGCGCGTTCCGCGCGATCGGGACGTGGTCGTCTACTGCGCCTGCCCGAACGAAGTTACAGCGGCGAAGGTGGCGCTGCAGTTGCGCGCGCGCGGTCTGCGCAAAGTGCGACCCCTGGCAGGCGGCATCGACGCCTGGGTGTCGGCGGGTCTTGCCGTCGAGAGCGTTGTCGCGAGCTAGCCGTAGACGAGGGCGCCGGCGATCACCGCGCCGTCTGCGACGATCCACCCGATGCAGGGAAGGTAGATGTTGCGGTCACGCTTGCGCACGCCGTGCCAGAACCAGAGGAGGGCCGAGACCAGGTACGCACTCCAGGACAGGGCGGAAACACCTTCGGCCTGATGCACGATCCAGATCGTCCAGATCTGCGGAACGGTCATCACGATGGTGAACACCGACATGGCGCCGAGCGCGCGTCGCAGCACGGCATCGGAAACCGCTGAGAAGCTGGCGGGATGCGGGCCCATTGAGATTCCTCCCTGGGGAAGGGCGCCGCCCTAGCATAGCGGCCGATCAGCCTCCCGGCTTCGCTTCGCTTTCGCGTTCCGGCTTTTCTTCTGTGGTGGAACCCGCGGAGGCCTGCGCATCCTCGCGCTGCACTCCGAGCACGCCGAGGGTCCGGTCGTCGAGCTGGCCGCTCACCGGCAGGTTGTTCGCGAGCTGGAACTGCCCGAGCGCGGTCTGCGTCTTGGCGCCGAAATCGCCGTTGGCGGGGCCGGCGTCGAAGCCGAGCTGGCGCAGCTTTTCCTGCACGCGGCCGATGAATCCGGTGTAGGGGTCGGTCGAGGCCGCCTGCGCAGGATCCGGATAGGCCCCCTCAGGATGGATGTCGGTGAACTCACCGGCACCTGCGGCGAGCGGTACTGAAAGGAATAGCGCGAGTGCGAGGCTTCGTAGGCTCATGCAGGGATGCGAGCAATCTGCGTGCCGGCAATCGCCGGCTCAGCGCGGTCCGGTGACGCGGGCGATGAAGTCCGCGTTCGGGCAGAAGGTCTCCATGCCGCGCTTCGTGCCCGACCATTCGTCGCACTGCGCCTTGTGCGCGCACGTCATGCAGCGGCGCACCGCGAGCGCTGCCTCGTAGCCGCAGAGGTCGAACGCCTGCTGCGGCGTGCCGCCCTGCCGCCGCAGCATCTCCGCCAGGCGCAACCGGCCGTCGTCGCGCCAGATCCGGAAGCCGGCGACAAGGACCGCGTAGACGATCACCCAAATCAGGATGACGAGCCCCGCGAGCGCGGTGGCGTTGACACCAACTGTGCTCATAGTGCCTCCTTTGACACGAGTGCACTCACCACCCTAGACCTTCCAGAGGCCGGCCGTTTGACGCAGGTCAAGTCCTCGTCGGCGAGGTGCGCCCGCTGCGGATCAGTTCAGGAGCCCGATCTGAGAGAGGAGCGCGCGGCCCTTCTCGGCCATGGCGGGCCCGCCCTGCGCGTGCAGCCGGCCGAGCTCCATCTGCGCGCAGGCGGCGAGGGTGCGCCGGCCGGCCT
>Ga0105242_10001435_pt1 | contig 18756 bp, 12 predicted proteins | sample KBSM24metaG_FD_81521 | JGI IMG/M metagenome (GOLD analysis project Ga0105242, IMG submission 81521) | Miscanthus rhizosphere microbial communities from Kellogg Biological Station, Michigan, USA - KBS M2-4 metaG | ecosystem: Host-associated > Plants > Roots > Rhizosphere > Soil | place... | reverse complement strand
GCGCACGGAATATTTCGAGGTAGCCTGCTGCCCGGCGAATCTGGCGCGGATGCTCGAGCAGCTTCCGGGACTCGTGTACGCCGTCGGCCCTGACGCGACCATCTACGCGAATCTCTATGTCGGCAACCATGCCGACGTGAAAATCGGCAACCGCCGCGTGAAGATGGTCGCGGACACGCGCTACCCCTGGGACGGCGATGTGTCGATCCGCCTCGAGCCGGAAGGATCCGGCGCGTTCACGTTGGCGCTCCGCATTCCGGAGTGGTCGCGGGACCGCCCGGTGCCGAGCGATCTCTATCGCTTTGCGGACAGCGCCGGCGAGCAGCCATCGATATCCGTTCGCAGCCGCAACGCGGAACCCCAGCGGGTGGCACTCGACGTCCGTGACGGTTACGTCAGAATCCGCCGGAACTGGAAGAGCGGCGACACCGTGCACCTCACCCTCCCCATGCCCGCGCGCCGCATCGTCGCTCACGCGGGCGTGAAAGATGACGAAGGGCGGATGGCGATCCAGCGGGGACCGCTCGTGTACGCCGTCGAGGGGATTGACAACGACGGCCACGCGCTCGACCTCGTAATCCCGCGTGATGCGGCGCTGCGTTCACGCTTCCGCGCGGATCTTCTCAACGGCGTCGAGGTGATCAGCGGCGAAGGCAGCCGCCCGTTCGTGGCGATTCCGTACTACGCGTGGAACAACCGCGGCCAGGGCGAGATGTCTGTCTGGATTAAAGAGAAGCCCTGATACGACGATCGGAAGAAACCGCGGAGACCGCGGAGACCGCCGAGATCAATTTGGTTTTCAGCCCGGTGTAGTTAAGGCCTTTGGGCCTCTAAACAAGGCAAACCTCCGCGGTCTTTGCGGTCTCCGCGGTTCCTTCTTGTCGTCGGGAGCTATTCCTGCCGCAACGCGACGGTCGGATCGATTCGCATCGCGCGCACGATCGGGATGGCTTGTGCGGCCAATGCGACGGTCATCAGCACGATCGCGACGCCGGCAAAGGTGGCGGGATCCGTGGTGCTCACGCTGTACAGCGAGCTTTCGAGGAATCGCGACGCGGCGAAGGCGAGCGCGAGGCCGGCGACGAGACCGGAACAGACGATCGTGAACCCGCCGCCGATGACGAGCCGCACGATGTCGGCAGGCCGAGCGCCGAGTGCCGTCCGAATGCCGATTTCGCGCGTCCGCTCGGCGACGGTGTACGAGATCACGCCGTAGACGCCGACCGCTGTCATGAGCAGCGCCAATCCGCCGAAGAGCTCCAGCAGCACCATGACGAAGCGGCGCGGCCCGATCGATCGTTCGACAAGCTCCGTCAGCGGCGCGATTTGAAAGACCGGCACGTCCGGCGCCTCCGCGGCGATGGCTCGCCGTGCGTCGTTGACCAGCTGCGACGGATCGCCATGCGTCCGGATCACCAAGGTCAGGAACGAATCGGTGTTCTGCGACTGCGGCAGGTACATCTGCATGGTCGGCGTGGTCGCGAGATCCTGATGCCGCACATCGCCGACGATGCCGACGATCGTGCGCCATGGACCGGTGTCGCCGCCAATCTTCACATGTTGTCCGAGCGGGTCGGCATTGGGCCACAACGTCCGGGCGGTGTGTTCGCCGATCAGCATCACGTTTTCGGTGGCGGCGCTGTCGGTGATCGCGAGAAGCCGTCCGCGGACGAGCGGGATCCGCATGACGGCGAAGTAGTCGGGAGTGACCGCGTAACGTTCGACGGACGGATCGTCGGGCGACACTGGCCGTCCCTGGAAATGAAAGCCCCAGGTGTCGCCATTGCCTCCGAGCGGAATCTGCCCCGCGGCGGCAACACCCGTGGCGCCCGGCAGGGTCCGGAGCCGCGTGACGATGGCGTCGATCTTCGCCAGGACGGCGTCGTTCTTCGCGTACGCCGGTCCGACGAGCGAGATCTGCATCGACAGGACGTGCTCCGGATCGAAACCAGGATCGACGTCGATCAGGCGGCCGACACTTTTGATCATCAGGCCCGCTCCGATGAGGAGCACGACGGCCATCGCGACGTCGGCGCCCACCAGCAGGCGGCGCGCGATCGAGGTGGCTTCCTGTCCCGACTTGCGGCCGTCGCCGTGCAGCGATGTCTGCAGGTTCGTCCGCGACGCTTTGATCGCCGGCAGGAGACCGAAGAGGAACGCCGTCGCGAGCGACAACCCCATCGAGAACGCGAGCGCACGTCCGTCGATCCGCGCGCCGGCGAGCCGCGACATCGTCGACGGGGCAAGGTGAACGAGCAGCGGCACGGTCACGAAGCTGACGATGAGCCCGAGGAGCCCGCCGGCGATGGCAAGCAGACCGCTTTCGACCATCAGCTGACGGACGATGCGGGCGCGACTGGCGCCGAGTGCGGCGCGCAGCGCAAGATCGCGTTCGCGGCGGGCGATGCGCGCGAGTAGCAGGCTGGCGACGTTGGCGCAGGCGATGAGCAGCACGAAGCCGACCGCGCCCATCAGCACGCCGAGCACCGGGCGGATCTCTCCGGTGAGCGCCTCCTCGAGCTGAATCAGCGTCATCGTCGACGGCGCATAGTCAGTGGGATGCTCCCGGCGAAGCGACGCCTGGACCGCGTCGGCGTCGGCACGAGCCGCTTCGATCGTAGTGCCGGGCTTCAGCCGGCCGATGGCTTTCAGGTGCTGACAGCTGCGGCAGGCGTAGGCGAGTGAGGTCGCATAACCGACCGGTGCCCACATGTCCGCGCGCGTGTAGAAGCGCTCGGAGATCAGCGGTTCGAACGTCGGCGGCATCACGCCGATGATCGTGAAGGGAAGGCCGTTCATCGTGATCGGTCGGCCGACGATGCCGGGATCGGCGGCAAACGTCCGGCGCCACTCGCCGTCGCTGAGGATCACGACCTGCGAGCCGGCGGGCGTGTCATCCGTGGGCGTGAAATCGCGGCCGATGGCCGGCTGCACGCCGAGCGTGCGGAAGAAATTGGCGGCGACACGCATGCCGCTGACACGCTCCGCCTGTCCGTTGACGATCAGCGTCGGATTCCACGACCTGATCAGCGTCAGCTCCTCGAAGCCGCGTATACGGTCGCGCCAATCGAGAAACGTCGTGTAGCCGACGTTGTTCGGGAATCCCGTGGGTCCGCGCTCGCCGAGCAGCACGAGGCGATCGGGATCGGCGTAGGGCAGGGGCCGGAGCAGCACCGCATTGAGTACGCTGAAGATCGCCGTGTTGGCGCCGATGCCGAGCGCCAGCGTCAGCAGCGCGGTGGCGGCGAATCCTGGAGCGCGTCGAAGCAGACGTACCGCGTAGGCGGCATCGCGCATGAGACCGCCGAAGGCGGAACTCGAACTTTCGGGTGGTGCCGGAGTTGTCGAACGCGGCCGATCGGCCTTCGCCAGATCCGCCGCAAGGCGCGTCGGGTCGCCGAGTGCCCTCAGCGCTTCGCGCATCGCCTCGTCATCGTCGCGGCCGGCCGATTTCAGGTCCGCGCAGTGCTGCGCCACGTGTTGCGCGAGCTCGTCGACGATGTCGGCGGCGCGCGCGGGGTCGAGCGGAATGGCGCCGAGCCGCGCACGGACCAGGGCCTTCCAATCAGGCATGGCCGATGCCGGCGACGCGGTTGAGCGCCGCGAAGAACGCACCCCAGCTCCGGCGCTGCGCGTGAAGCCCTTTCCGGCCCGCGGCCGTGAGCCGGTAGAACCGCCGCCGGCGCATGCCGGCCTGCTCGACCCAGCGGCCCTGGATCAAGTTGCGCCGCTCGAGACGGTACAACGTCGGATAGAGCGAGGCCACGTGGAAGGTGATGGCGCCGCCGGATCGCTGGCCGATCAGTTTCGCGATTTCGTAGCCGTGCCGGTCGCGTTCTTCGAGCAGGGCGAGGATCAGTGTTTCGGCGCTGCCTTTGCGGAGCTCGCGGTCGGTCGACATATGGCGGCAGCATATGTGGCAATCACACATATGTCAATCGACGCGACACCGCAGGGTCGCTCCGTCGCCCGGTGGTTTTGGTGCGGTGCCCCAAGGTTGTCGAAACTGATCAGATCTGCACGCGCGGCGGACTATAATCACCTCTTGCTCGAGTCCCTCTTCGCCGACGTCCGGTTTGCGCTCAGGTGGCTTCGCAAGAGTCCCGGGTTCGCGCTGGTCGCGATTGCCTCGCTGGCGATCGGGATCGGGTTCAACACGGCGCTCTTCGCGATCGTGGACGCCGTGCTGTTCAAGCCGCTGCCGGTCTCGGAGCCGTCACGCCTGGTCGACGTCTTCACCAGCGACTCCACCGGCACGGTCGAGTTCAGCACCTCGTCGTATCCCGACTATCGCGACCTGAGCGCGCAGAACGACGTGTTCGACGCGCTCGTGGGATACAGCCCGATGTTCGCGGCGCTCAACCTCGACGGCCGTTCGCGGCTCGCGATGGGAGAGATCGTCACCGGCAACTACTTCCAGGTCTTCGGCGTCGGCGCCGCGCTCGGCCGCACGATTCTCCCGTCCGACGATGCGCCGGGTGCGCCGCGAGTGGTGATGGTGTCGCGCCGCTACTGGGCGCGCGAGTTGGGGTCGGCGCCCGACGCCATCGGCCGCACCGTCCGGATTCGCGGCGCGTCGTACACGATCGTCGGCGTCGCGCCGGCCAGCTTCAACGGCATGGTGCCGATCCTCGCGCCGGAGATGTGGATCCCGGTGTCGGCCTCGCTCGACGTGGAACCGGTCGGCATCCACGACGCGATGCCCTCGCCGACGGGCACCACCCGCCTCGATCGCCGCGCGGATCGCTGGCTGTTCATGCGGGGGCGCCTGAAGCCGGGCGCGACAATCGAGCAGGCGCGCGCCAACTTCACGGTGCTGGCCTCTCGCCTCGCCGCCGACAATCCGCTGACCAACCGCGAACGGCGGATCTCGGTGAAGCCGACGAGCGACGTGCACTTTCACCCGTCGCTGGATCCCGTGATCGTCCCAATCGCCGCGGGGCTGATGGCGGTCGTCGGCCTGGTGCTGCTGATTGCCTGCGCGAACGTGGCGAGCATGCTGCTGGCGCGCGCATCGAGCCGCCACAAGGAGATTGGCATCCGGCTCGCGATCGGTGCGAGCCGCGGACGGCTGATGCGCCAACTGGTCACCGAAGCCGTCGTGCTCTCGCTGCTCGGAGCGGCGGGTGGGACTCTGCTCGCCTGGTGGATCACCTCCGTCGTGGCGTCGATGAGCCTGCCTCTGCCGATTCCGCTCGCGTTCGATCTGCGCATCGACGGCCGCGTGCTGGCGTTCACGGTGGCGGCGACATTCCTCGCGGCGCTGCTGGCGGGGATGGCTCCGGCGCTCCAGGCCACCAAGCCGACCCTCGTCGCCGACTTGCGCGGCGAGGTGAGTGTGTCGACGGCCGCGGGACACCGGTGGACGCTGCGTGACGCGCTGGTCGCCGGACAGATGGCGATCACCGTGGTGCTGCTCGTGATCGCCGCGCTTCTGACGCGAAGCTTCATCGAGGCGCAGCGTACCCATGCGGGATTTACCGTCAACACGCTGGCCATCGTGTCCACCGATACGTCCACGCTCAGGCTCACGCCCGATCAGAGTCAGCGCTTTTACCAGAACGCGCTCGCGAAGGTGTCGGCGATCCCCGGCGTCGAATCGGCGGCGCTCGCGACGCGCGTGCCGCTGCAGCTGAACCTGAACAACTGGGAGATCTGGGTTCCAGGCCGTCACCGGCCGGGCGAACACGGCGACACGGTCGAGGTCACGACGGTCTCGCCCGAGTACTTCAAGACCATGGGCGTTGGCATCGTCGAAGGCCGCGGGTTCACCGATGCCGATCGTCCCGACACGCCCCGGGTCGCGATCGTCAACGAGACGCTGGCCAGGCGCTTGTGGCCGAATCAGAGCGCGATCGGAAAGGTCTTCCACACGCGCGGGGGAGACGGGCCGGCGTTCGAGATCGTCGGCGTGTCGGCCGATCACAAGGTGAAGACGCTCAGCGAGCTGCCGACGCCGTTTCTGCAGCTCCCGCGGAACCAGCGGCCGGGTCCCTACGCGGCGATCGTGGCGCGCACGCGAGGGGACGCGAACGCGCTGCTTCGTGACATGCGGCGCGAAATCCTCTCGATCGATCCCAACGTGGTCTTCGTCGAGAACCAGACGATGGAGACGCAGGTGAACGCGACGCTGTTTCCGATGCGCGCGAGCGCGTGGCTGGTCAGCGGCGTGGGCCTGGTGGCGATGCTGCTGGCGGCGATCGGACTCTACGGCGTGATCGCGTACTCGGTCGCGCGCCGGACAAAAGAGATCGGCATCCGCGTGGCGCTCGGCGCACGGCCCGGCGCGGTCGTGGGGCTCGTCATGCGGCAGGGTCTGCTGGTGGCCGTGGCCGGATTGACGGCAGGCTGTGTCCTCACGGCTGTCGTCGCGGTGACGGCCGCGCAGATGATCGCCAGCCTCCTTTATCGCGTGAGCGTGGCGGATCCGTTCTCATGGGCCGGGGCCGCGCTGGTCCTGCTGTGCGTGTCAGCGTGCGCCAACCTCATCCCCGCGTGGCGGGCGTCGAGGGTCGACCCCTCCGAAGCGCTCCGCATCGAATAAACCGAACCATTCGGTGAACTTCTTTCACCGCCTCACGTCTACGGTCTCGTATGATTTCCGATCTTCGTGTCGGCCTGCGGCTGCTGTGGCGTGACAAGGCGTTTACGATCACGACGGTAGCCACGCTCGCGCTGTGCATCGGCGCCAACACCGCGCTGTTCTCGGTTGTCCACAACGTCCTGCTCAGGCCGTTGCCCGTGCCCGAATCGGAGCGCATCGTCCTGATGGGCAACGCCTATCCGGGAGCCGGCGCGGCCGCCGCCGCCGGCGGCAACTCCGGCGTGCCGGACTACTACGATCGGCTGCGCGAGACCGACGTTTTCGAGGAACAGGCTGTTTTCAACGGCGCCAACCAGAGCATCGACCAGAACGGCACGCCGCTGCGCGTGCGTGTGACACGCGTGTCTCCCTCGTTCTTTCGATTACTGCGGATACCGCCGGCGCTCGGCCGGACGTTCAGCGAGGCCGAAGGCGAGGTCGGCAACGACAAGAAAGTGGTGCTGAGCTACGCGCTCTGGCAATCGCAGTTTGGCGGCGATCCGTCCGTAGTCGGCAAAGACATCCGCATGGACGGCCAGCCGTTCACGGTTGTCGGCGTGATGCCGAAAGGCTTCTACTTCCTGAACCCCAACGTGATGCTCTGGCGTCCGCTCGCGTTCACACAACAGCAGAAGAGCGACGAGCAGCGGCACAGCAACAACTTTCAAAATATCGGCAGGCTCAAGCCGGGCGCCAGCATCCAGGTGGCCCAGCAGCAGATCGACGCCATCAACGCCCGCAACCTCGAAAAATTCCCCGCGCTCAAGCCGCTTCTGATCAACGCCGGTTTCCACACCACGGTCGATCCGTTGCAGGAAACGCTCGTGCGTGAAATCAAGTCGACGCTCTACCTGATGTGGGGCGGCGCGCTCTTCGTGCTGCTCATTGGCTGCGTGAACGTGGCGAACCTTGTGCTCGTGCGATCGCGCGCACGCCTGAAGGAGCTGGCCACGCGGCTGGCGCTCGGCGCGGGAAAGGTCCGGATCGCGCGGCAGCTCGTGACCGAGAGCGTCATCCTCACGACCGTGGCCGCGGTGGTGGGGCTTGCGATCGGATACGCGGCGCTTCGGCTGCTCGGCACCGTGAACATCCAGGACCTGCCCAGGGGCGAGGAGATCCGTCTCGATGGCGTGGTCGTCGCCTACACCGTCGCGGTGGCGAGCGTCATCGGCATCGTGCTGGGACTCATCCCGATCGCCAACGTGCTGCCCGCGAATCTCACCGCGGTCCTGCGCGAGGAAGGCCGCGGGGGAACCGCGGGCCGCGGCGCGCGAACGCTTCGCCGGGCGCTCGTCGTGGCGCAAGTGGCGTTCGCCTTCGTCCTGCTCATCGGCGCCGGCCTGCTGTTCGCGAGCTTCCGCCAGGTACTCGCGGTGCAGCCAGGATTCAACCAGGATGGCGTGCTGACGGCCGCGATCAGCCTGCCGCGCTCGCGGTACACGGATGACCAGGCGCTGACCAATTTCGCGCACGAGTCGCTGCAGCGGTTGCGCGCGCTTCCAGGGGTTACCGCCGTCGGCGCCACCGATACGATTCCCTTCGGCGGCAACCACAGCGACAGCGTCATTTTCGCCGAGGGCTACCAGATGAAGCCCGGCGAGTCGGTGATCTCACCCAACGCGGTGGACGTGTCGCCCGGATATTTCGAAGCGATGGGCGTGCGGCTGATACGAGGGCGTTTCTTCGACGGCCGCGACAACACGGCCGCGTTGAAGATTCAGACACCTGGCGGACGTCCGACGGCGCCCGGCTCGGTGATCGTGGACGAAACGCTCGCTAAGCGTTTCTGGCCGAACCAGGATCCGGTCGGCCGCCGCATGTACAAGCCGAACGACATCAAGGATCTCACGGCGATCTCACCGCAAACCGTGTTCTACACCGTCGTCGGCGTCATCGCCGACATGAAGCTCCACGATCTCACCGAGGGCGCCAAGACGGTCGGCGCATACTACTTTCCGCTGGACCAGGACACCTCGACCGGGCTGACGTACGCCATCAAGACGCAGGGCGATCCGCTGTCGCTCACGAATTCCGTGCGAGGCGTGCTCAACGGCCTCGACCGCGAGCTGCCGGTGTTCGATACGCAGACCCTCGATCAGCGCGTCGAGAAATCGCTCGTCAGCCGCAAATCGCCGGTGCTGCTCTCGCTCACGTTCGGCGTCGTTGCGCTGTGCTTGTCGGCGATCGGGATCTACGGTGTCCTGGCGTATCTGGTGACCCAGCGCCGCAAGGAGATTGGCATCCGGATCGCGCTCGGCAGCAGCGGCCGCGCGATCTTCGATCTCGTGCTTCGCGAGGGCCTGATCCTGATTGCCGGCGGCTTCGTGGTCGGTGCGATCGGCGCGCTGGTGCTCCGCAAGAGCCTCGAGAGCCAGCTCTTTGGCGTCAGTGCTGCCGATCCGGTCGTTCTGATCGTCGTGACGGCCATCCTGGCCGTCGTCGCGATCACCGCGTGCGCCGTTCCCGCGCGCCGCGCGACGCAGATCGATCCGATCGTCGCGCTGTCGGAATAGCGCGCGCTCTATAATTCTCCAGTGCGGGCATTCCGCACTGGTATGAAGATCACGATTCTCGACGACTACTTCGATACGCTCCGGACGCTGCGCTGCTTCCGGAAGCTGGATGGCCATCATGTCGTGGTCTGGAACGACCACGTCCAGGACACCGACGCGCTCGCGGACCGGTTGAAGGACACCGAGGCGCTCGTCCTCATCCGCGAACGGACGCAGATCCGCGCGCCGTTGCTCGAGCGGCTGGATCGGCTTCGCCTGATCAGTCAGCGAAGCGTGTACCCGCACATCGACGTCGACGCGTGCACACGGCGCGGAGTGATCGTCTCCTCGAATCTCCACGCGGGCACCCCGTCCTACGCGGCAGCGGAGCTCACGTGGGGCCTGATCCTGGCCGCGGCGCGGCAGATTCCGCAGCAGATGCGATCGCTGCGCGCCGGTGAGTGGCAGATTGGCGTCGGCGACACGCTGCGAGGCAAGACGCTGGGCATTCACGGCTACGGCCGAATCGGTAGCACCGTCGCCGGGTACGGAAAAGCGTTCGGGATGAACGTGCTTGCGTGGGGCGGCGAAGGATCGCTCACGCGGGCGCGCGCGGACGGACATGCGGTCGCGCAGGATCAGGCCGCTCTGTACGAGCAGAGCGATGTGGTGTCCATCCATCTGCGGCTGGTTCCGGCCACGCGCGGCATCGTCACCGAGGGAGATCTGCTGCGCATGAAGCCGACGGCGTTGTTCGTCAACACCAGCCGCGCTCCACTCGTCGTTCCCGGGGCGCTGGTCAGCGCGCTCCGAGCAGGACGTCCTGGCAAGGCCGCGGTCGACGTGTACGAACAAGAGCCGTTGCGTGAGCCCGGTGATCCGTTGCTGGCGCTGGAAAACGTCGTCTGCACGCCGCACATCGGCTATGTCACCAGGGACGAGTACGAGCTCCAGTTTTCCGACATCTTCGATCAGATCCTCGCGTACGCCGATGGCCATCCGACCAACGTCGTGAACCCGGCGGTCCTGGCCAGCAAGCCCGGCGTCTGACCGGGCGGGTCCACCGTTCGTCCGGTAAAATCCGCCGTTCGTCGGAAACAGCCGGCGCCCGGCCATCGCCGTGCCAAGATGGCTCGGCTAAAGCCTTCGCCCTACGTGAACTGGAGGCTATCGACTATTCACATCAGGCATTCGCCATGCTGACCATTCAACACCTTCGAAAATCGTTCGGGCCTCTCGTTGCGGTCGACGATGTCTCATTTGGCGTCGAGCGGGGAACGCTGGTCGGCCTGCTGGGTCCGAACGGCGCCGGCAAGACGACCACCGTCTCGATGATCGCCGGCCTGACGACCCCCGACAAAGGCGATGTGCTCGTGGAAGGCGCGCGTCTCAGCGGCGATACCGATCCCAAGAAGCGCCGTATCGGCCTGGTGCCGCAGGATCTCGCGCTCTACGAGGAGCTCTCCGCCCGCGCGAACCTTCGCTTCTTCGGCGCGCTCTACAGCTTGTCCGGCGGCGCGCTCGACAAGGCGATCGGCAACGCGGTCGACCTCGTCGGCCTGTCCGATCGTGTCAACGACCGGGTGGCCACCTATAGCGGGGGCATGAAGCGGCGTCTGAACCTGGCCGCCGGGCTGCTGCACGATCCCGACGTGCTGCTGCTGGACGAGCCGACCGTCGGCGTCGATCCGCAGAGCCGCAACGCGATCTTCGACAACCTCGAGACGCTCAAGGCCCGCGGCAAAGCGCTGATCTACACGACGCACTACATGGAGGAGGTCGAGCGGCTCGCCGACCGCATCGTCGTCATGGACCATGGGCGCGTGATTGCGGAGGACACGCTCGAGGGCCTGCAGTCGCGGGTGGCCGTCGTCGGCGGCGGCAAGGCGACGCTCGAGTCCGTGTTCCTCACCCTCACCGGAAGGAGCTTGCGCGACTGATGGCTGTCATTCCTCTCCTCGCGATGGTCCGCAAGGACCTGCAGCTGTTCTTCAGCGATCGCCGCTCGGTCATCGTCAGCTTCGTGGTACCGATCGCGATCGCGTCGTTTTTCGGCGCCGTGTTCTCCGGCGGCGGCCAGAACCGCGAGCCCGCGCGGATCGCCGTGTCGATCGTGGATCAGGACGAGAGCGCCATCTCGAAGGCCATCGTCAGCGGCGCGGAGAGCGACAAGAACCTGAAGGTCAGCAAGCCGGCAATCGACGAGGCGCGTGAGGCCGTCAAGAAAGGCAACACGGCCGTTGCCGTCGTGATTCCGAAAGGCTTCGGCGAATTGTCCGGGCAGGCGTTCTTCGGCGACGGCGAGAAGCCGGTGCTGACGCTGCTGCACGATCCGTCCAAGAGCACCGAGCTGGCGATGGTGCGCGGCGTGATGACGCAGCACGTCATGGAGGCGGTCAGCCAGGAAATGTTCGGCGGCGATCAGGGCCGGAAACTCATCGAGAAAACGCTGCCGCAGATTGAATCGTCGACGAGCATGGCGCCCGATCAGAAAAGACTACTCGTCGACATGTTGAGCTCCGTGCAGAAGTTCTACAAGGACGACTCCGCGACCGCAACGACCGAGAAGCCGCGGCGACGCGGCCTGACGATGCCCTACACGGTCGACGAGGAAGCGATGACGGCCGGGTCGAACATCGCGTACAACGGCTACGCCCACTCCTTCGCGGGGATGGCGATCCAGTTCCTGTTGTTCGCGATGGCGAATATCGGCGTCGAGATGCTGCTCGAGCGGCAGCGCGGGCTGTGGAGCCGGCTGCGCAGCGCGCCGATTGCGAAGGTGACCCTCCTCGCGGGCAAGGCCGTCAGCGGCGCGGTCATCTCCTTGATGATCCTGCTCGTGTCCTTCGGTTTCGCGATGATCGTCTTCGGCGTCCGCATACAGGGGAGCGCCGCCGGGTTTCTCGGCATCTCGATCGCCTGCGCGCTGATGGCGTCCACGTTCGGCCTGCTCGTGGCGGCCCTCGGCAATTCGCCCGCGACGGCTCGCGGCGTAACCACGCTGGCGGTGCTGATGATGGTGATGCTCGGCGGCGCCTGGGTGCCGACGTTCATCTTCCCCGCGTGGCTGCAGCAGTTCACGCTGATCGTGCCCGTGCGCTGGGCCGTCGACGGACTGGACGCGATGACGTGGCGGGGCATCGGGCTGAGCGGCGCGCTCATGCCGGTGGCCGTGCTGCTCGCGTTCGCCGCCGCGTTCTGGACTATCGCGGCGTCGCGGTTCCGGTGGACCGAGGGATAGAACACAAACATCAGGTTGTCATAGCCGACAGAGTTAGAATGCGCGCATGAGAAAGATACTCGCGTGCGCTGCCCTCCTCCTTGCCGTACTCGCGTTGCCGGTGCTCGTCTTTACCCAGTCCGCGCCGGCTGACGCCGTTTCGGCCCGCGCGAAGCAGATTCACGACCGCGCGATCGTAATCGACACCCACGACGACACGACGCAGCGCCTGCTGTTCGACAAGACGTTCGACATCGCCGTGCGCCAGAAGAACGGCAACATCGACATCCCGCGGATGCGCGAGGGCGGGCTCGACGGGTTGTTCTTCTCGATCTGGGTCCCATCCGACGTCACGGGAGCCCCGGCCGTCAAGACGGCGACGGCGCTGATCGAATCCGTCCACAAGGCGGTGAAGGCGCATCCCAACGACCTGGTGCTCGCCACGACGGCCGCTGACGTACGGCGTGCCGCGGCGGAACACAAGATCGCTGCGCTGATGGGCATGGAAGGCGGCCACATGATCAACGACGATCTGGGGCAGCTCAGGAAATACGCGGCGGACGGCGTCCGCTATCTCACGCTGACGCATTTCAAAAACAACAACTGGGCCGATTCTTCGACCGACAAGGCGCAGCACAACGGCCTTACGCCCTTCGGCAAGGATGTCGTCCGCGAGCTCAACAAGCTCGGGATGATGGTCGACATCTCGCATGTCGCCGACAAGACGTTCTACGATGCGCTCGAAGTGTCGAAGGCGCCGGTGATCGCGTCGCATTCGTCGTGCCGCGCCATAGCCAATCACCCGCGCAACATGACCGACGACATGCTGCGCGCGCTCGCGAGGAACGGCGGCGTGGTGATGATCAACTATCACGTCGCATTCCTGAGCGAAGAATTCCGCGTCGCCAGCGAGAAGCGGTCTGGCGACGTCGTCGCGTCGAACGCGGCGATGGCGAAGAAATGCGGCGGCAACGAAGCGTGCGCGACGATGGAGAGCGAGCGGGAAGACCACGAGGCGATGCGGAAGGGCGAACTCCCGATGGTGACGTGGGAGAAGATCGTCGAGCACATCGACCACGCGGTGAAGGTGGCAGGCGCCGACCACGTCGGTCTCGGCTCAGACTTCGACGGCGCCACGATGCCGTTCGGCATGGGTGAATCATCGCAGCTGCCGAAGATCACCGCCGCGCTGCTCAAGAAGGGCTACTCGGAATCCGACATCGACAAGATCCTCGGCGGCAACATCCTGCGCGTCATGGAGCAGGTCGAGAAGATCAAAGGATCCTGACGGGTTCCGGGTTCAGGGTGCCGGGTTCAGCGTTCTCGGTTCAGGGTTCAGGGTTCTCGGTTCAGGGTTCAGGGTTCTCTGTTCCGGGTCCGGCGTTCCTGGTTCGGGGTTCTGCGTTCCCGGCTCCGGGTTCTTGGGTTCCTGGTTCCCCGCGGTGGGCACGTGGTGAGGTACTGATGCAGCTTCGTGCTTGCACCGATGGCTCGGTCGGCGAGGTTGAAGAGACTCTGGTGCTCTTCGGCCGTGATGTAGTACGAATCGAGCGCGTCGCCAAGGTGGTTTTGCGTTTCCATCAACGACGCGCGCGCGAATTCCATATATCTCGCGAACTCCTTCGGGCGGAAACGGCCGAAGCCTTCTGAGATCGTTCGCGGAGCGCCACGGGCTGAGCGCCTGATCTGATCGCAGAATTCGAAATCTTTCGAGGCCGGCGGCTTGGCAATGAATGCGTACACGCGCTGCTTCAACTCATTCGACAGTTGCCAGCAATCGAGATCCTGGTAGCGTTGCGCGATCATGCGGCAGGTGCTCGCAAACACCGCGCCGAACTCTGAACCCTGAACGCCGAACCCTGAACCTCGAACGCTGAACCTTGACCCCTGAACCCTGAACCCGACCTCATGACTTTGCTAGGTCCCCTCCTCCTCTTCGCCTGTATCGGCGCCGTCGCCCTTGGCCGGCGAGTGCCGTCGCTATGGGTTGTCGGCGTGGCGGGCAAGGCCCTCATCTTCGGCTTCATGGTGATGGCGGCGACGTTCGGGGGGTTGATGTCTGGCGTCCTCAGTCTCGATTGGCTGGTGCGTTGGCTTGGCACCGACAAACTCGAGCGGCCCTGGGACCTGATCGTGTTCTTCGGGCCGGCGGTCGTCGGCACTGTCATTTATTTCGCGATCGCCGCCAGCCAGCAGATCAGGACCCGCGCCTGATCGACGCCTCGAGTTTCAGGTGCGCGTGCACGTCCCCTTTTCGGGTGTTCGTGCGTTTCGTGATAAACAGTTTCTGATATGAAACGCACGGCTGACGTGGTGATCGTCGGTGGCGGCTGCATGGGCGCCAGCGTCGCGTATCACCTCGCGCGACTCGGCATCACGGACGTCGTGCTGCTCGAACGCGAAAAGATGCTCGGCACCGGTTCGACCGGCCGCAATGCCGGCGGCGTGCGCCACCAGTTCTCGAACGAGGCGAACATCAAGCTGTCGCTCGAATCGATCGGGTTGATGGAGCGGTTCGCCGACGAAGTGGGCCATCCCATCGACTTCCATCAGGACGGCTACCTGTTCCTGCTCTCGTCGGAGGGAAGTGTCGAAACGTTCCGGCGCAACGTCGCGCTGCAGCGCCGGCTCGGCGTGGACGTGCAATGGCTCGAGCCGCACGAGGCCGCGGCGCTCGCCCCGGGCCTTGGCGTGGACGGCGTGCTCGCGGCCACCTTCTGCCAGCGCGACGGCATCGCGGATCCGAACGGCGTCACGATGGGGTTCGCCAGGACGGCGCAGGCGCTCGGCGTTATCGTCGAGCGCGATGTCGAAGTGACGGCCATCGCGACGACGGCCCGGCGCATTTCGGCTGTCGAGACCACGCGTGGCACGATTGAAACCCGTCGCGTCGTCAATGCGGCCGGACCATGGGCGCGTGCGATCGGGCGGATGGCGGACGCGGATGTCCCCGTGGATCCAATTCGCAGGCACATCTTCATCGCCGCGGGCGGCGACACCATGCGAGTGCCTTCGTCGCACATCATGGTGATCGACTTCGAGACGACGTTTTACTTTCATCGCGAAGGAGCCGGCCTGCTGTTCGGCATGGGCGATCGACAGGAAACGCCGACGTTCGACACGACCGTGCAGTGGGATTTCCTGCCGCAGGTGATCGATGTCGCGGTGACCAGGCTGCCGGCGCTGGCGGACGCCTCGATCTCGCACGCCTGGGCGGGACTCTACGAGATGTCGCCCGACGGTAATCCGATCCTCGGCGCCGCAAACGGGGTCGATGGTCTCTATCTGATTAACGGCTTCAGCGGCCATGGCTTCCAGCACTCGCCGGCCGCCGGCCGCATTCTCGCCGACGTGATCGCGGGCCGCGATCCCGGATTCGACCTCTCGTCTTTTGCCGCCGACCGTTTCGCGGCGCGTCAGGTAGACGCGGGCGAACGTTACGTGGTGTGACGCCCGATGCGATACGCGATCCGCTCGCTGGTGAAGGCGCGTGAGTTCACGCTGGTGGCGATCGCGGTCGTCGCGATCGGCATCGGCGCCACAACGGCCGTCTTCAGCATCGTCGACGCCGCTCTGCTGCGGCCGCTGCCGTTCATCGACTCGTCGCGCCTGTTCATCCTGTCGGGATCCAATCCGAAGCGGGCGGTCGCCGACCGCCCGTTCTCGTACCCCGCGTTCGTCGAACTCGCGGCTCGCGATTCGAAGCTGAGCGGCCTCGCCGCGATCGCGAACGAACGGTTCAACGCGACTGACGGCGATCGGCCGGAGCAGCTGCCGGGCGCGCGTGTGTCGGCCAGCTTCTTCGACGTGCTCGGCGTCCACGCTGCAATTGGCCGCACCTTCACGCCTGAAGAGGACAAGACCGGCGCCCCGGCCGTCGCCGTGATCGGCCGCGCGTACTGGATCCGGCGCTTTGGCGGGAAGCCCACCGCCATCGGCTCGGTCATGACGCTCAACGGCGCGCCGCACACGGTGGTCGGCGCGCTCGGCATCGACCTGCCGCCGCCATTCGACGATGTGGATGTGTGGGCGCCGAGGGTGGATGAGATCACCGGATTCCCGCGCTCGCTGATCGATGGCGGTCTCGGCTACCTGACCGCCGTCGCACGGATCGCGCCGGGCGTTCGCGTTGAACAGGCCCAGAGCGAAGTGGATGCCATTCACCACGCCTACGCGCGTGCGAACCCGACCAATACCGACGCCGACGCGGACGCCAGCCTCCGGCTCGCGCCGATTCGCGAGCGGACGGTCGGCAGCGTCCGATCGCCACTGCTGCTGCTGATGGGAGCCGTTGGCCTGGTGCTGTTGGTCGCGTGCGCGAACGTCGCGAATCTCCTGCTCGTCCGGGCGACCGCGCGATCGCACGAGGCGGCGATTCGCCTCGCGCTTGGCGCCAGACGCCTGGATCTCGTGCGCTGGATGTGCAGCGAGAGCCTTCTGCTGTCGCTGACCGGCGGCATGCTGGGAGTCCTGCTCGCATTCTGGAGCGTCGATCTGGCCGCCTCCGCGCTCCGCGGTCTTCCGCGGGGATCTGAGATTGCCGTCGACGGACGGGTACTGGTCTTCTCACTGGCGGTATCCGTTGCCGCCGGTCTCCTCTTCGGCGTGATCCCCTCGTCCGTCGCGGCTCGTCAATCGCCCGCGGACGCGCTCAAGGGCGGCGGCCGCGGTGCGACGGCTTCGCGCCGAGGTGCGCGCAACGCGCTCGTCATCGCCGAGGTCGCCTTGTCGCTGGTGTTGCTCGTGGGCGCCGGCCTCCTGCTGCAAAGCTTTGCGCGGCTCGCCCGCGTGCCGGTCGGTTTCAGGCCGGACGGCCTGCTGACGTTCCGCGTCTCGCTGCCGACATCCACGTATGCGGATGCGGCGGCGATGCGTTCGTTCGTCGGGCGTCTGATGCCGGCGCTCGAGTCGGCGCCGGGCGTCACGCACGCGGCGGCGTCGATGGCGCTTCCACCCGCGATTACCACGATGGCGCCGTACGTGACCGCCGATCAGCCGCTGGTCGCGATTGGCGAGCGTCCCGTGGGCCAGTGGTCCGCGATCACGCCTCGGTACTTCTCGACGCTGGGCATTCCCATCGTCGCAGGCCGTGCGATCGCCGACACGGATACGGAGCGTTCGCCGCTCGTCGTCGTCATCAGCCAGGGACTGGCGCGCCGAGTGTGGCCGAACGTTTCGCCGATCGGCCGGAAGATTCTCGTCGGCCGGTTTCCCGGGTTCGCGGAAGTCGTTGGCGTGGCCGGCGACGTGAAGAACAACGGGCTCGCGAGGGAGCCGATGCCCGCGATGTACACGCCGTACGCGCAGCGCCCCTGGCCGGCGATGCAATTTGCGGTGCGGTCCGCTGGCGGTGACCCGCTCGCGCTCGTGAGTGCCGTGCGTGCGGCGGTCCAGACGGCTGACCGTGAGCTGCCGATCACGCGCGTCGAGACCATGGACGCGGCGCTGGCCGGCTCGATCTCGACAGAGCGGCTGATGACGTGGCTGCTGCTCGCCTTCGCGACCGTGGCGCTCGTGATGGCGGCAGCGGGTCTCTACGGCGTGATCGCCTACACCGTCACTCAGCGCACGCAGGAGATTGGAATCCGGATGGCGCTCGGCGCCGAGGGGCGTGCGGTCGTGCGGCTGGTGGCAGGAGAAGGGCTCCGTCTCACGATCGCCGGGATGGCCGCCGGCAGTCTCGCCGCCGCCCTCGTCGGCCGCGCCATGCGCGGCCTGCTGTTCGAAGTGTCGCCGATGGACCCGCTGACGTATGTCCTGGTGCTGATGCTGTTCGCGGCAACCGCGTGCGCGGCATTGGTCATCCCCGCTCGGCGCGCGCTCAGGCTCGATCCGCTCGTGGCGCTTCGGGCGGAGTAGCGCATCCCGCTCTCACGCCAGGCCTGTAATCGGCCGATAGGATCGGCACTGATTCATGCCTGCCGCCGCCCTCAATTTCGTTTTCGTCATGCTCGTCGGTATTTCCAGCCTTTTCCACTCGCAAGATAGCCGCACTCCGGCCCAACGGGACGGTGTCTACCTGGTGCCGATGTCGGTGCCGCCCGAACGCATCGCCGGGCTCCAACGCTATTACCACGAGGTCCTGCATCTCGACGTGCAGGTGCTTCCGCCTTTTTCGCCTTCGCTGGCAGCCTGGAGCGCGGATAGGCGGCAATGGTCTGCCGAGGCTGTCGCCGGCGAACTGATCGAGCGCGAGGAAGATCGCCTTCGCAGCGGCCGCGTGGTCGTGATCGCCATCACGGACGACGACATCGCGTCGAAGCGCGACGGGTGGGTTTTTGGATGGTGGACCGCGGCGCGGGTCGCCATCGTTTCCAGCGCCCGCATGGATCCTCGCTGGAACAGACAGGAGGCGAACGAGAATCTGCTGAGGACCCGATTGCGGCGCATGGTGACGAAATACATTGGCCGCTCGTATCTCGACATGGCGCTCACCAGCGACCCGACGAGCCCGCTCTACG
>Ga0105242_10001434_pt1 | contig 18757 bp, 13 predicted proteins | sample KBSM24metaG_FD_81521 | JGI IMG/M metagenome (GOLD analysis project Ga0105242, IMG submission 81521) | Miscanthus rhizosphere microbial communities from Kellogg Biological Station, Michigan, USA - KBS M2-4 metaG | ecosystem: Host-associated > Plants > Roots > Rhizosphere > Soil | place... | reverse complement strand
TCCACGCCCCGGCCGCCGTCGAGCTTGTCGTTGCCCAGACCGCCGGTCAGGTTGTCGTTGCCCGCGCCGCCGGTAATCGTGTCATCGCCGGCGTCGCCAAAGACGTAGTCGTTGCCGTCGCCGCCGGCCAGCGTGTCGTTCTCGGCGCCGCCCGAGAGGTAGTCGTTGCCCGCGCCGCCATCAAGGTTGTCGGTGCCGGCCTTGCCCAGCAGGATGTCGTTGCCCGCGGCGCCGTCGATCCGGTTGCCGGTCGCGTCGCCGACGATCACGTCGCTGGACTCGCTTGCAGTCACCCAGCGCACGCCCGACACCGTCCCGGCGATGCGCGCATAATCCCCGGCCGCCGAGCCGAGCGTGAAGCTGGTGCTGTTCGCGGTTACCTGCGAGGTGCCGTAGAAGTCATCTTCGATGTCCTGGACTTCGGTGCGGTCCGCGTTCGACATGTGGCCGACGTGAAGCGAATCGGCGTTGCGGCCTTCATAGATGAGGTGGTTCAGCCCGCTGCCGGCCGACAGGTTGCCGCCGATGCCCGCGCTTTCCTTCAGCGTGACCGTATTGTCGCCGGCGCCGAGGTTCAGGTTGCCCGCCAGCTTGGCGCTTGCGCCGAATACCACCGTGTCGTCGCCGTCGCCGGTCTTGATGGTGGCGACGTTGGTCGCCACGATCTTGCGCTCGGTGAGGATGCCGGTCGAATAGGTGATCGTGACCTTGTTGCCGTTCGCGTCGGTCGCGCTCGGCTCGATGGTGATCTCGGCCTTGGTCGAAATCAGCGACAGGTCCAGCACCGCCGTCGGCGTCGCGTTCGCCGCGAGCGGATTCTCGATGTTCAGGGTCTTGTTGAAGATCCCGTCGGGCGAATAGGTGTTGAGGAAGCTCGCAAGGAACGTGTAGGTGGTGACGCCCGCGCCGCCGATGACGGTCTCGATGTAGGAGCTCGCCCTGACCGTGTTAACGTCGCGCGCGACGAGGAAGTAGTCGCTCGCCGCGGCGCTCACGTCGCCGGCGGTCACCGACATGTTCCCGGTCACGGCGCTGAAATCGAGGATGTCCTTGCCGCTGCCGTTCGCCTCCACGACGAAGTCGGTGCCCCAGCCGTTCTCGAATATGTAGCGGTCGTCGCCGTCGCCGCCGACCAGCGTGTCGTTGCCGGTGCCGCCGTTGAGCTTGTCGGCGCCGTCTTCGCCGAGCAGCCAGTCGGCGCCTTCGTCGCCGGAGATGATGTCGTCGCCGTCGCCGCCGTGCAGCCCGTTGGCCGCCCGGACCGCCACAGTGGCCGCGAAATAGTCGCCGCTGCTGTCGTCGCCCAGGCCGCCTTCGATTTCGTCGTCGCCGTCGCCGCCGAAAACCACGTCCTTGCCGGAGCCGCCCGCGATCATGTCCTTGCCGTCGCCGCCGTCCAGCGAGTCGTCGCCAGCAAAGCCGTTGAGAACGTCGTCGCCCTTGCCGCCGACGAACTTGTCGGCATACGTCTGCGTCACGGCGCCGAGGATGACATCGCGGCCCAGGCCACCGATGAATTTTGCCCCGGTGAAGCCTTTCAGCGTCGCCGTCTTGGCGCCGACCTTCAGCTGGTACTGGCCCGCGGTGGGGCTGCCGTCGATGCTCACGGCGGTGGACTCGCCGGTCACCAGCAGCGCGTTCGGGTTCGCGGTGTTGCTCGACAGGCTCAGGGTCTTGTTGCCGGTGTTGCCCGCGAGATCCACCGTCACGCCGTCGAACGTGGCACCGGCCTCGAACAGCACTTCCACATCCGCCGCACCGCCGACGACAATGTTCAACACGCCCTTGGCGGTGATCTTGTCCGAGCCATTGGTCATGATCAGCTCGCCCGTCTTGGCGAACTTGATCGTGAGCGTGCCGCTTACGCCAGAGAGCGTGATTTTGTCGAAGCGCGCGTCGGTGAAATCCAGCGTCCCGGAGTACGAACCGCCGGCGACGCTGGTTCCCGCCTTGAAACCCGAAAAGGTGCCGCCGAGCAGGTAGCCGTAAGCGTCGGCCGCCGTGCCAAAGAGCGGCAAGGTCTCGATCGCGCCGGAGCTGTATTCGAGCGCCCAGTCGCCGCCCAGGACCGCGGCGCCAGTGAGGTTGGTCGACGCGGCGACATCGGCGCCTGTCAGGTCGGCCAGGTCCTGGACGAACTGCACGCCCGTTTCGCCATCGGCGACGCTGCAACCATAGAGCAGAATGTCGCCGCCGGGCGCGATCGACTGTCCCCAGTTCCGCAGGCGGCTGCCGAGCGTCTCGAGGCGCGCGCTGTTGAGCGTCACGCTACCGAGCGTGATGGCGCCGCTGCTGCCGTGGCTCAGGATATGGACTGCGGCGAGGCCCTGGAAGGCGGCCAGCACCTGCGATATTTGCTCGATGCCATCCCAGCCGGCGTCGAGGACGATGACCAGCGTATCGGCCGCGGCAGGCGGGGAAGACGAGGTTGTCGCGCTGTCTTGCGGCAACTCCGTGCCGGGAACCTCTGTGCCCGGTTCCCCCGGCGTCGCTGCTGGCGCCGGGCTCAGCGCGGGCAGGCTCTGCAGCAGGGTCTGGTAATCCTGCACCGATGAATCGACGATCACGATCTGCCTGGGCGGTGGCTGCGTCGCGACATAGGCGGCGATCGAGAGCTGCGATGCCTGCGCGGAGAATGCACCCGCGCTCAGCGTTCCGGCGATGGTCGGCGCCTTTTCCTCGACGAAGGTGTTGCGGCCCTGGCTGCCGGCCGTCGCAAGCGCGCGGTCCACGTTTATCTCGTTCGCGCCGGAGCGGATCGTTACCGTGCCGTCGGTATGCGTGACGTAGGTCAGGTCCTCGCTAAGCGCCGAGAAATCGAGCTTGTCCGTGCCGTGCCCGCCGCTTTCGATGGCGAGCGGCTCGCTCGGCAGCTTTTCGAAGCGGAACGTATCGTCGCCCGCGCCGCCGACCAGTTTCACGACGTTCGTCGCCGTCACCTGGTTGACGCCGTCGCTGACGCTCACCGAACCGTCGGCGAGGATCGTGAATTGCAGGCTGGCCGTGACCGCGCTGAAATCGAGGATCAGTTTCGCGCCGTCGGCGGCCTCGCTCAGGTCCGCGCTTTGCCAGCCGTCCTGGAACTGCAGGACCTGCGGGCCCTGCTGCTGGACTTGAACGCTGCCATTGGTATCGCCGAACTCCAGCGGCGCCGACAATACCGTTTCCGACTGCTCGGGCTGGGGCGGAACGACGGGGACTTCGCCGGAAAGCAGGATGCGCGGCTCGAGCGCCTCGAACAGCGGCTTGCGGCGCGCCGGGCGCTCGGGCCGCCGCACGAACGGCGCGCGGAATGCCGCGCCGATGGCGCTTACGATGGCGCGTTTATTGAAGCGCTGCACTGAGTTCCACGAGGTCGAGTTCGGAGAGCGTGCCCGCCGCCTGCTTCAGCTTGAGGCGGTTGAGCAGGTAGTCGTAGCGGGCCTGCGCGTAGTCGCGCTTGGCGAGCGACAGGTCGCGCTGCGCGTCGAGCACCGGCAGCAGCGTGAAGAGGCCCGATTTGTATCCCTGTTCCTTGGCCTCGAGCGCGCTTTCCTGCGAAACGACCGATTGCCGGAGCGCCTGCACCAGGCTCACGCCGCTGAGCGTGCCCTCGAACGCCGCGCGCGTTGCGCGCTCGACTGCGCGCCGCTCCAGCTCCAGGTCCTCCTGCGATTTCTGGAAGCGGTAGGCCGCCTCCTGCGTCACCGCGCTGGTCAGCCCGCCGTCGAACAGCGGCACGCTCAGGCGCATCGTCAGGTCGGTGGTTTCGACATTGCTGCCGCCGCCGAACAGCGTGCTGCCGGCGTCGCGGCGGTTGTGGCTGAGCAGCAGGTTCAGGCTCGGGTAGTGTCCGGCGCGCTGCCGCTCGACTTCCTGGCGGGCGACCTCGACCGTTTCGCGTTTTGCCCTGAGCCCGAGGTTCTGCTCGAATGCGACCTCGATCCAGCGCTCGATCACAGCGGGCTCGGGCGTCTCGAGGGGGAACTGTGCACGCAGCGACTGCATGTGCTCGATCAGCTTGCCGGTGATTTCGCGCAGGCCCTGGCGCGCGTCGCGCAGCTTGTTCTGGGCTTCTATCTCGCGCGCCTGCGTCACGGCATGGCGCGCCGCGGCGTCGTGCTGGTTGGTGATCGTTCCCAGCCCCATACGCAGCTTCTCGCGCGCCAGATCCAGCGCCTTGCCCACCGACTGCCGTTCCGCGGTTACGAGCGTCAGCCCGTCGGCGGCCGCGAGCACCGAGAGGTAGGCCGCAGTGGTGCGCAACTGCAGGTCCTGCTCGGAGGCGAGCACGCTGTATTCCGCCTGCCGCACGACCGCCTTCGCCTGGGCGAAGCGCTCGATGACGTCCTTGCGGAATATCGGCTGGGTCACCGACAGCGTGTGGCTGTAAGTGGGGAAATCCGTGACGCCGGCGCCGAAGATCGGGTTATTGCTGCTCAGGATCCTCTGGCGCGTCGCCATCTGGTCGACATCGAATCGCGCCGTAGGCAGGAAGCCCGCGCGCGCCTGGTCGATCGCCGTGGCGCTTGCTTTCGATTCGAATTGCGCGGATTTGAATTTCGGGTCGCTGTCGCGCGCGAGCTTGTAGGCCTCCAAAAGCGTTTCGCCTTGCGCCAGCAACGGCAGCAGAGAGACGACGAGGGTCCCTACGAGTCTCAACATCCTCCACCAACCCCCAAAAAAACAGTCCGTTAACCGCTTTTTTTATGCTTCAGCCCACGTCCCCGCCTGGTCGGGCCGGGAACCGTGTAAATCCTGCATGGGGCAATGCCAAACTTATCACGGTTCAATGGGTTATCTGGAGGCATTACCGCACAAATTGAGGCCTCAATTTTTCATCTTCCGGTCACGCAAATCGCCCACCGGACGAGAATTCGGCCGGCGGTCCAACCGGCTGCGCCAAACGGGGTGAAGGTCCGCGAGCGGACAGAAGCCCAGGACCGCGTCCTAAGCACCGAAATCGACTGGAAATTTGATCCTCTGTTACAACTCGGGCACAGGACTTGGGCGCCGTCCTGGTTCCGCGCGCGACCGTTCTAGTGCCGTTTGGGGGCGCGGTTGCCGCCTGTCAACTTGTGTGAATTTCCTTCATCGCCCGGCCCTTGCCGTAGCCGGGATCGCCCGGCGCCGTGCCGCCCTTGGTCACTTTCACGGCGCAGTACTTGAACTCGGGGATCTTGCCGAATGGGTCGAGCTTCGGGTTGGTCAGCATGTTCGCCGCCGCCTCGTAAAACGCGAACGGGATGAATACCGCACCGCGCGGCGTGCCTTCGTCCGCCCGCGCGTACAGCGAAATGCTGCCGCGTCGGGACGCCACGGTGATGACGTCCCCGGGTTTTGCCCCCAATTTCGCGATATCCAGGGGATGCAGCGATGCCACCGCCTCCGGTTCGATCGCGTCCAGCACCCCGGCCCTGCGCGTCATCGCGCCGGTGTGCCAGTGTTCGAGCTGCCGGCCGGTGATCAGCACGACTGGATATTCGTCGTCGGGCCGCTCGTCTGCCGGAATGATGTCGGCCGGGACGAATTTGGCCCGCCCGGTCGCCGTCGGGAAGACTTCGGTGAATACCACCGAGGTGCCCGGGTCGCCTTCGTTTTCGCAGGGATAGACGACGACCGAATCGCGTTCCAGGCGGTCCCAGGTGATGCCGGCGATCGAATTCATGCCCTTGCGCATTTCGTCGAAAACGTCCTTGGGTTTTTCATAAGACCAATTCAAGCCAATGCGTTTCGCGATCTCGTTGATGATCCAGAGGTCGGGCTTTGCCTCGCCCGGCGCGTCGATCGCCTTGCGGCCCAATTGCACCATGCGGTCCGTGTTCGTCACGGTGCCGTCTTTTTCCGGCCAGGCGGTGGCAGGCAGCACCACGTCGGCCAGATAAGCGGTCTCGGTAAGGAAGATGTCCTGCACCACGAGATGCTCGAACTTCGCCATCGCGGCGCGCGCGTGTTCGGCATCGGGATCGGACATCGCCGGGTTCTCGCCCATGATGTACATGCCGCGCACCTGCCCTGCCTCCGCCGCGCGCAGCACTTCGACCACGGTGAGCCCGGGTTTCTTGTCCAGCGCCGTTCCCCACAACGCCTCGAATCGCTTGTTGGCCTCGGGGTTGTCCACGCGCTGATAGTCCGGGAACATCATCGGAATCAGGCCGGAGTCGGACGCACCCTGCACATTATTCTGGCCGCGCAGCGGATGCAGGCCCGTGCCCGGACGGCCAATCTGGCCGGTCATCAGGCACAGCGCGATGAGGCAGCGCGCATTGTCGGTGCCATGCACGTGCTGCGAGATCCCCATGCCCCAGAGGATCATCGAGCCCTTGGAGGTGGCGAAAAGGCGCGCAACTTCACGGAGCGTCTGCGCCGGGATGCCGCAGATCGGCGCCATTTTCTCGGGTGAATAGTTCTTCGCGTTTTCCTTCAGGGCTTCGAACCCGCTGGTCCTGTCTTTTACAAAGGCATCATTCACAAGGCCTTCATCAATAATCGTGTGAATGAACGCATTCAGCATCGCCACGTCGGTGTCGGCGTTGAACTGCAGCGTGTAAGCCGCGTGCCGCGAGAGCTCGGTGCGGCGCGGATCGGCAATGATCAGCTTGGTGCCGTTCTTCGCCGCGTTCTTCATCCAGGTCGCGGCCACGGGGTGGTTCACCGTCGGATTGGCGCCGATCACCAGCACCACTTCGGCGTGCATCACGTCGCTGACCTGGTTCGACACCGCGCCCGAACCCACCCCCTCGAGCAGCGCTGCCACGGAAGATGCGTGGCAGAGGCGCGTGCAATGGTCCACGTTGTTGGTGCCGAAGCCGGTGCGCACCAGCTTCTGGAAGAGGTAAGCCTCCTCGTTCGAGCCCTTGGCCGAACCGAATCCGGCCAGGGAAAAGCGGTCCTGGTCGCGCAATTTTTTCAGGCCCGCGGCGGCGAAATCGAGAGCTTCTTCCCAGCTCGCCTCGCGGAACGCCTCTTTCCAGTTCGCCGGATCGACCGTGAAATGCGCGGTCTTCTTCATGCCGGCTTTTCTGATCAACGGCTTCGTCAATCGCTGCGGATGCTGCACATAGTCGAAGCCGTAACGGCCCTTGACGCACAGGCGGTTGTGGTTCGACGGGCCGTCGCGGCCGGTGACGAACTTGATGACGTTGCTGCTCTTCTGCACGTGGTAGGTGAGCTGGCAGCCGACGCCGCAGAACGGGCATACGGAATCCACTTTCTTGTCGACCTTCTCCAGGCCCGCTTCGCGCGCCGGCATCAGCGCGCCCGTCGGGCAGGCCTGCACGCACTCGCCGCAGGCGACGCAGGTGGAGGCGCCCATCGGATCGTCCTGGTCGAACACGATTTTCGAGTGCTCGCCGCGGAACGCGTAGCCGATGACGTCGTTGACCTGCTCTTCGCGGCAGGCACGCACGCAACGCGTGCACTGGATGCAGGCATCCAGGTTCACCGCGATGCCGGGATGCGAAATGTCGGCCTTGGGTTGCTTGCGCGCCGCAAATCGAGGCAGACCAACGCCCAGCTTCTTCGCCCAGACGTCGACCTTGTTATTCAGCGTGTACTGCTTCTCCGGCATGTCGGAGAGCAGCAGCTCCAGCACCATTTTCTGCGAGGCGAGAGCGCGCGGGCTGTCGGTTGTGACCTCCATGCCCTGCGTCGGGAAGCGGCAGCAGGAAGGCGCCAGCACCCGCTCGCCCTTCACCTCGACGACGCAGGCGCGGCAATTGCCGTCCGGGCGCAGCGTGCGCGAATAGCACAGGTGCGGGATCGGAATGCCGTTCTGGCGCGCCGTCTCGATGATCGGCTCGTCCGGCCGGCCGATGACCGTCTTGCCGTTGAGCTTGAACTCTATCGGCAGCGTCGCCAGCTGTTTCGTGCTGATGCGGTCCATGGCGCGCGGTTCCCTCTAACTCACTTCCTGCGGAAAGTATTTCATCACCGTGAGCGCCGGGTTCGGCGCCGCCTGGCCCAGGCCGCAGATCGAAGCATCCATCATGGCCTGTGAGAGCTCCTTGAGCAATGGTTGGTTCCACTGCTTCGCGTCCATCAGGGTCAGCGCCTTGGCCGTGCCCACGCGGCACGGCGTGCACTGGCCGCAGGATTCGTCCTTGAAGAACTTCATGAGGTTCTTCGCCGCCATCGCCGCTCTGTCCTTGTTGCTCAGGACAACAATGGCCGCGGAGCCGATGAAACAGCCCAGCGGCTGGAGCGTGTCGAAGTCCAGCGGCACGTCGCCCTGCGATGCGGGCAGGATCCCACCCGAAGCGCCGCCCGGCAGGTAGCCGTAGAACTCGTGCCCCTCGAGCATGCCGCCGCAGAACTCCGCGATCAGCTGCCTGATCGTGATGCCGGCCGGGGCAAGATGCACGCCGGGCTTTTTCACGCGCCCGGACACCGAGAACGAGCGCAGGCCCTTGCGGCCGTTCCTGCCCTGCGAGGCGAACCACTGCGCGCCCTTTTCGACGATCTCGCGCACCCAGTACACCGTTTCCATGTTGTGCTCGAGCGTCGGGTAGCCGAACAGGCCTACTTGCGCCACGTACGGCGGGCGCAGGCGCGGCATGCCGCGCTTTCCCTCGATCGACTCGATCATCGCCGACTCTTCGCCGCAGATGTAAGCGCCGGCGCCCCTGCGGAGGTGGATGGGAGGCAACGGAAATGCCGAATGCTTCTTCAACTTGAAAAGTTCTTTTTCCAAAATCGCACGGCAGCCTGCGTATTCATCCCTAAGGTAGATATAGATCTCGCCAACCCCCGCGCACCAGGCCGCCACCAGCATGCCTTCGAGAAAGCGGTGCGGATCGCGTTCCAGGTAGTAGCGGTCCTTGAAGGTACCCGGCTCGCCCTCGTCGATGTTGACGGCCATCAACCGCGGCTCGGGTTCGGCCGCGACGAGTTTCCACTTGCGTCCGGTTGGGAATCCCGCGCCGCCGAGGCCGCGCAGCGCAGAATCCTCCATGATCTTCGTGATTTCCTCGCGCGTGCGCTTGCCGGCAAGGCAGTCCGCGATCAGTTTGTATCCGCCCTGGCTTTTGTAGGTCTTGAAGTCGATGTATTCCGTTTCTGCGCAGGAAATCGATCCATGAGCAATCACGTCCAAAACCTTTTTCTCCGTCGCATTGCAGACCGGGTTTTGCCCGACCACGGCAACCGGCGCGGATTCGCAGCGCCCGACGCAAGGTGCGTGGAGCACGCGGACATCCTTGCCGACGGCTTTGGATAGATTCCTGATCAACTCTTCCGAACCGAAAAGCGCGCAGGAAAGCGAATCGCAAACCCTGACCGTCAGCGCAGGCGGCGCCGTCTCGCCCTCCTTGATCACGTCGAAATGGTGATAGAAGGTCGCGACTTCGTAGACCTCCGTCTGCGCGAGCTGCATGGCCTCGGCCAGCGCCGCGACGTGCGCCGAGGAAAGGTGGCCGTAACGGTCCTGGATCTTGTGCAGGTGCTCGATGAGCAGATCGCGCCGGCGCGGTTCGCGGCCCAGCAGCGCGCGAACCTCCTCGCGCGCCTTCGGATCGACGCCGCGGCCCTTGAGCCCGAAACTGCGCTTCTTTTTCACCCTTGGATTATCGGCTGGCGGTGCCGCAAAAATTCTTGACTCCGGTCAAGCGCCGTGAGGCGCGGCAGGTCTAAACCAAGCGCCAGTGCCCGCCTTCTTCAATTGCGCGGCCGGCACGCGCAAGCTCCTCGAGGTGCTGCTCGATAGTGCGGCGCTCGGCTTCCGCGTAATACAGGCCCTCGAGGTTCCGCGGGTAGAGAAAGCGGTGCGCTGTCAGTTCGGCAAGGGTCGATGGATGCGCCCGGAGATGACGTTCGATCGCTTCTTCGCGCGCATCGAGCCGCGAGGCGAAGGCATCGAGCAGGGCGAGAAACGTTTCGCGATCGGTGATCACGCCCTTGTGGTGGGAAGTAATCCACACCTTCGCCGGAATACCCTTCACCGTCTCCAGCGTGTGCCGGAATTGGGCAAGGCTCGAGGTCGCATCGCCGTAGTACGGCCCGAACGACGACAGGTCGATGTCGCCGATAAACGCGATGCCGCCCGGCTCCACCAGCAGTACGCAATGCCCGCTGGTGTGTCCCGGCGCGTGGAAAGCGCGCACCGTCACGCCGCCGCCGAGGTCCCAGGAGGCGCCGTCCTTATATGGCCGCGCGTCGGGTCGCGGCGCGTAGCTGAACTCCCTTTCGATCATCGGCCGCATTTCCGCCAGCACATCGGGCGCGTAACCGTAGTGCCGTGACAGGCCCTCCCAGCTGCGCGCGGCCGCCACGTCCGCCTCATGCGCGAAGAGCGGCGCATGCCGCAGGCGATGCAGTCCCGCCATGTGGTCCTCGTGCACATGGCCAAGCACCACGATATCGGCGTCGAGCAGTTCTTTGCCGAGACGGTTGGCGACCAGAGGCGTGTCGAATGCGGCGAGCGTGTCCGCGCCGCGCACCATCACCTGGTTGCCGTCGGGGTACTTGCCGGATTTTTCGCCCGGATAAACGCGCACGGGCCCGAGCTTCACGACGTTCTCCATGCGGGCTATCTTACTTGCGGCGCTCATTCGCCGGCAGGCGCGCCGCAACCAGCGCGCCGGCGATGTTCACGCCTGCGGCGACGAGGACCGCGGCGTCGTAGCTGTGCGTCCGGTCATAGAGCCAACCGGCGAGCACCGGCAGGGTGAGCGCCGCCGCGCACCACGCGATGTAGAGCCGGCTCGATACCAGGCCGAAGCGCGTTGGCTGCCAGTACTGGGCGATCGCGGCCGCGGTGAGTCCCGAGACGAAGCCGTAGCCCATGCCGATCATGGCGAGCGCGGGCACCGCCACGAGGGGCTCGGGCCACGCCACCAGCAGCAGCGCGCCGGCGAGGGAACAGAGATGTGCGCCCACCGCGACGCGCGGAACGGCGAAGCGGTCGGCCAGCCAGCCGCCGCCGATGCGCGCCGCGGCGATGGCGCCGGTGATGAAGGTGGTGCCGCCGAGCGCGAGCGCCGTCGCCCCGCCGTAGGCCTGCAGGATGCCCGCCGCCTGGCTCATCACGGTGAGGCCCGCGGCCGCGGCGAACAGGAACACCGTGAACAGCTTGGCGAACAGCGCCCGGTGCCCCGCCTCCTCCGCGGCCGGTGCTTCGGCCGCGCCGTTGACGACGATGCGCGCCAAGCGCAGCAGGAGCGCCGCCGCGATGCCCCCCGCGAGCACCACCGCCGCGAGCAGGCCGATGGTGGCGCGCAGGCCCCAGGCCGCGAGCGAGGCGCCCAGCAGCGGCACGCCGATCATGGCTCCCAGCGGATAGAGAGACACGATGTAGCCATTCAGCAGGCCGCGATTTCCGACCGGGACCTGGTTCGCCGACTGCTGCACTACGGTGAAAGCGATCCCTGCGCCCAGGCCGAACAGCACGCCGTAGCCGACGACCAACTCTACGAAGCCGCCAGCGAAGGCGGTCAGCGCGAGCCCGAGCGCGCCGGCGCCGCCGGACGCGAGCAGCAGGATCGCCGGCGGGACCGTCTGGTACAGGCGCGGCGCGGCGTTCATTCCGAGGGTCAGCGTGACGGTCGCGATTCCAAACACTAGCGACAGTTCGGTGCGCCCCACGCCCAGCAGCTGTTCCATCGGCCGCAGGAAAACGCTGAAGGCGTAGATGGTGCCGAACGGCAGGTTGAGCACGGTCGCCGCCGCGACCGCCAGGGCGATACGTCTGCGCGGCGTCAGGCCGAGACCCGCAGCGGCATCGCCGTCATGCCGCGGAACACCATCGAATTCAGCCACTCGAGGCGCTCCTCGGGAACGGCAAGCGAGATCTTCCTCCAGTGCCGCACGACCGCCGGCAGCGCGACCTGCCCCTCCATGCGCGCGAGCGGAAAACCCAGGCAAATATGCATGCCGAAGCCGAACGTGAGGTGCGCCGGGCCGCCGCGCGCAAGGTGCAGCCGGTCGGGTTGCTCGTAGGCTTCCGGGTCCCGGTTCGCCGCGTTCAACATGATGAACACGCGGTCGCCCGGCTTGAGCCGCTTGCCGCGCATTTCCAACGGATGCTTGACGATACGGACCTGCGCGCCACTTGGGCCGTCATAACGCAGAAGCTCCTCAATCGCGCGTTGCGCGATCTCCGGTTGTTCCCTCAATGCAACCAATTCAGATGGAAAGCGCAACAGTGAAAGCAGGCCATTCGCAATGTGGTTGGTGGTCGTCTCGTGACCCGCGAACAGCAGCAGGATGCAGGTGGCGACGACTTCGTCGTCGGACAGCCGGTCGCCGCCGTCCTCCAGGTGGACCAGCTGCGAGAGCAGGTCCTGTTGCGCCGTCTTTTTCCTGTCGTGGATCAATTCGAGGAAGAACGCTGCCATCTCCTTCGTCGCGCGCTCGGCGATTTCGTACTTGTCCCGCGACATGCGCGAGCTGCCGATGAACAGGGCCATGTCGTCCGACATGCGCTTGACCTTCGCCAACTCCTCGCGCGGCACCCCCAGCATCGCCATGATGACGAGCGCGGGCAGCGGGCCGGCGAAGTCGGCGACGAAATCGATCTCCTCGCGTTTCCCGATCTTGTCGAACAGCCACTGCACGAGGTCTTCGGCCGTGGGACGCATCGCGTTCATCGACTGGAGGTTGAAAACCTTGCTCGTGAGCTTGCGCAGGCGCGTGTGCTCGGGCGGGTCGCGAAACACCATCCAGTGCGTGAGGTAGCGGATGATCTGGCCGATGCGCGCTGCCTCTTCGCCTGGCAGCGTCGCAAAGTACGGCCGCAGGCGGTCCGACGAAACCTCCCGGTCGAGGCACACCGCCTTGATATCGTCGTAGCGCGTCAGCACCCAGGACTTCAGGCGCGGGCTCCAGTGCACCGGGTCTTCCTCGCGCAGGCGGCGCAGGACCGGGAACGGGTCGCGCAGGAAATCCGGGGCATCAGGACGGAAATCGATTGCCTCGGCGACGGACATTCTGCAATTATCCGGTATCCACAAGAGGAGGAAGCCGTGAGTTCACCTGCCAGTTCACCTGTCGATCCCAACAATGTCCTGATGACCGGGGAAAACTCGTTCATCCGTTACAGCCCTGATGGCGGCAAGACGCAGACCGACCGCGCGAGCCACTGGCGCGTCCTGTGGTGCCCGGCGGGCGCGGGCCACGCCCTCTTCCTGAAGAGCACGCTGACCGGTGGCGAGGTGAAAATCTGGGCCGACAACCCGCCGGTGGCGCGCTGGCTGCAGAAAGAGATCGAATCGCTGCTGTTCCCGGCCTTCGCCGATGCCAAGACGCCGGTCGCGCCGGCGGCGTTCGTGCGCTCGGGCGGCATCGACACCAGGGCGACCGAGCTGGTCACCGCGAAGGATGCCGAGATCCTGCTCACCTGGGAGGATTGCCTGGCGCCCTTCGTGCTCACCATGCCGCCAGGCAGTGCGGGGCGGCCGATCGGCGTCTTCAGCACCTTTTTCCCGGCAAAGGCGGCGCGCATTTCGCTCAATGGCAAGACCGCGAGCGGAGTGCCCTACCCCGAGAAGCGAGGCGAGCGCGATTCGACCAGCGCGTGCCTGGCATGGTCCGAAACCTGGGTCAAACCGCGTGCCTGAGATCACATCCGCAGTCCGTGCCGATCTTGCGCCAGGCGGCAAACTCCGCGCCGGCATCAACTACGGCAACTTCATCCTGGCGCAGAAGGACAAGGCCAGCGGCGAATCGCGCGGGGTCGCCGTGGATCTGGCGAACGAGCTCGGGCGGCGGCTCGGCGTGCCAGTCGCGTTCGTCGCCTATGACAGCGTGGCCGCATTGGGCGATGCCGCGCCCACCGGCGCGTGGGACATCGCCTTCCTTGGATCCGACCCGATACGCGAAAAAATAATGAGTTTCACCGCCGCCTACGTGGAACTGGACGCGACCTACCTCGTGCCGGCGGCCTCGAAATTGAAGAATGCCGCCGAAGTCGACCGCGCGGGCCTGCGCATCACGGCACCAGCGCGCGCCAACTACGAGCTCTACCTGCAGCGCAACCTGAAGCAGGCGAAGCTCCTTTCGGTGGCGAACAATGATGCCGCGCTCGAGCTGGTGTCGACCGGCCAGGCCGATGCGCTTGCCGGATTGACGCAAGGCTTGGTGAACATGAGCGGGAAACTGCCCGGGTCGCGGATCGTGGACGGGCGCTTCATGGCCGTGCAACAGTCCATCGCCGTGCCAAAGGGTCGCGACGCGGGTCTCGCGTACCTGCGCAGCGTCGTGGAAGACGCGAAAGCCTCGGGCCTCGTGGCGCGCGCGGTGGAAAAAACGGGCGCCAAAGGCGTCGCGGTCGCGCCCCCTGCCAAATGATTCCGCGCAGCACCGGCTCGGCATCGCCGTGCTGGTGTCGTGCACCTTCCTCTGGAGCACCGCGGGCGTAGTTACGCGCGCGTCCTCGGTCACCAACGGCTGGGAAGCCGCGTTCTGGCGTTCGCTGTTCCTCGGCGTCGTGGTTGCGGCGCTGATGCTCGCGCAGCACCGCGGCGCCGCTGCGCGCAAGCTGGTCTCGATGGGATGGCCAGGCGTGGTTTCCAGCCTTGCCTGGGCGGCGATGCTCACCTGTTTCATGCTCGCGCTGAGCCTCACGACCGTCGCGAACGCGCTGCTCATGTTCGGGGTGCTGCCATTCTTCACAGCGATCGCAGGCCGGCTGTTCCTTGGCGAGCGGGTGGCGCCGCACACCTGGCTTGCGATCCTCGGCGCCGCAGGCGGCATCGGCGTCATGTTTCACGACTCGCTGCGCTCCGGCAATGTCGCCGGCAGCCTGATCGCCCTCGTGGTGCCGATTGCGGCCGCCGCCAATACGGTGACGGTGAAGCTGGGACGAGGCCGGGTCGACCTCGTGCCCGCGCTGCTGCTGGGCGCCGCGATTTCCGTGCTCATCGCCTGGCCGCTGGCCGGACCTTTCAGCGCCACGCCGCGCGACCTGTTCCTCTACGGCGGGTTGGCCGTGTTCCAGCTCGCGCTGCCTTGTATTCTCCTGGTCCGGGTCGTCCTGCCGCGCCTGAGCGCGGCTGAAATCGGCCTCCTGTCGCTGCTGGAAATAGTGCTGGGCCCGCTCTGGGTCTGGCTCGCGCTGGGCGAGGCGCCTGCGGGCGCGGTCATCACCGGCGGGCTGGTAGTGCTGGGGGCAGTGGCGCTCAACGAGGGCATCTCGCTCGCGATGGAGCGCGGGGCCGCGCGCTAGAATTCCGCCATGAAAACCAAACCACTCGGCCGTACCGGCGTGCAGGTCTCGGAACTGTGCTTCGGCACCATGTCCTTCGGCGGCGACGCCGACGAAGCCACTTCCGCCACCATGTACAAGGCCTGCCGCAACGCAGGCATCAATTTCTTCGACAGCGCCGACCAGTACAGCAAGGGCGCCGCCGAGCAGATTCTCGGCGCGCTGATGCGCGGCCACCGCAACGAGCTGGTGATCACGACCAAGGGCTTCAACGCGACCGGCGAGGACGCCAATGCACGCGGCACCTCGCGCCGCCACATCGTGCGCGCCGTCGAGGCGAGCCTCAAACGCCTGCAGACCGACCGCGTCGAGATCTACTTCCTGCACCACTACGACAAGCGCACGCCGCTCGAGGAGTCGGTGCGCGCGCTGGAAGACCTGGTGCGCTCCGGCAAGGTGCTTTATCCGGCGGTCAGCAACTGGTCGGCATGGCAAACGCAGCGGGCCGTCGATCTCCAGGAGCGCCACAACTGGGCGCGGCTGCAGGTCATCCAGCCCATGTACAGCCTGGTCAAGCGCCAGGCCGAAGTCGAACTGCTGCCGATGGCCGAAGCCAACGGCATTGGCGTCATTCCCTACAGCCCCGCGGCCGCAGGCTTGCTCTCGGGCAAGTACTCGGGCAAGCAGGGCGCGAAAGCGGCCGGCCGCCTCAAGGCCAACAAGATGTATGAAGCGCGCTACGGCGAAAAATGGGCCTTCGAAGCGGCCGACAAGTTCGTCGCCTTCTGCAAGAAAAAGGGCCTGCATCCGGTCAGCACCGCGGTCGCCTGGGTCGGCGCGCATCCGGCCATCACCGCGCCCATCGTCGGCGCGCGCAACCTCGAGCAGCTGCAGGACTCGCTCAACGCGGTGCGCATCGAAATGACGCCCGCGCTGCGCGCCGAGATCAGCGCGCTGTCGCCCACGCCGCCGCCGGCCACCGACCGGCTGGAAGAACTCAAGGCGCCAAGGCCCTAGGCCGCCTTGCGCTCCAGGTTTTTCTTCATCGCCGCCAAGCCCTGATCGATCATGCCGGCGATCGCGCCGGCAAGCTCGTTCGGCAGCAGATCGGCGATCCATACCGCGCGGCAGCCCTCGCCTTCAGCATAGATCTGCATGGAGGCGTTGTAATGCGTCGTCCGGCCGCCCACGGCCGACCACGCGACGCGCCGCGCCTTGTCGTCCACGTCGATGATCAATTCCTTCACAACCATGCCATTGCCGAACGTGACGATGCGCGCATCGGGTCCATCCATGCGGCAATCCGTCAGAAAACCGGGACAGACGCGCTTGTGGATGTTGCCGACGTCGCGCACCGCGTCCCACACGTCCTCCGCGCGAGCAGCAAGACGGATCTCCTTATGAATTGAGGCCATGGGTTCCCTTACTTTCCGATCGCCAGCTTCACGCCGAAGCCCAGCAGCATCGTCCCGGCCACTTTGTTGAGCCACCCGGTTACGCGCGGACTGGCGCGCATGCGCTCGGCTGCGAAATGCGTGATCAGGATGACAATCACGCAGTAGATGAAGGTCAGGCAGGCGATGGTGATCGCCATGGCGCCGAAGGTGACGAGGCCCCGATGCGTCGCAGGATTGACGAACAAGGGGAAGAAGGCCATGTAGAACACGATGGCCTTCGGATTGAGCAAGGTAATCAGCATGCCCTGCCGGAGAAACCGGCGTGGCTCCATGTGGAGGATGGGCGCGTCGCCCGGTTTGGCGAGGATCATGCGTACGCCCAGGTACGCGAGGTAGATCGCCCCCGCGTACTGGACGAGGGTGAACAACGAGGTATTCGAGGTGAGCAGCGTTGCCACGCCCGCCACGGCGAGCCACATCAGCACCTGGTCGCCCGCGATCACGCCCGCTGTGGCCGCCAGGCCGCCCACGATGCGGCCCTTGCTGGTGGAGGTGATGATCGCAAGGTTCCCCGGCCCGGGTATTGCCAGGAAGATGACGACTGCAATTACGAAAGCCCAGTAGTCCGCGATGCCGAACATCGTTTCTCCTTCAGACCGGATGCTTCTTGCGCAAGTCCGCGACCTGCTCCGGCGTCAGGCAGCGGACCTTCTCCTGCCGCAGGAGCAGGAAGAGTCTTGCCGTCGCCTCCAGTTCTTCGACCGCGTCGGCGGCCGCCGACAAAGAGGATCCTGCGACCACCGGTCCGTGATTTGCGAGTAGCACGGCATGATGTTTCCCGGCGAAGCCCCGGACCGCCTGCGCGAGCGCCATGTCGCCAGGCGCGTAGTACGGCACCAGCGGCAGGCTGCCGATGCGCATCACGTAGTAGGCAGTGAGCGGCGGCAGGACATCGACCGGATCCACGCCTTCCAGCACCGATACCGCCACCGAATGCGTCGAATGCAGGTGCACCACCGCCGCGTTCTTCGGGCGCTCCTCGTACATCGCGAGGTGCAGGAAGGCTTCTTTCGAGGGCGCATCGCCCGATACCAGCTTGCCCTTCCAGTCGAGCTTGGACAGGAGCGCCGGATCGAGCCGGCCGAGGTTCGAGCCGGTCGGCGTGAGCAGCCAGCCGTCGTCGCATTTCGCGCTCACGTTGCCGGTCGAGCCGTGCGTCAGGCCGCGCTCGTAGATCGACGCGCCCAGGCGGCAGATGTCTTCGCGCAGCTTGGCTTCGCTCATGCCTGCATGTCCAGGGCCTTGCTGAAGAAGTCCACAGCGCCGAAGTTACCCGATTTGAGCGCGAACGCGAGGCGCGGTTCACCTATCGACTGCGTCCACGGCACACCCGGATCGATCTGCGGGCCGATCCGCAGCCCGCTTACGCCCAGCGCCTTCACCACCGCGCCGGAGGTTTCCCCGCCCGCGACCACCAGGCGCCGCGTGCCTTTTCCAACCAGCCCGGCCGCGATCCGCGCGAGGCAATCCTCGACCATCTCGCCGGCGCGCTGCGCGCCCAGCTTTGCCTGGGCCGCGCGCACGGCTTCGGCCTCCGCGGTGGCGTATACGAGCACCGGTCCTGCGGCGAGTTGCGGCGCCGCCCAGGCAAGCGCCTCGGCCGCCGGATCCTCGCTTTCCGCGAACCGCAAAGGATCGATGCGAAATCCCGGCTTCGCCTTCAGCCAGTGGGCCACCTGCGCATTGGATTGCGCCGAGCAGCTGCCTGACAGCACCGCGGCATGGCCGCCCACCCCGGAGAGCGTCGTCTCCCCTCCCTTGCGGATGCCGAAGTTGGCGGGCAGCCCCATGGCGATTCCCGAGCCTCCGGTCACCAGCGGCAATTTCGCGCAGGCCGCACCCAGCGCGAGGAGGTCTTCATCCGCCACGGCGTCGACGATGGCATAGCCATGGCCGGATACCTTGAGCTTATCGAAGGCTTCCTGCATCGCCACGGCGCCCTGCCGCACTGTCGACAGCGCAACGAGTCCCACCTTGCGCTTCGTCTGCCGGCCGAGCACGCGCGCGAGATTTGCATCGCGCATCGGCGTGAGCGGATGGTCCTTCATCGGCGATTCGGACAGCAGCTGCTCGCCGACGAACAGGTGGCCGAGGTAGACGGTGCGCTTGTTGGTCGGGAAGGCAGGACAGGCCACGGTAAATGAATCGCCCAGGGCGTCGAGCAGTGCATCCGCGGCCGGTC
>Ga0105242_10001430_pt1 | contig 18819 bp, 17 predicted proteins | sample KBSM24metaG_FD_81521 | JGI IMG/M metagenome (GOLD analysis project Ga0105242, IMG submission 81521) | Miscanthus rhizosphere microbial communities from Kellogg Biological Station, Michigan, USA - KBS M2-4 metaG | ecosystem: Host-associated > Plants > Roots > Rhizosphere > Soil | place... | reverse complement strand
GTTTAGCGCCCGGCTCTGTAGACCGTTTAGCGTGGGATTGAATTGCATATACGAATAGTCGCCGTATATCTCCCACCTTGGCGTGCTCTGTGCGAATGCTGTCGCCGTAAACATCAACGCCGTGGAAACTAGCGCCAAATTATTGATTCTCATGGTTTTCCTCTTTCTTGGTTCCTGTCTACTCTCAATGCTCGAGAGTCTTAACCGTGACCCCGCTCGATGCGCGGGTTGATGAGCTTCTGACTAACCCGAGAACCAATTCCCTCGGATTGTATTTCGACCCTCTGCGGTCGTGATGAAAATCGATGGAGTGCGGCTTTCTTTTTTTAACCGGTGTCCCCAGCGTTGTCTCTTTTGAAGAGTTCCCGCTATTACTGGATACCTACACGCAGGTGCTAGGAGGGTTTAGCCCTCGCGGTAGTTTAAGAGAACCGCGCCGATCAAGATAAAACAGACCGGCCAAATCAGCCCCAGGACGCGCGGAGCACGCGCGTCCAGCCTCAGTTCGAGCCAGCGTGACCACCCGGCCGTTACGGCAAGAATGGCCAGGAGGGTGTGACTGAGTTCTGCCAGGAATTCCTCTTTTGGGTTGCCCAACGAATGCGAGTGAGTCAGGAGGAGAGCGCCACCCAACGCGCACACCAGTGGAAAGATCAGACCACCAGTCCCCGCGGATAGGCGTGCGGTTCGTATCGCCCATTCGAAAACTCCGAACGCGACGATTAACACCACAAACAGCCGATGCTGAGCCACTTCGGCAACTTGAAAGCTTTCCCAGAATCCGCGCGGACCCAGCGGCCAGTTCTCTGCGTCCGCCCGAAAGAACAGGAAGACTGCTAGGCCGATAAACACTAAAGGCCAGTGCTTCGCCCACGAAACGCGCCGAGCCAAGTACGACAAGATGCCGGCTGCAAGCACGACCAACCCCGCCCAGTGGTGGTTGTATTCGGACCACGCGATATCCGCTGGCTTGCTGGGTTGCGTTAGTTGGCCTGGCACGAAGGATCTGGGAACGGCTGCTGCGAAGGACGCTGTCCATAGCGTCGGCGGTGAGAGTTCGTCGAGGGCCGGTGTCCGCATTCGCGGCCATTTTGGTTTCACACGTTCAGCAATTTCCGGAATCGTCACGCGGCCCACTAACACGTCGGCGGCGGGTGGCATGGAGGTTAGCGATGCAGCGGCCAATATAATTGTGAAGCCGATGCCCACTTCCGCTTCGCCGAACCGCCGTAGGGGAAGAAGGTTCGCTGGAGCTCCGGCCCGAACCGCGCGAACGATCCTCAGATTCATCCAACCGAGCAGGAGAAGCAAAGCCGTCAGCGTTACCTTGGACGACAGCATAATCCCGTAGATCGTGCCGGTTAATGCGGCCGGACTCCCAACATAGAGCAAAGCCATCGAGCCGCCGGCACCTGCCAGGACTACAACGGAAACCATCGCCATTCTCGAGAATCGGCTGGTGATCGACCGGGCAACCTCACGATTGGGCATTCCTCTGAGAGTCCAGAGGAGATACGGCATAGCCCCGATCCAGGCGGCACTAGCGAGGTGGTGGGAAAGAGTAAGGCCTGCGAGCACGCCGCGATGTTCAAGGCGCGCAGCGGAATGGCTCGTCATCACTGCCCCGTACAGGATCAGGATGCAGCCCGCGGGACACATCCACTTCCCACTGCCCGAGCGTGCGAATCCTCCCACGAATGCCGCTCCAACGATGATGAACGCGCCAGCTACGCTGAAGCTCGCGCCTCTCACATCCGCCCATGTCAGGCCGGTAGAATTCATCAGAACAACGGAATTCGCACCTACGAATGCGATCTGAGTAGCAGCCAGCACCGCTGCGGAAATCGTCAGGAACCGCGATGGCCGTCGCGAATCTCGGTTGGTGATTTCATTCCGGGCGATCGCCAGGAGAAAAATCACGCCGCCGATCGTCAACATCTCGAAGGCAAGGGTCATGCCCCGAAACAGAACCGAAACAAACGCGAAGATGTCGAGCAGTTGCGGCACGGGCGATCACTGCGTACGGAAGGGTAACTCGCCACGCGTGATGTGACCGTCCTCGGCAAGAACCTGCCACCGCAGGATGTAGGCGCCCGGCGCCAACTCCGCCACTTCGGATCTGACAATGTCCGGAGAAGGCTGATCCGCAACCAACACCTGTTCGCCTCCAGAGGGAAGAAGCAGGATCAGCCGGGAGCGCTTGACGTCAATTCTCGAGCTAAACTGGAGTCGTATGTGCACCGTCGTGCCATGCACCACTTCATTGACCGCCGGTGCGGTAGAACGCAGAATCGCATGCCCGTCGAGATTCGAAATGGGGTAAGTAAACGCAAAGGCGGCAAGCGCAATGCCACGGCTAAAAGCAGTTCCCATCCTCTGTTCTCCTAAACCGCTCGCTTACTGATTACCCTCGACGGCCGCACTACCATGATTCCTCTACCTGCGTTACGGCCGGCGCACAGATGTGCGGATTCCAATCTATTCCCGCGATGCACCATTATGTGGAACGGGTGCAAATTATCTGCCACTACAGAGTCTGCATTCTTGCTTTGCCCGCTCCCCGGCCTCTTTGAACATCTACCCCTGGAACAGATCGCTGTTCTCTGATTCCAGTTCGCCCGCAGCCACGCTCTCCACGAGGTTCCACGGTATTGTTTTGCGAACCCCATGAGTTCTGAGATCCTCTACGGTGAGGTTTAAATCATCGATTCGAAAGGCGACATGGTCCCGAGCTCCATATCGAATAGAGGTGCGGACTCCTTGCAGCCTGACGAATAGAAACGTCTTGCCGAACGCGAGGCGATAGCGGTCCGGCCCTTCCTCTATCAAAGCCCCGCGCAACCTCTTCATCGCGTCTTGCGCGTTCATGGGCCGGTTCGCTCCAAGCCGAACGGATGAAGTTCGGGGCACAGTTGGTTCAACAAAGGATGCCCTCGATTGGGGCGTTTGGCGGCGCCCCAGAGGGTGAAACGAAGCTATCCATGCGGAATTCAATCTGGCCCTGCGGGAACAATACCTCCGGCAACTGTGCTGCAGGGGACAGTTCTCAGTTCGAGAGATTTTTATAAACATTCCGGTTTCAACGAACTTAGGACAACAACACTCGTGATTCAAGCGTGGCTACTCACTTGCTTTGTCTCAGACATGCAAATTCTATTTGACAGTCTTTTGGCGGATCAACGCCTCGTTACGATGTCGAAGAATGGCGATCGAGACGCGTTTGGCGAGTTGATTCGCCGCCATCGCAGCAGATGTGTGAACCTGGCAGCCTCCATCCTCCGAAACCGCGGAGAAGCGGAAGAAGAAACGCAGAATGCATGCTGGAAAGCATTCGAGCACATCGATCAATTCCAGGGAGAAGCCGAATTCGCCACATGGTTGCTTCGGATCGTCCAGAATCAGTGTCTAATGCTTATCCGCCAGAAGCGCCAGGCACAATTCGTCCACCTAGATGACCGCGATCCTGAGAGTGGGAATGAACCCATCCAACTCCCGACGCCGGATTCTGATCCGGAAGGCGCACTTGGGAAGCACGAGGTACTCCGCGTCTTGCGGATCGAAATCCGGCGAATTCCACCACTGTTGCGGAATGTGATGTTGATGCGCGATGTGCAACAGTTGCCGATGCAGGATCTCGCCGCGCGGTTGGGGATCACGGTACCTGCCGCGAAGTCCAGGCTCCTGCGAGCGCGGGCGGAGTTGCGCCTGCGAATGCTGCGGCACTGCACGCAGACGTGCCCGTGGAGCTTTATGGCGCACATGGCCGCTCCTCCCGAGAGAGTTTTTCAGCAGCAGTCCCACAGACATTTATCGGCGTAATGCGGGTTCTTTGTCTGCTTGTTTCGGCGCTCGAATGCTTCTGTCAGCAGCAGCCGCTGGTCGTCGATCGCCCTAAGATCGGAGTGGTTCTTGAAGGCGGCGGGGCGCTCGGCTTGGCACATATCGGCGTCCTTCAATGGTTTGAAGAGCACCGGATTCCGATCGACTACCTCGCCGGTACAAGCATGGGGGGCCTCGTGGGAGGTATGTACGCCACCGGCATGCGCGCGGCCGAGCTGCGGGATCTGGTGTCCACCATCGATTGGGCCGAAGCAATCGGTGGAAAGACAGCGTATGAGACCCTATCCTTCCGCCGGAAAGAAGACAAGCGCTCCTTTCAGAATGACCTCGAATTCGGCCTTCGCCGCGGGTTCAGTGGACCGGGAGGGTTAAGCTCGGGCCAGAGAATCACTTTCCTTTTTGACCGAGTTACGCTCCCCTACTCAGATCTAAAAAGCTTTGACGATTTGCCGATACCCTTCCGCTGCGTTGCCACCGACCTGAACTCGGGAAGAGAGCACATCTTTGAAAACGGTCCTCTTGGCGAGGCTCTGCGGGCAACCATGTCATTGCCGGCAATATTCACCCCGGTGACGAATGGAAACAGCACCTGGGTCGACGGCGGACTTTTGAACAACTTACCCGTGGACGTGGTGAAGAAGATGGGGGCGGACATCGTCATCGTGGTCCACCTGGCCTCTTCCCCCTATCGCCCTGAGAGCAGTCCGTCGCTGCGATCCGTGATGCAGCGCTCCATCAGCGTGACAATCGACGCCAACCAATTGCGCAGTCTCGAGGCTGCGGATCTTGTGGTATCCGTGGATCTCGCCGGCTATACCGGCACCAGCTACGGTGCCAGCGCCCAGATAATCGCGAAAGGATCGGAGGGAGCAGGAAAAAAGTATCAAATGCTCGCCAAGTTGGGCCTCGACGAGGCAGCCTGGCAACAGCATCTGCAGGTCCGAGACTCCCGCCGCCTGCGCTCTTCGCCCACGCCGACTTTCATCCACGTGAGCGGTGCCGATCCGGGGTTGTCTCGCGAGATCGAGAAAGAACTTGACATTCATGCTGGCAAGCCGCTGGACCTTGACCGGCTTGAAGAGGACATCACCTTGATCTCGGGAGGCGGCCGTTTTACGCGTTTTTCTTATGGGATGATCGAGGCCCAGAACCGCCCCGGGATTGAGATCCGGGCGGAGGAGAAGGGCTACGCCCCACCGCTTGTGAACGTCGGCTTCCTGGTCGATGGGTTTGACCTGGCCAACGTCCGATGGACGACTACCGCGCGCATCACTGCGCTCGACGTAGGCGGGTTTCGCTCTGAATGGAGGACGGATGTTTCACTGGGTTCCACGTGGGGAATCTCTACCGAATACTACCGGCCAGTTTCACCGACTAGCAAGTGGTTCGTGGCTCCGCGACTTTTTGCCACCAATGTTCCGTTTGATCTGTACAATCGTTCGACTCAGGTGGCACAATACCGAATTCGCCGCTATGGCGGAGGAGCCGACGTAGGGTTCGCGATTGATCGATTCAGCGAACTCCGCCTTGGATACGAAGTTGGCTATTTCAACTCCTCATTGAGCGTGGGTTCACCTGTCCTCCCCGCGCCCAACAGCCGGACTGGCGTTACTTCAATTACCTTCACACTGGACAGGCTCGACAGCCCTTTGGTGCCGCGCACCGGCCAAGTCGCTCGGTTTCGTGCTGCCTGGATCGACGCGTCCCCGGCCGCTAGCAGAGCATTCCCTTTGTCTGAGGCGTATATCGGGGTGATTCGGCCGATCAGCAAACGTGGCTCGGTCTACTTGCAAGCGTTCGGCGGCACTACCTTCGGTCGTCTCGATACGGGCATCCAACAGTTCTTCTTAGGTGGACCGGGCCAGTTGAATGCCTACGGAAGAAACGAGCTGCGGACGAACCAGTACTGGCTCGCGCGGATCGGCTATGTTTACGAGCTGTTCAGCCTGCCTCCCCTCATCGGCCACAAGGCATTCTTCACCTCCTCCTATGAAGTGGGGAAGGCTTACGGCGCGTCCCGGCTTCCGAACGACGGCAGCGTGGGTCTGGTCGTGGAGACTCTACTCGGTCCCGTATTTTTCGGGGGAGCCGTGGGAGATAGCGGGCATCGCCGCGTGTATTTCAACTTGGGCAGGTTTTTTTAGATTCGTGCGACCTGCGGTCTCGATTCAGGGCCTTTTGCTTACCGCGGTGGCTTGCCTTTCATTTCCAGCGTTTTCCAGGGCCAAAACCGACATGCTGGTGATGAAGATGGCGATCACATCACTGGTGAAGTGAAAAGGCTCGAAGGCGGAGTCCTCCAGGTCGAACTCGACTACGTGGATGGCGAAACGTGGCCCGCCTGGAAAGCGCCGGTTTATTCCTCATACAGCTCCAAGACGGCTCCATTTACTCCGGCAGAGTGATTACTCCTGAGATCTTGGGCGGTATGCCGGTAAAGATGGAGATCCAGCCGAATGATGCGGAAGAGTCCCTCACGGTCGATAAGTCTCAGGTCGTACGCATGACGCAGACTTCCGAAAGTTTTCTGCGCAGCGGCAGCATCACGATGGGAGCACTCTATTCCAAAGGCAACAGCACCATCCAGTACAATATTGGCTCGGATCTCAGCTATCAGCAGAGTCGCTGGGGATCGAGGCTCCGATACAATTCCAACCTCTCATCCAGTACTGGCACCGAAACGGCCACACGCAACCAAGCCGATTTGAGCGCATATCTTTTACTGCCCTGGAAAAACTACTTCTTTGGCGGCGCCACGACGTTTCTGCAGAGCTCGGTACTAGGAATATAAGATCAAACGAGTCTGGCGCTTAGTTTGGGACGGTATTTGAGAAATTCCGACCGGGTGCGTTTGACGGCTCTCGCAGGCCGCGGATGGAAGAGAACCGACTATCGGACCTCGTTGACCCACGAGTCGCAAGACGTCGCAGTGGCATTGATTACCATAAACCTGGAAGCCTTCAACTTCAAGAAGACGAAATTGGATGCCACTGCGAGTGCGGTCCCCGCTCTGACAGACTCGGGGCGTCTTTTCGACCAGAACCAATCTCGCTTACTACCTTAAGCTGTGCACCTGGAAACTGGTCCCTTCTAAGTCAAGGTTCGAACCGCGCGCTCCAAGCTTTCTTCTCGCCACCATTCAGATAGAATCCGCGGCGATGGTCAAGGGATTGAGAACGATCTTACTTTTAATGTCAGCTCAATGAGACACCGTGCAAGATGACGCTAGCGACCCTGCCCGTGAGAACCGCATCAGCTGTGGCCACGATCACGATGAAGTGGGTCAATGCCCACGTCATCTTGGTCACGGGTATGAAAGATGGCAAAACCAGTCTACTCTGACCGCCGCCTCGTTTCGACAGAAGGTAGGACGATGATGGTACTTCGGGAAAATTATTGGAATGGATTCGCTAAGGGCTGTCAGATCGTAAAGAAATGCATCCCTAGGCCAGCGAGGGAATCACAGTCCCGTTGGGCGAAAGGACGCGGGATTACCCGTGAACTTGAGGGAGGCATCGTGTCCGCCGGACCTGTTTGGAAGCATGGCGTCATCGCAGGTCTGATCCTGTTGTCCTCATCTCCGCAGACGCCATTCTTGGCCGCGCAGGAGCTGGCCAGATCGCCAGAACCGATCGATCAGAGTGACATCATTTTTCGCCAAGAAAACGCGTTCGTCATGGCGCCCGTGATCGTTCGCGATCGCCACGGACAAGTTGTCAATGGGTTGACGCCGCTCGATTTCGAGTTGTACGACAACCGCAAGCTGCAAAAGATCACTGAAGACGCGACATCCCATCCCATCTCGCTCGTGGTGGCGGTCCAGGCGAGCGCGAACATGGAAAAACTATTGCCCGGTATCCGCAAGATCGGCAGCCTGTTCAGCGGCTTGCATTTGGGCGAGTCCGGCGAAATGGCCGTGCTGTCGTTCGATCATCGCATTCAAACCATGACGGATTTCACATCGGATCCGGACAAGATATCGGACGCCTTCAAGAAGATCAAGAGCGGAAGTAGCCCTAGCCACTTGAACGATGCTGCTATGCAAGGCGTTGTCATGCTGAGAAGGCGCGACAGGTCGCGCAGGCGAGTCCTCATGCTAATCAGCGAGACGCGGGATAACGGCAGCCAGATGAAAGTCCGCGACGTGCTCACCGAAGCGGAGTTCCGCGACGTGACAGTATACGCTGTCGAGGTTTCGCACCTGCTCACGTCGCTGAACACGCATCCAGATCCTCCGCGACCGAGCCCGATTCCTCCCGAGGCCAGGCCACTTCCGGCCGGCGTGATCGCCACGCAAACTACGGATGCACAGGGTGTAGTCTGTTGTTCCTCCTCCATGGGAGATTGGTCACCGATCTTCAACGAAATCTTCACCGCGGTCAAAGCTATCTTCATCTCCAATCCTCAGGAAGTCTATACGAAGTTCACAGGCGGGCGCGGGTATTCCTACAAGACGCAGAAAGGATTGGAGCAGGCTATCACTGATATTGGGGAAGAGATTCACGGCCAATATCTCTTGACGTATTTGCCCAGCAATCTAGACGAGCCCGGTTATCACGAGATCGAGGTGCACGTACTGAGACCGGAGTTTAAAGTGACAACGCGGCCTGGGTATTGGACAGCGGCAAAGCCATCGCCGCGCTAGCAAGATTGATGCAGGTTGCTCTAAGCAATCTTTTGAGGAACTCACAACGGAGACCACTCTTGGCCAATAGTGTCAGAACGGCCGTCGTCGCATGGCTCGTAACGGCTGTGTACTACTTCTATCAGTACGCGCTACGCTCAGCGCCGGCGGTAATGATGCCGCAGTTGGCGGATGCGTTCGGCCTCAGCGCCATGGGCGTTGCCTCCATCGTCGGACTCTTCTACTACGGCTATTCACCGTTCAGCCTGGTGGCGGGCGCGGCGATAGATCGAGTGGGACCGAAAAAGGTAGTTCCTTTGGGAGCGGCCATGGTTGGCATCGGAGCACTTTTGTTCGGCTCAGGCGGCAGTCAGACAGCCAGCATCGGTCGATTCCTTCAGGGTGCCGGCGGTGTGTTCGCGCTTGTGGGTGCGGCTTACATCGCCACGAAGAATTTCCCTCCCGCCCGCGCTGCAACTTTGATCGGCGCCACGCAGATGTTTGGCATGGCGGGAGGATCGGCGGGCCAGTTCGCGGTGGGGCCGATCATCGGCAGCGGTGTTCCCTGGAGCGCCTTCTGGACCGGAATGGGAATCGCCGGCCTTGGGATCAGCGCCCTACTCTTCTTGCTCTTGCCGGCGGAAGAACCTTCCGGCCGGCGTGCCGCGTGGCTTCCGGGCGCGGCCGCCGCCTTCGCCACGGTCTTCCGGAATCCGCAGTCGATCCTGTGCGGCATGATCGCGGGCTTGCTGTTCATACCAACCACCATCTTCGACATGATTTGGGGCGTCCGCTTCCTGCAGGAGGCTCGCGGGTTTGATTACGCCTCGGCTGTCATGCGGTCGGCCGCGGTTCCGCTGGGTTGGGTCATCGGCTGTCCGCTGCTTGGCCTCGTTTCGGATCGCATCGGCCGGCGCAAACCCATCATCATTGCGAGCGCTGTTGTCCTCCTCGCGTGCCTCGCCTGGATCCTCTACGGTCGGGCGGATGTTTTTCCTCCTTACGTCCTCGGACTCGTGTCCGGACTGGCGTCAGGCGCGGCCATGCTGCCCTACACGGTAATCAAAGAAGCCAATCCGCCGGAGGTGAGCGGCACTGCCACCGGCGTGGTCAACTTCTTGAATTTCACCTTTAGTGCCCTGCTGGGTCCGGTCTTCGGTTGGATCATGCGGAGAGTGTCTGGCGAGTCGGCGCAATTGAACCTCGAGCACTACCAAACCGTATTTACGCCCCTTCTGTTCGGCGTTGGACTGGCCATCGTACTCACTCTTCTTTTGAGGGAGACGGGACCTGCGGTACGGCCACTGGCCGCGCTTGCGGCAAAGGAGATGAGATGACTCACCACCACCCAGGAACGGGGAAATACGAAGGTTTGCTGGCGAAATGTAGGAGCCTCGAAGCGATCCCAACAGCGGTGGCTTACCCATGCGAGACAAGCGCGTTAGAAGGAGCCATCGAGGCCGGTCAAAAGGGATTGATCGAGCCGATTCTCGTGGGCCCGGCGGAGAAGATCGCGGAGATTGCGAAATCCTCCGGCATCAACCTGGGAGGCACACAGGTCGTCGACGCGCGCGATGGCCGTCAAGCGGCCGCCAAGGCTGTGGAACTGGTTCTTCACGGCAAGGCCGAACTCCTCATGAAGGGAAGTCTGCACACAGACGAGTTGCTGGGCGCCGTGGTGGCGCGGGAGGCGGGCCTGCGCACCGGACGCCGAATCAGTCATGTCTTCATCATGGACGTGCCAACTTACCACAAGGTCCTGATCGTCACCGATGCCGCGATCAACATCGCACCAACCCTGGAGGACAAGGTCGACATTTGTCAGAACGCCATCGATCTGGCCGTCTCTCTTGGCCTCGCGCAGCCCAAAGTGGCCATTCTCGCGGCGGTCGAAACGGTGAATTCGAAAATGACTGCGACACTGGACGCGGCAGCATTGTGCAAGATGACTGAACGCGGGCAGATCACCGGGGGCCTTCTCGACGGCCCACTGGCCTTTGACAACGCCATCAACCAGGAAGCTGCCGAAACGAAGGGAATTCACTCGAAAGTCGCCGGCGATCCTGATATTCTTCTCGCGCCGGATCTTGAAGCGGGCAACATCCTGGCCAAGCTGCTTAGCTTCCTGGCCAATGCCGACAGCGCTGGTCTTGTGCTCGGCGCCCGCGTGCCCATCATTCTGACATCCCGCGCCGACAGCGTTCGGTCCCGGATCGCCAGCTGCGGTGTCGCCATGCTGGCGGCTCATGCGCGGAAAACGGGGGCCCAAGGGGCTCATCATGGATGATTACGCTTTGGTTTTCAATGCTGGATCCTCCAGCTTGAAGTTCTGCGTATACCACCGGCCGGAGGCGGACGACTGGCACATCGAATCGCGAGGCCAGATCGAGGGCATAGGCACCGCGCCGCGACTATCCGCCCGTGACAGCGCGGGCGGAATAGTAGCCGATCACGCTTTGGATCACAGCGTGCGGGATGTGCGCGTTGCACTTGATTCCCTAGCCTCCTGGCTGCGCTCCAGGTACGGCCGCGCACGCGTGCTTGGTGTCGGCCACCGCGTCGTTCATGGTGGCGCGCGATTCACCGGACCCACGGTGGTCACTCCTCAGGTTCTGGAAGAGCTGGGGGCGCTCATACCTCTTGCTCCCCTCCATCAGCCGTATAATCTGGCGGCAATCGAAGCGGTTTTTGAGCGGCTTCCCGGCGTGCCGCAGGTCGCCTGCTTCGACACGAGCTTTCACCGTGGCCAGCCGGCAGTCGCCGAGCTGATTCCGCTCCCTCGGGGGCTCTGCCGCTCGGGCTTGCAGCGGTACGGTTTCCACGGCCTGTCGTACGAATACATCGCCTCGATCCTGCCACAAGTGGCGCCGGAAATCGCCGCGGGGCGCGTCATCGTCGCTCATCTGGGAAGCGGCGCCAGCCTATGCGCCTTGAAGAATGGAAAGAGCATGGACAGCACTCTCGGCTTCACCGCCCTCGATGGACTCTGCATGGGTACTAGGCCTGGCGCCATCGACCCAGGTGTAATCCTCTACCTTCTGCAGGATGTTGGTCTCTCCGTCAAGGAAGTCGAAACCATCCTATACAAGAAATCAGGCTTGTTGGGCATTTCCGGTATCAGCAACGACATGCGCGACCTGCTGGCGAGCAGCGAACCGGCCGCCCAGCTCGCATTGGACTATTTCGTCTACCGCGCCTCCAAGGAAATCGGAGCGCTCAGCGCTGTCTTGCAGGGATTGGATGGCCTGGTGTTCACCGCCGGTATTGGCGAAAACTCCGCCGAAATCCGCCGTCGTATCTGCAAGTCCGCGGAGTGGCTCGGCATCGATCTGGACGAGGCGGCAAATGCCCGCAAGGGACCCCGAATCTCCAGCGCGAAAAGTAGCATCTCGGCGTGGGTGATCCCGACCAACGAGGAGCTGATGATTGCCCGGCACACCGGGCTGTTATTGGGATTGATCGAAGCCCGTGCATAGACGGGCGGAAGCCAAAGGAGTATTTATGGCCGCGACCATACCGCTTCAGATGAAGCCCGAGGCAGCGATTTCGCCTTGGCACGGATTCCGAACAGGTCTCTGGCAGAAGGAGATCAACGTTCGGGATTTCATTCAGCAGAACTACGAACCGTACGAGGGAGACGAGTCCTTCCTGGCGCCAGCCACCAAACGCACGCAGACAATCTGGGATCGCCTCAATCAGTTGTTCGTCGAAGAGCGGCGTAAGGGGGTGCTGGATGTATCTCCGATCCCAAGCTCCATCACTGCACACGGCCCGGGATATATTGACCGCGAAAACGAAATCATCGTCGGCCTTCAGACCGAAGCGCCGCTTAGGCGCGCCATCATGCCGAACGGAGGTTTTCGGCTGGTCGTAAGCGCGCTCAAAGCCTATGGATATGAGCCCGACCTGCACGTGGTGGAGGCCTTTACGAAGTATCGGAAGACGCACAACGATGCCGTGTTCGATGCTTACACCGCGGACGTCAGGCGATGCCGCAGTTCCCACGTCCTCACCGGCCTGCCCGACGCATATGGCCGCGGCCGGATCATCGGCGACTATCGCCGCGTTCCGCTCTACGGCGTAGAGCGGCTCATCCAGCGCAAGCAGCAGGAGAAGAGCGAACTCGATTCCGCGATGTCAACGGATGGGATCATTCGCGACCGGGAGGAATTAGCCGAACAGATCCGCGCGCTCAAAGAGCTGGCGCAAATGGCTTCTGCTTACGGCTTCGACATTTCGGGCCCTGCGCGAACCGCCCGTGAAGCTGTGCAGTGGCTCTACTTCGGTTATTTGGCAGCCGTCAAGGAGCAGAATGGCGCCGCCATGTCGCTGGGCAGAACTTCGACGTTCCTGGATATCTATTTCGAACGGGACTTTGCAGCCGGAGTCCTATCCGAAGAACAGGCTCAGGAAATCATCGACGACTTCGTCATCAAGCTTCGTATCGTCCGCTTTCTGCGCACTCCAGAGTACGACGAGCTATTCGCCGGCGATCCCACCTGGGTCACCGAGTCGATTGCCGGCACAGGAGACGACGGCCGTCATCTCGTGACAAAGACGAGTTTCCGATTCCTGCAGACGCTTTACAACCTCGGTCCGGGACCGGAGCCGAATCTGACCATTTGGTATTCGCCGCGCCTGCCCGATGGCTTCCGGCGATTTGCAGCCAAGGTCGCCATCGATACCAGTTCTATCCAGTTTGAAAGCGATGAAATCATGCGCCGTAGCTGGGGTGACGACGGCGCCATTGCCTGCTGTGTATCACCCATGCTCGTGGGCAAGCAGATGCAATTCTTCGGCGCCCGGGCAAACGCCGCCAAGTGTCTTCTCTACGCCATTAATGGCGGCCGGGACGAGATTAGTGGCGATCAGGTGGGACCGGTCTTCGATGCCGTGAAAGGCGATTATCTTGACTTTGACGACGTTCTCGCCAAATTCGAAACGATGATGGACTGGCTCGCGCGGGTCTATGTCAATGCCATGAACATCATTCACTACATGCACGACAAATATGCGTACGAACGTATAGAAATGGCCCTCCACGACTATGCTCCGCTGCGGACCATGGCCTTCGGCATGGCCGGCATGTCAGTCGTCGCCGATAGCCTTTCTGCCATCAAGTGTGCGAAAGTCCGCGTCGTCCGCGACGAAACCGGGCTGGTGACAGACTACAGGACCGAAGGTGAATTCCCGCTGTTCGGCAACAATGACAATCGCGTGGACCAGCTTGCCGTTTGGACCGTTAGTACGTTCATGAAGAAGCTGAGAAAGTATCCTACCTATCGGAACGCCATACACACGCAGTCGATTCTCACTATCACATCTAATGTCGTCTACGGCAAGGCGACCGGAAACACCCCGGATGGCCGCCGGCAGGGAGAGCCGTTCGCACCAGGCGCGAACCCGATGCATGGCCGGGACAATCACGGGATCCACGCCGCGGGTGCATCGGTCGCCAAGATTCCCTATCGCGACGCCGCCGATGGAATATCCCTCACGTCAACTATGGTGCCGGAGAGTCTCGGACGAGTGGCCGAGGACCGAATCACCAATCTCACCGCAATGCTCGATGCATTCTTCAGCAGTACCGGATTTCACATGAATGTGAATGTGCTGAATCGCGACACCCTGGTCGACGCAATGGATCACCCGGAAAAATACCCAAGCCTGACGATCCGTGTTTCAGGCTATGCGGTCAATTTCGTCCGTCTCACGCGCGAGCAGCAAATAGACGTAATTAACCGGACCTTCTACGGAGACGTCCAACATGAATAACACTCTGAAATCACCACAGAGTTCCTTGGAGGCCAAGAGCCCGTTTGATCTTCGCGTCGACCTCGGCAAGGACCTCCCGGAATCTGACGTGCGGTCCGCCCTCGCCAGCGGCGACATGGGATTCCTTCATTCCTACACTACCGGCTCTGCGGTGGACGGCCCCGGTGTTCGAGTCGTGGCCTGGACCACCGGCTGCATGTGGCGTTGTCAATACTGTCACAACCCAGACACCTGGACCTTGACCAACGGCATCCCGGTCACCGTTGCCAGAGCAACCGAAGAGCTCCGCAAGTACCGTCAGGGCCTGAAGGTCATGTCCGGCGGTGTCACCCTCAGCGGAGGAGAGCCGCTGATGCAGCATCGCTTTGCAGTGAAGCTCTTGACTGCTGCTCAGGCGATGGGAGTCCACACCGCTATGGAGACGAACGGCTACCTCGGCCACAAACTCACCGACGTCGAGTTGGAGTCGATCGACCTGGTGCTGCTAGGGATCAAGACATGGGATCCGGAACGCCACCGCATCCTCACGGGCGTGGATAACACCGCGACCGTGGACTTCGCGTGGCGCCTCGCCGCTCGTGGACGACCGGTCTGGATTCGCTTCGTCCTCGTGCCGGGGCTCACCGACGACGTCGATGACATCGCCAGAATTGCTGATTTTGCCGCCGGCCTCGGTAACGTCGAGCGGGTTGACGTTCTGCCATTTCACCAGATGGGTCGCTTCAAGTGGAAAGCTCTCGGAATCGAATACAAGCTTGAGAAGGTTGAGCCTCCGAAGCCCGAAGCAGTTGCGCGTGCTTGCGCGAAGTTTAAGCAATCGGGGCTGACCGTCTATTAACGCCCTGTCGTTGAGGCGCCGGGATAGTCCGGAGTTAGTTTGCCGCGCCTATCGTCGCCTCTCACACGGAAGGCTGGACGCTCATGATCTCCTTCGATGTGGTCCTCCGGAATCGTCACCGTGTTACCGTCGCGAAGAGCGTAGAATGACGGAGACATGATTTCGATACCCCCCTTGTTGAAACTGTCCTGTATCGCCTCGTGCAAGTGCGAATAGATGTTTTGGATCTCGTTGGGCTGGTCGCTATACGCATTCAACTCGTAGCTTATGTGGAAATCATTGAGGCTGGTTTGGAGAACAAACGGAGCTGGTTGCGTCAGGATTCCATCGGTGTTCAGTGCCGCCCGGATCAATAGTTCGTGCACGGTTCGCCAGGGGGCCTTATAGCCGATGGTCACAGTCGAGTTGAGAATCAGGCCGTTCGATCGCGCCATGGAACTGTAGTTCACAACTTGATTGTTCAAAATGGCGGCGTTCGGAATCACTACCTCGACATTCTTGATCGTCCTCACGCGTGTGACCAGCAGGCTCCTCTCGAGCACGTCGCCGAATGTATCTACGATTCTCACGCGATCGCCGATGTGGAACGCCCGCATATACGTCAGGACCAATCCTGCTAACACGTTGCTTACGGCTGAGCTCGATCCCAGCGAAAGCAACAGGCCCAGAAATATCGATACTCCCTTGAAAGCCTCCGAGTTTCCACCGGGTAAATACGGAAACGCCATTACAAAGGCAATGAGCAAAATGGCGAGGCGTACGATCAAGTAGGTCGGCTTCGCCATCTCCGGGTGTATGGCTCTCAACGGCAGGTCGCCGGTCTCGATCGCATGTGCCAGGAATTTTAAGACTCTGAGCGTGTAGTAAGTGAACAGGCACACAATCGCGACGAAACCACCGCTGGGCAGGTAGCCGACCACTGCCATTCCGGCACTTCCAAAAGTGTCCTTCAAGTAGTCCAGAAGCGTCGTGGAAATTCCTGCAGTTTGCGGAAACAGCGAAAGGGTGTAGGAAATGACAAACGAGAACGCGGAAAGAAACCCAACGGAAGCTGTCGCTTTCAGCACAACGATCGCAATCTGCCTCCCGCGCAAGTAGATCAGGCGGCTCGATCGGAGGACCCCGCTTGTGACTGTCCGCTTGACCACTGCTTCCTTCAGGCGGTTATCGAACCAGCGGATCGATCTCCACAGAGCCCAGACGGCTACGGCAAATAACATCCAGATGACGATAGTCTTGCTGAGCGCCCGCACAAAGCTGCGCCATGTGTGTCGCGTGCGATAACCCTCGATCGCATTTTGGATCGCATCGCCGTACCGCGTAGCAAGTTCATCTCGCGCTATTCCGGTTGCCCGCGCATCCGTGGCCGTGACAGCCATGATTAAGACAGTACCCGACAATATGGCGGTCGCATCGTCCGCGGGCATGGACCTGATCGCGATCCGGTCGGAGACCTTCTTCTCCGCGAGAAGAGTTATACGGCGTTGGATTTCCTCGGCGCGTTCCGCGACACTGAATGGCCCGACGGTTCCGTAGACACGAAAGATCTCTTTGCCATCGATAACGACGGGCGCATCGGTTTCTTGTCCCCAGAGGTGGCAACAGAATATACCGAAGACGAGGAACCACAACCGCATTTTAGTGTTCCGAGTTTGATCCTAGGTGATGGCTAGACGTGCAGTTCACGATTCTTCAACAGTGATGCCGGTGAGAGTGAGAGCGAATCTATTTCTTTGGGTGGCCGGCTTCGTAAAGGTAGCGACTTGGTTGGTGCGGTAGATTGATTTCACTAAACGATGTGACTGGAAGGCCAGCCGACTAGCTCGTGACATTCCATTACAAAAAATGAATCTCGCCGTATAACTGACCTGCTCTCGGTAATTTAGACCAGATAAAAGTGAGGATCTTCAGATCGGCGCAGTAGAAGACGCGACGAAAGGAGATTCTGAGATGAAGAGAGGGCGATTCACCACCGAGCAGATCATCGGGATGCTGAAGCAACACGAAGCCGGGCGAAAGGTGCAGGAACTGGCGCGGGAGATGGGCGTCAGTGAGGCGACCATCTACGCCTGGAAGTCGAAGTACGGCGGGATGGATGTGAGCGAAGCCCAGCGCCTCAAGAGTTTGGAGGACGAAAACCGGCGGCTGAAGCAGCTGGTGGCCGATCTGAGCCTGGACAAGGAGGCGCTCAAGGGGATCGTGCGAAAAAACGGCTGGAGCTTGCCGGTTTGAGGACGGATGTGGCGTTCGCGATGGCGCACTACGAGATGAGCGAGCGCCAGGCCTGCAAGCTCGTGGACCTGAATCGCAGCAGTTACCGGTATGAGCCGCGACCGGATCACAATGCGGAACTGCGCCAAACGCTGGTCGAACTGGCTCGGCAAAAACCGCGGTACGGCTATCGGCGCTTGCACGCGGTGCTGAGCCGGCGCGGATCTCCGGTGAGCCCGCAGCGCGTGTATCGGCTGTACAAAGCCGAGGGTCTGATGGTCCGGCGGCTCAGACGGAAGCGACTCTCACGCACCGTTAAAGCTCTCCACATGGCCGTTCTGCATGGGCCGCCCTGGCTGGATATGGATCAGTCGAATCTTCCGCTCTTCGCACCAGCTCAGAAAGTGCCGGCTGGTCAACTCCGGCCCATTGTCGCAACGAATCGTTTCCGGCTTTCCCCGACGTTCGATCACAGCCTCCAGCGCACGCGTCACCCGAAGGCTCGATAAACTGCCATCGACTTTAAGGAAAGGTTTTCGCGCGTAAAGGCGTCCACCACCGTTAAGACGCGAATGCCTCGACCGGTCGCCAGGGAATCACAAACGAAATCCAGCGCCCATTCCTGGTTGGATCGCACCAGATGCGAGGCCACGGCCACGTCGGCTGCGGGATGAATGTCTGAATGCGAACTGGTTTCGCAACTTGGTCGATGCCAAGCAGAAGATCGCAGCCTGGCGAGATGAGTACAATAGCGAGCGGCCCCCCACAGCAGCTTGGGCTACCGGACGCCGAACGAGTTTGCCGAAGTGCTGAAATCCTCAGCTATGACTGGCTGAAATAATCGAGGCAGGTCAAACCTGCAGTGCGCATCAAACGTGCGGACCAGAACTGGCCCGGCCTACATAAGTGAACTGGTCCCAGCTCATCCAGCCGCCGAGACTCTGGCCTGCCGATCCGCCGCTAAAGGCTGAAAGCAGTCTTCCTGTCCCGCGAGAATGTCCTCCCCGGACAGACGCGGCATGCGATGCGTTGAGGGACTTTCGGTTGAGTCGCTCATTTCGCGTTCCTTTCACGATAGGGCTAATATGAAACCAGACACGCGATCTGCTCACTCAATCGCCATCCGCAATCGTAGTTGATTCTTCCGATAGGTGTTATGAGGCAATCGCGGTTCCCACGGGCCGGTCGGCGCGAATACAGGCGAGTTGTACGAGTGGTCATAATGTGCGACGTTTTTCGTTACCTCGTTTACCTCAATAACAGGGCTGCTGGAAAGGGCAGCGTGAAAAACAATAGACTTATGTGACCAGAAAACAGCGCCATTGACGCCTAAGTCATTTATTTACAATCGACGCTCCTGCTGCCCAAGCTGGACGTCGCCGGTTCGACCCCCGGTCTCCCGCTCCAACTTTTGAAGAACTTACAAGCACCATAAAAACCCGAGTTACGCGATTACTGAGTTAAGACTTCCTTTACTGAATCACGTCCCTACCGCCTTCACCTTCTGTTCAAGATCGGCCTGGCTATACTG
>Ga0105242_10001427_pt1 | contig 18834 bp, 16 predicted proteins | sample KBSM24metaG_FD_81521 | JGI IMG/M metagenome (GOLD analysis project Ga0105242, IMG submission 81521) | Miscanthus rhizosphere microbial communities from Kellogg Biological Station, Michigan, USA - KBS M2-4 metaG | ecosystem: Host-associated > Plants > Roots > Rhizosphere > Soil | place... | reverse complement strand
TCGCAAGATCCATTCCATCTTTAATGTAGCCGTTGGCCGCGCTTTTGGACACCATAGGCGCTATCGTTAGGTTTAAACCATGTGGGAGTGCTGCACCTGCAAAGGCTCCGGTTATAGTAGCTGCAGTACCGACTATACCCGATTCGACCAGGGAGGCTGCGAATATTGCGGCATACTTCAAGTTGATCCGAGAGGTTTCGGGCATTTCGACATCATCTAATATACTCGAGTCGACCAGGGAGGCTGCGAATATTGCGACATAGTCCAAGCTGGTTAGAGCGGTTTCGGTCCATTGGACATCCCGCAATGTGATCAAGCAGGTTTTGAATATTTCGAAATAACTCGATTTGACCAGGAAGAAGCCTACGAGCCCTCCGACATACAATCCGGCTAATCCAGTAAGTACGGATACTGCAGTAAATATCGAATTGTCCTTCGCATAATCCATTCCATCTTTAATGTAGCCGTTGGCCGCGCTTTTGGACACCATAGGCGCTATCGTTAGGTTTAAACCATGTGGGAGTGCTGCACCTGCAAAGGCTCCGGTTATAATAGTTGCAATACCAACTATATCCGATTCGACCAGGGAGGCTGCAAACCCTCCGACATACAGTCCGACTAACCCAGTAAGTACGGATACCCCATCTATTCGATTTTTAATCGGATCGTTGGTCGCGCTTGTTGGCGTTGAGGGTTGGTCTTGGCGCAGGCTAAAGTCTAAGATGAACGGATTGTGATACGGAGTGTGATTAGGATTGCATACAGGTTGCGGAGATGGAGGGATGGGTGGAAGGTGTGGAGGAGTTGATGGAGGTTGTGGGGTTGGCGGCGATGACAAAATACCTGTTTTCTGGACGATGAAGGCCGAGAAAGCTATTCCACCTAGAGTAAGAGCTGTGTAAACCACCGGTTTTACCCATGCAGGTGTGATATTCGCTTTTGCAGAAAGCGCTTTCACTCTGGCATTCAAACCGGTTACATCTCTCTTGTGAATATCATATTCCTTGCGAACTTCGGGCGTGATTTTTATCCCGGTATTGATCGCTTCTCTATCCTTGTTTAATTGTTGCACAAGGCCGGCAAGCTTCTCTACGGTTTGCTTTAAGTCGATATTCTCACCTTTTTCTGCACGAGTGCATTGTGCTTGGATTTCTTGAATTAACTTCGCTCTTTCCGTGAAACTCTGAGCTGTTAAATTAAAATTAATTACCGACACAATAATACCATTAATTTGTCATGCACTGTATCAAAACCAAAAAATTATGTAAAGATTAAATGATTCATATCAAAGGATCCTGTTAATGAACAAAGGAAACGTATGCGATCTAGGATTAGGCTCTCGCTTTGCGAGTTGAAGGAAATCGATTTCTGCATTCTGAAGTTGGATGTCTTCTGGCGTATTCATTTGACCTTCATGTTGTTAAAGGTCAAAGACTATAAACTGAATTTTATTTTTGATAAATGATATAATAAGGAGGTAGTTGCAAAACTCCGACTGAGTCGGAGTTTTGCAACTACCTCCTTTGTTAAACTTTTTGCAGTCTAAAATTAAAAGACGAACCCCGGTTCTAAGAGACAGCTTCTAAGGTCAGCTTAGAGACTGTTAACGGATTCTCGTTTCGTCGAGTTTTTGGATTATTTTGGCCGCTTTTCGACTTCAAAGGTTGGGGGCATATACGAAAGTTAATATTACCCCAAACTTTGAATCGAAAATCGGCTCAAAAGAACCGAAAAATCGACGAAACGAGAATCCGTTAACCGTCTCTTATGGTTGATCGCACCCTTCCCGCTCCCAGCCTCCTCCGAGCGCTTTATAGAGGGAGATGAGTGCGAGGAGTTCGGACGTCCTGCTGTCGAGCTCGGAGAGCTTCGCGGAAATCAGTGTGATTTCATTGGTGAGGAGATTGATCAGGTTGACCAGTCCTTTGAGATACCTTTCCCGTGTCAATATGACGAGGTTCTGGCTGTGCGTTACATTTTCCGCATAATATTTGGCTGCCGCCGCCGTTTCTTGATATTTTTTCAGATTCGTCTCGGCCTCTTGCAGAGCGTTTAAAACCGTTTGCTGATAGGTCGCTGCTGCTGCGGCTTGCTCGGCGCGGCTTAAGTGGAGGTTTCCGACAAGGCGGCCCCCGTGGAACACGGGCATGTTGACGTCGGCCCCCCAGGCCCAGGTTCTGCTACCCCATTCAAATAAGGTAGGCAAGAGTAGCGATTGGAACCCGCCGCTGGCCAGGAGCGAAATAGTCGGAAAAAACGAGGCGACGGCGACGCCGATATCCGCTGTAGCTTCAGCGAGCTTTCTCTCGGCAAAACGGACATCGGGCCGTCGGCGGAGGAGATCGGAGCGGAGACCGACGGCGACGTTGTCGGGAAGGCCGGGAAGGGGGGCGCTGGCGAAGAGCTCGTCGACGAGGGTCTCCGGGGGAGTTCCGATGAGGATTGAAAGGGTGTATATGCACCGGTAGATTTCGGAAACGGCATCGGGAAGAGCCGCTTTAGCGACGGCAAGCTGGCCTTCGATCGTCTCGAGATCGAGCTGATTGGCTAGTCCATATTGAAGATTGAACTTGACGATCTCCGCATTTTGCGAAAAGAAGTCGATGTTGCTTTGCAAAAGGGCGGCTTTTGCTTGATAGCTGCGAAGGTCTATGTAGTTGCTGGCTACTTCGGCCAAAACGGTGAGGAGCATATCGTTTCTCTTGTCGATCAGGCTTTCATATTCAGCGATGGTCGACTCTACTGTGCGGCGGGTTTTCCCAAAAAAATCCAATTCCCACGAGGCATCGAACAGCGCGTTGAAGAGATTTTGGATTTGAGGCATTTGAATTGCAAAGGGAAGACCTGTCACTTGAGAGGTGGTGACCCCCGGATTGCCCGCCGCTTCGCCGATTGCGAATATAGGGCCGTTTTTGCTGAAATAGGTTTTTATGCCGTTGAGATTGGCGGCCGCTTGAGGAAAGAGTTTCGAGGCTGCGATCTGTCTGAGTGCTCTTGCTTTCAAGATATTCGCCTCCGCCGTTTGGATGTCGTAGTTCTGCACGGCTGCAACGTTTACGTATTTCGTTAAGAGGTCGTCGTTGAAGACTTCCCACCACTTCTGGATGGGAACGTCTGCGGTCTTTTGGTCTTCGGCATTCCAGGTATCAGAAATGGTGATTTCAGGAGGTTGATAATTGGGACCTACCATGCATCCGGATAAAAGAAACAGGGGAAGGATCCATCCCGACGCGAATGTTGCAATTCCCTTTTTCCTCATTCGAGCCGCCTTCTGAAATACAGGGAAGATGCGCTCAAAGTGAATAGGGCGATGGGAATCATGGGCCAAATCTGCTCGAACACGATCGAGGCAGGGAGCGCTTTAAGGAAGATGCCTTTCGATAGAATGAGCATGTAGCGCAAGGGCATCAGATAGGTGATAGGCTGCAGCCATGAGGGCATGTTTTCGATAGGTGTTGCGAATCCGGACAGTAGGACGGAGGGGAGCATGAAGACGAATGTTCCGAGCATCGCTTGCTGCTGGGTTGCGGAAAGGGACGAGATGAAGAGTCCGACGCCGCTGATGGCCGAGACAAAAACAAGAAGGCTCAATGCAAAAAGAAGGATCGATCCCGTGAAGGGGACGCCTAATAATCCCGCTCCGACAGCCCACATCAAAAATCCTTCACCGGCTCCGATCAAAATGCCGGGAACGATTTTCCCGACGAGGATTTCCAAGGGAGAAAGAGGGGAGACCAAAAGCTGGTCGAAGGTTCCCATCTCCCGTTCTCTGGCGACCGACTGGGCGACGACGACCAAGCAGGTCAGCATCGAGAGGACGGCGACGAGCGATGTGATGTTATACCAGGGATAGAGGATATTAGGATTGAACCAGTTGCGGGGGACCAAGACGGTATTTTGCTGCTTAAGGGAGGAGCGGGCCATGAAATCATTGTTGTAGTCTTGGACGATCTCCGCAGCATAGCCGGAGAGGATCTGGGTCGTGTTCGATCTTCTTCCATCGCAAATGAGCTGGACGAGGGCCTGTTTTCTCGCGTCGAGGTCGCGCGAAAATTGTGCATCGATCGATACGACCATGAGCCCTTTTTGTGCGTCGAGAAAAGGGCCTATCTCTTCCATTCCCTTCAAATAGATGATCTCCTTAAAAAGAGGAGTCCCGTGGAATCTTTGGAGAAGCTCGAAGGCCTGTTCTCCATTATCGCGGTTCACGATGCCGATCGTCGCATTCTTTACATCGAGAGTCGACGCATAGGCGAAAATGAAAAGCTGGATCAAGGGAGGCAAGATAATGGAAATGCGGCTACGGGGGTCTCGAAGGACGACCAGGAGTTCTTTCCAAATGAGCGCAAGCAGCTTCATTCGTCCAATCTCTTGGCTAATTTGCGGGAGATGAGAAAAAAGAGGAGGCCGGTGATGAAGAGCATAATGGCGATATTTTTCCAAAACAAGGGCCAGACGTTTCCTACGAGGAAGATCGTTTGTAGGCATTGAACGAAATAGCGGGCCGGCATGAAATAGGTAAGGATTTGGATCCAAGGCGGCATGCTTGCAATTTCGAAAAGAAACCCAGATAAGATATAGGCCGGCAAAAATCCGATGATCAGCGCGATTTGGGAGGCGATGATTTGGATTTTCGAGAGGATCGAGACCAAGAGTCCTATTCCGAGGGCGCAGGCAAGAAAACAAGCGGAACACAGGAAGAGCGACAGGATCGATCCGCGAAAAGGAAGGCGGTAGATCACTGTGGAGACAAAGAGGCAGATGCTCATGGAGATCATCCCTAAGAAAAAATAGGGGATGGTCTTTCCTCCGACAATCTCCCATTTTCCGACAGGTGTCGAGATCAAAGCTTCCATCGTCCCTCTTTCCCATTCCCGAGATACGACTAGCGCGGTCAATAGGGTCCCAATCAACGTCATAATAATTGCGAGAGAGCCTGACAAGAGAAAATAACGGCTTTCTAGAGTTTCGTTGTACCAAAAGCGGGGCTCGGCGCTGATCAGGGGCGGCAGCCCTTTGAGTTCCGAATCGGCGACCTCCTGCTGAATCCAATTTGAAAACGCTGCTTGGGCATAATATTGGACGAAATTCGCGGTGTTGGCCTCGCTCCCGTCGGCGATTACTTGGATGGGGGCGACTGTGTCAGGCAGACGTCTGAATTCGGAGAAATAGGAAGGGACGACGACCATGCCCCGAATCTTGCCCCGCTCAAGATCGGGGATCAGTTCGCGCCGGTCGCGGGCGATCTTGACATCGAAATAACGGGAATTGACGAACGATTCGGCAAAACTTCGAGCATCCGGGGCGGTATCTTCCAAAACGAGGCCGATTCGGAGATGGTCTAGATCGAGGGAGACTCCTGTTCCATAAAGAAAAAGGAGCAGGACGGGCAAAACGACCGCGATGAGGATCGAGCTAGGATCCCGAACGATCTGGAGTCCCTCTTTCTTAATCAAGGCATTGAGCCTTTGGAAAGAATTAAACATGGGAGTTCCCGCTCGCAATTTTTGATTGAGAAATTGCCGCATCGTACTCTTCGATCAGTTTGACGAAGGCATCTTCGAGAGTCGGGTTTTGATTTTCATCGGTCTTGGCTAGCTCTTTGATTTTGTCCGGAGTATCCAAATGGATGATCTTGCCGCGGTAAATCAATGCAATCCGGTCGCAATTTTCCGCTTCGTCCATAAAGTGGGTCGAGACCAAAATAGTTTTCCCTTTCCTGGCCAATCCGTTCATCTGGGACCAGAAGGCTCTACGGGAAACAGGGTCCATGCCGGATGTCGGCTCATCGAGAAACAAGATCTCTGGCCAATGGATCGTCGCGACGGCCAATGCGAGCCGTTGCTTGATTCCCGCCGAAAGGATCTCGGCCGTCACATTTTTGTAGGCGTCTAAATCGGAGAGATCCAATTTTTCCTCTATGCTCCCTTGGTTCGAATAGATGCCCGAAAAGAACTCGAGGTTTTGACGGACCGTGAGATTTCCGTAGAGAGAAAATTTTTGCGCCATGTATCCGATCTTCGAGCGGGCAAGCCTGGAGGCTGTTTGTAAATCGAGGCCGTCCACGACCGCTTTTCCTTCGGTCGGTTTTAAAAGGCCGCAGAGCATTTTGAACGTGGTTGATTTTCCGGCGCCGTTAGGCCCCAAGAGAGCGAAGATCTCTCCTTTTTTGACCGAGAAGGAGATCTTGTCAACTGCAGTAAAGGAGCCGAACCGCTTGACGAGGTCCGTTGCGACAACCGCTTCTTGGTCTCCGGGTTCCGAAGCGATCGCCGCATGGCTCAATTTTGATTCCCCTTTTTGTTTTCCGCCTAAAAGGTCGATGAAGGCATCTTCTAGTCGAGGAACGGCCGGCTGCCCTCCTTTGAAGGAGGTTTTTTTCGTTACGATGCGGAGATCTTTGCCTTGTATGAGGACATCGACGATCTCTTCTCGGTTTTCCAATTCGGAGAGATGCTCTCGCTTTTCCGATGAGAGGTCTTCGACGAGGAAGACCCTTCCTTCGACTCTCCGGGTCAGGTCGTCCGGATGCCCTTGGAAGAGGATTTTTCCCATATTGAGCAGGACGATCCGCTGGCATTTTTCCGCCTCGTTCAGGTAGGCCGTGCTCCAAAGGATCGAAACTCCCTCCTGCAAAAGAGATTGGACCATCTCCCAAAGTTCGCGGCGGGAAATCGGGTCAACGCCTACGCTCGGTTCATCCAAGATCAGAATTTTTGGTTTTTCGACAAGTGTGCAAGCAAGGCCTAATTTCTGCTTCATCCCTCCCGAAAGCGCGCCGACCCGCCTTTTTTGAAATGGCTCAAGACCCGTAAAATGAAGAAGCTTGCCAAAAGTTTCGGGCCGTTTTGCATTGTCCAATCCTCGCAGCGATGCATAGAGATCGAGATTCTGGTACACCGTCAGATCTTCATAGAGGCCAAACCGCTGGGGCATATATCCGGAATTCGCGTGGATTTTCTCGGCATCGAGAACCGTATCCCATCCCAATACTTCGACAGTTCCCTTGCTAGGTGTCAGCAGCCCTGCGATGAGCCGCATCAAAGTCGTTTTCCCGGCTCCATCGGGTCCTACGATGCCGATCATCTCGTTCGCTGGCAAATCGAGGTTCAGATTGTCTAAAACCGTTTGGCCCGGAGGAAAAATTTTGGTGAGGCTGCGGATGTGGATCAGCGATTTAGGGCCTGTCATCAATTAATCTCCTGGGAGATCTCTGATAGATTTTTCTGCAAGGGCACAACGCGGAGATCGAGATCAACTTGAGCAAGTTTGCGGGGTCGAGCGCAAAGCCCTGCTGGAAAAGCTGCAGAGAGCTCTCCACAGGTTAATTGATGACAGTCCCTAGTCATGGCGAATTTTTAATTTCACCGTTACGGGCATGCCCTGTTTCAAACGCCAATCGGGATTGTCCGCATAAATGCGGAGACGGTAGACAAGGTCTGTTCTAAGCTCCAAGGTTTCGACAGTTTTCGGAGTAAATTCCGCCATGGGAGAGATGAATCCCACTTGTCCCTTGTAGACCGGGCTTCCTTTTGTATCGGTATAGATCTCAGCCGGCATCCCATAGTAAACCTTCCCTAAGTCGGGCTCTTCGGCAAACGCCCGGATCCAAACAGGAGACGCTACCGAGAGGGTATAAACGGGATCTCCAGGATTCACTACCGTTCCCGGTTCTCGGATGCGGGTCAATATGACTCCCTCGGTTGGCGCAAAGACTTCCGTATAGGCCATGTTATCTCTTGCCACCGCTTCGGCCGCTTTCGCTTGGATCCAATTCGCGTACAGTTCGTGGTAATTGGCTGTCGCGTTGTCTAAGTCCTCTTGGGATACTCCTCCGATCCCGATCAATTCTTGACGCCGATTCATGAGAATCTCGGCATTTTTCAATAGCGCATCCACCGCCCTGACATTGGCTATGGCCTGATCCAATTGCGAATCGTAGGGCGTTTTGTCCAAAATAGCGACCAACTGGCCCGTTTTGACGCAGTCCCCTTCTTCGAAAAAGAGTTCCTGAACTCTGCCTGAAACCCGAAATCCCATATCGACCAGGCGGACATCCACATTGCCGAATAACAACAGCTCTGTTTTCGCTTTTTCTTTCTTCAAAAAAAAATATTCTGCGATCGCAACGATGGCGACTACAGAAATTAGAATAAATATTTTGATGGACCAATTGCGCATTTACTTTCCGAATAAGCGATGGTCCAATAAATCGGAAGTGTTTTGTATATACTGATGCCACTTCAAAGTTGTGGTTTTGGCGGCGTCGGCAGCCACTGAATTTAAATCCGCCTGCATCGCTTAACTTATGCAAGTTGAGCTGCTTCGGCGCCATTTCATTGATTCAAATTTAGGGCGCCATCTTGCCAAATTCCTCAACTTTGAAGTGGCATCAGTATAGGCTCATTTGAGTAGGATAGTGCGGATCATAGAAGCTAAAGGCTTGTGATTGACGATCTCTTCGAGATAGGGACGGAAGCGATAGGTCCAATTGGTCGGAAGGAGGGTGCCGGGGACGTTGATCCGTTCGTCTTCGAGGTTCGCCCAGCCGAATTCGGGGAAGGAAAAAAGATATTCCTGCAGCAAGTTGATGTGCAGGTAGCTCGAAGTGTGATGCGCGTCTCGGAGGATCTGGACTTGTCTCTCGGGCGTGAGCACCGGCGCGTACTCCCATTTCTTGAATGCGCAAAACGCCAGCGCTTCGTCTGGGAATTTTTGCCACCAAAGCGGCAGCGGCTCCATATCGGGAGTCGAAACAGTCGTCATGCTGAACGGTTCATAGAGATCATAGGGAGTGAAGCCTTGCCAGCGAAGGACTCTCGTGCCGCAGATGCCGAGCTCTTTGAGGACCGGATAAACCGCCAGAGGAATAGTTCCCAGATCTTCGGCTAAAGGAAGGAGCGGACAAAAATCGATCATCATTTCCAGGATCTCGCGGCCTTGTTGGATCCACTTGGCAGGATCGGCTGGGATGAAAGAGCCTTCAGAGGGAAGGCATCCTTTGGCAATCGCCCAAATACGGAAAAAACCGACGACATGATCGATCCGGTAGATGTGATAGAGCTTTGCGATTGTAGAGAGCCGCCGTTTCCACCATGCGTAATGGTCGCTTCGCATCGCATCCCAGTCGAAGAGGGGAAAGCCCCAATCTTGTCCCAAGACATTGTATTGATCGGGCGGAGCCCCCGCGGAAAAGTCGAGCTGGAAAAGCGAACGGTGCGCCCAGACATCGGCGCTGTCAGGGCTGAGAAGATATGGCGTGTCTCCAATGAGGAATAGGGAATGGCTGTTTGCTTTCGCGCGCACTTTCTCGAGTTGGGAAAAGCAAAGATACTGAAGGAAATTGTGGAAATCGATCTCTTCCCGATCCGGTTGAGGGTTCGCAGGCCAATCTTTCCAGTGTTTGTCTTGAAACGCCGATTTGTTGGCGATAAAATGGGAGTATTCGAGCAACCAGGGAGTGCTTGCGATGAAGTCGCGGTAAGAAGCGGTTTGCGAGAGAGAAGAAAACACCGTTTCGAAATAGGCTCGCAGCCACTCTAATTTTAGGGTTTTTACTTCGCGGCGGCAGAGGCGGGTCGAATTTCGGCAAGACTGGAACGGTTCGAACGCCGCTGCCGCTCCGGGCAGATCCCATAAACTGAGATAGACCGGATCGAGGGCGCAGGAAGAAAGGGGATTATAAGGGCTTGTGTCATGGCCCGTATCGTTCAAAGGCAAAAGCTGAAGGCAGTCGAAGCCTACGTTCTTGCACCATTCGATCAAGGGGATAAGATCGAGAAATTCTCCGATGCCGCAATTTTTTTTCGTCCTGAGAGAGAAAAGCGGCAGACAGATCCCATGATGGGGCCCCATTCCGATTTTTTTCCAATGGGCATCTGTTCTCACGGCTTAAGAGGGTGTTAGCATTTTAATGTTTAGCGATTTTGGGGTTCTTTTGAACCAATTTTCGATTTAACGTTGAGGGTCAATATACTTATGTCGATATTGACCCTCAACGTTAAATCGAAAATCGGCCAAAATAATCCCCAAAAGCGCAGACACTAAAATGCTAATACCCTCTCAGTCCAAAGGGTCTTTCTATAGCGCCCGACGATCCCGCTCCAGTGGGATTAGGAGAGCTTTGTCCGCTCAAAAGCGCTTTGCGCCAGCTATCGGCCATTTGTGCGAAATTGCTAAAGAACGAGGCGAGCCTTTCTCCGGTGAGAATGGGCAGAGGATAACTTTGATAGAGGATAAGATGATTGGTAGGGGCTAAATAGGCGAGGATTCCCGGGACCGGATCCGGAAGGGCGTTGGCTTTCAATCCTTCCATCAGGATGTTTTCCCGAAACTTGCCGGGAGGGATCTCCGCGATTTTACAAAAAAGAAAAAGCTTTTCCTGTCCGCTGTCGAGCTGAAGCTGGATCACGAGCTCGGGAGGAATGAGGATGGAACAAGCTTCTGACTTATCGATTCGCAACTCTAAATGAAAGACACTTCCCAGCTCTGCAAGAAGGCTTTGGAACTGTCTGATCATTTTTTTCCTTTTTTCTCTTCTTTTTCTTTCTCTTCTTCCTCTTCCAAGGTGTCTTCGAGTTTATCGACAGCCTCGAGGTAGGCTTTCAATTGTTCGTCCCGGTGCCTGAGATCTCGGAAATAACGCGGAGCGATTTGCCGAATGGCGTCTCTCATTTGCGTATAAATGATGATCTGTGCGGCGACCTCCTGCTCGATCCCGAGAAGCCTCGCTGTTTGCATGATCTTTTCGCCATTGATATAGCGCTCGGCGAGAATTTTTACGAACAGGCGGGCCAGGGCCTCGAAATCGAGCCGGGGCGGGAGAACGAGCCCGTAAGAAGCAAATTGCCTTTGCATGAGCTTCATCCGGGATTGAAAGAACCGGAATATCCCGAGTATTCCCTGCAAAGAGCGGGTCTCGTCGATCAGCCGTTTGAGCTCGGCGCGGGGAATGGAAGATCCTTTGGCTTTCAGATCGCTCCCCAAGGAATGGAGAAGAAAATGGAGCACCGATTTCAATTTTTCGAAGCGGTACTTTTCAGTCAATTCATTGAACAGGATGAGCGGATCTCGAGGGGGTGCCGGTGATGTCGCGGTACATATCTCTGAGCGAGGTGGGCGATCCCAGCCCAGTTTCCGAAAAGGCTCGAGCTTGGACGCCCATATTGCGGCCCGCCGTGATCTGTCTTTCGAACGCGGTATTGAGTCGTTCTTTCGCGAGTTTGACGACCGCCATCGTTTGAGGATCGGCAGTTTCGATGAGAAAGTCGAGAGCCTCGTCTGCTAGGGCTGGATCGGAGTAGACCTCCATCACTTTGGTCAAGACCTCTTCCGGAGTGTCTTTAGCGGAGATCCGCTCGCGCAGGATCAGGAGCGTTTTCGAGTTCAGTTCGAAGTTGTTTTTTTGAAAACGGGATGCCGCCTCTTCGATTTTAGCGGTTTCAAGGATCTTCGGCTCTTCGACTTCTTCCGCTTCTTTCCCTTCCGTTGTCTGGAGCTTCGATTTCAAATCATCAAGTTCTCTAAAATTTCTCGCCCGCTGCATCGGATTGAAGGCGACGAGATCTAAGTACTGGTTTAGGTCTTGTTCCGATTCGACCTGCATGGCGTTTTCTTTCGCCACTTCATGCTGAATCGTTCGGATCGCGGCGATATTACTCTGGATCAAATGGGAAATATTCGGTTCGGCCATACTTCTACTTGCTTATCGTAAAAGGTGGAATTCAAGTCAATTGGACGCGGCCGAGAGGTTGGATCCTGATCTCCGGGACGATCTCCTGATACGAGACGACGGCTAGCTCGGGGAACTCTCCTTCGATGAGTTTTCGGACGAAACGGCGCACATCGATGGCGGTGAGAAGCACCGGAGGCTGGCCGCCCGCAGGCGTCGGCTGGATCGTAGTGCGCATCGAATGAAGGATCAACTGAACGGAATCGGGATCGAGGGCGAGATAGGAACCGGCGGAGGTTTGCTTGATAGCGCCGCGGACCATATCCTCGATTTCCGGATCGAGCAGATAGACGGAGAGAACGTTTTGACCAAGAGAATATTTGTAGCTGATATACCGTTTGAGCGAAGAACGGACATACTCGGTAAGGAGCACCGTGTCTTTTTCGGTCTGCGCCCATTCGCTGAGGGCTTCTAGGATCGTCCGGAGGTCTTTGATCGAAACTTGTTCTTGCACGAGACGGCGGAGGATCTCCGTGAGCTTCTGCAAAGGAACGAGGCGGGTGACTTCCTTGATCAAGTCGGGGAAAGAACGCTCGATGAATTCGAGGATCGCGCGCACTTCCTGGATTCCGATGAATTCGCTCGCGTACTGGCGGTAGAATTTGGACAGGTGGAGGATGATCACTTCCATCCCGGTCCAGAAGCGGATTCCAGCTCGCTGGAGAATCTCTTGGTATTTATCGTCGACCCAAAGGGCAGGCATGCCGAGCGTTGCTTTAGAAGCCACGAACGGTATGTTATAACGCCTCAACGTTTCTTCCGTTTCATTGGTCAAAACATGCTTGAGGATGATTCGGCCTCGGACGATCGGGACTTCGTTCAAATGAACGGCGTATTCGCCAGGCTCCAGCGTAGGAGAATCGGTCCTCACGTGGACGCCGGGAAAGCGGACGCCTAGATCCTGATAGAGGGCATGGCGCATTTTCGGGATCATTTGGTCGATGAAGGTCATCCCTAGTTTGTCTTTGCGGATGATCTGGGAGATGGCTGACCCGACTTCGAGAACTACCGGCAGAGTAAGGGCATAATCTTCTCCCCCGCCGCCGGAGACCGCATGACCCGGAGTGTCCATATCCATCGGACCGATCCCCGCTGCGGCTTTCGCTGCGGCGCGGCGGCTGTTTTGCCAGAAAAAGTAGCCTAAACTGCCTACGATGGCGCATAGGATGAGGAAAGCCCATGCCGGAAATCCCGGAATCCACGCCATGAAAAAGAGGACGGCTCCGGCGATCATGAGCGCTTTCGGCTGTTTCAGCAATTGTTCGGAGATCTCTTTCCCGAGGTTCGCATCTTTCTTTTCACTCGATACGCGAGTCGTGACGATACCGGCCGTTACTGCGATCATCAAGGAAGGGATTTGTGAAACCAAGCCGTCCCCGATGGAGAGGAGGGTGTAGATCTTGGCCGAGTCCCCAATCGTCATTCCGTGCATAACGTTCCCGATGATCAATCCCCCAATGATGTTGATCAGGGCAATGACGATGCCGGCGATCGCATCTCCTTTGACGAACTTCATGGCGCCGTCCATCGCTCCATAGAGCTGGCTTTCCTTGGCAAGGCCTAAGCGGAGTTCCCGAGCTTGCTGCTGGTCGATGGTTCCCGCTCTCAAGTCCGCATCGATCGACATCTGTTTACCGGGCATGGCGTCCAAGGTAAAGCGGGCGGCGACCTCGGCCACCCTTTCCGCGCCCTTCGTGACGACGATGAACTGGACGATCGTGATGATGAGAAAGATCACTCCTCCGACGACATAGTTGCCTCCGACGACGAACTTTCCGAAGGCGAAGATGATGTGCCCCGCGTTCGCGTTGAGGAGGATCTGCCTTGTGGACGAGATGTTGACGCCAAGGCGGAAGAGGGTCGTGATGAGCAGAAGGGAGGGGAAGATCGACAGTTGGACCGCTTTCTGGATATAGAGAGCCACGAAGAGGATCGAGATCGATACGCTCAAGTTGATCGCGATCAGGATATCGATCACATTCGGAGACACCGGAAAGATCAGCATCATGATGATGGCGATGATCAGTCCTGCCAATATCAAGTCGCTCGATCCGGAGATGTTTGCGAGCATCCGGTCGCCGCCTAAGGTCCGAGTCAGATTGTCGAGAAATTTTTTCACTTTTCGAAGAGCTCCTTATTGATGTCGGGATTGTCTTCCAGGGATTCGATCCATTTGATGATCTCAGCCACAGCGGGAAAGAGATCTTCGGGAATCATTTCGGATATTGTACCCCTAGTAAACAGATCCCGCGCTAGATCTACATTTCGCATGATCGGGACTTTGTTTTCGATACCTATTTTAATGATCCGGTCGGCCATCGCTCCCGCTCCCATCGTGAGGATCAAGGGCGCAGGTTCTTCCGCAGGATTGTATTTGAGCGCCACGGCGATATGGATGGGGTTCGTGATGATCGCGCGGGCCCGCCTTGCCGCTCCGGGACCTTCTTGATAGGCGATTTCGCGGAACAGCTCCCGCCGTCTGCCTTTGATGTGCGGATCTCCTTCCGTGTCTTTGTATTCCTGCTTGATCTCGAATTTCTGCATCATCATCTCTTTCGCAAAATTCTTTTTTTGGAAAGCGAGGTCGAACAGTCCGACTAAAAGAAAAAAGAGGCCGACCTGGATGGTTGCGGAAATCAAAAAGTCATTGACGATCACAGCGGCCGCTATCGGCGGCATCAAGACGGTCGTGATGATTTCGGGCAAGCTGTTCCAGATGATGAAGTAAATGATGATTGCAGCTCCTGTGATCTTTGCGATCGATTTGAGCAGCTCGACAAGGGTTTTCATCTTGAATTTCTGTTTGATCCCTTCGATGGGATTGAGCTTTTTCAAATCGAATTTCATCGCTTCGAATGAAAAAACGGGACCAACGACCAAAAAGCTCACGATGACTCCGACGACGGAGACCATGATCATTATAGGAAGGCTCGTTTGCAAAATGATTTGCATGGCATATCCGAAATAACCGGGCGCCCGATTGTTGAAATCATTGCCGATATCGGGGACGGCGCGCAGCATCGTCAGCATAAACGAGCCGATTTGGTCGAAAAAAAACCCCATGGATGCGATGCTCGCGCCGAGCGAGACGATAAAGGTCATCGCCGCCGGCATATCCTGGATCTTGGCTACCTGCCCCTTTTTCCGCGCATCCTTTAATTTTTTCGGAGTCGCCTTTTCGGTTTTTTCGGCCATCTAAACTTAACTCGTGTTATCATTAGTCCGATCTTCAAGAAAATCGATGGCAATTCGCGAGAACCGAATTGGCAGATCGCTCTATCGCCAGATTCAGGACGTTAAAAATTGCACAAAGTCGAGCTTAGCTGAGAATTCTCTCAATCGTCAAGAGATTGCTCATAAAAATATGAATAATATCAAGTTTTAGTTTAATTTGTTTTTACTCTTAAGCATGTTAAAATAAGTGAAAATAATTAGACGATCTATGTATTTATCGGAACGTGAGCCTTCAAATATGAAATTTGGGGCTAGCTCTGTGGCTTGCGGAATGTTTGCGATGGGAGGGAGCGCTTGCGGGATTTGCTCTCATCGCCGCCGGAACCCCAGCGCTTGCGATACCCATTGTCGGGATCGTGATCGGCGTGTCTCTGATCATTTTCGGGTCTTTGATGATTTATCAGACCCAAAAAGGGCAACGACGGCCTCCTTCACTTGTCGGCAGGACTGTCGAGATTTCACATCAACTTCCCGATCAAAAAAAGATAGAACCTGTGATGAAGCCGAATCGAGTTTCGGTCCCCTCTAGTATTTGGCAACAAAAAGCGATGGCAATGGCCGCCATCGCAGGCAGGTATGGTCTCATAAAATTGGGCTCGTGCTACTACTTTATGCATAAAGTTGTGTTCGCCGATTTGAGCAGCTTTGACGCCGAAATTATCTCAAGAATTTTTGTTAAGGAATTGCATAAAATCGAGCTTATCTGAGAGTTCTCTCAACTATTAATAAATTGTTCATAAAAATATAAATAATATCAAGTTTTTGGTTTCTCTGGTTTTTTATCCTTAAAACATGTTAAAATATACGTAAAAATAATTAGAAAACCTATGTATTTATCGGAATGTGACCCTCCAAAAATGAAATTAGGGGCTAGCTCTCTGGCTTGCGGAATGTTTGCTTTGGGAGGGAGCGCTGCGGGATTTACACTCATCGCCGCCGGAACCGCAGCACTTGCGATACCCGTTGTCGGGATCGTGATCGGCGTGTCCCTGATCATTTTTGGGTCTTTGATGATTTATCAGGCCCAAAAAGAGCAACGACAACCTCCTTCCCTTGTCGGAAGGACTGTTGAGATTCCGGATCAGCTTCCAGATCAAAAAAAGATAGAACCTTTGGTTACGCCGAGCCGAGTCTCGGTCCCCTCTAATATTTGGCAACGAAGAACGATGGCCATGGCCGCCATCGTAGGCATATATGGTCTCATGAGATTGGGCTCAAGTTATTTTTCTTCAGATCCCACTCAGCCCACTCCAACCGGCTCAGGGTTAGGAGCGTATGTCGGCAGCCCAGACACCTGCGCCAGTATTCCAGCAGAGCCTGTCTGTCCGGTGGGATCTTCCGATCCTTTTTCCTCTTTGTCAATCCCAGGAGCCGTCAGCGCAAGAAACAATTCCTGTAGTACACCCTATGCATACTTAAAGACACATCCATTTGATCCTCTGCTTTGTATTCTTAATGTAAGTTTTACGAGAACTGCCGAATTTGACAATCCATGCCCATCGAGCGATGCAGTTTCAGTTTTTTCAAGACAAGCGGCGAGCGAAGAAAAAAGAAATCTGAACGGGAAAGGAAACTGCGCAATCCAGCCAACTAACGCATCTGAGTTCTCGTCTTCACCTGCACAGACATCGCCATCCAACAAGGAATCTTCTGTTCCTGAGGCAGGGTACGTTTCGAGTCCAAGTTTTCCAAACCTGAGAACGATCGCAAAGATAACGATCGGAGTTTTGGGAGTTCTCGGTTCTGCATGGGTCTCTACTTATTCGTTTTGGAAAACAGCACGGCACATAGCAGCGGGTGTGTTCAAATTTGGGCGCAGCAAACTTACCGCGGTTTCACCGCAGCAAATTCATCATCAGGGAGTAGTAGGACCGCCTCGTATACCACCTTCTGGATACCTATCAAGGAATCAGGGTTTCCCGCCGGGATCTCCTTTATCGGTTGGAGGAGGATCCGGTGGAGGGAGACAGATTTCTATGGATAGAAACATCAGGCTCGATCCTCTTTCTCGGTCTCCCATCGAGACGAGTGCTCGCTCTGGCCTGCCGTCCAATGTCTGGGCCATTATACAGGGCTCATGGAGTGATTTAGAAAGGACACTTGTGGCGGCTCCAGTTGAACCTTTGCCCATTCTATCTGCAGAGAATCGAATGGCCCCATGGCAATTTACTCGCGTTAGCGGATTGGAAAATCAGAGAAACGACAGGTTCCCGCGCGATCTCTTAGCAATTACCTTTTACCTACCGCAAGAATCAGGTCAACAGCGGGGTCGTATGACGCGAATCATCATAGATCTTGGGCATTTTCGAAACGATGCGCCAAGGGGAACCTTGTTGCGTCGCAACAATTATCCGATACTTGTAGGCAGCGGCGCAAGCAGCTCCTCTTTTCTTGGAATGGAGATTCCCGATCATCCTATGGAAGGCACTCGGGAAGCACAGGTCATTCCCCATCCAGGAACTGAGATGAATCGCCTGATGCTTTTTTTTGGAGGAGTGCTCAATACAAGGCGATCGAATATCCCATGGCGGTCCGATTTTTTGACCAATTCCGCTCCTGCCCTCAGCCATGTGCAAAATTCTGTACTTGCGCCTCTTCAAATTAATGACCATCGATTAGAGGGCCGCTTAACGCAAGTGCCTGACTTGGATAGCGCGTCATTCAATGAGGTCGATCCAGAGCCTGTCGTATATTCGAGCTCTCAGAATATAAGACATGTCAGTTCCCTTGAGGACGAAGCCGCCCGGAGGAGGACAGAAGAGTTGTCGGAAGATGAGCGTTTGGAAAGTAATTTGGAAGAGGGGAACGGCGTTGGGCTTAGGAGGCGGCGGCAACTTGCTTCCGCTATGGGCGAGCCGGTCATTGTATTACATAACGAAAACAATCAAATTGCAGATGGACTAGACGCTAGAGAAGGGGATGCACTAGATCTTTGGTTAGAAGGGTATGAAGGACCCGAACTGGAAATAGTGATAGATAGCCGTGGTATTGAGCCGTCGGAGGAATTGAGACGGAGAGAGGCGGATCAACATAGCCGGATTCGCAGAAGTTGTGCTGCGATACTACTCCGCTTATTTCGGAAGTTTTTCACTTCTGTTTGAGGTAATCGGCGGAATTTGTCAGCCAGTCACTACGTACAGGAGAGAAGAAATCGATATCGATCGTATCTTCTAGGATCATAAATTCATGCGGTACGTAAGCAGGGAAAATAATGACAGCTCCTGCCTTTACAATGAATGTCTTGCCCTGTGATTTTACTTCGGCAGAGCCTTCGGTAATCCAAGTAATCTGCTCATTGGGATGGAAATGGAGAGGGATCACAGCTCCTTTTTTAAAGGTCCATTTGACAAGCATGGTCTGCGCTCCCATCACATACTGACGGGTAATCTTATCAGAGATCTTCTCCTCTACAGCATTCTCAAAATCATAGAGCTGGGGAAGAGCGCTATAATGATTGAAAATCATTGGAATTATTCCTCCTGAGGAACCCTTGGGCATGGAGCCATTTCCATCAGAATCCATCATTTCTCCTTGGTTTTGATCACTGAACAAATAAACAAGTTCAGAGCCATTCTAAATTCACCGTTTATTTTAAAATTGCCTTTCCAAGGAGATCTTGTCAAATTTCAATTGAAAAAGGAAATGCCCGCGTTAGGTAAGTAGAGAGAGTTGGTGCTCTATCGCATCGGTCAATTATGGAAAAATAGGATCACATCGCCGTCTTGGACGATATAGTCGCGCCCCTCGGAACGGGCCTTGCCCGCTTCGCGAGCGCCTACTCGCCCTTTATAGCGGATCATGTCTTCATAAGAGACCACTTCGGCCCGGATGAATCCTTTTTCGATGTCGCTGTGGATCTTGCCGGCGGC
>Ga0105242_10001424_pt1 | contig 18843 bp, 8 predicted proteins | sample KBSM24metaG_FD_81521 | JGI IMG/M metagenome (GOLD analysis project Ga0105242, IMG submission 81521) | Miscanthus rhizosphere microbial communities from Kellogg Biological Station, Michigan, USA - KBS M2-4 metaG | ecosystem: Host-associated > Plants > Roots > Rhizosphere > Soil | place: Michigan... | reverse complement strand
TGGCTGGCCGCCGGACTTTTCATCGCGCCGTTTATCTGCGGCTATGAACCGAAGCGTCAAAAGCTCGGCGTTGATGTCCTCTTCGGGGCTTTACTAGTAGTTGTTTTAGGTTCAATGGTTGGCCAATGGCTGTCGGTGATGCACAAGCTGTCCGGCAGTTTGTGGTTTTGGTTTGGACACCAGGGCTATGAATACGTGGACCTGGGCAGGGTCTGGCAGGCGGCCCTTTTTGTTGGGTTGGTTTTGTGGCTCTTCCTGATAGCGCGCACCGCCCTTCCCGCGCTCAGGAAAAAGGGCGCGCCCAAATCTCTTATCACCCTCTATTTCTTATCGACGACCGGAATTGCGTTGTTCTACAGTCCCGGACTTTTTTGGGGAATGCGATCGCATCTTTCAGTGGTGGAATATTGGCGCTGGTGGGTCGTGCATCTTTGGGTCGAAGGGTACTTTGAAGTCTTCGCGACGGTGGTTATTGCGTTCCTGTTTGCGAAGCTGCGGGTCATTCGGGCCGAGAGCGCCGCCCAGGCAGCCCTGCTTTCCGGCGCGATCTATTTAAGCGGCGGCATCATTGGCACGCTGCATCACTTGTATTTTGCCGGCACGCCGACCGTCGCCCTCGCCTTCGGTTCCACCTTTAGTGCGCTCGAGATCGTTCCGCTGCTTCTCATCGGACACGAAGCGGTCGCAAACATTCGACGATCCAAAGCAAGACCATGGCTGAAGCAATACAAGTGGGTCGTTTACTTCTTTGTGGCCGTAGCGTTTTGGAACCTTGTCGGCGCGGGAATCTTCGGATTCATGATCAATCCGCCGATCGCTCTTTATTACATGCAGGGCCTGAACACGACGGCGGTGCACGCGCACGGTGCACTCTACGGTGTGTACGGCACGCTGGGACTTGGACTGATGCTGTTTTGTCTGCGGGCGATGAAGCCGGAACTTAAATGGAACGAGCGGCCGATTAGGTTTGCCTTTTGGGCGATCAACATCGGTCTGATGCTGGAAATTCTCTTGAGTCTGCTGCCGGTTGGTTTAATGCAAACATATCAATCGGTTTCAGTTGGATACTGGTCGGCACGAAGCTCTGAATTCATGCAGACGCATTTGATGCAGACTCTACGCTGGCTGCGAATGATCGGCGACACAATATTCGCCCTGGGCGCAATCTCGTTCGTTTATTTCGCGCTCAGTCTGATGTGGCCACGTCCTGAGAAAAAGGCAGCGACCGTTCCGGTAGAGGCAGTTGAAGCTGTCTGAACGAACCACGACAAGGTTTTGCCGGGAGACGCGAACCCTCAGATTCTAGAGCACGTGAGCTGGTGGCTTTTTATGACTAAGTGGAGACCCAGCCGAATTCTTATCTCGCTCTGCACGCTCGCTCTGGTTTTCCAGACCCTGTCTCGCACGACGCATAGCCAGGGTGTAGCCGGCAGCATCAAAGGCACGGTTAGCGCAGCCGCCGGTGATGCTTCTGCCCGTCCCGAACTACTGCCGGGCGCGCGCTTGACGCTCATCAACCGCGACCTGGCAGGCACGCCATTCAAGGCTATTACAGATGAAAGCGGCAATTTCGCATTCCTGGATCTGCCTTCCGCGAATTACATACTCACTGCGGAAGCGAATGACTTGCCGAGAGTAAGCCGCGACATTCGTCTGACAACCGGAGCGTCGCTCACCGTTGAAATCATCCTGACTGCCAGCGTCAATGCGTCGGTCACGGTGCGCGAAGAAGAAGGCCTGCTCAGCACTGCCGAAACCACCACCTCTAACACCATCCGCGCGCAGAAATTGGAAGCTCTTCCATTGCGCTCAGAGAATTACCAGAGCGCGCTGCCGCTGACACCCGGCGTCGTGCGTGGAATGGACGGAGCCGATCACATCAAAGGAACCCGATCAGGCCAGAGCGCTTACACCGTCAACGGCGCGGATGTCACCGATCCGGTCAGCGGCAATCTTGCCTTCGATATACCGATCGAAGCGGCCGCGAGCGTGCATGTCGAAGAGAACCCTTACTCAGCCGAGATCGGCCGAGCGACTGGAGGCGCAACCAGCCTGGAGACCAAAACCGGCGGTGATAAATTCAAGGTCACATTCAATCGCGTCTTTCCCACGTTTCATAACGTCATCGGCGGAAAGCTCGACTCGTTCCGGCCGCGTCTGACCTTGAGCGGCCCGTTGCTGCGCAAGCGTCTGAGCTTTCTGCAATCGGTCGAATATCGCTTCACCCGCGCCTATGTGCCCAGTCTCTCTGAGCCTCGAAACGATACAAGCTCAGCGGCCTTCAATTCATTCACGCAACTGGATTTTACCGTTAATGAACGGAACAGCCTTAAGTTTGTCGGCGCAGTATTTCCGCAAGAGCTGCATTTCGCCGGGCTAAATACGTTCAATCCGCAAGCGACTACGCCCAACACAAAACAGCGCGGCGTACTCCTCTCGGTGTCTGAACAGGCAATCCTCCACAATGACTCGTTCCTTTCATCCCTGTTCAGCTACAAGACATTTCAGTTTGATTTGTCTTCTCAGGGACCACAGCCGCTGACGATTCTTCCTGATGGAAACACCGGCAACTACTTCGCGAGCAGTCACCGTTCAGCGCGACGTTTTCAGTTGCAAGAGAGCTACTTCATGCATCGACTGAGCCTCGGTGGAGAACATTCGCTGAAGCTGGGCGCAGAGTTCGACTACACGAGGCTCTCGGGAAGTTTTGATTTCAGGCCGATACTAATCCGACGTCGTGACGAGACGCTCAGCCAGCGCATCGACTTCCTCGGCGCAACATCTATGGACGACCGCTCGCTCGGGGAGTTCGGAGCCTTTGTCCAGGATCGCTGGGTGATTAAAAAGGGTCTGACCATCGACGCGGGATTGCGCCTGGACCGCGACACTATCGCTCAACGAGGTAACCTGTCGCCGCGGCTCGCGGTCATGTATCTGCCGTTCAAAGACGTTCGCACCGTTGTCAGAGCCGGAATTGGAATCTTCTATGACCGCAGTCCTATGTCATCAAAATATTTCGAGGTTGCGAGCCTGGACGACGATGACCGATCTCTGAATACGCCGGTCCTGGGAACCGTTCCTCCGACCCATTTTCCGCGACGCGTGGTCACGAATTTTGCGTCTGATGGTCTGACGATCACGGATGGCCCCCGGGTTTTTGACAATGCTATTAGAGAGCCGCTGCTCGACGCTCGCAGCACGCGTTGGAGTGTGCAGGTTGATCGTGGGCTAACTAAAAACCTGACAACTCGTATCGGCTATCTCCAACGTTCAACCGCACGTGAACCGATCATCGTGCCGCGGCTGACACAGTCCGGGGGCGGCATGATCGTCCTCGAGAGTCGGGGACGGTCGCAGTATCGCGAGCTGCAAGCGTTGGTCGCCTACAACAGCGGTCGGTTTCACAATTGGAACCTTTCTTATGTCTGGTCACGCGCTCGTGGCGATCTGAACACGGCGGATAATTTTCTCGGTGATTTTCCGGCGTTGGTCGTTCGGGAGAACGAATACGGTCCGCTGCCCTTCGACGCGCCGCATCGGTTTCTCGCATACGGAGAACTGAAGGCGCCATATGGATTGACCGTTACGCCGGCGGTGGAAATTCGATCGGGCTTTCCATTTTCGTACGTCGATGATCGCCTGGATTTCGTCGGCCAGCGCAATCAGGCCGGACGCTTTCCCACTTTTATGTCCGTCGATGTGCAGATCCTGAAAGGCTTCAAAGTTCCTTTCCTCGACAAGCGAGTGCGCGCCGGGGCCGCGATTTTCAACGTCACAAACCATTTCAATCCGCGCGATTTTCAGAACAACACCGGCAGCCTGCAGTTCGGCCAATTCTTCAACAGCCTGGGCACGTCCGTGCGAGCCAAATTTGAGATGGACTTCTAAAGCTCGCACGCGACGGTGAAAAAGTCCTACGCGCGAACCCAGCTGTTCACGCCCGATGGATCTCGGGGTATCAGATGGCCGAGTCATCTCTCTAAGGCTTGATCAATACCTTCAACACGCCATCGCCCCGCGATCCGAATAACTCGTACGCGTCCGTGATCTTTTCCAATGAGAAGGTGTGTGTCAGCAGCGGGGTGAAATCGACGCGCCCGCTCTTCACCACTTCCATCAGCCGGCGCATTCGTTCTTTCCCGCCGGGGCAAAGCGTAGTAACGATGCGGTTGTCAGCCAGACCCGCCGCAAAAGCTTCGTAGGGAATTTCCAACTTGCCGGAATAAACACCGAGACTCGAGAGTGTTCCTCCTGGGCGCAGGCAGCGCAAAGCACTCTCGAACGTCTGTTGAGTGCCGAGAGCTTCAATCGCGACATCTGCTCCTCCACCTGTCAGACGTTTCACTTCGGCGATTACATCCAGGGCTCGGTAGTCGAGAGCAACGTCAGCACCCATTCGCCTGGCCGTTGCCAGACGTGCGTCATCGCCATCGACGCCGATGACCATGGTCGCCCCCATCAATTTCGCGCCGGCAGTCGCGCAGAGACCAATTGGTCCCTGCGCAAAAACTACGACTGAATCACCGATGCGTATCTGGCCGGATTCAGCACCGCCGAAACCGGTCGAGGCAATGTCCGCGAGCAGCACGACTTGTTCGTCGGATAACTCGTCAGGAATTTTCGCGAGATTCGCCTGAGCGCTGGGCACACAAAGATATTCCGCCTGTGCTCCATTGATGGTGTTGCCAAAGCGCCAGCCGCCGATTGCTTCATAGCCTTCGCCATGTCCGCACTGTGAGAGTTGACCCGACAAGCAAGCGCGACACTGGCCGCACGGGGTGATGGCTCCGACCAGCACGCGATCACCGATGGCATAACCCGTTACTCCATCACCCAGTTCTTCGATCACGCCCACGGGTTCGTGGCCGATGATCAATCCCGGCTTGACCGGATATTCACCGCGCAGAATGTGCAGGTCAGTTCCACAGATCGTGGTTAACGTGACTCGGATTACGGCCTGGCCAGCGCCAGCGCGCGGCCGCTCGACTTCTTCGACGCGGATGTCGTTCTTTCCGTGAAAAACAGTAGCCTTCATTTTCGCCATTGACGATTTGCCTCACAGTCCTGGTTTTTTCTGCGCCAAACAACGGCGTCAGGGTCGTAAATTTCAAAGCGCATGCGCCGGAACACGACAGGAAAGCACCACGTCACAGACTGGAATTCTGAGTGGGTGCTATGAACTCAGCTTCTTCTTCGTCGGTCATTTGACGAAACACGGCCTCAGGTCCGTGGTTCGCGTGGCTGTATGCGACGAGGGATTGCCGAGTCGCTTCATTAAAGAGAATCTCATAGCTGAACTTCTCTTTAATCTCGCCGTCTTTCTCGATGACGAAGGCTGACATGATCTTTTCCTCTAAATGATCACACGGTTAGTACGAATCACTCACTAGCTGAACTCACTAATCTCACTTGTGGAATCTTGACCTGTCTCAGCGTGCATGCAGCGCTCGCTCCGGATACCGCCATCACTTCGGCGCAGGGGCGGCTTTCCCGACCGACTGGTTGCTGTACATCAGGCGACGTAAATCGCTTAATACTTTTCAGCAGCTCGGAAATGTTGGGCTTGATCACGTAATCGTTGGCGCCTGCCTCAATCCCTTTCCTCTTATCGGCTTCATACGCCGCCCCGGAAAAGAAGAGAATCGGAATTTGCGAGTCAGCGGCACGCATTCGTCGACACAATTCAAAGCCATCCATCTCAGGCAACCTGCCGTCGAGCATATACAGGTCGAAATGTTCTGCTTGAATCAGGGATAAAGCCTGGGCGGCAGTCCCTACCGCTTTGGCTTCAATGAAGGCGAGCTGTAATAGCGTGACCAACATTAGGCGGGAGTCCTCGTGGTCGTCAACGCAGAGAATCCGGGGTCGGGCGCCCGTTGGCATTTGTGACTCCTTACTTCAGGGAGTGTTTCTCGTAACATTCGTAACCTAAATTAGTTGAAATCCTCCGTCTGTGCGTTAACACACATAAAAGCCGGAGTCTTGTTCGCGCCTCTTGCGACTGTGTGTGTTGCCGCACAGACTCCTCGCGGCTCGAGTTGTACGTTGCTGTTAGTCATTCTTCCGACAGATCAAGTCGAACCTGCCGACAACTTTGCTTAAGGCCTTCGAGCTGTCTCGAGATGACCCGTTGCAAGGAGTACAACCCCATGTCAATGATCGATATAACCACGGTAGGTTTTTTTCTTTCCGATCGACGACAGAATTCCGCCCTCGCGTTCGTCGCCTGGATTGTTTTGGGTGCGGTCGCCGGATACATCGGCAGCAAACTTATAAACCGGACGGGTCAGGGGCGGGACCGCGACATCCTCTTAGGCATTGTCGGGGCAATTGTCGGTGGGTTCCTGTCCAATCTGTTCCGAGACGCAGGTGTCCCGGTGCTGAATCTTTATAGTGCGTTTGTGGCGATTATCGGCGCCGTCGCGTTCCTGATCATTTATCACGCGCGTTCACTAGCCGGAGGAGTTCGTCAAAGGCGCTCTTGATCTGATCGCGTCGCAGTCAGTGTGACTGGCGGAGTGATTGGTATCCTCGTCGGGATAGCGTTGTCGCTCGCGATCGTATCGCAAGGCCTCGATCGGATCCAATGCCGCCGCTTCCTCCGACACCTTCGTAGATTCATAAAGAGCGTACAAACGCCCTAACAGACTTTGGCGACGCGACTCAGGCTTTCAGTTTTTACGGCTTGCCTTTCGCCTAGGTAAGCCTACCCAACTGGGGCCTTTACAAACTTTAAGCAATAAAGCAAAAAAGTACTTGACAATCATTTCAGTACGGGTACTCTGGCTCAGTCCGAAATTTAAGGAGTCCGTGTTTGCAAACTGGCTGGCCGCCGGAACAATGAAAGTCCGATCGGTCATCGCCTCACAGCTCACGCCTTCGACCCGTTATCCGCAGACATCGAACGAACAGCGATGTCGCGGGTGCCAGGGTAAACAGTCAAAGCTTCTGAGCATCTCAACGTCTTGAAGCTCGATAATATTGAAAATGGGTTTGGCCAAGGGCGCTCTAATTAGTATTAAGTTTTTGCGCCGCAGTAAATAGATATCATGCTAGTTGGTGAAGAGTCCCTAATTTCTGATCGAGGCAGCTCTGCGGAATTCGACGGGCTAGAGTCAGCCGTACGAAGTTATTGTCGGTCGTTCGACGGTATTTTCGCGCGGGCGCGCGGGGCGATTGTGTATGACCAGGATGACCGTCGTTACGTAGACTTCCTGGCAGGGGCAGGGGCACTCAGCTATGGCCATAATGATCCCCACATCAAAGACGCCGTAATCGACTATTTGCAAACCGACGGTATTCTCCACTCGCTGGATCTACACACCACTACCAAGCTAGCTTTCTTACGCAAGTTCCGAGATGTCATCCTGGCCCCGCGCGGGATGGACTACCGCGTCCAATTCTGCGGACCGACGGGCGCTGATGCCGTGGAAGCGGCATTGAAGCTGGCGCGCAAGGTTACTGGAAGAAGCACGGTCATCGCGTTCACCAATGCCTACCATGGTGTCACCCTGGGCGCACTGGCGGCGAGTGCCAGCGCATATCATCGCGGGGCAGCCGGGACTCCTCTCCAGTTCGTTGTGCGAATGCCGTACGAGGGGTATCTGGGTCAGGACATGGATACTATAGCCCTCATACAAGACATGCTCGCGACGGGCAGTGGGGTCGAACAGCCGGCAGCTATTATTGTCGAGACGGTTCAAGCGGAGGGTGGAATCAACGTTGCCTCTCATGAGTGGCTAAAGCGGTTGGCGGACCTCGCCAGCCGCAACGGAATTCTGCTGATCGTTGACGATATTCAGGTCGGCTGCGGTCGCACAGGCCGATTCTTCAGCTTTGAACGAGCGGGTATACAGCCGGACATTGTCTGTCTATCGAAGGCCATCGGCGGGATCGGTTTGCCGATGGCCATTAACCTGGTCAAACCAGAGTATGACGTGTGGAGCCCCGGCGAGCACTGCGGTACATTCCGGGGTAACAACCTGGCCTTCGTAGCTGCGACGGCGGCCCTCGATTATTGGCAACGACCCGACATGGAGCAGGAGATCACCCGCCGTGCTCAGACGATCCGCCGGTGTTTGGACCAGCTAGCCGATCACCATCAGCAGGACTGCAAGGGTGTCAGAGGTATCGGCATGATCCAGGGGATAGCCTGGCGTGACGCAGAACTAACTTCGAGGATTTTGCGCGCGGCCGTCACGCGTGGGCTGCTGGTAGAGTCCTGCGGAGCCTACAAGACTGTTATCAAGTTGCTACCGCCGTTGACTATTTGCGAAGAGGAGTTGGCGGAAGGACTTGCGATTTTGTCAGATGCGATTGGCTCCGCCGTTGCCTCAGTTGCAACAGAGCGGGGCGCCAAGGCCGATGATAGGCAACTCAAGTGAGTCAGTGAAAAGCACTGGTTGATACGACGGTGTACTCAACGTAAGTTGATGATTATCCATCAGTCCCAGAGTTAAAAACTCACAGATTCAGAGTCACCCTAACTGGATCGAACGAGCATCCAAAAATTCCCGATCTGGAACTCAGCTACCGATCCCAAAGCATCTTTTCCCGATGATGGTTTTTGCCACTTGTTTTCACTGGCTGCATTAATCGCATATTCACCGTGGGCCCTCGGCCCGTGGCAGATGGTTACTTGCATAAGACGGAGAGGATGAAATTGAGTTCGGAGCCGCTCGAAAGAGGTCCTGAAGAGGCCCCCACAAGCTTAGTCGAACTACTGGAACAGCGGGCGCGGTCGCCGCGCGGGGGCTACGCATTTCTTCCAGACGGCAGGACCGTAGCTGCAGAATTGAGCTTCGCCGAACTGGCCCAGCAAGCGCGCGCGATTGCAGCCCAACTTCAACGCCGGCAGATCGCCCCCGGTACGCGGGCACTCCTGCTCTATCCTCCCGGCCTGTCGTTTTTGCCGGCCTTCTGCGGCTGCTTGTACGCGGGGATAATCGCGGTGCCCTTGCCCCCGCCGGACGGCACTCGGCTCAAGAGTGCGTTACCACGAATGCAGTCCGTATTTGAAGATGCCGAACCGGAATTGGTGCTGACGACCGCGGCCATGGCGTGTGACTTGGAAGGAGAGATGAAAAGCTTTCTTCCGGGTCTATGTTGGCTCTCAACGGATGACGCTGACAGAGCTCTCCAAACGGACTGGCAGCCTCCAGTCTTCGGGCCGAACACGGTGGCTTATTTGCAATACACCTCCGGATCGACCGCCACACCTCGCGGAGTCATGATTAGCCATGCCAATGTTCTGCACAATCTCGAATATCTAAGACGTGGGTTTGCCTATGACGATGACAGCATCAGCCTCACCTGGATGCCCTACTTTCATGACTACGGACTGGTGGATGGATTGCTCCAACCGCTGTACAGCAACATACCTTCATTTCTGCTTTCACCACTGACCCTTCTCAAGCGACCCGCGCGCTGGCTGGAAGCCATTAGTCTTCACCGTGCGACCCACAGCCACGGCCCGAACTTCTCGTACGAGCTGTGCCTACAACGCATCAGCCCACAGCAGCGGCGGGGCTTGGATCTGAGCAATTGGCGGGTTGCTTGCAACGGAGCTGAACCGGTTCGCGTCGACACCTTGCGCCGCTTTAGCGAGACCTTCGCACCCTGCGGTTTTCGCCCCGAAAGTTTCTATCCCGGCTATGGGTTGGCGGAGGCCACGCTGTTCGTTAGCGCAAAGCCCCACAACGCAGCTCCGGTCAGCCGTTTGTTACGGGCCGCGGCTTTGGAACAGAACCGTGTGGTGCTGCTTGATGAGGCGGCAGATGAGGAGCCGGGTCGCACGGTGATTAGTTGCGGCGTGGCGCAAGGTGTCGCACAGCTGCGGATCGTCGATCCAGACACGCGACGCGTCTGCGCTCCTGACGAGGTTGGGGAAATCTGGCTCGCGGATCCCAGCGTTGCCCTCGGCTACTGGCGAAAACCTGAAGACAGCCGCGCAACCTTTGAGGCCCGCCTGCGAGACGACCCTTCTGAAACGAAGTTCCTTCGCACCGGCGATCTCGGTTTTCTGCTTGATGGGGAGTTGTATGTCACAGGCCGCATGAAAGATCTGATCATTATCGCGGGGGTGAACCACTATCCGCAGGATATTGAGAGAACTGTTGAGACCTACTGCCCCGAAATACGCCGTGATCGTTGCGTGGCCTTCAGCATCGACCGAGACGATGCAGAGCAACTAGTAATCTTAGCCGAACCGGAACGGCTGCAAGCTGATTGGACATCATTGTTCCGCCGCATTCGTGAAGCAGTTGCAAGCCAACACCAACTCTCCGTCGCAATCGTCGTCCTGCTCAAGCGGGGTGGCATTCTCAAAACTTCGAGTGGCAAGTTGCAACGGAGTGCCTGCCGCCAGGCGTTTCTGAAAGGGCGTTTGAAGAGCCTGGCAAAGTGGGAGTCTCAAATGGTGGCGGCGGTCACCCCGAAGGCATTGCCGGTCGGCGCCAATTTAACCAAGTTGCAGCAGTGGCTATGTCAGCAACTGGCCGCAGCTCTCCATCTTGATCCGCATGAGATCGATTTGTATGCCTCGTTTGCCGAGTACGGATTGGATTCGCGTTCCGGAGTGGCCCTGATTGGAGCGTTGGAGGATTGGCTTGGCGGAGTTGAATTGAGTCCAACCGTCCTCTGGCAATATCCGAATGTGGTGGCGTTGAGCGAGCACTTGACTGATAACCATGTCGAGATACGAGGCGTGGCCTCACCCGCACGCGCCGCCGCCGAAGCGATAGCCATTGTTGGCCTGGCGTGCCGCTTTCCTGGCGCCGCCAGCGCGAACGAGTTTTGGAACTTACTACGCAAAGGACGAAGCGCGATTAAAGCCAGTCCACGAGTGCCGGGCGTGATGGCCGGCTTTCTCGATCGGGTTGAAGATTTCGACGCTGGTCTATTTGGTATTTCCGACAACGAGGCACGCGCCATGGATCCTCAGCAACGCCTGTTGCTGGAGGTCGCCTGGGAGGCGTTGGAGAATGCCGGCCTCCCGCCGAGGCATTTGGCCGGCCGGCGCGGCGGCATATTCATCGGTATGAGTGTCTCCGATCACGGCTTTGAGCGATTCAGCCGACGCGACTCGGAAGACTTGATTAATGCTCACACCGGCACCGGCCTGTCTTCTTGCGTGGCCGCAAATCGTCTGTCGTATCAGTTCGACTTGCGCGGTCCGAGCATGACGATTGATACCGCCTGCTCTTCTTCATTGGTGAGCGTGCATCAGGCTTGTCAAAGTCTGAAAAATAACGAATGTGATTTTGGGTTGGCCGGTGGCGTGAACTTGATTCTCAGCCCTTTGGTTCAATTGGCCCTCGAACGGGCCGGCATGCTCTCGCCGAGCCAGCTCTGCAAAACTTTTGACGCCGGCGCCGATGGCTACGTTCGCGGAGAGGGCTGCGGTCTGGTCGTATTGAAGCGTCTCAGCGATGCGCAACGTGACAACGATAACATCCTCGCATTGATTCGCGCCTCGGCCATTAATCAGGATGGGCGGAGCAACGGATTGACCGCACCGAATCCGTCGGCCCAACAGGAACTGATCCGCGAGGCATTAGCGCAGGCCGGACTATCCCCAAACGCGATTGATTATGTTGAAGCACACGGCACCGGCACGCGCCTTGGAGATCCAATCGAAATGGGCGCGCTACAGGCCGTTTTGGGAACCGGGCGCAAAATTTCGGAGCGTTGCTGGGTAGGATCCGTGAAGACGAACATCGGCCACCTGGAGGCCGCCGCAGGTATCGCCGGTCTAATCAAAGCGGTACTCGCGATCCGACATGGCGAGGTGCCGCCGCATCTCAACCTGCAATCCCTCAATCCACTAATCAAGTTGGCGGATACGCCGTTCGCGATCGCGGACGCTGGACCGCAACCATGGCCGCGCCATTCAAATGAAGAGATCGCGCGTCCCCGGCGGGCTGCGGTCAGCTCCTTTGGCTTCGGAGGAACCAACGCTCACGTAATCCTCGAAGAATCGCCCCAGGAGGAGCCTGAGCAGGTCAACGCACTCGAGCGCTCATCGCACCTGTTCACGCTCTCGGCGCAAAGCCCCGGCGCGTTGCGCGAACTCGCCGGCCGTTACGTCGCGTATTTGAAGGACCACCCTGAAACGTCGTTGCCGGATCTCTGCTTCACTACATCGGTCTGCCGCGCTCAACTTGCCGAGCGGTTGGCGCTTGTCGTGAGTTCCTCTTCTCAACTGAAAGCTCGTTTGCAGGCCTTCACTGATGAAGGGCATATCGCTGAAGCCGAAGTCGGACGCGCGGCCACCCAACCACCGGGAGTAGTTTTCCTGTTCACCGGCCAGGGCGCTCAACACCGCGGAATGGCGCAGCAGCTTTACGAGACGCAGCCGCACTTCCGGGCCATCCTCCAGGAATGTGATGAACTGTTGCGTGAAGAAAACGCGATGGCGCCTTCCTTGTTATCGGTGATTTTCGGGGATGACGGCGAGTTAATTGATGAAACCGCTTATACGCAGCCGGCCTTGTTTGTGGTGGAATACGCGCTCGCATGCTTATGGCAGCGATGGGGCATTGAGCCGGCGGCGCTCATGGGGCACAGCCTGGGCGAGTACGTCGCTGCCTGTCTCGCCGGCGTCTTTAGTTTGCGTGACGCATTGCGACTGGTCGCCGCGCGCGGGCGCATGATCCAGCGGTTGCCGCGCGACGGGACCATGCTTGCTGTTCTGGCCGGCGAAGATTATTTGAAGACGACCATCCGAGATTATGCAGACACCGTTTCAATCGCTTCGGTTAATGCGCCGGAGAGCGTCGTGTTGTCAGGCGATCGGCACGCGCTGGAGAGTTTACACCAGAGGTTCCTGGCGGAAGGCCTCACCTGTAGGTACCTGACAACGTCTCACGCTTTTCACTCTTCGCTGATGGATCCGATCCTGGACGAGTTCCGAGTCTCGGCGTCTGAATTAACCTATGCTCCGCCGCGTCTCCCATTAATTAGCAATCTCGATGGCCGCCTGATGGATAAGGCGCCTGACGCTGAGTACTGGACGCGGCACTTGCGAGACACGGTGCGCTTTGCTGACGGCATTCGGTGGCTTGGTGCGCAGTATCGACTGTTTCTCGAGATCGGACCGCGCGCGGTGCTCGGCGCGTTAGGCGCGCAATGCCTGGCCGGCTCAAAAGTGCAGTGGCTGCCGAGTCTCAAACCTGGAGTCCCCGACTGGGACGTGATGTTGGACACACTGGGGCGCCTGTATATCTCCGGGATGAAGCCAGACTGGGCGGGTTTCGATCAAGACTACGCGCGCCACCGAATCGCCGACTTGCCAACTTATCCTTTTCAGCGAAGACGCTTTGCCCAGTTACCCGAAGCGATTGCCCAGGTATCGGAGACAAGTGGGCGAAGCGTTGAGAAGGCGCCTGAAGGGGCAATCCCGCTTCACAGTTTGAAACGGACTGTGAATGAGATTGACGATTGGGGTTATGTGCCGCATTGGCAAGTAGTGTCACCGGCAACGGACGACGCCCCTAACAAATGGTTGATCCTCGCGGACGAGCAGGGAGTTGGTGTGGCTTTGCAGGAGCTGTTGGAGCTGCGCGGGCAGGTTTGCTCGCTGGTTACGACTGCGTCGCCAGAGTCTTTGTCGACAGGAATTCAGCAGTCCGATCCACTGCAGGTGGTTTGTCTTTGGGGTCTGGACTGGCCGCAAGCATTGGCACTTGATGCAGAGACACTTCCGCTTGTCACTGAGAAGATCGTTAGCCGTTTGTTATCGCTGCTTCAAACCCTTCTCAATCAAAGTCGGTGCCCGCTCAGCCTTTGGCTCGTGAGTCGGGGAGCAGTCTGTGCGGACAATGAAAGGGAGCCCGGGGCATGCGAGGGGGTGCTCCAGTCCATCCTCTGGGGTCTGGGCCGCTCATTGCGACGAGAGTATCCGGACTGGAACGTCAGGTTGGTTGATCTCAGCGGCAACACACAGCAGGCCGCCAATCAGTTAGCCGGCGAATGCATGGCAGCCGAGTTTCATCCGGAGGTTCGCTGGCGCGATCAGCAACGATCTGCTTGCAGTTTGCAGCGGCTGAAATTGAAAGGCTCCGTACCCCCGCGGCTTGACGGCGGATGGCTTATCACGGGTGCCTTCGGCAACCTTGGGTTGAAAATGGCGGAGTGGCTGGTGCGGCGCGGCGTCCGTCATTTATTACTGTTGGGCCGTAACTCACCCGGCGCCAAAACCAAGTCTCGCCTTGCAGCACTTGAAGCACAAGGTGCAGTCATTAAAACACGCGCAACAAATGTCAATGACTTCGCCGCTTTGCGCGAAGTCTTGAACGAACTGGACGGGACCTGGCCGCCATTGCATGGCGTGATTCACGCCGCAGGCGTAATGGATGACGGCATCCTGCATCAGCAAACAGCCGAACGTTTCAATGCCGTACTGGCGCCCAAAGTGATCGGCGGTTGGAATCTGCATCTTCTAACTGCACATCTGCCACTACGTCACTTCATCCTCTTTTCTTCCGCGAGCAGCTTGCTGGGAAACTCGGGTCAGACTGCGTATGCCGCTGCCAACGCGTTTCTTGATGCTCTGGCTGGATATCGTCACGCGCTGCGGTTGCCGGCGATGAGCCTGAACTGGAGCGCGTGGTCTGAGTCTGCTGAAGACTTCGCAGTCGCCAGAAAGTTAGCTCAGCTCGGCTTGATGCCGATAGATCCAATTCAAGGCGTGGCTGCCCTGGAGCGAACTCTGAAGTTCGACCTGCCACAAATCGCCCTGATACCGATGGAGACAGGACGCACCCTCGATAGCGTCCCGTCGATCGTGCCGATCAACGTAACGGCATTGGCGGAAGCCGAACCTGTAGCGGCCACTTTGCTCAGCCGTTTACAGCAAGCTTCGCCTGCCGAACGCCAATCCGAATTGCAGCGGCACATTCTTAACCTGGCTGGGTCGATCCTCGGTTGTGGACCGGCCGTGCTCGATCCCGAACGTGGCTTTTTCGATCAGGGCTTTGATTCGCTAAATCTCGTAGAACTGCGGAACCGCGTGCAGAGGGATTTGGGAATACCGGTGCCGATCACGCTGGCCTTCAACCACCCCACGGCTGCTGCCCTGGCCGGCGAGCTATTACAGCAGTTAGGTTTTCACGCGGCGGCTGCGAGCGCTTCACCTTCTTCGCGCTTTCCCGGAGCCACTGCAACGAGCGAAGCAATCGCCATCATTGGTATGGGCTGTCGCTTGCCGGGTGCAGTGAGCACCCCGGAAGAATTCTGGAGACTCCTTCGCGACGGCTTGGATGTGATCTCTGAGGTCCCTCAAGATCGTTGGGATGTGGACTCTTTTTATCATCCTGATCCGGATCATCCCGGCACAATCATCACGCGCTACGGCGGTTTCGTTGCCGAGGTGGACCAATTTGATGCCGCTTTTTTCGGCATCTCGCCGCGCGAAGTTCGCCATTTAGATCCACAGCAGCGCCTGCTGTTGGAGGTTTGCTGGGAAACTTTGGAACGCGCCGGGCTGCCGCCAAGTCAGTTGGCCGACACGCAGACTGGGGTCTTTATCGGTATCAGTACGAATGACTATTTGCGGCGTCTCAACCGCCTCCCTAAAGAGATCGATGCCTACATTGGCACCGGCAACGCGCTCAGCCTGGCAGCCAACCGAATCTCCTTTGTCTTCGGACTTCAGGGACCCAGCATGGCGATAGACACGGCCTGTTCATCATCGCTCGTGGCGATTCATCAGGCCTGTCAAAGCCTGCGCCTGGGCGAATGCGAACTGGCAATTAGCGGCGGCGTAAATCTGATTCTGGATCCGACAGTCAGCATCAATCACACGCGCGCGCACATGCTGGCGCCGGATGGACGCTGCAAAGCATTTTCCGCGAATGCCGACGGCATAGGCCGTTCAGAAGGCTGCGGACTTGTACTTCTCAAGCAACTATCCGATGCGCTCAATGATGGCGATCCAATCCTTGCGGTGATCCGAGGTTCTGCCGTCAATCAGGATGGCCGCACTTCGGGGCTCACCGCGCCCAACGGCTTGGCCCAGCAGCGAGTAATCCGCCGGGCCATGGACCAGGCGGCGCTGGAGCCTTCGGCAATTAGTTACGTGGAAGCGCACGGCACGGGCACTCCGCTTGGCGACCCTATCGAGGCTGACGCGCTAACAGCCGTCTTCGGCGGGACTCGTGATCAACTCACCGTAGGTTCGGTAAAGACGAATCTTGGTCATCTGGAATCTGCGGCGGGCGTCGCCGGGTTGATGAAGATCGTGCTCGCCATGCAACACCAGACAATTCCCGCTCATCTTCATTGCGACTCTCTTAATCCCAACGTAGATTGGTCTCGGAATCGGCTGCACATTCCGAGAGAAGCTGAGCCATGGCCAACTGGAAGAGAACCGCGGCGAGCCGGCGTAAGTTCTTTCGGATTCGGCGGCACCAACTCGCATGTAATCATTGAGGAAGCTCCTCTTTCGGTAACGCGCGAGGTGGTCTCGTTGAACCACTACCTGCTCCCGTTATCGGCCAAAACCGAGACGGCGTTGAGAGAACTCACCCGCCGTTATATTGCGCATCTTGAAACGACGACGGACCATCCAGCGGACATCTGCTACACCGCCTCCTGCGGGCGCGATCACTTCGCCAGGCGGCTGGCGGTTTTGGGCGAATCCAACTCGGCGTTGCGCTCCCGCCTGATTGAATGGTTGGACGCTGAATCGCAAGGCGAGACAAGCGGAGAGATTTGGTGCGGAGACGCGACCCCAGCGAACATTCCCCCACGGACTTCGGTTCAGAACCTGCCGGCAGTCAATGCCAACCGGTGCGACTGGATAGACATGGCCGCGGCTTACGTAAGCGGATCGGCGTTGAATTGGATTAATTGTTACCAGGGACTAAAACTGCGCCGCGTGGTATTGCCCGGTCATCCCTTTGAGCGACAGGACTACTCGATAGCTCCTCCGGCTCCGCCCGTACTGCATCCGAAGTTGTATCAACTCGACTGGATCACTCAGCCCGATCCCAAACCGCTGACTGCGATTTCGGATAGTTGGCTGATTCTCGCCGACCGGCAAGGGTGGGGAAAAGCCCTGGCGACGGAACTCGAAAGTCACGGCGCGAATTCTCACCTGATTTACTGCGCACCGGTCGAAAAGGGTGAGCGCAGCATTCAGCCGAGTGATAAGCGAGCGTGGCGCGCACTACTCGACGAGGTGGGTGTCCTTCATGGTGTCATATATCTATGGGGGCTCGACCAACCGGCGAGTTCCGCACTCAATACCGACACGCTCCTCGAATTTCAACGGCACAGCATCGAGAGCCTTTTGCTCCTGGTGCAAGCCTTGAAGGACATCGCCGAGCCTCCACGACTTTGGCTCACGACTCAGGAGGCGCAGAAAGTTTTGTCGGATGACCGGATGGACGGTGTAGCCCAGAGCGCGCTGTGGGGTTTTGGACGCACACTCCCGCTCGAGATGCCGACAGTCTGGGGCGGGCTAATCGATCTTCCGGCTGAGGCGCCCACCCCGCGTCAGGCAATGTCGGTCTGCGCAGCCTTGTATGAAAGTGAGGATCGCGAGCGTGCTCTTCGCGGCGGGGAATTCTACGTGCCTCGCCTGGGTCCCGCGGTGCTGAGCCAAAACCGCAAAGTGACTATTCGTCCTGACGTTAGTTATCTGATTACCGGCGGCTTCGGCAGTCTCGGAAAGCAACTCGGGCGCTGGTTGTATCAGAACGGGGCCCGCAACCTTTGGTTGCTCGGACGGCATGCTGCGACTGACGAAGCGGCACACGCGTACATTGAAGAAATGCGCGCCATGGGTGTAACGATCCGCTTTTCCGCTTTGGATGTCTCTGATGCTGCGGCTCTGGCGTTGCAGATAGAGGAGTGGCAAAGCGTCGGTCCGCCACTCCGTGGTGTGATCCATGCAGCGGGGCTGAATGCCGAAGCTTCGCTGGCCACTCTTGATTGGCCTGCCGTCGCGGAAATCCTCGCGCCGAAACTGCAAGGCGCCTGGGCATTGCACGAAAGCACAGCGGCTTTAGAGTTGGATTTCTTCATCACCTGTTCTTCCATCGCCGGTCTATGGGGATCTCAGCGATTAATTCCGTACAGCGCCGCCAACGCCTTTCTCGATGGGCTCGCGGCATACCGCCAAGTACGGGGACAGCCTGCTCTGAGCGTCGATTGGGGACCACTGTCGGGCAGCACGATGCTGAACGAAGCTGGTGCAAATGCTCTGAGGTCGGTCGGCATTAAGCCAACACCGCTTGCTCTTTCGACGATGGAACTGCTGCCGATGCTCGCTGACGGGGCTGCACAAGTAGCTGTTGTGGCAGTCGACTGGTCACGTTTTGTCCCGCTGTACCAGAGCCTTTCCCCCACAGGTTTATTTAACGAATTATACGTGAGCGCTCGGCATCGAGACCCGTCAGAGATTGTTCCCGCTGACAGCACGACTGCCCTGGATTCGCCTCCAGCCATGTTGGCTTGGCTAAGAGCTGAGCTGGGCGCCGCTTTGCGTCTCTCGCCGGAGCAACTCGATATAGATATCCCACTGCTACGCCTGGGTCTGGATTCGTTAATGGCGGTGGAGTTGAATAACCGATTGCAAACACGACTGGGGCGGACAGTGCCGTTGGCAGCACTGCTGAGCGGGCTGAGTCTGAACGATTTGGTCACGATGCTGATCGGCGCGGCGACGGAACGTGCGCCCACTGCAGTTGCAGCTGTTGCGCAGACAGAGTGGGTAACTGGCGAGATATGAACACCGCGGAATTCATCAGCTCACTGGCCAGACAACAGGTCCAGCTCTTCGTAGAGGATGGACGATTGCGCTATCGCGCAGCCGTCGATGCTCTGAACGAAGAACTG
>Ga0105242_10001421_pt1 | contig 18880 bp, 15 predicted proteins | sample KBSM24metaG_FD_81521 | JGI IMG/M metagenome (GOLD analysis project Ga0105242, IMG submission 81521) | Miscanthus rhizosphere microbial communities from Kellogg Biological Station, Michigan, USA - KBS M2-4 metaG | ecosystem: Host-associated > Plants > Roots > Rhizosphere > Soil | place... | reverse complement strand
GATCGTCAGGGGGCCGGGTTGGCGGGAGCGTTGCCGTCGCGCACGCTGGTCTCCAGCGTCTGCTCGCGCGTGAACTTGAAGCGCGAGACCACGGCCAGCTGGTCGGCCTTGGCGCGCATGGCGGGGCTGAAGGGCTCGAACGGGCCGGACGAGCGCGCGATGGCCTCGGCGCGGCGGTCCAGCTGCGGGTTGCCCGAACTCTGCACGACCTCGGTGCCCAGCACGCGGCCATCGTGGTTCACCGTGATGATCATGGTCAGCGCGCCATAGAGCTTCTTGCCGGCCTGCTCGGGAAAGTTCTCGGTGCCCCGGTCCTCGACCTTGCGGCGCAGCGCGTCGTAATAGACGGCATAGACGGCCTCGCGCGTGGCCGGGCTGATATAGCGTTTCTTGGGGCGCGCGTTCTCTTCGTTGACGCGCTTTTCGATCTCGGCGAGCAGCTGCACCAGCTGGCGGCGCTTGTCCTCCTCGGCCTGGGAGTCGGTGCGGGCGCTGGGCTGGCTCAGGTCGGGCGGGGGCAAGGTGGCGAGCTGCTGGCGCAGCTGGGCCAGCAACTGGTTCTGCTGTGCCTGCATCGCGTCCATCTTGCGCTGCGCGTCCTCGAAGTCGTCGCCCGTGGCCGTGAGCGCCGAATAGGGCATGGGGCTGGTGGCGCGGCCCTGGGCCGCCTCGCCGCCGCCGGCCAGCGACGACTGGGCGATGGCGTGCGCCTTGTCGGGGCGCTCGGTGGATTTCGCGTTGACCAGGATCACTTCCAGCGGCGTGTCCTGGAACACGCGGTCGAAGCGGTCCGGGTCGATGAAGCGCACCGACAGCAGCGCGGCATGCACCGCCAGCGACACGCCCAGCGCGATCTGCAGCGTGCTGAAACGGGCGAGGAAGGCGGGCATGGCGGGTCGGTCGTTCCAGGCTCGTGGGGGCTTCAGTGGCCGGCAGCGGCCGGCGCGGGCGCTTCGGCCTCGTTCACATCGACCGCGATGGCGATGGGGCCGGCGGTGGCTTCCTCGTCGTCCTCGCCCTCGGCGTCGGGCGCGGCTTCCTGCGCGGCATCGTCCAGGCGGGTCAGCAGGGTGCCGTTCACGTCCAGGGTGATGTCGTCGATCTCGCCGAGCTTGACGCGCACGCGCGCGCCGCGCGGCAGGCCCTGCGCGCCCAGTACGGGCAGCACCAGCGGCAGGGAGTCGGCACGCACCAGGAAGCTGCCGCCCGGGCCTTCTTTGAGCACGGTGGCATCCAGCTCGGCGATGGCGTTCTGGCGCAGGTACTGCAGCGTCCAGAAGCGTTCCATGCCGGCCTGGTAGCCGTTGTAGGCGCTGTAGGCCGCATCGAAGCTGCTGATGATGGAGAAGAGGTCGGCATCCTTGGGCTTGAAGGGCGCGGCCAGCGCGGCCGTCTTGCCGTGGCGCACGCAGGCGATGATCTGCCACTGGTTGACCAGATCGACATAACGGCGCAGCGGCGAGGTGGCCCAGGCGTAGCTCTTCACCCCGATGCCCGCATGCGGCAGCGCCTTGGTGCCCATGCGCACCTTCATGCCGGGCGCGAGGCTGGCCTGGCTGCGGTAGATGCCGGGCACGCCGTGCTCGGCCAGCAGGCCGCCCCAGGTGCTGTTGGCGACGATGGCGGCCTCGGCCACGATCAGGTCCAGCGGCGCGCCGCGCTTTCGGGTGGTGATGCTGACCGTTTCGCTGCCCGTGGGCTCGCCCCCTTCGTTGCCGGCCAGACGGAAGTTGTAGTCCGGCCGGTTGAAGGTTTCGGGCTTGCCGCGCACCACTTCGCGCTGGGCCTTGAGCTTTTGCGCGAGGCGATACAAGAAGGAGAGCTGCTCGCGCCGCTCCAGCAGGGCCTGGGGCGTGTCCTCGACCTCGATCGACGGGTCGGCCAGCCAGGCTTCGGTCACGATGTGGTCGAGCTGGTCGTGGCGCAGGTTCACGGCCACGGGCACGCGTTCCAGCCGGGTTTCGGTGCCGGAGATCTCCAGCGTGGCCTCGTCGATGGTCACGTAGAGCGACACGGCAGGGTTGGCGCGGCCTTCGTCGAGCGTGTAGATCTGCACCACCTCGTCGGGCAGCATGGTGATCTTGTAGCCCGGCATGTAGACCGTGGAGAGCCGGTTGCGCCCCAGCTGGTCGATGGCCGAGCCCGGCGTGATGGCGAGGCCCGGCGCGGCGATGTGGATGCCCAGCGTGACGGTACCGGTGCCCAGGCCCTGGACGGAGAGCGCATCGTCGATCTCGGTGGTCTGCGAATCGTCGATCGAATAGGCCTGCACGGGGGCGAGCGGCAGGTCGGCCGGCGGCTGCGGCGCGGTGACCGGCGCGAAGCCCGTGCCCTTGGGGAAGTTGTCGAACAGGAAGCGCTTCCAGTGGAACTGGTAGGGCGAGTCGATGGCGCCGGCCTGCGTCAGCAGATCGAGCGGCGCCTTGTGCGTGGCGCGGCTGGCCTCGACCACGGCCTTGTATTCGGGCGCGTTCTTGTCGGGCTTGAAGAGGATCTTGTAGAGCTGCTCGCGGATGGGCTGCGGGCATTCGCCCCGGCCCAGCTCTTCGGCCCAGGCCACGATCTGCTCCTGGATCAGGCGCTTCTTCTCGATGGCGGCCAGCGCCTGCTGCAGGATCTCGGCCGGCGCCTTCTTGAAGCGGCCCTTGCCCGCGCGGCGGAAGTAGTGCGGCGCCTCGTAGAGCGCGAACAGCGCGCCGGCCTGCTCGGCCAGCGTGGCGTTGGTGGAAAAGTAGTCGCGCGCCAGGTCGGCGAAGCCGAATTCGTCTTCCGGGGCGAATTCCCAGGCCAGCGGCAACTCGATGGTGGCGGCGACGGCCTGTCCCTCGCGCAGCAACTCGGCCGGCGCGGGCTTCTCGAACTTCAGCAGGATGTGGGCGGCCTTGACCTTCACCCGCTTGCCGGAGTCGAGTTCGACCTGGGCGGAGCTTTCGGCCTCGGAAAGGATGCGGCCAGCCATGAACTTGCCGGCTTCTTCGAACAGTGCGTGCATGGGCCGGATTGTCCCATGCGCTGCGGTGCCCGCCGGCCCCGGCCGTCCGCGCCGGCCTATGATCGCCGGTTGCCTGGGCTTCGCCCGGGCCTGGATCTCTCCACCGCTTCCTTCCTCCCATGGCTTCTTCCCGCGCGAATCCCCCCGCCGCCGCCTGGCTCGCCGCCGTGGCCGTGGCGCTGCCCTTTCTCTTCGCCTGGACGCAGCCGCCCCTGTCGAACTTCTGGCCGCTCATGGCCTCGGCCGGCTGCGCCGGCCTGCTGGCCGCCCTGGCCTGGCTGCGCTGCACACCCGAAGGCGGCCCGGCCGTCACGCGCAGCCAGCTGGCCGCCATCCTGGGGGCCGGACTGGTGCTGGCCGGCGTCCTGGGCTCGGTCGTGGACCTGCTGCAGTATTTCTATGGCGATCCGGGCTGGTCGCCCTGGGTGTTCCCGGCCAGCCTGGGGCAGGCTCTGGGCAACCTGCGCCAGCGCAACCAGCAGTCCACGCTGATGGGCCTGGGGGCCTGGGCGGCGCTCTGGTGGTATGTGCGCCTGCCGCAGGGCGACTGGCGCCGGGGCGCGCTGCAGGGCGCCGTGGTGCTCATGGCCGTTTCGGCCGTGGCCACCGTTTCGCGCACCGGCGCCCTGCACTGGCTGGCGATCTTCGTGCTGGCGCTGCTCTGGCGCAAGAGGGGCACGGGCGGCATGCTGCGGGCGCTGGTGCCGGGCCTGCTGGCCTACGCCGCGGCCAGCTTCGTGCTGCCCTGGCTGCTGGAATGGAGCACGGGCACGCAGCCCGAAAGCGTCTTCGGCCGGTTCACCGGGGAGATCCCGCTGTGCATCAGCCGCCGCACGCTCTGGGCCAACGTGGCCCAGCTCATCGCGCAGCAGCCCTGGACAGGCTGGGGCTGGGGCGAGCTGAACTACGCCCATTTCGTCAACCTGTTCTCCGGCGAGCGCTTCTGCGACCTGGTGGACAACGCCCACAACCTGCCGCTGCACCTGGCCTTCACGCTGGGCGTGCCTTTCGCCCTGCTGGCCTGCGCGCTGGCGCTGGTCTGCCTCTGGCGCAGCCGGCCCTGGGCCGAGGCGGGCCCTGAGCGCCAACTGGCCTGGGGCGTGCTGGGGCTGATCGGGCTGCACAGCATGCTCGAATTCCCGCTCTGGTACGGCCCCTTCCAGCTGGCGGCGGCACTGGCCGTGCTGCTGCTGTGCCCCTGGCCGGCCGCGCTCTCGCGCCCGGGCGTGCGGCGCTGGCTGCGCTTCTGGGGCGCGCTGGCCTGGCTGGCAGCGCTCGGGTTCTGCGGCTGGCTCATCGCCGACTACGTGCGCGTCGCCCAGCTCTACCGGCCGGCGGCGCAGCGGCTGGCGATGTTCCAGGGCGACACGCCCATGGCCGTGGCCCGCGAGACCACCTTCTTCCGCGACGGGGCCGAATTCGCCGCCGTCACGACTACGCCCGTCACCGAAGGCAACGCCCCGCAGATCTACCCGATGGCGCGGCGCCTGCTGCACTATTCACCCGAGCCCCGCGTGATCGAGCCGCTGATCGCCAGCGCCCGGCTGCTGGACCTGCCGGACGACGTGGCCTTCTACACCGAGCGCTACCGCGTGGCCTTCCCGGAGGAGTTCGCGCGCTGGCAGAAGCTGCAGCCGCCCCAGCGGCAGGGCGGCGCCGCGGCCGAGCGGTCCAGCGCTCCCGTCAACTGACGGCGGTTGCCAGCGGCAGCCACACGCTGGCGACCGCTCCCACGCGGCCCGGCCCGGCTGCGAGGGCGAAGCGCCCGCCCATGGCGGCAGCATGGCGCTCGACGATGGCCAGCCCCAGGCCCGCGCCCAGGCCCAATTGCTGGCCCGCCGCGCCCTGCGTCCAGCGCTGGTGCGCGGGGCCGGCCACCAGTGCGGCGTCCAGGCCGGGGCCGTTGTCGGCCACGCGCAGCACGGCGAAGCCGCCTTCGCGCGCCAGCGAGAGGGTGATCTGCGGCGCCGGGCCGTCCCCCGCCGCCGCAGCCCTCACGCCGTAGCGCAGTGCGTTGTCCAGCAGGTTGCTGACGATGCCTTCGATCAGGCCGGCATCGCCGCGCACGGGCAGGGGCTGGTCCAGCCCTTCGGCGCCCAGGTCCACGCCGCGCTCGTCGGCGCGCGGCAGAAAGCGCAGCAGCAGGCTGCGCGCCAGCGCATCGAGCGCCACGGTCTGCATGGGCAGCGGCAGGCCGCCTTCGGTGACCCGCGCCAGGGCCAGCAGCTGATCGACGGTGCGGCTGGCGCGCTGCTCGGCCTGGCCGATGCCCAGCAGCTCGCTGCGCCAGACGGCCGGGTCGTCCTGCGCCAGTGCGTGCTCCACCTGCGCGCGGATGCCCGCGAGCGGCGTGCGCAGTTCGTGCGCCACCGTGCCGGCGAATTCGCGCTGGTCCTGCAGGCCCTTGCGCAGGCGGCCCAGCAGGTGGTCCACCGCGTCGCCCAGGCGCTGCACGTCGCTGGTGGTGGCCTCATGCGTGAGGGCGGGCGGCAGGGGCTCCAGGTCGGCCGCGTCGCGGTGCTCCACGGCGTCCTGCAGATCGGCCAGGGGCTTGAGGTCGCGCTCGATGTCGCGCAGCAGCCAGGAGCCCAGCGCCACCAGCAGCCAGAGCTGCACCAGGCCCGAATACAGCAGCAGGCGGCGCAGCAGCTGGGTGCGGCCCGAGGTGGTCTGCGCCATCACCACCACGAAGGGCGCGGGCCCGTCGATGCGCAGGCTGACGCGGCGCAGATCATGGTCGCCATAGGTGACGTTGGCGAAGACGTGGCCGTGGCCGGGCGGCGGCAGGGCGAAGGGCATGTGCCGGTCGCCGGCCACGAAGCGGCCGTCCCCGCCAAACACGGCGAACCAGATGGTCTCCCGCGGGTCGAAGCGCAGCATGCCGACCTCGCGGGGCGTCAGGTCCAGGCGCAGGGCTTCGGTGTCGCCGCCCTCGGTACCGCCGCTCCCGCGCACATGGGCGGCCAGCGCGTGGGCATCGTCCAGCAGCGCCCGGTCGAAGGCTTCCACCACGAAATGGTTGCCCATGCTCAGCACGACCGCGCTGCCCAGCGCCCAGGTCAGCACCAGCGACAGCAGCGCATGCCGCCCGATGCGCTGGCGCAGCGCGGGGCGGGCGCCCTTGCTGCGGCGCGTGCGGGGCGGGGCCGTGGCCGCTTCGGTGCAGGCAGCGGTGTCAGGCGCCTGGGGCATGGTTTCCGCCGCCAGCGGCCGGGTGCGGGTCCTTCTCCTCTTCCAGCACGTAGCCCAGGCCGCGCAGCGTGCGGATGGCCGCGCCGCTGCCGGCCAGCTTGCGGCGCAGGCGCGAGACGAAGGATTCGAGCGCGTTGTCGCCCAGCGCCTCGCCGCTGTCCGAGAGGCGCTGCGAGAGGTCGCTCTTGCTCAGCACGCGGCCTGGCGGGGTCATCAGTTCCCAGAGCAGCTCGAATTCGCGCGCCGGCAGGTCGATGGCGTGGCCGTCCACGCTGCAGCGGCGCGCCACGCGGTCCAGCGCCAGGCGGCCGACGAACACCAGGTCGGCCGTGCCGCTGGTGCGGCGCACCAGGGCGCGCAGCCGGGCCTGGACCTCGGTGAGCTCATAGGGTTTGCCCAGGTAGTCGTCGGCGCCGGCGTCCAGCCCGGCGATGCGCTCTTCGGTGCTGTCGCGGGCGCTCAGGATGAGCACGGGGGTGCGGTCGCCGCGCGCCCGGGCGGCACGCAGGGCGGTGAGGCCGCTGCCCAGGCCGCTGCGCGCATGGGTGGCATGCGGCAGGTTCAGGTCGAGCAGCACGGCGTCGAAGGGCTGCACCGTCCACCAGTGCAGGGCGTCTTCCACCGTGCTGGCGGATTCCACCCGGTGGCCGGCGCGCTCCAGGCCCTGGGCCATGGTTCGGCTCAGGACGGGGTCATCTTCCACGAGAAGCAGGCGCATGGGAGGGGCGGGTGCGGGGATACGTGGAATTACGCATGCCCCAGGTCAGCCCGCGATCAGGTTGGCTGGCAATAGTGCAGCGGCGAGCTTAAGGCACTGCGCCCGATGAGACACCGGGGCATGCCGGCTGCGATCCAGAAGGAGACACATCCCGTGAACAACCGCAACGTCATCCGAGGCATCGTCCTCATGCTGCTGGCGCTGGGCTTCGGCCTGCCGTCCATCCACTACTCGCTGGGCTCGTTCAGCCGAGCGGGCCCGGGCATGTTTCCGTTCCTGGTGAGCTGCATGCTCTTCGTCATCGGGGCGGTCACCGTGGTCCAGGCGCGGCTGGTGGCGCCCGTGCCGCTGGGTTTCCAGCTGCGCAACATCGGGATCATCCTGGGCAGCCTGTGCGGCTTCGCGCTGCTGTCGCACCTGATCAACATGACGGTGGGCATCGTGTTCCTGGTGTTCGCCTCGGGTTTCGCCGCCAACACCTATTCGGTGTCGCGCAACGTGAAGATCGCGCTGGTGCTGGTGGCGATCGCCTTCGGCTTCCAGTATCTGCTGGGCCTCAACCTGCCGCTGTACTGATATGGAAGTCTTTCACAACCTCGCTTTCGGGTTCAGCCACGCGCTGACCCTGCAGAACCTGCTGTTCTGCGCCATCGGCTGCACGGTGGGCACGCTGGTCGGCCTGCTGCCGGGCCTGGGGCCGCTGGCCACCATCAGCCTGCTGCTGCCGCTGACCTATTCCATCCCCACCACCGGCGCGCTCATCATGCTGGCGGGCATCTACTACGGCGCGCAGTACGGCGACAGCGTGAGCGCGATCACGATGAAGATCCCGCACGCCAGCAGCATCGTGGCCTGCATCGACGGCTACGCGATGACGCTCAAGGGCAAGACCGGGCTGGCCCTCTTCACCGCCGGGGTGTCGAGCTTCATCGGCGGCTCGGTGGCCATCGTGGTGCTGGCCTTCCTCGCGCCCAGCCTGGGCGAGGTGGCCTTCCTCTTCGGCCCGACCGACTACTGCGCGCTGATGCTCGTGGGCTTCGTGTGCGTGAGCTTCGTGACCACCGGCAGCCTGCTCAACGGCATGGCGATGTGCATGGTGGGCGTGCTGCTCGGCTGCGTGGGCACCGACGTCAACAGCGGCGTGACGCGATTCACCTTCGATCTGCCCCTGCTGGCCGACGGCGTGGGCATCGTCAGCATCGCGCTGGGCTGCTTCGGCATCGCGGAGATCACCAAGAACCTCGATTCCAAGGAGGAGCGCTCGCCCTTCAACGGCAAGATCAAGCTCATGCCGACCTGGCCCGAGTTCAAGCGCATCATCCCGAGCGCGCTGCGCGGCAGCGCCGTGGGCTCCTTCCTGGGCATCCTGCCCGGCGGCGGGCCGGTGATCGCGCAGTTCGCGGCCTACGCGCTGGACAAGAAGGTCAGCAAGTACAAGCACGAGATCGGCACCGGCTGCATCGAGGGCGTGGCCGGCCAGGCCGCCGCCGACGAGGCCGCCGCGCGCACCAGCTTCATCCCGCTGATGAGCATCGGCATCCCCGAGAACGCGGTGATGGCGCTGATGATGGCCGCCTTCATCATCAAGGGCATCCAGCCCGGGCCCGAGATGATCTCCGGCCACCCCGAGCTGTTCTGGGGCCTCGTGGCCAGCATGTGGATCGGCAACTGCTTCCTGCTGGTGCTGAACGTGCCGCTGGTGCGCTACTGGCTGTCGGTGTTCAAGGTGCCCTACAACGTGCTGTTTCCGGCGATCCTCTTTTTCTGCTGCATCGGCACCTACAGCATCAACAACAACCTGGACGACGTGTTCGTCACCTCGGCCTTCGGCGGCCTGGGCTACCTGCTGATGCGCCTGGAGCTGGATGCCTCGCCGCTGATGCTGGGCTTCATCCTCGGGCCCATGCTGGAGGAGAACTTCCGCCGCGCCATGCTGCTGAGCCGGGGCGACTTCCGCATCTTCGTCAGCCGGCCCATCAGCGGCACGCTGCTGGCGCTGATCGCGGCCTTCATCCTGTGGCAGGTGGTGGCGTTCTTCCGCGCCCGCAACCGCGCCCCGGTGGCAGCGCCGCATGCGGCAGAGGCCGAGGCCGTGCCGGCCGGCACGCGGGGCTGATCCGCAGCGCGGTTCAAACGCGGGTCAAAGGCCCAGAAAGCGGTCCACCTCGGGCAGGTGGACCGCGAAGTCGCTCAGGGCGTGGTCGCCGCCCTCCAGCAATCGCAGTTCGGCCTGCGGGTAGCGGGCCGCCATCTCGTGCCAGTCCAGCACCTCGTCGCCCTTGGCGATGATGGCCAACTGCGGCGCGGCCGGAGGGCGGGCGCTCACGTCCAGCACGCGCAGCTCGGCGATGTATTCAGGACGGAAGTAGAACGATTCGGCCGGATCGTGCCAGGCGGTCTGCTCGCCGATGTAGCGCTCCAGGTCGCGCGCCGGGTTCACGGCCGGGTTCAGCAGCACGCTGGGACAGCCGTACTGCTCGGCCACCCAGCTGGCATAGAAACCGCCCAGCGACGAGCCCACCACCGCCATCCCCGCACGCGGCCAGCCGGCCACGCCGTCAGCCACCAGGGCCATGGCCTCGCGCGGCGAGGGCGGCAGCTGCGGGCACCAGAAGTGCACCCCGGGTGCGTTGCGCCCGATGTGCTCGGCCATCAGCCGGGCCTTGGCCGACTGGGGCGAAGAGCGGAAACCGTGCAGGTAGAGCAGATGGGTGAGGGCGGTGCGGGGCATGGCGGCGGCGGGCAGGGAGTGGCAGGGTGCGTTCGCGGGATTGTGCGCCGGGCGGTGGGCCTGTTCGCCGCGCCCGATAATCGCGCCCCATGTCCGCCGTCTTCGACAAACCTTCCCTCCTGCAGCGCGTGCTGCCCCTCTTTCGCGGATTCGACTGGATTCTCATCGGCCTCCTGATGCTGCTCGCCTCGGCGGGGCTGGTGGCCATGTACTCGTCGGGCTACGACCACGGCACGCGTTTCTACGACCATGGCCGCAACATGCTGCTGGCCACCGGCATCCTGTTCCTGGTCGCGCAGATCCCGCCGCAACGGCTGATGACGCTGGCCGTGCCGCTCTACACCGTGGGCGTGGCGCTCTTGGTGGCGGTGGCGCTCTTCGGCATCACCAAGAAGGGCGCGCAGCGCTGGATCAACGTGGGCGTGGTGATCCAGCCCAGCGAGATCCTGAAGATCGCCATGCCGCTCACGCTGGCCTGGTGGTTCCAGAAGCGTGAGGGCCAGCTGCGGCCGCTCGACTTCCTCGCCGCCGGCCTGCTGCTGGCCGTGCCCGTGGGCCTCATCATGAAACAGCCCGACCTGGGCACCTCGCTGCTGGTGCTGGCGGCGGGCCTGTCGGTGATCTTCTTCGCCGGCCTGCCCTGGAAGCTGGTGCTGCCGCCCGTGGTGCTGGCCGCCATCGGCATCGGCCTGATCGTGTGGTTCGAACCCCAGCTCTGCGCCGACGGCGTGCGCTGGCCGGTGCTGCACGACTACCAGCAGCAGCGCATCTGCACCCTGCTGGACCCCACGCGCGATCCGCTGGGCAAGGGCTTCCACATCATCCAGGGCATGATCGCCATCGGCTCGGGCGGTTTCTGGGGCAAGGGTTTCATGGCGGGCACGCAGACCCACCTGGAATTCATCCCCGAACGCACCACCGACTTCATCTTCGCCGCCTATTCCGAAGAGTTCGGCCTGGCCGGCAACCTGTTCCTCGTCGTCTGCTTCCTGCTGCTGGTCTGGCGGGGCCTGTCCATCGCCATGGGGGCGACCACGCTCTTCGGCCGGCTGATGGCGGGGGCGGTGTCGATGATCTTCTTCACCTACGCCTTCGTGAACATGGGCATGGTCAGCGGCATCCTGCCCGTGGTGGGCGTGCCGCTGCCCTTCGTGAGCTATGGCGGCACGGCCATGGTCACGCTGGGGCTGGCCCTGGGCGTGCTCATGTCCATCGCGCGGGCGCAGAACCAGCCGTTGGCCCAGCGCATCGTGCAGTAGCCGGGCAGGCGGGCTCGCCGCCCCGGCGTCAGCCGGCGCGCAGGCAGGCCTCCACGGCGCGGCCCACCTGCAGCACCCGCGCATCGCTGCCGTGCAGCCCGGCCACCGACAGGCCCACGGGCAGATCGCCTGGCGCGCCGCAGGGCAGGCTGAGCGCGCAGCCATCCAGGAAGTTGATGGCCGACGGGTTGCGCAGCGCGCGGGCGTTGGCGGCGAAGAAGCGCTCGTCGTCCGCCGCCACATCGACCAGCCGGGGCGCGAGCAGGGGCACGGTGGGCATCAGCCAGGCATCCAGGCCGTGCAGGCGCTCGCGCGCGGCGGCCTGCAGCCGGGCGCGAGCGTCCAGCAGGTCGATGTAGTCGGCGGCCGAGATCGCCGCGCCGCGCCGCGTGCGCTGCGCCACGCGCGGGTCGTAGCGGGCGGCCTGCGCCGGGTCTTCCAGCCGGGCGCGGTGCAGCTGCCAGGCCTCGGCCGTCACCAGTCCGCCGGCGGCATTGATGGCGGGCAGCTCCCGCAGCTCGGCGAAGCCGAAGTCCACGATCTCGGCGCCCGCGGCGGACAGCCGCGCCAGCGCCGCATCGAACGCGGCGGCCACCTCGGCATCGAGCCCGTCCAGCACCAGGTCGTGCGTCACGCCCAGGCGCAGGCCGGCCAGCGGAGGCGTGGCCTCGGCGCCCTGCAGCGGCTCGCCGCTCAGCACCGCATCGACGATGGCGCAGCAGTCCACGCTGCGCGCCAGCGGCCCGGCGGAATCCAGGCTGCGCGAGAGCGGGTAGGCGCCCGCCAGCGGCACGCGCCGCGCCGTGGGCTTGAAGCCGGTCAGCCCGCAGAACGCCGAAGGGATGCGGATGGAGCCGCCCGTGTCCGTGCCCAGCGCCACGTCGGCCATGCCCAGCGCCACGCTCACCGCCGCGCCGGAGGACGATCCGCCCGTGATGCGCGCCGCATCGTGCGGATGGGCCGGCGTGCCGTGGTGCGGGTTCAGCCCCAGGCCCGAGAAGGCGAATTCGCTCATGTTGGTGCGCCCCAGCAGCACCGCGCCCGCCGCCCGCAGCCGGGCCACGGCGGGGGCGTCGGCCGCAGCCGGCTGTGTGCCCGGCACCGGGCCGGCCGATCCGGCCTGGGTGACCTGGCCCTGCACGTCGAACAAATCCTTGATGGAGACCGGCAGGCCGGCGAGCAGCGAGGGCACGCGCCCGGCGGCGCGCTCCGCATCCGCCGTGCGGGCGGCCTGCAGGGCGGCCGCGGCATCCACGGTGCCCACGTAGGCGTGGCCGCCGGCGGCCTGGTGCGCGGCGATGCGTTCGAGCGCGGCCTGCACCAGCTGTTCGCTGGTGGTGGCGCCGCTGGCCAGGGCCGCGGCCTGGGCGCGCAGGGTGGGGTGGGGGCTGGGGGCTGGCGTCTGGGACATGGCGTGAATATCGCACGGAGCGCGCGGGCGATGGCCGTGCTGGCAGCCTGGGTGCTGCGTGTCCGGCCCGAGGGGGCGGGCCCGGGCTTCTAGAATCCGCCCATGATCTCCCGCGAACCCACCATCGAACGCCTGTCCATCGCCCGCCAGCTGCTGCTGGAGCCTTTCGGCCTGGACGAAACCCATCTGGCGCGCGCGCTGGCCGAGATCCGCGCCCACCGCGTGGACGACGCCGACCTGTACTTCCAGTACACGCGCAGCGAGGGCTGGAGCCTGGAGGAGGGCATCGTGAAGACGGGCTCGTTCAGCATCGACCAGGGCGTGGGCGTGCGCGCGGTGAGCGGCGAGAAGACGGCCTTCGCCTATTCCGACGACATCTCCCAGGCATCGCTGCTGGACGCGGCCCGCACCGTGCGTTCGATCGCCTCGGCAGCCCAGGCGGGGCGCGTGAAGGTTGCTCCCAAGAAGATAGCAAGCAGCCGTTCGCTCTATCCGGGCATCGACCCCATCGCCTCGATGGACAGCACGGCCAAGGTGGCGCTGCTGGAAAAGGCCGAGCGGCAGGCCCGCGCCAAGGATCCGCGCGTGGCGCAGGTGATGGCCGGCCTGGCCAGCGAATACGACGTCGTGCTGGTGGCCCGTGCCGACGGCACGCTGGCGGCCGACGTGCGCCCGCTGGTGCGCCTGTCGATCACCGTCATCGCCGAGCAGAACGGCCGGCGCGAGGTGGGCTCCTCCGGCGGCGGCGGGCGCTTCGGCCTCGCGTATTTCGACGACGCGCAGATCACCCGCTATGTGGACGAGGCGGTCGATGCCGCGCTGGTCAACCTCGAATCGCGCCCCGCGCCGGCCGGCGAGATGACCGTGGTGCTCGGCCCGGGCTGGCCCGGCATCCTGCTGCACGAAGCCATCGGCCACGGCCTGGAGGGCGACTTCAACCGCAAGGGCGCCAGCGCCTTCAGCGGCCGCATCGGCCAGCGCGTGGCGGCCAAGGGCGTGACGGTGCTCGACGACGGCACCATCGCCGACCGGCGCGGCTCGCTCAACGTGGACGACGAGGGCCAGGCCAGCCAGCGCAACGTGCTGATCGAGGACGGCATTCTCAAGGGCTACATCCAGGATTCGCTCAACGCCCGCCTGATGGGCGTGGCGCCCACCGGCAACGGCCGGCGCGAGAGCTACGCGCACATCCCCATGCCGCGCATGACCAACACCTACATGCTGGGCGGCGACAAGGACCCGGCCGAGATCGTGGCCAGCATGAAGCGCGGCCTCTACGCCACTAACTTCGGCGGCGGGCAGGTGGACATCACCAGCGGCAAGTTCGTGTTCTCGGCCAGCCAGGCCTTCTGGGTGGAAGACGGCAAGATCCAGTACCCGGTCAAGGGCGCCACCATCGTCGGCAGCGGCCCCGAATCGCTCAAGAAGGTCACCCTGATCGGCAATGACATGGCGCTCGACAGCGGCGTGGGCACCTGCGGCAAGGAAGGCCAGAGCGTGCCCGTGGGCGTGGGCCAGCCCACGCTGCGCATCGACGGCCTGACCGTGGGCGGCACGGCCTGATTCCCGGCGGCTGACTCGCGGCGCCCCAAAGAAAAAACCCCGGCGGGTGCACCGCCGGGGTTTTTTTGTTGTCATGGGTGCGGGGCCGAAGCGGCAGGGCGCCGCTTCAGGCCTTGCCGGCCCCTGCGCTCAGTGCGTGACGACCACGCCGGCCGGACGCTGGCGGCGGAAACCCAGGATGCCGGCGCCAGCAGCCACGCCCGCGCCGATCAGCAGCACCACCAGGGTGCCCCAGGAGCCGCGTGCCACGTTCTTGGCGGCCTCGGCACCGGCTTCGCGGGCCTTCTGTTCGGCCTGCTGCTTGGCTTGTTCCAGCTTGGCGCGGGCCTGGTTGTAGGTCTGCTCGTAGTTGCTGGCGATCTGCTCGGCCTCGGCGCGGCTCTTGCCGGTGCGGGCGACGATGATGTTCACCAGGGCTTCCTTGTCGGCTGCGTTCAGCACGCGCTCGCCGCGCTGGATCACGCCCGCCAGCCAACCCTTGGCGTCGGCATCGGCGGTCTGCGGCGTCTGGGCGGCGCTTTCGGCACGCGCCTGGCCGTCATTGGCGGCGGCCTGGGCTTCGCTCTTGATGTTCTCGGGCTGCAGTTCGGGCTTGCCGGTCTGGCGCAGCAGCTTTTCGAGTTCCGACTGCAGGCTGTTCATGTCCAGCGAGATGCCGTTCTGGTCCAGCTGGCGCTGCACCGCGTCGCCCACGGCCGGAGCGGCGGCGGAAACGCCCGCACCCGCGACTGCGCCCGCGGCGCTCAGGCCGGCCTTGGCTGCACCGCCGGCGGCATTCAGCGCGCTGCCCGTGGCGCTCAGCAGCAGATAGACCGTGAACAGCGTGGTCAGGCCCCAGGCCAGCAGGCCATGCAGCCCACCCGAGCGGCGCGCCAGATAGCCCGCCGTGAAGCCGCCGACGGCGATCGCCACCAGCGTGGTCACGCCGGCCCAGATGCTGGCACCCACGCCGAATCCACTGAACGGATTGCGGTCGCCCAGCGGGTCGATGGCCGACGCGCCGATGGCCGTGCCCAGCACGGAGAGCACCAGGTAGACGATCAGCGAAAGAACGAGGCCCGCGAAGACGGCGCCCCAGGAAACGGGGGGCAGCCAGGAGCGTTCTTCATAGGCAGTGGCGGTGGTGTGGATGGACATGGTCGGCTTTCTCTCTCTCTGGGTGGATCGGCACTCGGGACTCGCCGCAGGGGCTGCACTCCCGTGATTCACCGGACACGGGTCCGGGCGGTCCGGACCGCCGCGGGCGCGATGGCCGGATGCCTTCGCAGCCTAAGAACACCCTGTAACCGGGCGCGTCTGCCGATGCAGCAGGTAACCGTAGGACAAGGGCGCCCGCGTGCCGCTGCCGCCCGGCGCAGGGGCTGCGCCTGCGGAATGCGGGCCTGTCGCTCGCCGGCAACGGTGCGGCATGCGGCGGGAAAAGACGTGTTACATTGATCCGCATGCAAGTCCGCAGCGCGTTTTACTTTTGGTTTTGGTTCTTATCCCAGGCGGATGAGAGGTAAGCGCGCACCCCGACCGAGCTCCACTCCCAGACAACCGCCGATGCTGAAAAGCCCGGCGGTTTTTTGTTTTCCGCGACCGTTTTTCCCTCTCCCTTTTTCCTTTCGCCCTTTCGTTCCATTTCACAGACCCACGAGGAAGCAACCATGACGGCTCCTGCCCACACCGCCAGCGATACCTGGTACCGCGACGTCGAGAAAACCAGCCAGACCGACGACGAACGTATCAAGGACATCACCGTGTTGCCCCCTCCGGACCATCTGATCCGCTTCTTCCCGATCCACGGGACGGCGGTGGAATCGCTCATCAGCGGCACGCGCCAGACCATCCACCGCATCATGGCCGGCCAGGACGACCGGCTGCTGGTGGTGATCGGCCCCTGCTCCATCCATGACCCGGCCGCCGCGCTGGACTATGCCCGCCGCCTGAAGGCCGTGCGCGAGCAGTACAAGGACACGCTGGAGATCGTGATGCGCGTCTATTTCGAGAAGCCGCGCACCACCGTCGGCTGGAAGGGCCTGATCAACGACCCCTACCTGGACGAGAGCTACCGCATCGACGAAGGCCTGCGCATCGCGCGCCAGCTGCTCATCGACATCAACCGCCTGGGCGTGCCGGCCGGCAGCGAATTCCTCGACGTGATCTCGCCCCAGTACATCGGCGACCTCATCAGCTGGGGCGCCATCGGTGCGCGCACCACCGAAAGCCAGGTCCACCGCGAGCTGGCCTCGGGCCTGTCGGCGCCCATCGGCTTCAAGAACGGCACCGACGGCAACATCCGCATCGCCACCGACGCCATCCAGTCCGCCAGCCGGGGCCACCACTTCCTGTCCGTGCACAAGAACGGCCAGGTCGCCATCGTCCACACCAGCGGCAACCAGGACTGCCACGTCATCCTGCGCGGCGGCAAGACGCCCAACTACGACGCCGCCAGCGTGCAGGCCGCCTGTGCCGACCTGGAAAAGTCAGGCCTGCCGCCCACGCTGATGGTGGACTGCAGCCACGCCAACAGCAGCAAGCAGCACGAGAAGCAGCGTGATGTGGCGCGCGACATCGGCGTGCAGATCGCGGGCGGCTCGCGCAGCGTCTTCGGCGTGATGATCGAAAGCCACCTCACCGGCGGCGCGCAGAAGTTCACCCCCGGTAAGGACCAGCCCGGCGCGCTCGAATATGGCAAGAGCATCACCGACGCCTGCCTGGGCTGGGACGACTCCCTGGAAACGCTGGCCGAGCTGTCGGCCTCCGTGGCGGCGCGGCGCGCTCGCTGAAAACCCGGGTTGCCGATGGGAGGGGGCGGTGTAACCTGCCCCTTTTCCGTTTCCAGCCCCTGAAAGAGCCACCCATGCACAGTGAAGTCCTGGTCACCCTGACGCCCCGGCAGCAGTTCCGCTGCGACCTCAAGAGCGCCGAGCCCATGGCCCACGAGGCCGCGCGCCGGTGGCTGGACGACGAATTCATCCGTCTGGAATGCGAGCCCCTGCGCGCCAGCGGCAAGGTGCTGCTGGCCGACAAGGTGCTGGTCGTGGCCCAGGCCGCCGGCCCCACGCTGCTGGGCGATCGCGAGTGGTTCACCACCTTCGCCCGCGCCGCCAGCGCTGCGCTGGCCCGGCCCATCGTGCATGTCGATCTGACCGCGATGGCCGTCAGTTTTTGAGCCTAAAATGGCTGTGGCCCAGGCCCCGCCTGGGCATGGCGCTATTTTTTCGATAGCGATTCGAGCAGCAGTGCATGGATGCCGCCGAAGCTGCCGTTGCTCATGCAGACCACATGGTCGCCCGGGCGCGCCGCCTGGGTGATCTGCGCGACCAGTTCGGGCACGCTGGCGGCGGTGGTGGCTCGCTCGCCCAGCGGCGCCAGCGCGGCTCGCGCGTCCCAGTCCAGGCCGGCCGTGTGGCAGAACGACAGGTCGGCCGCCTCCAGCGCCCAGGGCAGCTGCGCCTTCATGGTGCCCAGCTTCATGGTGTTGCTGCGCGGCTCGAAGGCCGCGAGAATGCGCGCGCCCGGCCCCACGCGGCGGCGCAGGCCGTCCAGCGTGGTGCGCAGCGCGGTCGGATGGTGGGCGAAGTCGTCATAGACGGCGACGCCGCCCGCCGTGCCGCGCAGTTCCATGCGCCGCTTGACGTTGCGAAAGCGCCCCAGGGCCGCGGCGGCATCGGCCGGCGCCACGCCCACATGCTGCGCTGCGGCGATCGCGGCCAGCGCGTTGAGCTGGTTGTGCAGGCCGCCCAGCTCCCATTCCACGCGGCCCAGCGTCTGGCCGCGGTGCAGCACGTCGAAGGCATGCGGCTCGCCCTGCGCGGTGAAGTCGCTCACCGCCGCGCCGAAGCTCGCCACCTCGCTCCAGCAGCCTGCGTGCAGCACGCGCGCCAGGCTCTCTTCGAGCCCGTTGACCACCACTCGGCCCGAAGGCGGCACGGTGCGCACCAGGTGGTGGAACTGCCGCTCGATGGCGGCCAGGTCATCGAAGATGTCCGCGTGGTCGAATTCGAGGTTGTTCAGCACGGCCGTCCGTGGCCGGTAATGGACGAACTTGCTGCGCTTGTCGAAGAAGGCGGTGTCGTACTCGTCCGCCTCGATCACGAAGACGGGCGCTTCGCCCGCCGGACCCGAACCGGCCACCGGCCGCCGGGTTGCGCCCAGCCGGGCCGAGACGCCGAAATCCAGCGGCACGCCGCCCACCAGAAAGCCCGGCTGCAGCCCGGCGCATTCCAGCACCCAGGCCAGCATCGAGGTGGTGGTCGTCTTGCCGTGCGTGCCGGCCACGGCCAGCACGTGCCGGCCCTGCAGCACATGTTCGGACAGCCACTGCGGGCCGCTGGTGTAGGGCGCGCCCGCATCCAGAATGGCTTCCATCAGCGGAAACTTGGGGCTGCCGTCCGCCAGCCGGGCGCGGCTCACCACGTTGCCGACGACGTAGAGATCAGGACGCAGGGCCATCTGGTCGGCGCCGTAGCCCTCGATCAGCTCGATGCCCAGGGCGCGTAGCTGGTCGCTCATCGGCGGATAGACCCCCGCATCGCAGCCCGTGACCTTGTGGCCCGCCTCGCGCGCCAGCGCGGCCAGCCCGCCCATGAACGTGCCGCAGATGCCCAGTATGTGAATATGCATGGGCGCCGATTCTACGTTTGCCGCCCTGCAGGCCGCTGGCGCTTGCCAGTCAAGCGCTGGCAGCTATCGAAAGCGTAGCGAATGCGGGCTGGTGGCCGCGTAAATCCCCCAGGTCTGCCCGGCCGTCATGCCGGCGTCAGGGCCCGGCGCGAGGCTTGGCGCGACAATCGCGTTTCGCAGCTTCCCGCTTCTTCTTTCTTCTTCTTCAACCGGATGCACGCCATGGAAAACGCACTCGCCACCGAGATCGCCAGCGCCGCCGCCCGACTGGTCGTCGAAGAGGGGCTGGAATGGGGCCCCGCCAAGCGCCGCGCCGTGCGCGACCTGGGCCTGCCCACCCGCACGCCGCTGCCCGACAACGACCTGCTGAGGGCCGCCCGCGCCGGCTATCCCAGCGAGCCCG
>Ga0105242_10001420_pt1 | contig 18882 bp, 17 predicted proteins | sample KBSM24metaG_FD_81521 | JGI IMG/M metagenome (GOLD analysis project Ga0105242, IMG submission 81521) | Miscanthus rhizosphere microbial communities from Kellogg Biological Station, Michigan, USA - KBS M2-4 metaG | ecosystem: Host-associated > Plants > Roots > Rhizosphere > Soil | place... | reverse complement strand
GGTCCTTGCCAACCTTCTCGGTGTCGATGTCGAAGGCGGCGACGAACTCGACGTCGCGGACGTGGTAGCCACCGAGTTCGACGTGCATCAGGCCCGGCACTTCCTCGGCCGGGTCGGCGTCCTTGTAGTACTGGATGCCCTGGATAAAGGAGTTGGCGCAGTTGCCGACGCCGACGATCGCGACCCGGACCTTCTCGTCCTGGCGGGCGGCGCCGTTGCTGCTGCCGTTTGCTCCGTTGCTATCGCTCATGAAATTCGAAGTCCTCCTGGATCGCGCTGGGTGGCAGAACACACCCCGCGGCCTTGCTGGTTACAGCCCCTCGGCCTCCTCGGCGCCCGCCTGGGCACCGGATCGCTCGCCGGAGAGCTCGTTTCGCACATGCCATACCCGCTGGAACGTCGTGAAGATGGTCAGCGCCGCGATCGCGTAGACCGCGGGGGCGAGCAGCGAGAAGTCCCCGAGCCCCGCCCCCTTGGCGAAGATCAGACCAATCGAAAGTATGACCACCCGCACCGGTCGCGTCGCCAAGCCGACCTTGCACTCGACCCCGAGCGCCTCGGCGCGAGCCCTCGTGTAGCTGACCATCAGCGAGCCGAGCACGGCGACCACGCACATCGCCGCGGCGAAATCGTCGCCCTTGGCGGCGAAGTAGCCGGCGACCGCGGCCAGCACGATCCCCTCCTCGACCCGGTCCAGGGTCGAGTCGAGGAAGGCGCCGAAGAGCGTCCCCTTGCCTGACATCCGCGAGTAGCGCCCATCCAGCGTGTCCATCACCGAGCCAAGCACGAAGGCGACGCCGGCGAGGAAGAAGAGTCGCTGCGTGACCAGCGCCGCCGCGATCAGGTTGCCGATCAGGCCGGCAATCGAAATCGCGTTGGGCGTAAGGCGGGACTCGATCAGCCGGTCGCGCGCGTAGGCGCGCAGCTCCTGACCGTTGCGAGCGGGGGCACGACCGTTGCGTCGACCGCCGGGTGCCCGCGGGGGCGCCGAAGGTTCCATTGACACTGAGGCTAGAGGTTCGCCAGGAGGTCGGCAGGCCGCCGCCCAAGCACCTACGCCTCTGCCTCCTGATACCGGGAACGCCAGGACCAGGCCTCCGGGCGGGCTCGGGCCAGCAGGCGGCTGGCAACGAGGGCGGCGGTCAGCGCCACCATCCAGCCCAGCGCCGCGTCGACCCAGTAGTGGTTGGCGGTGACGATCACGACCCAGGAGATCAGCAGCGGCCAGCAGGCCCACCAGGCTTTCGACCACCAGTGGCGGCAGACGAGGAAGCCGCTGCCGCCGATCATCGCCGCGAAGGCGCAGTGCATGCTCGGGATCGCCGCGTAGGGGTTGATGAAGATTTTCGCCACGGTCGAGTCGTGGTTGACGTTGGAGAAGTCATTGATCGTGTCGACGAAGCCGTGCTCGGGGAACATCCGCGGCGGCGCCGTCGGGTAGAGCGTGTAGCCGACCAGGGCCAGGCCCATCGAAACGACGAACATGTTGCGCACGAAGTAATAGGACTCGTTGCGGAAGAGGTAGAGCCAGACCAGGAAGCCCAGCGCGATCGAGAACTGGGCGTTGAGGTACATCTGGTTGGCAAAGTCGATCAGCCAGTGCGCGGGCAGGAAGAAGGCCTGCAGGCTGGGCTCGAAGAAGGTGTGGGTGGAGCGCTCGAAGTCGATCACCTGTTGGCCGTGGGCGATCGCCGCAGTCCGCTCGGAGTCGGCGATCCCGCGCACGGCGGTGTAGGCAAGGTCGACCCCGACCAGGATCACGACCTGGCGCCCGAGGTCGCCCCAGCCCTGGGGCAACTTGGCTCCTATGCGAGCTAGCGCACGAGACACGGAACCGACAATTGTAACCCGGTGGTTAACCGCTCCCTGCGGCCCTTTTAGCCGAGAAAGCGGAGAATCCGCTCGACCAGCGTCGGATCGTCAACCCAGGGCCAGTGGCCGGCGCCGCGGGCGACCTCCAGCTCCGCCTCCGGCAGCGCTTCGGCGTAAGCCTCGCCGAAGCGGAGCGGCAGGTAGGGATCGCGGTCCGCCCAGATGACTAGGGCCGGGCACTCGATGCGGCCGAGCTCGCGACCGGCGACGGCGAGGCGGTCGGGATCGGCGTGGCGGTACAGCGCCAGCGTCGCCGCCTGGGTGCCAGCGTCCCAGTGGCGCCAGGTCATCTCCACGAACTCGTCGGGCATGGCGCTGCGGTCGCCGCGGGCTTGGCGCATCAACAGCGCCATCGAACTGCGGGTGGTGGTCGCGTTGAGGAGTTCGCCAATCGGGCGGCGGCGCCAGAGCTGGGCGATCCAGTGCCACCGATAGCCGGGGAGAAGCGGCACCGCGTCGACGACGACAAGCCGCTCAACCAGCTCAGGCGCACGCTGGGCGCCGATCAGAGCGAGCCCTCCCCAGTCGTGGACGACCAGCTTGCGCTTGGTTACGCCGAGCCCATCGAGGCAACGCTCGAGGAATGCGGAGAGCCCGTACATCGAGTAGTCGAAGCGGGCCGGATCGGGTCGGTCGGAGCGACCCCAGCCGGGCATGTCGATCGCCAGCGCCGGACCACCACGGTCGAGAAACGGCAGCCAGTCCTCGCCATGGGTGGGATTGCCGTGGCAGTAGACCGTCGGCGTCCCCTCCCCCGGCACCCGCCGGTAGAAGGCACGGACGCCGTCGATCCGCAGCTCACCCTCTTCGATCGGCGCGCCCATCGGCTAACCATATGGCCCACTAGGGTGCGGCGCGATGGCCTGGAAGCGACCGGATAAGCGGCGGGTGCGGGCGATCCGCGACCGCTTGCGGGAGATCTACGGGCGGCCGATCAACGAGCCGCACGGGCACCCGATCGCCGAGTTGATCAAGACGGTCCTCTCCCAGCACACCAACGACCGCAACCGCGACCGCGCTTTCGCGGCGCTGCGCGAGCGCTTCCCGACCTGGGAGGAGGTGCGCGACGCGCCGGTCGGCGAACTTGAGGATGCGATCCGGCCGGGCGGCCTGGCGAAACAGAAGGCGCCGCGGATCCAGGCGATCCTCGAGCAGCTCGGCGAGGAGCCCGACCTCGATTGGACGCGGACGGCGCCGCGCGAGGAGTCGCTGGAGTTCCTGCTCTCGCTGCCCGGCGTTGGCCGCAAAACGGCGGCCTGCGTGCTGATCTTTACCTGGGGCATTCCGGAGATCCCGGTCGACGTCCACGTCCACCGGGTCGGCGGCCGACTCGGGCTCTTCCCCGAAAAGGCCTCGTTCGAGCGCGCCCACGACGAGATGCTGGCGATCGTGCCCCCTGAGGACGCCTACGAGCTGCACATGAACCTGATCCGCCACGGCCGCGAGGTCTGCCGCCCGAAACCGCGCTGCGGCGAGTGCGGGCTGCGGCGAATGTGCCCCTGGTACCGCTCCCAACGGGAGCGCCAGTAGTATGCGCGCCGCTGTATGAGCAAGCGCACCTTCATCGCCTTCGGGATCTTTGTCGTCGTCCTCGCCGTGGCGCTCCCGTTCTTCGTCTTCCGCTCTCGCGGTGACGCGAAGACCGGCGCCCAGGACGTGCCGGCGAGCCTGAAATCAGGGCAGTCGCTGTTCCAGACCAACTGCGGCACCTGCCACACGCTCTACGCGGCCGGTACCGACGGCAACTACGCGCCGGACCTCGACGAACTGCTCGCCCCCAACGGGGCGCCGGAAGGCCCGACGGCGGCCTCGACGATCAAAGGGACTGAAGGCCGCGTCCTCAACGCGGTCGAAAACGGCGTCGACAGCTCCACCCCGGGTCGCATGCCCGGCGGCATTCTCAACAAACAGCAGGCTCAGGAAGTCAGCGAATTCGTCGCCCACACCGCCGGCGAGGGCTGAGCCCCCTGCGCTCGCCCTAATGGGCGAAGCGCAGAGAGCTGAACAGCCCGGCGTGGTCTGAGTCCCAGAACCCGTTAACCGGCTGCAGGCCCGTCACCGCCGAGCTCTGCAGGGCAATGTCGGCTGGGTCGTCGGTCATCACGTGATCGACCTGGTGGTCGAAGTCGGTGACGCTGCCGCCAGCGCCTTCCGCCAGCAGGCTCGAGTTGAGGCAGCAGCCGAGCGGATTGTTGGTGCTGCGCTCGACCAAGCCCGCTTCCAGCAGCACCCGGTAGGCCTGCTGATCGCCCGGGGAGACGGTGTCGTCGTCGGAGTTGAGGTCACCGACGAGCACGACCGGAAGGTCGCCATTGGCGGCGGGACCGCCGGAGGCGACCAACTCACCCGCCTGCAGGGCTCGAATGCTGGGCACCAGCTGCGGCGGGTCGAACGACTCCAGGTGGGTGTTGACGAAGCGGAACCAGCCGCTGCCACGGACCTTGGCGTCGGCAGCGGTCCAGCCGCGTTTGATCGTCAGCGGTTTGCCGAGGATCGGCACTTCGAGCAGAGTTTTGAAGTTGCCCGACTGAGGATTGGCCGTCTGCACGCCGGCGCCGCGGCGGGCAAGGATCACGTCGCGCATCGTCAGCCGTCCGTTCACCTCGGCATTGGGGATGCCTTCCGCGGCCGGCCCGTCGTTCGGGATCCCGTTCTCGTCGGCCGGCGCCTCGAGCTCGAACTCGTTCTGGGTGATGACGACTTCGTACTGCGGCTTCTTCTTGTTGAGCTGTTCGAGCAGCAGTTGCAGATAGTCGTAGCGGACAGTGGTTGCAGTCGGTTCGCCGCTGAGGACTGGAGCCAAGCTCGGCGGCCCGGTGCGCCACAGCGCCACCTCCTGGAGGCCGACCAGGTCCGGTTCCTGTTCGAGGATCTCCTTGGCGAGGCCCCTGGCCCGGGTCGGGAAGTCGTTGGCGCTGACTTCACGGAGGATCTGGCCGTTGGCAGCGACGAAGGCTTCGAGGCTGGGGGCCCCGATCGCCGGCGTCAGGTCGGCGCCGAGGTAGAGGTTGCGCGTCATCACCTTGACTTCGTGGCCGCGCCCGTGGTCGCCGGGACCGCCGTGACCCGGCGGGTGCCCGGGGAAGCCGGAGTGGCCATGTCCGGGATGGCCCGGCGGATGCCCCGGAGAGCCCGGGTGGCTAGGCGAGCCATGGCCGTGATTGCGGGGGTTATGGCCGGCCTTGCCGTGGGACGGACCGCCGTGTGCGGCCGCGACGGCCGGCAGGGCGAGCGCGAGGGCGAGCAGTGCGGCGATCGGCAGCAGCCGACGCGTCAGTACGAGACTCAAGGTTTCTCCTCCTCTTCCGCGGTCCCTCAAGTCGGGACCGGTTTTGGTCGAGGCGCCTCCTGGCGGGTAGCGCTACCCCTAACTACCCGTCCGCCGCAGAGCCGCAACCAATATATGCGCATCGCTATGCGCATCGCTTGAGTTCTGTGAAGGATCTGCCATACTGCCACTTAGATTTCTTAGGCATAGTTAACGAAACCCCTGGAGGTACGCGAAAAAGTGGGAAAGACGATCGGGATCGACCTCGGCACGACCAACTCGTGCGTCGCAGTGATGGAGGGCGGCGAGCCGACCGTCCTGGAGAACGCTGAGGGAGGCCGCACGACGCCGTCGGTGGTCGCCTTCACCGAGGGCGGTGAGCGCCTCGTCGGCACCGTTGCCAAACGGCAGGCGGTGATGAACCCCGAGAACACGATCTTCTCGATCAAGCGCTTCATGGGGCGTAAGGAGGCCGAAGTCAAAGAGGAGGAGACGATCGTCCCCTACGAGGTCGTCGCCGGCCCCAACGGCGACGTCCGCGTCGACGCGCGCGGCAAGCAGTACAGCCCGCCGGAGATCAGCGCGATGATCCTCCAGAAGCTGAAGACCGACGCCGAAGCAAAGCTCGGCGAGGCGGTCGACAACGCCGTAATCACCGTCCCCGCCTACTTCAACGACGACCAGCGACAGGCGACCAAGGACGCCGGCAAAATCGCCGGCCTCGACGTCAAGCGGATCATCAACGAGCCGACCGCGGCGGCGCTCGCCTACGGGCTCGACAAAGAGAGCGACGATCAGACGATCCTCGTCTTCGACCTCGGCGGCGGCACCTTCGACGTCTCGGTGCTCGACATCGGCGAAGGCGCCTTCGAAGTGAAAGCGACCGCCGGCGACAACCACCTGGGCGGCGACAACTGGGACAAAGCGATCGTCGAGTGGCTGGTCGCCGAGTTCAAACGCGATCAGGGCGTCGACCTCGCGGCCGACAAGAACTCGCTGCAGCGGCTCTACGAGGCGGCGGAGAAAGCGAAGATCGAGCTCTCCTCGACTCAGGAGACGCAGATCAACCTGCCCTTCATCACCGCCGTCGAGGGGCAGCCCAAGCACCTCGACCTGAAGCTGAGCCGCTCGAAGCTGAACGAGCTGACCGGCGACCTGCTGGACCGCGTGGTTGGCCCGGTCAAACAGGCGCTCGGCGACGCCGATGCGAGCATCGACCACGTCGTCCTGGTGGGCGGCATGACCCGCAACCCTGCCGTGCGCGAGAAGGTCAAGGAGCTGACCGGCAAGGAGCCGCACCAGGGTGTCAACCCGGACGAGGTCGTCGCCGTCGGCGCCGCGATCCAGGCCGGCGTGCTGGCCGGCGACGTCAAGGACGTGCTGCTGCTCGACGTGACCCCGCTGACTCTCGGCATCGAGACCAAGGGCGGGGTGATGACGAAGCTGATCGAGCGCAACACGACGATCCCGACCAAGAAGTCCGAGGTCTTCTCGACCGCCGACGACAACCAGCCCTCGGTCGAGATCCACGTCCTGCAGGGCGAGCGCGAGATGGCCAGCGGCAACAAGAGCCTGGGCAAATTCCAGCTCACCGGCATCCCTGCGGCGCCGCGCGGCATCCCCCAGATCGAGGTCACCTTCGACATCGACGCGAACGGGATCATCGCCGTGACCGCCCTGGACAAAGGCACCGGCAAAGAGCAGAAGATCGAGATCAAATCCGGCTCCGGCCTCTCCGAGGAGGAAATCCAGGGCATGGTTTCCGACGCCGAGTCTCACGCCGAGGAGGACCGCCAGCAGCGTGAGCTGGCGGAGACCCGCAACCTCGCCGAGCAGTCCGCCTACCAAGCCGAGAAAGCGTTGGAGGAGGCCGGCGACAAAGTCGACTCGGGCGACCAGGAGGAGGTGCGTGCCGCAATCAAGGAGGTGCGCGACTCGCTCGAGGGGGGCAGCATCGAGGACGTTAAAGCCAAGACCGAGGCGCTCAACGCGGCGATGACCAAGGTCTCCGAACAGCTCTATGCGGCGTCGCAGGCCGAGCAGAGTGCTGACGGGGGAGATGCCGAGGGCAGCACGGCTGCTGAGGATGAGGACGAGGTTGTCGATGCCGAAGTGGTCGACGAGGACGGCAAGTGAGGGCTGACGAGGAGTTCACCGAGCGCCCGCCCGCGGGTCCTGTCCCGGGGGAGGAGCCCTCGTCCTCGCAAGCTGCGGGCGAGGACCCCTCCCCCGCGCCACCCGCGGATGAGGCGGTCGAGGACGACCTCGACGCGCTGGTGGCCGACGCTCATCGCGAGCGTGACGAGTACCTCGAACTTGCGAAGCGGACCAAAGCCGACTTCGAGAACTTCCGCAAGCGCATGGCCGGTGAGGTTTCGGCAGCGAGCTTGCGGGGTCGTAGTGAGGTAGCCAGGGAAGTGTTGCCTGTGCTCGATGACCTCGAGCGGGCGATCCAAGCCGCGGGGCTCGATCCCGAGGGGGACTCGGAGGACGGGTTGGCGCATGGGGTGCTGCTCGTTTTCCGGGGGCTGCGCGATGCGTTGGCGCGGGCCGGGGTCGAGGCCGTGGACCCGATCGGGGAGAAGTTCGACCCGATGGCGCACGAGGCGCTCTCGACGATGAAGGTCGAGGGAACCGAGAGCGGCATCGTGGTCGAGGTGATGCAGAAGGGCTATCGACTCGGTGAGCAACTGGTCCGACCGGCCCGAGTGGTGGTCAGCGAGTAGGAGAACGATTGGCTGACGAGCTGTACAAGACGCTCGGCGTCTCCAAGCAGGCGACCGACGAGGAGATCAAGAAGGCGTACCGGAAACTGGCCCGGAAATACCACCCTGACCGGAATCCGGGCGACACCGAGGCGGAGGAAAAGTTCAAGGAGATCTCTGCCGCCCACGACGTCCTCTCCGATCCCGAGAAGCGCAAGGAATACGACGAGGCCGGGCAATTCGCCGGCTTCGGCGGCGGGGGCGGCAACCCGTTTCCCGGAGGCGCCTCCTTCGGGGGTGGCGCCGGTGGCTTCGGCGACCTCAGCGACATGCTCTCCGGCCTCTTCAACCGCGGCGGCGGCCGTTCGCAGGCGCAGCAGGTGCGGGGGCGCGACCTCGAGACGGAGCTGCGGCTGAGCTTCGACCAAGCGATCAACGGCGCCCAGGTCAGCGTCACCGTGCCGAAGGCCGAGCGCTGCCAGACCTGCCATGGCAGCGGCGCCAAACCGGGCACCAGGCCGACCACCTGCCCGCGCTGCGAAGGGCGCGGCATCGACGCCCAGAGCCAGGGGTTCTTCTCGATCAGCCAGCCCTGCCCGCAGTGCGGCGGCTCCGGCCAGATCATCGAGCACCCCTGCCCGACCTGCGGCGGCTCCGGCCTCACCCAGCAGACCAAGCGCTACAAAGTCAATGTCCCCGCCGGGGTCAAAGACGGGACGCGGATCCGGCTCGCCGGCAAGGGCGAGGCCGGGCCCCACGGCGGCCCGCCCGGGGACCTCTACGTGACCACGCGGGTCGCCTCCTCGCCAGTCTTCCGGCGACTCGACGGCGGCAACCTCGAGGTGACGGTGCCGATCACGATCCCGGAGGCGCTGCGCGGCGGCACGATCGAGGTGCCGACCCTGAACGGGACGAAAAAAATCAAGGTGGCGGCGGGGACCAAACACGGCTCGGTCCAGCGCCTGCGGGGCGAGGGGCCGCCGAAGCCGAAAGGCAAGGGCAACGGCGACATCCGCTACCGACTCGAGATCCAGGTGCCGGAGAAGCTGACCGAGGAGCAGCAGGAGGCGGCCGAGAAGCTGGCCGAGGCCTTCAACGGCGCCGACCCGCGGGCCGAGCTGCTGCGCAAGGCGGGTGCCTGATGCCAGCCGAACGACGACGCGTGGAAGTCACGATCGACGACGAGCGCGGCGTCTTCATGATCTCGGTCGCCGCCGAGCTGGCCGAGATGCACCCGCAGACGCTGCGCATGTACGAGGCGCGCGGCCTGGTCTCGCCGAAGCGCTCGCCGAAGAACACGCGGCTCTACTCGCAGCGCGACGTCGAGCGGCTGCGGCGGATCCAGCAGATGACCGCCGAGGGGCTGAACCTGGTCGGGGTCGAGGCGGTCCTGACGTTGGAAGCGCGGCTCCAGAAGCTGCAAGGGGAGATGGAGCGGATGCGGCGCCACACCGAAGAACTCGAAGAACGAACTTGGAAGGAAGGAAGGAAGGGCTGATGCAGCCGGATCGATTCACCGTCAAGTCGCAGGAAGCGGTCGCAGCCGCGCAGGCCCTCGCCGCCGAGCGGCGCAACTCCGAGGTCTCCCCCGCCCACCTGCTGGTGGCGCTGCTGCGTCAGGAAGGCGGTCTAGCGGTGCCGATCCTGCAGAGGCTTGGCGAGGACACCGGTGCCCTCGCCGCCCGCGCCGTGCAGGCGGTCGAGCAGCTGCCGAAGTTGAGCGAGACGACCGAGGTGCGGCCGTCCTCGAACCTGATCCGCGTCCTGCAGGGGGCGGAGCGCGAGATGGCCAAGCTCAGCGACGAGTACATCACCGTCGGCCACCTGCTGTTGGCCCTGTCCGAGGACGGCTCCGGCGTCTCCGACCTGCTGCCCGATCGTGAGCAGCTAGAGCCGGCGATCAAGGCCGTGCAGGGGCCAGGCCACGTCACCTCGCCGAACGCCGAGGACACCGCCCAGGCGCTGGAGAAATTCGGCCGCGACCTGACCGCCGAGGCAGAGCGGGGCAAGCTCGACCCGGTGATCGGACGCGACGAGGAGATTCGCCGGGTGATCCAGGTCCTCTCCCGGCGCACCAAGAACAACCCGGTGCTGATCGGCGACCCCGGCGTCGGCAAGACGGCGATCGTCGAGGGTCTGGCGCAGCGGATCGTCAAGGGTGACGTGCCGGAGAGCCTGCGCGACCGGCGCGTGATCGCACTCGACATCGGCTCGCTGCTGGCCGGTTCCAAATACCGCGGCGAGTTCGAGGAGCGGCTAAAAGCGGTGCTCTCCGAGGTCCAGCAGGCCGAGGGCCAGATCGTCCTCTTCCTCGACGAGCTCCACACGATCGTCGGCGCTGGCGCTGCCGAGGGCGCAGTCGACGCGGCCAATCTGCTGAAGCCGATGCTGGCCCGCGGCGAGCTGCGCGCGGTCGGGGCGACGACGCTCGACGAGTACCGCAAGCACATTGAGAAAGACGCGGCGCTGGAGCGGCGCTTCCAGCCGGTGGTGGTCGGCGAGCCCGACATGAACGACACGATCGCGATTCTGCGCGGGCTCAAAGAGCGCTACGAACAGCACCACGGCGTCCGCATCGCCGACTCGGCGATCGTCGCCGCCGCCACCCTCTCAGAGCGCTATATCGCCGACCGCTTCCTGCCCGACAAGGCGATCGACCTGATCGACGAGGCTGCCTCGCGGTTGAAGATCGAGATCGACTCGGTGCCGACCGAGATCGACGAGGTCGAGCGGCGGATCCAGCAGCTGGAAATCGAGCAGACGGCGCTGAAGAAGGAGACTGACGACGCCTCGAAGGCGCGTCGGGCGGCGCTCGAAGAGGGCCTCGCCAACCTGCGGGAGCAGGCGGCCGAGCTGCGCACCCGCTGGCAGAACGAGAAAGAGCCGATCGAAGCGTCCAAGGTGGCTAAGAAGGAACTCGAGCAGGCACGCTTGGAAGCCGAGCGGGCCGAGCGCGAGACCAACCTTGAGCTGGCGGCGAAGCTGCGCTACGGGACGATCCCGGAGCTGGAGGCGAAGGTCGCCGAGCAGGAGGTGCGGCTAGAAGCGGTACACGCCGGCGGCGAGGTGCTCCTGGCCGACGAAGTCACCGAGGAGGACGTCGCCGAGGTGGTCGCCAAATGGACCGGGATCCCGGTCAGCCGCCTGATGGAGGGCGAGGTCGAGAAGTTGATCCAGATGGAGGAGCGGCTGCACGACCGGGTGATCGGCCAGGACGAGGCGGTCGAAGCCGTCTCCAACGCGCTGCGGCGCTCCCGGGCCGGGCTCTCGGACCCGAACCGGCCGATCGGCTCCTTCCTCTTTCTCGGCCCGACCGGGGTCGGCAAGACTGAGCTGGCGAAGAGCTTGACCGAGCTGATGTTCGACTCCGAGCAGGCAATCATCCGCCTCGACATGTCCGAGTACATGGAGAAGCACACGGTGGCGCGGTTGATCGGCGCCCCGCCCGGCTACGTCGGCTACGAGGAGGGCGGCCAGCTGACCGAGGCGGTGCGGCGGCGGCCCTACGCGGTGGTGCTGCTCGACGAGATCGAGAAGGCCCACCCCGACGTCTTCAACACGCTGCTGCAGATCATGGACGACGGGCGACTCACCGACGGCCAGGGCCGCACGGTCAGCTTCACCAACACGGTCCTAATCATGACCTCCAACGTCGGCAGCGACCGGATCGTCGGCGAGGCAGTCGACGAGAAGATCCACGAGGGGATCGAAGAGGTGCTGGCGGCGACCTTCAAGCCGGAGTTCCTCAACCGGATCGACGACACGGTGATTTTCCACCGGCTCTCGAAGCAGGACATCGGCCGGATCGTTGACCTCCAGGTCGCCCAGCTGGTCGGCCGGGTGCGTGAGCGCGGGATCGAGATCGAGCTCAGCGACGAGGCGCGGACGCTGCTCGGCAACCTCGGCTACGACCCCACCTACGGGGCCCGGCCGCTGAAGCGGGTGATCCAGAAGCAGTTGGTCGACAAGCTGGCGCTGAAGATCCTCGAGGGCGAATTCGTCGACGGCGACTCGGTCCGGGTCGACGCCACCGAGGGCGAGCTGAGCTTCGAGAAGGCCGGGACGGCAAAAGCGGCCGCGGCGGCTTGAGCGATCCGACAGTTGTTTGGCGGGTTTTAAGACTGAGGGGCGAAGATCCGACATAAGCTTGTCGTGAAGAAAATGCGAAAACGGGGACGGAGCGAGGACAAGAGGGCCAGCGCGCGCGATAGCGCGCGTTTTTCCCCTGTCGGCGACGCGCTCTGGAGCGCTCAGGACCGCACCCGGACGGGGGCCAAGCGGGGCTTCGAGCGGCTCTCCTGGAAGGTCCGACAGCTGCTCTGGACGCTACGCGATCGTGCCGAGTTGGCCGGGGCGCCGGCGCGAGCTCTGGCCGTCGGGACGCTGGTGCTACTCGCCGCTGGTGTCGGGGTGGCGGCACTGCTCTGGGCCGCTCCCGACCACGGCAAGCGCCAGGCGACCGTCGCCGCGGTCTCCGCACCTGCCCTTGATCCAGCCCCGGCACCCACGCCGAGCAGGCCGGCGGAGCCGCCGGCTCCGACCCTGCATGGGGCCGCCCCGGTCTTCGAGTCCTCTGACAGCAACGGCACCGGCGGCGTCGATGCCTCGCAGGCGACCGGCGCTCTCAACTCCTCGGGGACGGCGAAGCCCAACAGCACTGCCGGCAACGAAGCGGCCGGCACCAAGATCTCCTCCGAGCCGGCCACGGGCTCCTCCACCGACGCAACCTCTTCTGCCGACGCCGCCAAGGCCCGGCCCGCCCGCGGCCCGGTCGCCGGCCCGGCGGCGGTCGCCGTCGCCAGCCGCTTCGCCACCGCCTTCGTCGGCTACGAGGTCGGCGAAGCCGAAGACCCAAAGGTGCAGAGCGCGCTCGAGGCAACGACGACGCCACAGCTCGGCCAGGCTCTGATGGAGCGGCCGCCACGGCTGCCCGCCAACGTCGAGGTGCCAAAGGCGAAGGTGCTGAACGTCGTCCCCGCCCCCTCACGGGAAGGCGTCTTCCCGATCAGCGTTTCGCTGCTGCGGGTCGGCACGACCAGCGAGCTTCGACTGGAGATGCAGAAGCTGAAGGGCAAGGACTGGCTAGTGACGAACGTGCTCGGCTGATGGCGCGGCCCACTCCGAAGATCCTCGCGGTCGCCGCGACCGCTGCGGCGACGATCGCGCTGGCCGTCCCGAGCGCCGACGCGGAACCCGCCGAAACCACCGTCCCGCCTCCCGCCGCGACCACGGCGACGGAAGCCAGCGGCGCTACCGGCACGACCGTCGGATCGGCGACGCCGGAAGCGGCCACGCCGGCGCCCGAAGAAACCACGGCGAAGTCGCCCTTCCAACAGGGCACCACCCTGGCCCCGGAACCGGCTGAAGCCGCGCCGCCATCCAAAGCACCGAAGCAGACGCCGAGCGGCGGTACCAGCGCCGGCAAACTGCCGCCGGCGAGCACTCCGGAACCGCCTCCCGCCAGCGCCGGGACCGAAGGGGCACTGCCCGCTCCGGGCGCAATCGAAGCGCTGACGATCCCCGACCTGCCCGCCTCGACCTGCGCCGCCACCGGCGTGCCGCCGGTGCTGATCCCGATCTACCGGCGCGCCGCCGCGGCCTACGGCCTCGGCCCGCAGGGACCAGCGGTGCTGGCCGGGATCAACGAGGTCGAGACCGCCTTTGGCACCAACCTCAACATTTCCTCGGCCGGCGCCGAGGGCTGGATGCAGTTCATGCCCTCGACCTGGGAAACGTACGGCGTCGACGCCAACGGCGACGGTGTCAAGGACCCCTTCAACCCCGAAGACGCGATCTTCGCCGCCGCCGGCTACCTCAGCGCCGCCGGCATGCCCGCCGATACCTACGGCGCCATCTACGCCTACAACCACGCCGACTGGTACGTCGCCGAGGTGCTCGCCAACGCCGGCTGCTACGCCGCCGAAGTCGGCGCCCCGGAATTCGGCTCCGGCGGCCTGCAGCCGCAGATCAAAGTCTTCCGCTGCGACCCGGCACCGGCCTGGAAGAAAGAAATCCCGGCCGGCTACCTGGCCGCCTTCGAGGACGCCGCCGGCCGCTACGAACTGGGCCAGCGCGGGGTCTGGGCGCTGGCCGCGATCGCCCGGCTCGAGTCGAACTTTGGCCGCGGCCTCGACGGCAAACAGCTGCACCGCGAAGGCGCGCTGGGCCTCGATCCGAGCGAGTGGAAGCAATATGCCGTCGATGGCGACGAAGACGGGCGCGTCCGCCACGCCGACATCGCCGACGCGGCAGCGACGCTGGCGCGAGAGATCTGGTCGCGGGGTGGCCTCAGCGCCGGGATCTTCGTCCACAACCAGGCCGAGTGGTACGTCCAGGAGGTCCTCGCCGAGGCCGAAGAGATGGAAGGCGGCTGCCAGGTCCGCTTCGTCGACTGGCGGGTGGCGCCGCTCGGCACCGGCTTCGAAACCGCCGGCGAAACGGCGGTCCTGAGCGGCAACCTGGCGAGCGCGCCGCGTAGCGCCCCGCCGGCTGTGAAGGCGGCCATCGCGGCCGCCAACTCGATCTCCACCACCCCCTACGTCTGGGGCGGCGGCCATGGCTCCTGGTACTCCTACGGCTACGACTGCTCAGGCGCGGTCAGCTTCGCCCTCTACGGCGCCGGCCTGCTCGACACGCCGCTCACCTCGGGGTCGCTGGAGAGCTACGGCGAACCCGGGCCGGGCAAATGGATCACGATCTACGCCAACGCGACCCACGCCTACGCGGTGATCGCCGGCCTGCGCTGGGACACCGTCGGCGACGCCGAAGGGACCGGCCCGCGCTGGCACATGGAGCCTCCCTACCCGGAAGGCTTCGTCGTCCGCCACCCGCCCGGGTACTGAGCTCCCCCGCTTGCGGGTACGGTTGGGGCGGACCGTCGAGCGGAGCGAGAGGAGCGGAGATGCCCACCTACCTGATGCTGACCAACCTGACCGCAGAGGGCGTGCGGACGCTGAAGAACAACCCGAGCCGGGTCGCCGAGGTGAACAAGGAGGTCGAGCAAATCGGCGCCAGAGTGGTCGCCCAGTACGCGACGCTCGGCCAATACGACTTTGTCACCGTGGTCGAGGCGCCCGACGAGAAGACGATGGCCAAGGTCTCGGTCGAGCTCGGCTCGCGCGGGACGATGACCAGCCAGACCCTGACCGCGATCTCGGCCGACGACCTGGCCGACGCGCTCTAGCAGCGCCTTGCGGATCCTCGTCGTCGGCGGCGGCGGGCGCGAGCACGCGATCGTGCGGGCGCTCGCCCGCTCCGCCCGCACCCCCGAGCTGTTTTGCGCCCCCGGCAACGCCGGCATCGCCGCCGACGCCATCTGCCTGCCGGAGGTGGCCGCCGACGACGCGGCAACGATCGTCGCCGCGGCTCAGGAGCACGCCATCGACCTGGTCGCGGTCGGCCCCGAGGCGGGTCTGGTCGCCGGCGCGGTCGACGCCTGCGAGGCAGCCGGCATCGCCGCCTTCGGCCCCAGCGCCGCCGCCGCCGAGCTGGAGGGCTCAAAGGCGTTCGCCAAGGAGCTGATGCGGGAGGCCGGGGTGCCGACCGCCGAGCACGTGTTGCTGCGCAGCCGCGAGGAGGCGGTCGAGCGGCTGGCGGCGATCGCCTACCCGACCGTGCTCAAGGCCGACGGCCTCGCCGCTGGCAAGGGAGTGATCCTCTGCGCCGACGAGGCCGAGGCTCGCAGCGCCCTCGACGTCTTCTTCACCGAGCGGCGCTTCGGCGCCACCACCGTCGTTCAGGAGGAGTTCCTCGCGGGCGAGGAGCTCTCGCTGCTGGCCCTCTGCGACGGCGAGAACGTGGTACCGCTGGCGCCGGCCCAGGACTACAAGCGGATCTTCGACGGTGACCTCGGTCCCAACACGGGCGGGATGGGCAGCTACTCGCCGGTGCCCGGCTTCGGCGCCGACGCGGTCGAGGAGATCGTCGAGCGCGTACACCGGCCGGTCGTGGCGGCGATGGCGGCGCGCGGCGTCCGCTTCCACGGTGTCCTCTACGCCGGCCTGATGATCGGGCCCGAGGGGCCGAAGGTGCTCGAGTTCAACGCCCGCTTCGGCGACCCCGAGACGCAGGCGGTGCTGCCGCGGCTGCGCTCCGATCTGGTCGACCTCTTCCTCGCTTCCCGCGAGCCGGGGGGCCTCACCGGCGCCAACGCCGAGTTCGGCGATGACTGGGCGGTGACGCTGGTGCTGGCCTCGGCCGGCTACCCGGAGTCCTCCTCGCAGGGCGACGTGATCAGCGGCCTCGCCGCGGCCGCGGAGCTGGCCGAGGTCACCCACGCCGGCACCGCCGAGCGCGACGGCGAGATCGTCACCGCGGGAGGACGCGTGCTCAACGTCACCGCCCTCGGGACGACGCCGGCCGAGGCGCGCGATCGTGCATACGATGCGGCCGGCCGGATCTCCTTCGAGGGAATGCAGATCCGCACCGACATCGCCGCCCGCGCCGTTGAGCGCGTTACCAGCCAGCCCACCTAGAGAGGCATTGATGAACGAGATCTCAGAGGACCCGAACTCGACCCCGCTGCCCGATCCGATCCCGATGGTCGAGGTCGAGGAGGCGTTCGAGGAAATCGACGTCGCCGAGCCGCTGGTGGGAATCATCATGGGCTCGAAAAACGACAAGCCAAAGATGCAGCCGGCCGGTACCGCCCTGCAGGACGCCGGCATCCGCTACGAGGTGCGGGTGATGAGCGCCCACCGCGACCCGGAGCTGGTCCGCGAGTACTGCCAGAACGCGCGGATGCGTGGCCTCAAGGTGATCATCGCCGGGGCCGGGATGTCGGCGGCGCTGCCAGGCGTCGCCGCCGCCCACACCGACCTGCCGGTGATCGGGGTACCGATCCTCGGCAAGAGCCTCGGCGGCCTTGACGCCCTGCTCTCGGCGGTGCAGATGCCGCCCGGCATCCCGGTCGCCTGTGTGGCGATCGACGGCGCCAAAAACGCCGGCGTGCTGGCGGCGCGGATAATTAACGCGTGATCCCGCGCTACACCCGCCCCGTGATCGGGGCCGTCTGGACCCCGCAGGCGAAGATGGAGGCCTGGCTCGAGGTCGAGCTGGCCGCGACCGAGGCCTGGGCCGAGCAGGGCGCCGTCCCCACCGCGGCTGCCGCAGCGGCGCGCGCCGACGGCGCCTTCACGGTCGAGGCGGTCGAGGAGCGCGAGAAGGTCACCGACCACGACGTCGCCGCCTTCGTCGATGTCGTCGCCGCGTCCGTCGGTGAGCACGGGCGCTGGATCCACTACGGCCTCACCTCCTCCGACGTGCTCGACACGGCGCTGGCGCTGCAGCTGCAGCGGGCCGGCGAGGTGGTCGTCGCCGGGGCGCGGGCCTACCGCGACGCCCTGGTCGAGCGGGCGCTGGAGCAGCGCGACACGCTCTGCGTCGGCCGCACCCACGGCGTCCACGCCGAGCCGACCACCTTCGGCCTGCGGCTGGCCGGCTTCGCCTTCGAGGCCGACCGCAACCTGACGCGGCTCGAGCAGAGCTTCGACCAGCTCGCGGTCGGCAAGCTCTCCGGTGCGGTCGGGACCTATGCCTCGGTGCCGCCGGCGGTCGAGGCGCGGGTGATGGAGCGGCTCGGCCTGCGTCGCGAGGACGTCGCCACCCAGGTGGTGCCGCGCGACCGCCACGCCGCCCTGCTCTCCGTTGTCGCCCTCGCCGGCGCCGGCCTGGAGCGCTTCGCGACCGAGATCCGCGGCCTGCAGAAAACCGAGGTGCGCGAGGTCGAGGAGCCGTTCGCGGCGGGCCAGAAGGGCAGTTCGGCGATGCCGCACAAGCGCAACCCGATCCGCACCGAGCGGGTCACCGGCCTGGCCCGGGTGCTGCGCGGCTACGCCCAGACGGGCCTCGAGAACGTCGCCCTCTGGCATGAGCGCGACATCTCCCACTCCGGCGCCGAGCGGGTGATCCTGCCCGACGCGACGATCCTGCTCGACTACATGCAGCACCTCGGCACCGGGATCGCCGAGGGGATGACGATCCACGCCGAGCGGATGCGCGAGAACCTCGAGCTCACCTACGGCGCCCTGTTCAGCCAGCGGGCGCTGACGGCGCTGGTCGAGTCGGGGATGACCCGCGACGACGCCTACCGGGTCGTCCAGGAGAACGCCCAGCGGGCCTGGGACACGCGCACCGACTTCCGCGAGCTGCTCGGCGCCGCCGCGCCCGAGCTCGACCTCGACGCCGTCTTCGACTACGGCGCCTACCTCACCCACCTGCCCGAGATCTTCGCGCGGCTGGAAGCGCTGCAGGCCTGAGGCGATGGAGAGGATCGAGGCCGACGTCGCAGTTGTGGGCGCCGGCCTCGCCGGCCTGGTCGCGGCGCGCCGGCTCGCCGCCGCCGGGCTGCGGCCCCTGGTCCTCGAGGCGCGCGAGCGGGTCGGCGGGCGGCTGCTCAACGAGGAGCTCGGCGACGGCAAGGTTGTCGAGGTCGGCGGCCAGTGGATCGGCCCAACCCAGGAGCGGATCGCGGCGCTGGCGGCGGAGCTCGGCGTCGGCACCTTCCCGACCTGGGACGAGGGACGGCACCTGATCGAGCTGGGCGGCCGCGTCGCCTCCTACACCGGGGCGATCACCGACGCGCGGGTGGGACTGGTGCGCGAGCTCTCGAAGGCGATCTCGCCGCTGGCCCTCGCCGACTTCGAACAGGCGCGGGGGCGGCTCGACCGGATGGCGCGGCAGGTGCCGCTGGGGCAGCCGTGGCTGGCGCCCGACGCGGTCGAGCAGGACGGCCAGACCTTCGCCACCTGGCTGCGCCGCAACGTCCGCACCGCCGCGGCGCGCACCCTCTTCGAGCTGGCGACCGAGGCGGTCTGGGCGGCCGAGCCGGCCGACGTCTCGCTCCTCCACGTCCTCTTCTATACGCACTCCGGCGGCGGCTTCAACACGCTTCTCGGCACCGGCGGCGGCGCCCAGCAGGACCGCTTCCACGGCGGCTCGCAGCGGATCGCGCTGCTGATCGCGGAGGCGCTCGGAGATTCGATGCGCCTGGGAGCGCCGGTGCGCGAGATCGCGCAGGGTGAAGATGGGGTGACGGTG
>Ga0105242_10001418_pt1 | contig 18885 bp, 16 predicted proteins | sample KBSM24metaG_FD_81521 | JGI IMG/M metagenome (GOLD analysis project Ga0105242, IMG submission 81521) | Miscanthus rhizosphere microbial communities from Kellogg Biological Station, Michigan, USA - KBS M2-4 metaG | ecosystem: Host-associated > Plants > Roots > Rhizosphere > Soil | place... | reverse complement strand
ATCGCCGAGGTGGTCTCGCGCGCCACGGGCATTCCGGTGTCGAAGATGCTGCAGGGCGAGCGCGACAAGCTGCTCAAGATGGAGGACCGGCTGCACGAGCGCGTGGTCGGCCAGGACGAGGCCGTGCGCCTCGTGTCGGACGCCATCCGGCGCTCGCGCTCAGGCCTGTCCGATCCGAATCGTCCGTATGGAAGTTTTCTTTTCCTCGGGCCGACGGGCGTCGGCAAGACCGAACTGTGCAAGGCGCTTGCCGGATTCCTGTTCGATTCCGAGGATCACCTGATCCGCATCGACATGTCGGAGTACATGGAGAAGCACTCGGTGTCGCGTTTGATCGGCGCGCCGCCGGGCTACGTCGGCTACGACGAGGGCGGCCAGCTCACCGAGCTGGTGCGCAGGAAACCGTACTCGGTGATCCTGTTCGACGAGGTCGAAAAGGCGCACCCGGACGTCTTCAACGCGCTGCTCCAGGTGCTGGACGAAGGCCGCATGACCGACGGCCAGGGGCGCACCGTGGATTTCAAGAACACGGTGATCGTCATGACCTCGAACCTGGGTTCGCACATGATCCAGCAGATGGCCGACAGCGACTATGAAGTGGTCAAGCTCGCGGTCATGGGCGAGGTGAAGACCCATTTCCGGCCCGAGTTCGTCAACCGCATCGACGAGGTCGTGGTGTTCCACAGCCTGGCCGACGACAACATCCGCTCGATCGCCAGGATCCAGCTGCAGTACCTTGCGGCACGGCTGGCGAAGATGGAGTACGGCTTCGACATCACGGATGCCGCGGTCGCGGAGATCGCCAAGGCCGGCTTCGACCCCGTCTACGGCGCGCGGCCGCTCAAGCGCGCGATCCAGTCGCAGGTCGAGAACCCGCTTGCCAAGGAAATCCTGCAGGGGCGCTTCGCGCCCAGGGACACGATCCGCGTCGACTACCGCGGGTCGAAGATGACCTTCGAAAAGGCGCTCGCGCGAGCAGCGGCGTGACGAACGTCATCCCCGCGTAGGCGGCGGGGATCCACGTCGGCGCGGATGCGGCGGGTCTGCTGCAGCATTTCCTCCCACAGGCCTTCCATGTCCTTGCGGAAGACCACGTCGATGTCGGCATTCAGCACCGACCAGATGCCGCGCTCGATCTCGGACTTCAGTTCGCCCGGGCGCCAGCCGACATAGCCGACGTAGTAGCGGGCATCGTTGGGATGCGTTTCGATCACCGAGTCGATGGTGTTGACGCGAAACGCCATGTAGAGATTCTTCATCACCTGGACCGATCCGGCGCCGGGCGTCGAGTCCGACTTTACCAGGGCCACCAGGGCGCCGCGCGAGAACGGCCCGCCAATGTAAACCGGCTCGATGACTTTTTTCGAAGGTTCGTGTTCAGGAAACAGCCGTGACAGCGGACTACGCGTCGGGCGGTTGAGAATCACGCCGATGTGGCCGCCGTTTGGCGCGGGTGCCGCGAGCAGCACGGTCTGGCGGTAGTCGAGGTCGCGGAACGCCGGATGCGCCACCAGCAGCATCGCCGATTCCTCGTCCTGGGCGAGCGCGGGGGCGGCCCACGGCGCCGCGCAGGCAAGATAGAGGAGGGCAATCAACAGTCGCATGGTGCGTGCCATGTTGCGAACATTGTAACGCCTGAATCGCGGGTGCGGGGACCGCGGCCGGTGGCGCGTTCCAGCAGTTCCTCCCACAGTCCGTCCGTGCTTTTGCGAAACAGCATCGCCGCATCGGCCGGCAGCACGTACCAGTCGTCGCGCGTGAACTCGCTCTCGAGCTGACGGGGCGCCCAGCCCGAGAATCCGGCATAGAGCCGGTACTGGGCCGCGGGCGCCGCAAGCAGCTGCGCGATGTTTTCCGGGTGCATCGTCAGGTAGACGTTCTTGAGGACGTGGAACGCCGCCGCCGCGGGCACCGTCTCGGAGCGGAACAGCGCGACGATGACCTGCACCATGACGGGGCCGCCGGAATAGACCGGGTCTCGGTAGTTCTGCGCCGGAAGCCCCGGCGGCAGGAGTTGCGACAACGGCAGGGTCATCGGCCGGTTGATGATCACGCCCACCGTGCTCGCGTCTTCCGCCTGGGTCACGAGCACCACCGTCCTGGCGAAATTCGGATCCGACATCGACGGTTTGGCGATCAAGAACAGGCCATTTGCGGGAACGCCTTGCTGCGCGATCGCCGGGGCGCCGGCGGCCAACAGGAAAATAAGGGCGGCGGCGCGCCACGTGCGTCCGTGGCCGCTCAAATCGCCGCCCCGAACAGGGCGCCGACGCCGGCCGTCACCGCCATCGCCAGGGCGCCCCAGAACGTGACGCGCAATGCGCCGGTGCCCATGCTCGCGCCGCCGGCGCGCGCGGCAACCGCACCCAGGGCCGCAAGGAAGGCAAGCGATGTGATGCAGACAACCGGGATCAGTTGCGCTTGCGGCGCTAAGGCCGTCGCTGCGAGAGGCAACGCAGCGCCAATTGCGAAGCTTGCAGCGGAGGCGAGCGCCGCCTGGATCGGCCGCGCACTGAGCGTTTCCGTGATGCCCAGCTCGTCGCGCGCGTGTGCGCCAAGCGCGTCGTGCGCCATGAGTTGTTCGGCGACCTGCTTTGCGAGCGAGGCATCCAGGCCTCGCTCGACGTAGATCGCCGCGAGTTCCTTGTGCTCGCCTTGGCTGTCGGACTTGAGTTCCCGGCTCTCGCGCTCGAGATCCGCGTTTTCCGTGTCCGCCTGGGAATGGACCGACACGTACTCGCCGGCGGCCATCGACATCGACCCCGCCACCAGGCCTGCTACGCCGGCCAGCATGATGCCGGCGTGCGTCGCATTCGCGGCGGCGACGCCCAGCACCAGGCTTGCCGTCGAAACGATGCCGTCATTCGCGCCAAGCACCGCCGCACGCAGCCATCCGATGCGGTCGCTGCGATGCCATTCCCGATGACGTGAGAGTCTCACCGTCCGGTCCCTGGCAGCCCGTGCACCGCTAGCTGAACGCCTGGATTCCGGTCATCGCGCGTCCGAGGATCAGGGCGTGGATGTCGTGCGTGCCCTCGTAGGTGTTCACGACCTCAAGGTTGACGAGATGGCGCGCGACGCCGAACTCATCCGAGATGCCGTTGCCGCCCATCATGTCGCGCGCCAGGCGCGCGATGTCGAGGGATTTGCCGCAGGAATTGCGTTTCAGGATCGAGGTGATCTCCACCGAGGCGGTGCCTTCGTCCTTCATGCGCCCGAGGCGCAGGCAGCCCTGCAGGCCGAGGGTGATCTCGGTCTGCATGTCGGCGAGCTTCTTCTGGATCAGCTGGTTGGCCGCGAGCGGCCGGCCGAACTGCTTGCGGTCGAGCACGTACTGGCGCGCGCGGTGCCAGCAGTCCTCGGCCGCGCCCAGCGCGCCCCAGGCGATGCCGTAGCGCGCCGAGTTGAGGCAGGTGAAGGGGCCTTTCAGGCCGCGCACCTCGGGAAAGGCGTTTTCCTCCGGGCAGAACACGCCGTCCATCACGATTTCGCCCGTGATCGAGGCGCGCAGGCCGACCTTGCCGTGGATTGCCGGCGCCGACAATCCCTTGGCGCCTTTGTCCAGGACAAAACCGCGGATCGCGCCCTCGTCATCCTTCGCCCACACGACGAACACGTCGGCGATCGGCGAGTTGGAGATCCACATCTTCGAGCCGCTCAGGCTGTAGCCGCCCTTGGCCTTCTTGGCGCGCGTCACCATCGAAGCCGGGTCCGAGCCGTGGTTCGGCTCGGTGAGGCCGAAGCAGCCGATCCATTCGCCAGAGGCTAGTTTGGGCAGATATTTTTCCTTTGCCGCGGAAGAACCAAATTCAAATATCGGCACCATCACCAGCGAAGACTGAACGCTCATCATCGAGCGGTAGCCCGAATCCACGCGTTCCACTTCGCGCGCGATCAGGCCGTAACTGACGTAATTCAGGCCGGGCCCGCCGTACTGTTCGGGAATGGTGGGCCCGAGCAGGCCGAGCGCGCCCATCTCGCGGAAAATGCTTGGGTCTGTTGATTCAGTTCTAAAAGCATTAATTATTCTCGGCGCAAGCTTCTCCTGGCAGTACTTCCGCGCCGCATCGCGCACCATGCGCTCGTCCTCGCTCAGCTGCTGGTCGAGCAGCAGCGGGTCGTCCCAGGCGAACTTGGCCTTTATTTTTTCGCGTTTCATTTGACGCGTTCGAGGATGACCGCAAGTCCCTGGCCGACGCCGATGCACAGCGACACCGCGGCGTAACGGCTGCCGGTTTCCTTCAGCTGGCGCGACACAGTGAGCGCGAGGCGCGCGCCCGAGCAGCCGAGCGGATGGCCGATGGCGATGGCGCCGCCGTTCGGGTTGACTCGCGGGTCCTTGAAATCCACCTTCATCAGCGCAAGGCAGCCCAGCACCTGGCTTGCGAAGGCCTCGTTGATTTCGATGATGTCCATGTCTTTGAGCGAGAGCTTGGCGCGCTCCAGGGCTTTCGGGATTGCATAGGCCGGTCCAACGCCCATGATGCGCGGCTCCACTGCCGCGGAGGCGGCCGAAAGAATCTTCGCGATCGGTTTCTTGCCGTTCTTTTCGCCCCACTTCAGGCTCGCGATGACCAGCGCCGCGGCGCCGTCGTTCACGCCGGAAGCATTTCCTGCTGTCACTACGCCGCCTTCATAAAGGGCTTTCAGCTTGGCCAGCGATTCCATCGTCGAATCGCGGCGAGGGTGCTCGTCTTGCGCGACGATTGTCGGAGGGGCATCGCGTTTCTTATTTGGGATTTTGATTTCCAGAAGCTCACCCTTGTAAAAACCTTCTGCCTCCGCCTTTGCGTACTTCTTCTGCGAGCCGAGCGCGAACTCGTCGGCCTGCTCGCGCGAGACGCCGAATTCCTTTGCCACGTTGTCGCCGGTCTCCGGCATCGCATGGTCGCCGAACAACTTCTTGAAGCGCGGGTTGGTGAAGCGCGAGCCGATGGTGGTGTCGTACATCTTCACGTCGCGCGAGTAGGGTGATTCGGCCTTGGCCATGACGAAGGGCGCGCGCGACATGCTTTCCACGCCGCCGGCAATGTAGAGATCGCCTTCACCCGTGGTGATCGCACGCGCGGCATCGGTCACCGCCTGCAGGCCGGAGGCGCAGAGGCGGTTTACGGTCACGCCGGGCACGGTCGGCGGCAATCCGGCCATCAGCGTGGCGAAGCGCGCGACGTTGCGGCAATCCTCGCCCGCCTGCGTGACGCAGCCGAGGATCACGTCGCTGATGTCCTCGGGCTTGACGGCGTTGCGTTTGACCACCTCGGCAATCACCTCGCCTGCGAGGTCATCCGGGCGCAGTCCGGCGAGCTTGCCGGCGTGGCGGCCGATGGGGGAGCGAATTCCGTCATATATGTATGCATCTAGCATTTGGGTACCTTTTCGCTTTCTTTCTCTATGAATCTTTTGTAAGTAAGGAAACTCCCAACTGAGCTCTGCGCTTGAGCCAGGGGCTGGGGCGGTAGCGAGGTTCGCCGTAGAACGAATGCATGGCTTCCAGGATCGCGAGGATTCTCGGCGCGCCGACGGCGTCGCCCATGGCGAGTGGGCCGTGCGGATAGCCAAGGCCTAGCACCACGGCGGAATCCAGGTCCTCGGGCGAGGCGATGCGCTGTTGCGCGATGTCGCAGCCCACGTTGACGATGTGCGCCACCACGCGCTGCGCGACGAACCCAGCCGAATCGCGAATCACCGACACAGGGACGTCGTCAGCAGCAAGCAGCGCATGCGCGGCGTCGCGCACTTCGGGCTTCGTGACCGGCGTCGTCATCAATGTTCGGCGCTTGCTGAAGCCGAACAGCGGGTCGATCGCAACAGTGTTCCTGGGGTCCAGTTTCAATCGCAGCGCCGTGGTCGTCGCGTCGTCGCCGAGCGGCGCGACAATGCAAAGCGCGCCCGGCTTGCTGTCGATTTTTGTGAACTTCGACAGAAAATCTCTTAGTTCTGGAACACACCAGACGGAACTGGGTTTGGCGCTCGGCACGGGGATTTCAGGAATCTTTTCCGGAAGCCCGTCTTTCCCGTATTTGTACCAACCCCTTCCGGTCTTTCGTCCAAGCAACCCGGCGGCCACCCTGGGATCGGCGAGGAAGGAGGGCGCGTATTTCGGTTCGCTGTAGTACTGCGCATGCATGGACTTCATCACCCCGTGCGCGATGTCCAGCCCCACGAGGTCGAGTAGGCCGAACGGACCGAGCCGGAAGCCGGCTGTGTCCACGAGTATCCGATCAATCGTGGCGAAATCCGCGATGCCTTCCTGCAGCACGCGCAGGCTCTCCGGCACGTAGCCGCGCCCAGCATGATTGACGATGAATCCGGGCGTGTCCTTGCAGCGCACCGGCTTGTGCCCATAGAGCTTGGCGAGAGCGATCAGCGCGTCGCCCACCCATCGTTCGGTGAGTTCGCCGTCCACGACCTCGACGATCTTCATCACCGGCACCGGATTGAAGAAGTGGTAGCCCGCCACGCGTCCGGGCCTGGCACAGGCCGAGGCCATAGCCGTGACCGAGAGCGAGGAGGTGTTCGACGCGAGGATGCAGTCGTCGCCGACAACTGCCTCTAGCGCCTTGAACAACTCCTGCTTCGGCGCCAGCAACTCCACGATCGCTTCCACGACCACGTGGCAGGGCTTGAGCGCCGCAAGCGAATCGACGATCTCGATGCGCTCCAGCGTCCGGTCCGCGTCGGCCTGGGGCACGCGCCCCTTCTGCACCAGTCCGGCGAGCGTTTTGCCGATGGCGTCCTTCGCGGCATGCGCCGCGCCGGGCTTGGAATCGAATACCAGCGTGCGCACGCCGCACTGCGCGAGCACCTGCGCGATCCCGCGGCCCATGGTGCCGCTGCCGGCGACGCCGGCAACCAGATCGCTGCGCTGAATATCGAGCATGGAGGGGCGATTCTAGAGGATATAATTCCCCGGACCAACGCGAATGGGAGAGTTCGCGCGGGCGACGAAGTTCGTGCATGACCTGAGGAGGCGCGCATGAAATATCGCAAGATTCTTCTCGCATACAACGGCTCGGTGGAGGGCAAGCGGGCGCTGTTCGAAGCCGCGGACCTCGCGAGTTTTCTCGGTGCGGAGACCCACTTGCTGGCGGTGGCGAGCATGCCGCCGAGCCTGTTCCTCACCGAGGGCTTCGTGCCCGAGGAACTGCTCGAAGAAGAGAAAAAACGCACCCAGACGGTGCTCGACGAAGGCATCAAGAGCCTGACCGACAAGGGTTTCAAGGCCGCGGGCCACCTCGCGGTCGGCGAGCCGGTGGAGGAAATCTGCCGCGCCGCGAAGGAGGCGGGCGCCGACCTGATCGTCATCGGCCACAACCAGAGCACTTCCTGGGCAGCACGCTGGTGGAAGGGCTCGGTGGGCGCCTCGCTCCTCGATTACGCGCCCTGCAGCATCCTCATTGCCCTGTCGAAGGGCTGATTACTGGCCATCGCCCACGAGCGAGAACGCAGCCCAGAAAGCGGGGTGCGCGTAGGTATAGGCGGGTTTGCCGCCGCCGTCCTTGGCGCTTTCGTTCTGCATTACGTGACGCATTGACTGCCTGAGCGCCTCGGCGCGTGCGAGCTTCGCGTCGGCCGCCTGGCGCCGGAAGATGTCGGTGGTCAGAAGCTTCGCCGATACCGTTTCCACCGGCCAGTTGGAAACGAGCAGCGCGCGGGACCCGGCGTAGAAGAACGCTCGCCCCAAGCCCGAGACCGCTTCCTCGTTCGCACCGCTCGCGGAACCGGTGTTGCAGGCCGACAGCACCACCCAGTCGGCGTTCAACTTCAATCCCAGGACCTCTTCCATGGTCAGCAGGCCGTCGGAGTCCCTGTCTCCCGTGACCGCCGGGTTGGAGAGCGCGAGCGCCGGCTGCGTGAGGCCGTCCAGGTCGCCGGGGATCAACCCGTGCGTGGCGAACGCCACCACGCGCCGGTCCGACAGATCGGTGGTCTTCACGTTCTTCTCGCTCGCGCGCACGCCGAGGAATAGATTTTCCTGGGGCGCCACGCCGAGCGCCTTGGCGATGCCGTCGAGCTCCTCGGCCGTATCGGGCAGTTGTATGAGGTCCGCCAGGCCCGCAGAGGCGGCATTGCGCGATTTGAGCGGCGCGCTGCGCGTGCGCGCCGAGCGCGTGACCGCTGCAGCGGCGACCTGCTGCGTGCCGAACACCGGATCGCCGAAGCCGACAAAGGGTTTCGCGGGAGCGCGCGCCCGTGTCACCGAGCGCAGGGACACCAGCGTACTGACTGAGGGAAGTTGCGTGATCGCTGCGCGCTCGAGCAGCCACGCGGTGTTCCGGTAACCCTCGAACTGGACTCCGCCCGCGGCGACCGCGCCGGGCTTGGTGACGAGCACTGCAAAGGGAAGCTGGCCAAGCGAGCCGTGCGGCACCACGAGCAGGCTTTGTGCCGGGCCCCACGCCGCCTCGAGCGGGGCGAGCAGCGTGCTGTAGAGCTTGTGAGCCGTGTCGACGTCGAACGCCGGAAAGCGGTCGAGCGACATGTCCTCGATGTCGAGCGCGCGCCGCAAATGCGCAACCACGCGGTTCCGTTCGGCCGCGCCGAGCGCCGCCACATGGAAGCGGGCCTCGCCCGTGTGGGGCACGACCCAGACGAAGGTGCGGTCCGCGACGCCGTAGAAGCTGATCATTGCCTCGCCCGGGGCCAGTACCCGGCGTGCCTGCTCGAGCGTCACCGGCTTCGGGTCGATAAGGTTGGCGTAGTCGGGGAAGCGCTTGGAGATCTCCTGCCTGATCGCCGCGCGCCGCTTGCGCAGCTCGGCGGTGTCGCGTCGCATCTGCTCGATCACGGTGGGCAGGGATTTCTCCGCCGGCCGCGCAAGCAGCTCGAGCAGGATGCCGCTGAGGCTGGCGGTGCGCTGCCCCGCGTCCTGCTCCTCGCGCGCGAGCTGTGCAAGCTGCGGGTCGCGGATCGCCGCGCGCGCCGACGCCGCGACCAAGGCGCGCTGCACCGAGGAGCCGCGCGCCGCGTCGGCGATGAGGAAGGCCTCCGCCACAGGGTCCAGGCCCTCGGGTGCCTTCTTCTGTTCGGCAAAGCGGCCGAGCAGCGCGATGTAGGACTCAAGGATGCGCGCGAGGCGGTTGGTACGTCCGATGCCCAGGCCTTCTTCGCCGGAGCGCTCGCTCGCCGCTGCGAGGAGGCGCGGAATTGCCTCGCGGAATTCGCGCAACGCTTCGTCGTAGCGCGTGTCCGCGGTAAGGGCCAGCGCGAGGAAGCCGCGCGCTTCGAACGTCTGGTAAAACGCATCGCCGAAGCGGCGCTGCGCGTACTCGTAGATGGCGCGTGCCTGCGCGACTGCGTCGGCAGTCTTGCCGATCTGAGTCTGCGCGTATACCGAGCCGAGCTCGCCGGCGCCAAGCCGCTCGGCAACCGCGGGGTTCTTGGCGACGGCTTGGCGGACCTCGGCAAAGACGGCTTCAGCTTCCGAAAACTTGTCCTGCGACACGAGCGCAGCTGCGATCGTCCTCCTCGCATCGATGACAGTCTGGGATTCGGCCGGCGCTCCAACCGTCTGATAGATGTCCAGCACGGCCCTGGCGAGGGCGCTCGCCTCGTCAAACCGACCCTGCTCGAATACGACCTTGGCGAGCTGCGCGAGCACGGCTCCGGTTTCGGGCGAGTATTTGCCAAAAAGGCCGAGCATGCGCTTTAGGGCGCTGCGCGCGCTCGCTTCCGCTTCCGCATATTTCCCCTGCTCGAGGAGCGTTGGCACCAGGTAGAGCGCCTCGTTGTACGCGATCCCCCGTGCGGTGGAATTGAGTGGCGAGACGATGAGCTTGGGGTTCTGGATGTTGGTCCGGTCCGCTTCGAGCTGCTGCTCATTTAAAGCGATGGCTTCGCGGAACCCGGCCTCGGCTGCTGCGTGCTTGCCCTCGAGCCTCTGGATGTTGGCGCGAGCTTGTGCGACATTCGCCCGGTAGCTCCAGCTGAAAGACCGCCATCCGTTGAGCGTGTTGCCTTGGCGCAGGCGCTGAACCACTATCTCGAGCTCATCGAATGCCTTGCGCGCGGCGACCATGTCGCCGATGCTCGCTGCCTGCTGCACCAGGGTTCGCCAGGCCCCGGACTTGCGCCCGTCCCCGCCGGCCAGATTCGGCCCTTCCATCCACAGCTTGACGGCAGTTGCGTAATCACCGGCCTGGGCTTCCGCGCTCGCGATCTGTGCCACGATGTAATAGGCCTGCGTGTCGTCAGGAGGTGCGTTCTCGTAGGCCTTTTTCAGATCCGCAAGGGCCTGCGTCATCACGCCCAGCTCGCCTGCAGCCTGGCCGCGCCGCTGGTAAAACTCGCGCAGCTCCTTCTTGTCGGAAGTGGCCGGCGGCTCTTTGGTAATCTCGGCGCGCAGGCGGGCCACTTTCTCGGGATCGGGTTTTTGCGCATCGAGGATCGCGAGCACGTCGGCGATCGAGCGCGGCGGCGGTGCCGATTGGGCAGCCGCTTCAGCCGCGAGCAGCGCGGCGACGATGCCAAGCAGGATGAAGCCCGCCCTGGACATGCATTTCCCCCTCTCTCGCAGACTAGACCTGATTCACGGACCGCGCAATGTGCATATGCACGCTCCATGACTCAAGATCTGGCGCGAAATTGCCCCTCCCACCCAAAGGCCGTGGCATTAGAATTCCCTTATGAAATATGGTCAGCAAAAAGGGCGGCTTGAAGACGCCCGGATGTTGAAGGGGCAGGGTCGCTACGTCTCCGACTGGAACCTCCCGAACCAGGCCAGCGGCTACTTCCTCAGGTCCGACCGGCCGCACGCGAAAATTCTTTCGATCGACGCATCGGCCGCGCTCGCCATGCCGGGCGTGATCGCCGTGATCACGGGCGCGGAGCTGGTGGACGCAGGACTTAAGCCGATTCCGGCTGCGGCGCCGTTCAAGTGGCGCGATGGATCCGATCAGCGTCCGGCGTCGCGCCTCTCGCTGGCGCACGAAGTGGTGCGGCACGTGGGAGAGCCTGTTGCGCTGATCGTTGCGGAGACGGCAGCGCAAGCGCAAGACGCGGCCGAGGCGGTGGCGGTGGACTTCGAAGACCTGCCGTCGGTGACCACTGCCGCGAAGGCACTCGAGAAAGATGCTCCGCAGCTGCACCCGGGCGCACCCGGCAATTTGCTGCTCGACTTTGAAGGCGGCGACGCGGCGGCGACGGATGCCGCCTTCGCAAAAGCGGCGAAGGTCGTGAAGCTGCGTGCGTATCACACGCGGGTGGTTGGCAATCCCATGGAACCGCGCGCGGCGATGGGGTCCTACGATCCCGCGAAGGACAGGTACTTCCTGCACGGCACGACGCAGGGCGTAGGGCCGATGCGCGGCCAGCTGTCGGCGGTACTCGGCGTGACACCGGACAAGGTGCGCATCGTTGCCGAGGAGGTGGGCGGCGGATTCGGCGTGCGCTTCAACGCCTACCCGGAATACGGCGCGCTGCTGTACGCGGCGAAAAAGCTCGCGCGCCCGGTGAAGTGGATCGGCACGCGCTCCGAAGTATTCCTCGGCGACGAGCAGGCGCGCGACATCGTGCACCAGGGCGAGCTGGCGCTCGACGCCAATGGCCGCATTCTCGGCATGCGCTTCGACTACCTCTCGAACATGGGTGCCTATGTCGTCTTCACCGGCGCGGTCGTCAATACCATCGGCCTGGTGAACGTAAATTGCGGCGTCTACGACGTGCAGGCGGTGCACGTGCGCGGGCGGCTCGTGCTTACCAATACCGTGCCGACGGCCGCGTATCGCGGCGCGGGCCGGCCGGTGGCCTCCTACGCGCTCGAGTGCCTGATCGACAAGGCAGCGCACGAACTTGGGCTCGATCCGGCGGAATTTCGCCGCCGCAACATGATCCCGAAGGCGAAGATGCCCTACAAGCTGGTTGGCGGCTTCGAATACGACAGCGGCGACTTCGCGGGCGTGATGGACAAGGCGGTTGCAGAATCCCAATGGAAAAGTTTTGATGAGCGGAGGAAGAAATCCAAAGCGAGCGGCAAGCTTCGCGGCCGCGGCCTCGCCACCTACATCGAAATGACGGCGCCGGGCGGCTTTGCGCCCTACGACCAGGCGCACATCACCTGGGAAGAGGATGGCGGCGTGACATTGCGCACGGCGTCGCACAACCACGGGCAGAGCCACGAGACCACCTTCGCGCAGATCGTTTCCGGCGTGCTCGGCATCCCGATGGACAAGATCCGCCTGCGCACCGCTGAACCGGATTTCGACCTGACGGCGAATCCGACCGGCGGCTCGCGCACCTTGCACGGCCTGGGCAGCGCCATGTTCAGCGCCTCGCAGGAAATCGTGAAAAACGGCATGGCGCTGGCGGCCGAAGCGCTGGAAAGCGCCCAGACGGACCTGGAATTTTCGTCGGGGCTCTACAGGATCAAGGGCACGGACAGGAACATCAGCATTTCAGCCCTGGCGAAGAAATACCCGGGCAAGCTCGACCTGGATTTCAAGGACCGGCCGAAGGTGCCCGGCACCTTCCCCAATGGCTGCCACATTGCCGAAGTGGAGGTCGATCCCGAGACCGGCGAGTGCGAAATCGCGTCCTACGTCGCCTGCGACGATGTAGGGAACATCATCAACCACCAGGTTGTCGAAGGCCAGATGCAAGGCGGAGTCACGCAGGGCGCCGGGCACATATTTTCGGAGCAGGCGATCTACGATTCCTCAGGGCAGCTGCTGACCGGGAGTTTCATGGACTATGCAATGCCGCGCGCCGGCCTCGTCGGGGGCCTCAGGGTCATCGACCACGCGGTGCCGACCGCGACCAATCCGCTGGGCGCCAAGGGCGTCGGCGAGGGTGGCGTGACCGGTTCGATGCCCTGCCTCATGAACGCGGTCATGGACGCGTTGCGCCAGGGCGGCGTGACACGCTTTGACATGCCGGCGTCGCCCCAGCGAGTCTGGACGGCGCTGCAAGCGGCCAAGGCCGGCAAGCCGGAGGCGTTGGCGATCGCGGGATGAAACGCGCCTCCCTCTACAGCAGTTCGCGGGCGAAAGCGGCGCAGGTGGCAGCGGACCCGGTTGTGAAAAAAGCCGGGATCAAATCGAGGTTCCAGGGGTCGCTCAGCAGAAACCGAGGTCCGCTGCTCGCTGCGCTGCCCGGGCTGGCCGCACTGATCTTCGTCCTTTTCCAATGGTTCCTTGCGCCGGCGCCGCAGCAACTCACGCAGGAGGACATCGACGCGGCCGTCGTGCGCTCCTTCGAGACCGTGCCTCTGCCCTCGGCGGCCACCAAGGCCTACGAGTCGGTGCGCGGGTCCATCGTGCGCGTTCGTGCGTTGATGGACGGCCCGGATGGCGGCGAGATCGAGGGCAGCGTCGGTACCGGCGTGGTGATCCTCGACAACGGCACGATCCTCACGAACATCCACGTGGTCGCGGGCGCCAAGCGCATCAGCCTGACATTCGAGACCGGAATGGAATCCGACGCGGTCGTCATCGGCACGCGGCCGGAGGACGACCTCGCGGTCCTGAAGGCGGAGGTCGTGCCGGACGACCTGCAGGCGGCGACCTTGCAATCCACCAGCGGACTGTCGCCTGGCGACCATGTCACGGTGGTCGGTTTTCCCTTCGGCATTGGTCCCTCGGTTTCGTCTGGCGTGGTTTCGGGGTTGGGCCGCGAGCACCGCTCGCCGGAAGGAAAGCGCCAGCTGACCAACCTGATCCAGTTCGACGCGGCGGCGAACCCCGGCAACTCGGGCGGCCCGCTGGTGAACGCTTCGGGTGAAGTGGTCGGCATCGTCACGGGTATCCTCAATCCGACCCAGCAGCGCGTCTTCATCGGCATCGGCTTCGCGGTGCCGATCGAGAACGCGGCCATGGCCGTGGGCGTACCGCCGTTCTAGCCGGGAGCAGGCAATGGAAAAAATCCTCTACGAGGTCAAGAAGATCGTCGTTGGCCAGGACCATTTCCTGGAGCGCGTCATGGTGGCCATGCTGGCGCAGGGGCACCTGCTGGTCGAAGGCGTGCCGGGCCTCGCCAAGACGCTCACCGTGAAAACCCTGGCGCGAACCATCCGCGGCACGTTCCGCCGGATCCAGTTCACGCCGGACCTGGTGCCGGCCGACCTGGTAGGCACGCGCATCTACAGCCAGAAGACCGGCGAGTTTTCAACCTCGCTTGGGCCCGTGTTCACCAATCTGCTGCTCGCGGACGAGATCAACCGCGCGCCGGCCAAGGTGCAAAGCGCGCTGCTGGAAGTCATGCAGGAGCGCCAGGTGACGATCGCGGGCGAATCGCACAAGGTGCCGGACCCGTTCCTCGTGATGGCGACGCAGAACCCGATCGAGACCGAGGGCACCTACCCGCTGCCGGAGGCGCAGGTCGACCGCTTCATGATGAAGGTCCTGGTCGGCTATCCGACGGAAGTGGAGGAGTTCGTCATCGTCGAGCGCGTCACGGGAACCGAAAACGCGGTTGCCGCCGTGAGCAGCACCGAGGAACTCGCCGCGCTGCAGCGCGAATGCCGCAAGGTGTACGTCGATCCCTCGCTCATCAAATTCGCCGTGAAGCTGGCCTCCGCGACGCGCGATCCGGCGCAGCACGGCCTGGCCGACCTGGCGAAATTCCTGTCCTTCGGCGTGAGCCCGCGCGGGCCGATTCACCTGATCGAGGGCGCTCGCGCGCTCGCGTCGCTTCGCGGCCGGACCTATGTGCTGCCGCAGGACGTGGTCGACCTGGTGCCGGACGTTTTCCGCCATCGCCTGGTGCTGACCTACGAAGCGCTGGCCGAGGCGATGACGCCCGACGAGCTGATCCATCGCTTCCTGCGAAAAATTCCGGCGCCGGAAAAACCGCTGGAAAACCATGTCAGCTTCGCCGCGCACGCCCAGTAGCAATCCTGAGCGGATCCTCCGCCGGCTGGAGTGGACGGTGATCCGCCGCCTGGACGGGATGCTGCACGGCGATTACCGGACGCTGTTCCGCGGCACGGGCCTGGATCTCGCCGACCTGCGCGAATACCAGTACCACGACGACGTGCGCCATATCGACTGGAATGTCACCGCGCGCCTGCAGACGCCCTATGTGCGCGAATACCACGAGGACCGGGAAGTCACCGCCTGGTTCCTGCTCGATCTGAGTCCATCTATCGACTTCGGCTCCGGAACCAAGAAGCGCACCATCTCCACGGAATTCATCACCGTGCTCGCGCGCCTGCTGACGCGCCAGGGCAACCGGGTCGGAACGCTGTTCTACGGCGACCATGTGGATACCGTGATCCCGGCGCGCAGCGGCCGGCGCCACGTGCTGAGCGTCCTGCACAAGCTGCTGCAACGACCCGAACTGCCCAGGTCGGAGGGCACCGACCTGCGCGAATTCCTGCGCACCGCTTTCCAGGTGATGCGGCGGCGCTCGATCGTGTTCATCGTTTCGGACTTTTTCAGCGCGCCCGGCTGGGCCGAGCCGCTTGCGCACCTGGCGCAGCGCCACGAAGTCGTGGCGGTGCGCCTCTACGATCCGCTGGAGCGCGAACTGCCGGACATGGGCATGCTGATCATGCAGGACTCCGAAACCGGCGAGCAGCTGTTCGTCGACACGCACGACAAGGGTTTCCGCAAGCGCTTCGCCTCCGTAGCCGAGCGGCGCGAGCGCGAGCTGCGCCTTGCACTTTCGCGCGCCGGCGTGGATTGCCTGGAGCTTTCCACCGACGGCGACCTGGTGGACGCGTTGATGCGTTTCGCCGACCTGCGCAAGCGCCGCAGCCGCCTGGCTGCTGGCGGCACATTGCCGAAGCATCTGGAGAAGGTGGCGTGAAGCCCATTACCTTCGCCTGGCCCGAGCTGCTCTGGCTGCTCGTGCTGCTGCCGCTGCTGGTCCTGCTCTACGTCTGGCTGCTGCGGCGCAAGAAAAAGGCCGCGGTGCGCTACGCCAACCTGGGCATGATCAAGGAGGCGATGAGCGCCGGCGCGAATTTCCGGCGCCATGTGCCGCCGGTTCTCTTCCTTGTGGCGCTCGCGCTGCTGATCGTGGCGATGGCGCGGCCCTCGGCCACGGTCGTCCTGCCGTCCCAGAAACAGACCATCGTCCTGGCGCTGGATGCCTCCGGCAGCATGCGCGCCAAGGACGTGCTGCCGAGCCGGCTGGAGGCGGCGCAGGCCGCCGCGAAGCAGTTCGTCGCCGATCTGCCGGCGAAAGCGCAGGTGGGCGTCGTCGTCTTCGCCGGAACCGCGCAGCTGGTGCAACCGCCGACGAATGACCGCGAGGCGATCAACGCGGCGATCGACCGGATGCAACTGCAGCGCGCCACGGCCACGGGCAGCGCCCTCATCGTCTCGCTCGCCACGCTGTTTCCGGACGCGGGCTTCGACGTCAGTACCGCGGTGTTCGGGCGCGAGGCTCCTCGCAACGCGCCGATCGGCGACGCGAAGAAGGACCCGAAAAAGGATTTCAAGCCGGTTCCGCCGGGCTCCTATAACTCCGCGGTGATCATCCTGCTGACCGACGGCCAGCGGACCACGGGCCCTGACCCGATTGAAATCGCCAAATTGGCCGCCGACCGCGGCGTGCGCGTCTACACCGTGGGCTTCGGCACGACCACTGGAGAGGTCATCGGCTTCGAAGGCTGGTCGTTCCGCGTGCGCCTGGACGAAGAGACCCTCAAGACCATCGCCACCATGACCCAGGGCGAGTATTTCCACGCCGGTAGCGCGGCAGACCTGAAGAAGGTCTACGAGACGCTGAATTCCAGGCTCAGCCTCGAGAAGAAGGAAACCGAGATTACCGCGCTGTTCTCCGCGGTCGCCGCGTTCTTCACGCTGCTCGCGGGCCTGCTTTCGGTCCTCTGGTTCAACCGGATCCTGTAGCAAGCGCGAGGCATCGTGAAGAAAACCGGCGACGATGCAGAGAAATCTCCCGGGAATCACGAAGAATCGCTGGACGAGCGCGCCAAGAGGGTCGCGCGCCATATCGCCGCGCGCAAGCACATTGCGCGCAACACCGCGAAGGAATTCGATTCGAACGCGACGCCGGGCCAGCGCGCGGCTGACGCGGTGGCGAATTTCGGCGGTTCGTGGACGTTTATTGTCATCTTTGTCGCCATATTGATGGCCTGGGTGGGGTTGAACTCGTTCATACTCGTGAAGTACGACGAGGCGTTTGACCCGTACCCGTACATACTGCTGAACCTGTTCCTTTCGATGGTGGCCGCGCTCCAGGCGCCGGTCATCCTCATGTCGCAGAACCGGCAGGCGGAAAAGGACCGGTTCACTGCGGAGCACGATTACGAAGTCAACCTGAAGGCCGAACTCGAAATCATGCTGCTGCACGAGAAAATGGACCTGCTGCGGGAAGGCCAGTGGAGCGAATTGCTGGCGATCCAGAAGGATCAACTGCGACTGCTGGAGGCTCTGATGAAGGACAGGCCGGTGGCCAAATGAGTTCCGCACTGCTGGTGGCACTCACGGAGCCCGGGAAGCTGGCTCTGGATGGCGCCGACTACGCCATTACGGAATTTCCCTATCGCGTCGGGCGCGAATCGCGCAAGTACGATACGCCCGAGAAAAAGGCGCTCTTCGCCGACAAGCGCAGTCCGGCGAACAAGCCGAACAACGACCTGTACCTGGTCGAGGAATCCGAACTCATCAACGTCAGCCGCGAGCATTTCCAGATCGACCGCGGCGACGGCGGATTCGTGCTCCAGGACCGCGGCAGCACGCTCGGCACCATCGTCGAAGGGCGGACCGTGGGCGGCGGGAACGCGGGAGGCCGGGTTGTCCTGCGCGACGGCGACGTGATCATCGTCGGTTCGCCCACCAGCCCGTATGTCTTCAAGTTTCGAACCGGAAAATAAGGGGAGGCCGCATGGCAAGGCTCAATATCAACGGCAAGGTGCGCGACGTGGAGGTGGAAGCCGATACGCCGCTCCTTTGGGTGATCCGGGAGCAGGTCGGATTGACCGGAACCAAATACGGCTGCGGCGTGGCCCAATGCGGCGCCTGCTCGGTGCACCTGAACGGGCAGCTGGTGCGCTCGTGCTCGATCCCGGTCGGCAACGTCAAAGCCGGCGACAGGATCACGACCATCGAAGGCCTGTCGCGCAACGCGAGCCACGCGGTGCAGAAAGCCTGGGCGGAACTGGATGTGCCGCAGTGCGGCTACTGCCAGTCCGGGCAGCTCATGGCGGCGGCATCGCTGCTGGCGAAAAACCGCAAGCCGACCGACGCCGACATCGACGCGGCGATGACCAACATCTGCCGCTGCGGCACCTACCAGCGGATCCGCGCCGCCGTGCATCGCGCTGCCGGCATGCTCGCCGGCAAGAAGGCCTGAGGAGACGACCATGGGAAAAAGAAACCTCGATCCGCGCGACCCTTCGCGCCGCGAATTCATCGTCAACTCCGCCGCCGCGGGCGGCGGCCTTGCGCTCGGCATGCAGCTGCCTCTGGTCGCTTCAGCCCAGGAAAACGCCGGCACGGCCGTGAACATCTGGGTGGTCGTGAAGCGCGACGACACCTGCGTCATCCGCATCGCGCGCTCCGAGATGGGCCAGGGCACGCGCACCGGCCTCGCCCAGCTGGTCGCCGAGGAACTGGAATGCGACTGGAAGAAGGTCAGCACCGAATCCATCACCGCGGGCCAGAACCTCGCGTCCAAGCGCGCCTGGGGCGAAATGGGCACCGGCGGCAGCCGCGGCATCCGCATTTCGCAGGACTACGTACGCCGCGGCGGTGCGGCCGCGCGCATGATGCTGCTGCAGGCGGCGGCCAACGAATGGAACGTGCCGGTGGGCGAGCTCACGGTATCGAACGGCGTCATTTCGCACGCCGCCTCCAGGCGCAGCACGCGTTACGGCAAAGTCGCGGCGGCGGCGGCGAAACTTGTGCCGCCGAATGAAAAGGAGATCGTGCTGAAGGATCCGCGCAGCTGGAAGGTTGCCGGCAAGCCGCTGCATCGCCT
>Ga0105242_10001417_pt1 | contig 18888 bp, 14 predicted proteins | sample KBSM24metaG_FD_81521 | JGI IMG/M metagenome (GOLD analysis project Ga0105242, IMG submission 81521) | Miscanthus rhizosphere microbial communities from Kellogg Biological Station, Michigan, USA - KBS M2-4 metaG | ecosystem: Host-associated > Plants > Roots > Rhizosphere > Soil | place... | reverse complement strand
GTGGTCGGCATCATCAACGCCTTCCAGCAGATCGGCATGACCGGCACCGCCAGCCTGGCGGTGGTCGGGCCCGGCATCGCGGAGGCGCTGGTCGCGACCGCCCTCGGACTGTTCGCGGCGATTCCCGCCGTGATCGCGTACAACCGCTTCAGCCACGACATCGACCGCCTCGCGGGCCGCTACGAGAGCTTCATGGAGGAGCTGCAGAACATCCTGCAGCGCCAGGCGCACCTGCCCGACCGCGACATGGCCGCCACCGGAGCGCACAGGGCCCGATGAGACAGCGCCGGGCGATGGCGGAGATCAACGTCGTGCCGTACATCGACGTGATGCTGGTGCTGCTCATCATCTTCATGGTCTCGGCCCCGCTCATCAACCCGGGCCAGATCGACCTGCCCCAGGCCGCCTCGAAGCTCGATCCGGCGGTGGCGCCGCTCGAGGTGCGCGTGCGTCCCAACGGCGAGCTCTACCTCGTGGACCGCAACCGCTCGCCCGACGAGCTGCGCGTCGATCGCCAGCGCCTGCTCGAGCTCGTGCGCCAGTCCCAGGGCAACAATCCCGACCAGGCGGTCGTGATCGCCGGCGACAAGAGCGCGCGCTACGAGGAGGTCCTCGGCGTCCTCGACCTGCTGCAGCGCAGCAACGTGAAGCGCGTGGGCCTGCTGGCGCGGCCGGCGCCGTGAAGAAGATCCCGGAGGAGCCTGCCGCCCTCGAGAAGCGCGCGCAGCCCGGGCGGGTGCGGGCGATCATCCTCGCGGTGATCGTGCACGCGGCCTTCTTCGCCTTCATCGTGTTCGGCGTTACCTGGCAGAGCAGCCCGACCGCGCCGGTCGTGGCGGAGCTGTGGGACAAGTTGCCGAAAGCCGACAAGCCCGCGCCCCCGAAGCCGCCCGAGCCCGAGCCGGAGCCGGTGAAGCAGGAGCCGCCCAAGCCCGAGCCCCCGAAGCAGGAGCCGCCGAAGCCGGAACCGGAAAAGAAGGTCGAGCCGCCCAAGCCCGACCCCGAGATCGCGCTCAAGGCCGAGCGCGAGAGGAAGGAACGCGAGAAGAAGGAGAGGAAGGAGAAGGAGCGCCTCGAGAAGCAGAAGCAGGACGAGGCGAAGAAGAAGAAGGAGCAGGAGGAGGCGGCGAAGAAGAAGCGCGAGGACGACAAGCGCCGCGCCGACGAGGAGCGCGCCCGCAAGGAGCAGCAGGCCGCCCGCGAGGAGGCCGCCAGCGCCCGCCAGAAGGCCATCGACGGGTGGGTCGCGCAGATTCGGAATAAAATTCGCCAACGCGCGAACGTGCCGGACACGGTGACCGGCAAGCCGAGCGTGCAGGTCCGCATCAAGATTCTCCCGGGGGGAGAGGTACTCGACATCACGATCGTCCATCCGAGCGGCAACCGCGTCTACGACACCGCCATCGAGCGGGCCATCCGGAGCGCCTCGCCGCTGCCTGTTCCCCCCTCCGACTCGGAACTTTTTCCTACTTTCCGCGACCTTAACCTCAATATCGAGCACGAGCGCTGAGTCCTGCGATCGTCCCTTCCATGAAGCGAATCCTCGTTTTCCTCGGCGCGGCCCTGCTTGCGCTCGGCGCCCATGCGCAGCTCACCATCGACATCACCACGAGCGGCGGGCGCCAGATCCCCATCGCGATCATGCCGCTCGCCGGCGAGTCGACCCAGCCCCAGTCGGTGAGCGAGGTCGTGGGCGCGGACCTCGCGCGCACCGGCCTCTTCCGCCTCGTGAACACCGTCGGCATCAGCCCGACGCCCACCGAGCCCTCGCAGGTCAACTTCGCCGACTGGACCGCGCGCAGCGCGGAGGCGCTGGTGATCGGCAAGGTCGAGGGGCAGGGCGACCGCGTCGAGGTGCGCTTCCGCCTCTTCGACGTGCAGAAGCAGTCGCAGCTCGCGAGCTATTCGTACCTGGTCGCGCCGGCGCAGCTTCGCGCCACGGCGCACCGGATCGCCGACCTCATCTACGAGCGCCTCACCGGCGACAAGGGGGCCTTCTCCACCAAGATCACGTACGTGGTGAAGAGGGGCACGCGCTACGAGCTGCAGGTCGCCGACGCCGACGGCTTCAATGCGCAGACGGTGCTCGCATCCCAGGAGCCGATCATGTCGCCGTCTTGGTCGCCCGACGGCAGCCGCCTCGCTTACGTGTCGTTCGACCAGAAGAAGCCCATCGTCGTGGTGCAGAACCTGGCGCAGGGCACCACGAAGATCGTGGCCGCCCATCGCGGCAACAACTCGGCGCCGGCCTGGTCGCCGGACGGGCGGTTCCTCGCCGTGGCGCTTTCGAAGGACGGCCTCACGCAGGTCTACAAGATTTCCGCCGACGGCGGGGAGGCACAGCGCCTCACCGACTCGCCGGGCATCGACACGCAGCCCGCCTTCTCGCCCGACGGCCAGTGGATCGCCTTCACCTCCGACCGCGGGGGCTCGCCGCAGATCTACCGCATGCCTGCGGCCGGCGGACCGGCCACGCGCCTCACCTTCGAGGGCACCTACAACGTGGGACCCCGGTATAGCCCCGACGGCAAGACCATCGCCTACGTATCGCGGGACTCGGGGAAATTCCGGATCTCCACCATGGAGCTCGCCAACGGCCAGGTCCAGGTCCTGACCGACGGCACCCTCGACGATTCACCGACCTTCGCGCCCAACGGTAAGATGATCCTTTACGAGGCCTCCGTAGGGGGCCGCGGCCAGCTGGCGGCGGTCTCCGGCGATGGGCGGGTGCGCCAGCGGCTCACCTCGGCCGCCGGGGACGTGCAGGATCCCGCCTGGGGCCCCATGCCCACCAACTGAGGCCCCAAACCCTTTCGGACGATTCGTTCGTTACACCCAGCAAGGAGATCCAATCATGAAGAACACCGCCCTCATCCTCCTCGTCGCCGCGGCCCTCGCCGGATGCGCCAGCAAGGAGACCAAGACCGAAGCGCCGGTCGCCGACCGTTCCGTCAACCAGCCGCAGGCCAACGCCGGCGCGGGCTCCATGACGACGCCGAACCGTGCGGAGAACCTCCAGGGCAATCCGCTCACGCAGGGCCAGCTCGCCAAGCGCAGCGTCTATTTCGACTACGACTCCAACGCCGTGAAGGACGAGTACCGCGGCCTGGTGCAGGCGCACTCGCGCTACCTCACCGCCGACAAGCGCGATGCCAAGATCCGCATCGAGGGCAACTGCGACGAGCGCGGCAGCCGCGAATACAACCTCGCGCTCGGCCAGCGCCGCGCCGAGGCGGTGAAGAAGGTCATGACGGTGCTGGGCGTGAACGACAACCGCATCGAGACCGTGAGCTACGGCGAAGAGAAGCCGGTCGCGCAGGGCCACGACGAGCAGGCGTGGTCCCAGAACCGCCGCGCCGACATCAAGTACGCCGGTGAGTAAAGCGGCATACGCGGCCGGCGCGCTCATCGCGCTGGCCGCGGCCTTGCCCGCGCGCGCGGGGCTCTTCGACGACGACGAGGCCCGCCGCCGCATCGACGCCCTTCGCACGGAGCTCGCGCAGCAGGGCAAGGACAACGAGGCGCGCATCGCGCGCCTCGAGGAGCTGATCCGCAACATCGGCGTGGTGGAGCTGGTGCGCCAGCTCGACCAGATGAACGCCGAGATCGCGAGCCTTCGCGGCCAGCTCGAGGTGGCGAACAACGAGAACCAGCAGCTGCAGAAGCGCCAGCGCGACTTCTACTTGGACCTCGACTCGCGCCTGAAGCGCCTCGAGGGCGGAGGGCAGGGCGCGGCCGCCGCGCCGCCGCCCGCAGCAGCGGTCCCGGAGCCTGCTGCCGCGGCACCGGCCCGGCCGCCCACGAAGGAGGAGCAGGCGCGCGAAATGAAGGCGTACGACGCCGCCTCGAACCTCTTCCGGCGCAACGACTTCAAGCAGGCGATCGACGCCTTCCGCGGCTTCGTGAAGGACTATCCGCAGAGCCAGCTCGCGCCCAACGCGGGCTACTGGATCGGCATCAGCTACGCCAACCTCAAGGACTACCCGCGCGCGCTCGCCGCGCAGCAGGAGCTCCTCACGCGCTATCCGCAATCGCCCAAGGCGCCCGATGCCATGCTCGCGATCGCGGCGATCCAGGCCGAGCAAGGCGACGGCGGCAGCGCGCGCAACACCCTCGAGGACATCATCGCGCGCTACCCCGGCTCCGAAGCCGCGGGCAAGGCGCGCACGCGGCTCGCTTCCCTGCGCCGCTAGCGGCCGTGAAATCCGCCGTCGTGCTCCTGTCGGGTGGCCTCGACTCGGCCACCGTGCTCGCCATCGCCGTCGCCGAGGGCTGGCGCTGCCACGCGCTGTCCGTGGACTACGGCCAGCGCCATCGCGCCGAGCTGGATGCGGCGGCCCAGGTCGCGCGCTCGCTGGGCGCGGTGGAGCACCGCGTGGCGCGAGTCGACCTCAACGTCTTCGGCGGCAGCGCGCTCACGGATCCCGCCATCGCCGTGCCGACGCAGCCGTCGGCGGGCATTCCCGTGACGTATGTGCCCGCGCGCAACACGATCCTCCTGGCACTCGCGCTCGCGTACGCCGAGGTCACCGAATCCGACGCGATATTCACCGGCGCCAACGCGGTCGACTACTCGGGATATCCCGACTGCCGTCCGGAATTCATCGACGCGTTCGCAAGCCTCGCCAACCTCGCGACGCGACGCGCGGTGGAGGGCTCGCGCATCCGCATCGAGGCGCCGATCGTGAAGATGGGCAAGGCCGAGATCGTGCGACAGGGCTACGAGCTGGGCGTGGACTTCGCGCTCACCGTCTCCTGCTACGACGCCGACGCCCAGGGCCGCGCCTGCGGGCTTTGCGACGCGTGCCGCTTCCGGCGCGAGGGATTCGAGCGCGCCGGCATCGCCGACCCCACCCGCTACCGGCGCGGATAAAATAGGCGTCCTTTTCCTCACGAGGTAACGCCGTGGGCAGCACCAACCCGGCCGCCGTGGTGGCCTGGGGCGGCTTCTTCCTGGGCCTCGCGTTCGGCGCCGTCGCCAACCGCACCAACTTCTGCACCATGGGCGCCGTCTCCGACGTCGTCAACATGGGCAGCTGGGGCCGCATGCGCATGTGGCTGCTCGCGATCGCCGTGGCGATCCTCGGCACGCATGCGCTGCAGCTGGCGGGCCTCGTCGACCTCACCAAGTCGCTCTACGTACGCCCCAACTTCACGTGGCTCTCCTACATCCTGGGCGGATTCCTCTTCGGCGTCGGCATGACGCTGGGCTCGGGCTGCGGCAGCAAGACATTGGTGCGGCTGGGCGCCGGCAGCCTCAAGTCCGTCGTCGTGTTCGTGTTCTTCGGCATCGCGGCGTACGTGACGCTGAAGGGCCTGTTCGCGATCTGGCGCACGTCGTTCATCGATCCCGTGGCGATCGACCTCGCAGCGCGCGGCGCGCCGCGCTCGGACCTGCCCACGCTGATCGCCTCGTGGGGCGGGTTGAATGCGCGCACGGCCGAGATCGTGGTGGCGCTCGCCGTCGCGCTCGGCCTCCTCGCGTTCGTGTTCAAGGACCGCGACTTCCGCGCAAGCTTCGATCACTTGCTGGGCGGTACCGTCGTGGGGCTCACGATCGTGGGCGGCTGGTACGTCACCGGGCACCTCGGATACGGCGAGAATCCGCAGACGCTCGAGGACACGTTCTTCGGCACCAACAGCCACACCATCGAGTCGCTGTCGTACACCGCCCCCGTGGGCTACACGCTGGAGCTGCTGATGCTCTGGAGCGACAAGTCGCTCACGGTCACGTTCGGCATCGCGGCGGTCGTGGGCATCGTGCTGGGGTCGTTCGCCTACGCGATCGCCTCGAAAACGTTCCGCTGGGAAGGCTTCGCGGGGCCCGAGGACACCGCCAACCACGTGATCGGCGGCATCCTCATGGGATTCGGCGGCGTCACCGCGCTCGGATGCACCGTGGGGCAGGGGCTTTCGGGGTTCTCCACGCTCGCGCTGGGCTCGATCCTCGCCTTCTTCGCGATCGTCGCGGGTGCCGCCGCGACGATGAAATGGCAGTACTGGCGCATCAGCCGCGAGTGATTCCGGGAGCCTCCGTGCATTGAGGCGGGCTCGGCGCGAATGATATAATTTCGGTTTTTCCGGGGCGTTAGCTCAGCTGGTAGAGCAGCGGACTTTTAATCCGTTGGTCACAAGTTCGAATCTTGTACGCCCTACCAAACGACGAGGGGCCGGCAATCGCCGGCCCCTTTTTCTTTTCCGGCGTCCTTGACTGGAATATCGCCGCGGAACACCCTGTTTTACGGGTTGTCCACCCGAGAAGCCCATGCGAAACGCCCTTTTCCTCGCCGCCACGCTTGCCCTCGCGGGTTGCGCCGCCTACGACGGCCACAACCTCGTGCCGGGCGGCTCCACGGAATCCGAATTGCGCGCCACCATGGGTGCTCCCGCCCTCACGTTCGACCAGGGCGGCGGCGGCAAACGCCTGGTGTATCCGAGAGGGCCGCTCGGCCTCGAGACCTACATGGCCGATATCGGTCCCGATGGCCGCGTCGTGTCGATCGGCAACGCGCTCAGGGACGAGACCTTCTACCGCGTGCAGGCGGGCATGACCAAGGACGAGATCCTGCGGCTCATCGGCCCGCCCGGCGAGACCATGGCCTTCCCGCGCAGCCAGACGCACGCCTGGGACTACCGCTACATGGACACCTGGGGCTACCGCGCGATCTTCTCCGTCACCTTCAATGCGCAGGACGTCGTGGTGAGCAAGTTCACCCAGCGCATCGAGCGTGACAAGGGGCAACGCTAGCCGGGACCTTCAGCCGGCGCTCTTGCGCTCCAGCACCACGATGCGGAAGGGGTGGGCGTGCCGCTCGTCGCGCGCGTGCCGCTCGACCTCGCGCTCGGTCCACTCACCGCGGTCGAACTCGGGAAACCAGGTGTCGCCGGGAACTTCCGCATCGACCTCGGTGAGGTGGATGCGATCCGCCACGGGAAGCGCCTCGGCAAATAGCGACGTCCCACCGATCACGCACACCTCGGGCGCATCGCCCGCGGCGCGCCACGCCTCGTCGAGGGAGTCCACGACGGTGCAGCCGGGCGCGCGGAATTCCGGATTGCGGGACACCACGATGTTGAGGCGACCGGGCAGCGCCTTGCCGATGGACTCGTACGTGCGCCGGCCCATGACGATCGGGTGGCCCATGGTCACGCGCTTGAAGTAGGCGAGGTCCGCGGGCAGCCGCCACGGCAGGGCGTTGTCGCGCCCGATGACGCGATTGCGCGCCATCGCCACCACGAGCGAGCGGATCACGCCGTCACACCGCGATCGGCGCCTTGATCGCCGGATGCGGGTCGTAGCCCTCGAGGCGGAAGTCGTCGAAGGTGAACGCGAAGAGGTCCTTCACGGCCGGGTTGAGGTGCATCGCCGGCAGCGCCTTCGGAGGCCGCGCGAGCTGCTCGCGCGCCTGCTCGAGGTGGTTCAGATAGAGGTGCGCGTCGCCCAGCGTGTGCACGAAGTCGCCGGCCTTCAGCCCCGTCACCTGGGCGATCATCATCGTGAGCAGCGCGTAGGAGGCGATGTTGAAGGGCACGCCGAGGAAGACGTCGGCGCTGCGCTGGTAGAGCTGGCACGAGAGCCGGCCCTCGGCCACGTAGAACTGGAAGAACGCGTGGCAGGGGGCGAGCGCCATGCTGGGAATGTCGGCCACGTTCCAGGCCGACACGATGAGCCGGCGCGAATCGGGGTTCCTGCGGATCTGCTCCACCACCTGCGTGACCTGGTCGATGTGCCGTCCGTCCGGAGCGGGCCACGAGCGCCACTGGTAGCCGTAGACCGGGCCCAGCTCGCCCTTCGCGTCGGCCCACTCGTCCCAGATGGTGACGCCGTTCTTGCGCAGGTAATCGACGTTGGTGCTGCCCTGGAGGAACCACAGCAGCTCGTGGATCACGCTCTTCAGGTGCACCTTCTTCGTGGTGAGCAGCGGGAAGCCGCGGGCCAGGTCGAAGCGCATCTGGTAGCCGAAGACCGAGAGGGTGCCCGTGCCGGTGCGGTCGTCCTTGCGCGCGCCGTGCTCGAGCACGTGGCGCATCAAATCGAGATAGGTCTTCATGCGGCGATCCCCCGGATTCTATCAGCCGGCGCCCATGAAAAAGGGGGCCCCGGAGGGCCCCCTGGCGAGGTCCGGGCCGGCCTACTTGAACGAGTAGGTGAGCACCGTGTAGTAGAAGCGGCCGCGCGGATCCGACACGGCGTTGGCGAAGCCCGCCGCGTGCGACCCGTTGGACGAGACGTCGGTGTAGGGCGGGAGGTCGCCCATCACGTTGCGCACGCCCAGCTTGATGCTGAAGCCCTTGAAGCCGGTGTACTTGCCCGAGAGGTTGATGCGCGACACCGACGGGATCTCGTGGGTGCCGCCTCCCGTGAACGCCTCGGTCCAGCCGTCGGTATAGGTCTGCTCGATGGCCGCGGACCAGGGGCCCATGTCCCAGTCGATCATCGCCACGTGCGTCCACTTCGGGTAGGCGTTGCCGCCGTTGAAGCTGTTGCCGAGGAAGACCACGAACGGGAAGTCCTTGCCCTGCTGCAGCTCGTACTTGTTCATGTACGTGCCGGTGAAGGACAGGCCGAAGCGGCCCCAGGACGTGCCGGTGCGCGCCTTGAAGTCGACGTCGATCCCGGCGGTCTTGAGCTCGCCCAGGTTCTCGAGCGGCTGGTCGACGTAGAGCGTGGTGCCGAGCGGGGTGCGGTGGAAGCGCGAGATGAACTGGTTGTAGAGCGTGAGGTCGTTCGGGTTGGCGAGGATCGTATCGCCCGTCACCGTGCCGATGGTGTCCTTCTTCTCGATGCTCCAGTAGTCCACGCCGAACGAGATGTCGCGGATCGGCTCCCACAGGAAGCCCACGCTCCACTGGGTGGAGGTCTCGGGCTTGAGGTCGGGCGAGGCGATGTTGCGCGTGTTGAGCTGCGTATCCACGCAACGCGCATCTTCGTCGGCGATGAGCTGCGCGGGGCAGCCCGGGTCGGTGACCGAGTTCGCCGTGTTGCCGAAGGACGGGGGGCTGTGGAGGTCCCAGAGCGACGGCGCGCGGAAGCCCTTGCCCGCGGAGCCGCGCAGCAAGAGCTCCTTGGTCGGGTTCCAGCGCAGCCGCACCATCGGGCTCGTCTTCGAGCCCACGTCGCTGTAGTGGTCGTAGCGCAGCGCTCCCGTGAGCTCCAGGTCCTTCATGAGCGGCATGCTGAGCTCGCCGTAGAACGCGAACACGTTGCGGCTCGCGTTGGTCGGCGGGATGGTGCCTTCGCCGCCGATGTTGAGGCCGTTGCCGTAGTCCGCGTTGACCGCCTTGTCGTCGACCTCCTCGCGGCGGAAATCGGCGCCGACGGCGAGGGCGGCCGACCCTCCGGCCATGGCGAAGACCTCCTTGCTCATCTTGCCGTCGAGTTGCATCGTGCTGCTCTTCGACTTGCGCATGTCGCCTTCCATCTTGGCGCCGTCGAGAAGCGCCTGACCCACGTCGTCGTTCGGCCCGAACGGGTTCAGGTTGCCGGTGGCGAGCGCATCGATGAAGCGCTGCTCGTGGATGTAGCCCGTGACCTTTAGGTCGCTCTTCGACTGGGAATAGTTGAACGCGGTGTCGTAGTCCCATCCACCGATGACGCCCTTGAGACCCGCCAGGAACCGCGTCTGCTCGTTGGTGTTGTCGTTGATGCGGTTGCCCGCGGGCGCGGAGCGAAACGCGATCTCGAGGAAGCCCGGCGTGATGACGTCCGCCAGGTTGTAGCCCAGGGTGTTCAGCAGCGCGGTCGGCGCGTAGCGGCTGGTGAGCGGCAGCAGGATGTTGGGTTGCGTGCCGTCCGGACGGATGTGCGCGGCGGTCTGGTCGATCGGGACCGGGGCGATGCGGCCGATGTTGTGGTTCTTCGCATACGACGCCTCGGCGAAGAACTGGTGGTCGGCCGAGAGGTTATAGGTGAAGCGCCCGAAGAGGTCCATCTTGTGGGTGTCGGGCAGGTTGTCCAGGTACGCGGCGTAGATCCCGCGGCAGCGGATGCGGTCCTGGCCGTTGGGCGTGGTGCCGGAAACCTGGATCGTCGTGAACGCCGGATCGCAGCTCGCGAAGGCGGGATCGTTCGTGAGCGTGCCGGCGTACGCGCCGGGGCTGAAGCCGAAGTCCATGATCCGGCCCGGCGAGGCGCGGAACGACGTGGGGTACGTGGCGCCGTCGATGTCGTTGGCGCGGGCGTAGAGCTGCTGGTCGATGGCCTTCACGCGCTGGTTGTAGGCGGCGCGCCCCGTGATGAGGAGGTTCCAGCCGTCCTTGGCGAGGTCGCCGGTGCCGAACGAGGCGGAGCCGTTGGTCTCGCGCCCGCCCGGGTCCTTCGTGTCGCCGTACATGACGCTCACCTCCGCGCCCTTGTAGTCGGTGCGCGTGATGAAGTTGATCACGCCCCCGACGGCGTCCGTGCCGTACACGGCGGAGGCACCGTCCCGCAGCACCTCCACGCGCTCGATGGCGCTGAACGGGATGCTGTTCAGGTCGACGGCGGTGGGCGAGCCGTTCAGGCCCCCGATCGCGCCGAAGGCCGCGTTGGCGAGGCGGCGACCGTTCAGCAGCACCAGGGTCGAGCTCGCGCCGATGCCGCGCAGGTTCGCGGTGGAGGTCGCGTAGCCCACGCCCTGGGTGGTGTCGGAGAACATCGCGGTATTGGAGGAGATGCGGCGCAGGATCTCCTCGGTGTTCTGGACGCCCGAGCGCTCGATGTCCTGGCGCGTAATGATCGTGACAGGTAGCGCCGTCTCCCCCTCGATGCGCTTGATGTTGGAGCCGGTGACTTCGATCTTGTCCAGCTTCTGGGCCTGCTGGGCGAGTGCCGCGCCCGACGAGGCCAGCGAGAGTGCGACGCCTGCGCCGGCGGCGCGGGCGAGGGCGAGGCACAGGGGCTTGATCCCGGTCTTCATTGTTTTACCCTCCCAAGGGATGTTGTTTGTAGCCGGAGGGTACAACTTTCCCGCGACGCCTGTGTCACCGAACCCCACAAACAAAACGCCCCGGAGGTCCGGGGCGTTTTGCGTTGCGTGCTGCAGTGAGGCTTACTTGAACTTCCAGGTCGCCTGCACGTAGACCACGCGGCCGCGCGGGTCGTAGTACGACGGGTCGAATCCCACCTGGAACGAGTTCTGCTGGTTCGTGAGCGGCGGGTTCGTGTCGAGGAGGTTCTTGGCACCCAGCGTGAGCTGGAGGTTCTTCAGGCCCTTCCACATCACCTGCGCGTCCCACAGCGACATCGAGCTCACCGTCCGCTCGTTGCCGTCGAGGTCCGTCTGCTGGTCGGTGTACGAGCTCTGGTACGAGTTGCCGAGCACCACCGTCCACGGGCCGTTGTCCCAGCTGACCGACTGGTAGCTCTTCCAGCGCGGGGAGATACCCGTCACCGGCGAGCCCAGCTGCGTGGAGATGAAGCCGGCGTAGCTGCCGTCCGTCTGCTGGACGTCGTACTTGATGTAGTACGTGCCCGACATCGTGAGGCGGAAGCGGCCAACCGGCGTCGGCGGAGCCGAGAACTGGATGTTCGCGTCGATACCCTGGATCTTCACGCCACCCAGGTTGAGGTAGCGCTGGTCGATGCTCACGATCTTGCCCGGGAGGTTCGGGTTGTCCGCATCCGGCGCGGCGCGCGTCACCAGGCTGCCGTACGTGGCGTACGAGTTCACGTCCTGGAGGATGGTCGCCGGCGAGATGCCGTTGGTGATGCTGTCCTTCAGGTACAGGTCGAACCAGTCCAGGCTGACCGACCAGCCCTGCGGCGGCTCGAACACGATGCCCGCGGACCACTGCTTCGACTTCTCGGGCGAGAGGTTCTGGTTGCCGCCGAACACGACGCCGAACTGCGTGTTGCAGTCGATGCCCTGGTTTTGCGTCACCGGGCAGCGGATCGGGTCCGACAGGCCCGTGGCCGACACGCCCTGGATGTTGGGCGTCCACAGCTGGTAGAGCGACGGCGCCAGGAAGCCCGTGCCGTACGACGTGCGCAGCAGCAGGTCACGCGTGGGCTGCCAACGCAGGCTGTACTTCGGGTTGGTGGTGCTGCCGAAGTCGCTGTAGTGGTCGTAGCGGACCGCGACGTTGCCCTCGAGGGTCTTGAGCAGCGGGACGTTCAACTCGGCGAAGCCGGCGTACGAATCGCGGCTCTTGTCCACGGACAGCACGTTGCCGCCGAAGCCCGACAGGTCGCCCGAGGCGAGCACCGGGGCCGGGGTCTGCGAGAAGTCTTCCTTCATCGCTTGCGCGCCGAACGCGAGGGCGGCACGGCCGGCCGGCATGCTGAACACCTCGCCGGACATCTTGCCGTCGACGACCGACGACTTGGCCTTGCCGTCGAACACCTTGCCGACGAAGTTGGTGTTCTTCACCGCTTGCTCGATCTCCGGCGTGTTCGGCCCGAAGAGGTTCACGGTGCCCGAGTTGAGCAGCGGCAGGACCTGCGAGTACAGCGGGAAGCCGCCGTTCAGCTTCTGCTCGGTGGTGCCCTCGTTGTACGTATAGGCCGCATCCCAATCCCAGTTGCCCGCCGTCCCTTTGACGCCGGCGACGACCTGGTACTGCTCGTTCGTGTCGGTCGTGTCCCGGTTGCCGGTGAGCACCGAACGGTAGCGGACGTTGAGCGGCTGGCCGTCGACGCCGTGGGCGGCGGCGAGGTCATGCGGGTAGAACGGGCTGGTCGGCTGCAGCGTGATGCGCGAGACGAACTCGCCGTTGGGGCCGTAGGTGAACTGGTCCGAGATCGGCACCGGCTGGATGACGAAGTTGTTTTCCTGCTTCGAGTAGTTACCCGAGAGGTAGCCCTGCAGGTTGTTCGTGATCTGGAACGTTCCCGCGCCGTAGATGTTGAACGTCTTCACGTTCGGGATCATCTGCACGCCGGCCTGGCGCGACGGGTCGTAGAAGCAGCGGTTGCCCAGGTCCGGGAAGTACGTGGACGGATCGCAGTTCGGGAAGCTCGGGCTGGTGATGCCGCCGGTCGAGATGTGGCCGGGGAATGTGTTGCCCGAGATGCCGATGAGGCCGATGTCGAGGCGCACCGACGTGTTCGAGAAGTCACGCGCGCGTTGCTCGAGCGCGTTCTGCTTGTCGTACTGGGCGGCCACGAACACGTTGTAGCGGTCCTTGGCGAGGTCGCCGAAGCCCAGCGCGGCCTTGAAGGTCGACTGCGCGCCGTCGGGGCCGGGGCCACCGCGGGTCGGGGCGGCGTAGTAGCCCGTCACCTCGGCACCCTTGTAGTCCTTGCGCACGATGAAGTTGATCACGCCCGCGATCGCGTCGGAACCGTAGATCGCCGACGCGCCGTCGAGCAGCACTTCCACGCGCTCGATGGCGTTGAACGGGATGGTCGTGAGGTTCACGCCCTGCACGCCCTGGATCTCACCCGAGAAGCTGTTGAGGCGCTTGCCGTTCAGCAGCACCAGGGTGCGGCCGCCCTGCAGGCCGCGCAGCGACGCGGTGTTGGCGGAGAAAGTCAGCGCGCCGATGGTGTTCGCGAGGGAGACGTTACCCGCGCTGTTGTTGGCGGCCACGAGGTTGAGCAGCTCGTAAGCGTTGGTCGCGCCGCTCTTGTCGATGTCTTCCTTCGTGAGCACGACGATGGCCGACGGGCCTTCGCCTTCCACGCGTTTGATGTTCGAACCCGTGACCTCGATCTTTTCAATCTTCTGGGCCTGCTGCGCGTAAACCGGCGTCGTGGCGACGGTCAGCGCTACGCCGGCGCCAAGAATCGGCGCGAGCGCATAGGTGAGCTTCTTCATTCTCGAATTCATTGTTGGAACCCCAGGTAGTGAGAAAGGTGATGAAAACCAGAGACTTGCGAGCTTTAGATCCGCCTTTTTATGGTCCTTCTAGAGCCGTTGACACGGGTTGCATGATAGCCAGACTCCTTGATTTATCCAACAATATTTTCCAATGTGTTGCGCAAATGCAACACAGCAACCCCCCGATTTTTAAGGGGGTTTGGTGACAAATCGAAATAAGAAAAGGGGCCGGGGGACCCCTTTGAAAAGGATGAAAAAAAAGGGGCCCGAAGGCCCCTTTACCTGGGTTGGTGCAGTTGCCTGTTACTTGAACGTGTACTTCAGGCCGATGCGGTAGTAGCGGCCCATCGCGCCGCTGCCGTCCATCGGGTTGTAGTTGATGCCGCCGTAGGTGGTGGGATCCAGCGGTGCGACCTTGTCGGTCAGGTTCGTGATCGAGCCGTAGAGCTGGAACGCCTTGCTGATGTCCCACCGGCCGGTGAGGTCGATCGTCCAGAAGCTCGGGATCTTGCAACCGTTGGGGGCATCCGTGCCGTCGGCGAAGGTGTACAGGCACTCCGAGCTGTCCTTGTCGGACGTGTTCTTCATGCTGCTGCGCCAGTTGTACACGCCCGTGAGGCCGAACGGTCCCGAGTCCCACGTCACCGCGACGACGACCTTGTCCTTCGGCGTGCCGATGCAGTTGGACACGTCGCAGTTGCCGTGCGTCCCGGCGTAGTCGAGGGTCGTATCGCCGTTGATGAGCTTCCACTCGTTGGTACGCGTCCAGTGGAGGTCGGTCTTGAACCGGCCGTAGTCGGTGCTGAAGCGATAGCCGAAGTCGAAATCGACGCCCGAAACTTCCGTCTCGCCGATGTTCACGAACGGCGCGTACACCACGAGGGCGGTACCCGAGTTCGGAATGCCGGGGAGGTCGTTATCCGAGCGGACCACGTTGGGGCCGAAGAACGCCTCCTGGGTGGAGATGGTCTGGATCTGGTCTTTCTTCTTGATCTTCCAGAAGTCCATTCCCACGCTGAGGTCGCGGATCGGCTCGACGATGAAGCCGAAGTTGTAGTTCTTCGACTTCTCCGGCTTGAGGTCCGGGTTGCCGCTGCCGACACCGGCGACCGCCGCACCCGTGCAATCCGCCTGGGTCGCGCCCGGCAGGGGGCCTGCGCCGTTGGGGCAACGCACCGGGTCATATGCACCCGCCGAGCCGAACGCGGCCGACGCGTCGCGACTCGTTTCCGCCGCATTGGGCGCGCGGAAGCCTTCGGCGTACGAGGCCCGGAGCGCCAGCTGCTGCAGGGGCACCCACTTGACGGAGAACTTCGGCGTAGTCGAATCGAAGTTGTCGTACTTGTCGTAACGCACTGCCGCCGACAGTTCGACATTCTTCACGACCGGCGCCAGCACCTCGGCATACAGCGCCCAGACCTTCTCGTCGCCGTGGTAGCCGCCGTTGTAGCTCGCCTGCACCGAACCGTCCGCCGTCCCGCTGAGCGAGGGCGCGTTGATGTAGGTCTTGCGGTACTCCGTGCCGAGGGCCAGCGCCATCGGGCCGCCGTCGAGCTTCATCAGCTCGCGAGAGGCCTTCGCGTCGATGATGTCGAGCTTGGTCTTGCTGTCGCTCGTCGCATGCACGAGCAGGGAGGCACGCTGCGCGTCCGTGTTGGCCGCGTTGTTGTTCATGCGGTATCCGAACGTGGGCGAGGTCGGATCGTTGAACGCGGCGATCAGGCCCGGGATGCTGAGCACGGTGTAGTCCTGCTTCAGCGTCGACTCGGAATGCATGATCCCGGCGTCGAAGTCCCAGCCCCAGGACGACCCCTTGATGCCCGCGAGGATGCGGGAGATGTCGACGTCGTTCTTGCGCCGCTGCGGTCCGAACTCGGCGAACGCGTAGCGGAAGCGGGCGGGAATGCCGAACGGGTTGTCCGGGTGGGTGGGGGCGAGCGTGAGCTCCGTCACGTTGAGGCCCGTGCCGTAGCCGCGGATGCCGTACGGCCCGATGATCGTGCCCGGGGTGGTGAGGAGGCTCACGTCGAACGCGGTCTTGTTCTTCGCGTAGCCCGCCTCGCCGTAGAGCTCCCAGTTCGAGTCGAGGACGTAGGTACCGCGGGCGAAAACGTTGACGTTCTCGAGCTTCGGCGCGTAGCTACGGTAGTGTCCGATGTCGTACGAGCAGCCCTGGTCGCCATCAAGCGGCGGGCTGATCGTGGTGACGGAAGCGTCGCAGGGGGTGACGAGCTGCCATGCACCGCTGGTCCTGCCGTTGCGGACGTATCCGGCGGGGCTGGCGCTCACGGTATTGCCGATGCGGTAGCCCGGGGTCCACTGGCTCGCGAGCGGGTCGTACCCCCACTGGCGCGTGTCGCCCTTGCCGATCCAGTCGCGATCGCGGTCGCGATAGTGGATCTCGTCGGATTTGGACGCTTCGAAGTTGACGAACCCGTTCATGCGGTCCTTGGCGAGGTCGCCGCCGCCGACGATGAACCCGGCCTTGACGCCGTTGCCGTCGCTATAGCGCGACGTGCCGGCTTCGACCTTTCCGATGCCGCCGGTGAAGTCCTTGCGCAGGATGATGTTCACCACGCCGGCCAGGGCATCGGAACCGTACACGGCCGACGCGCCATCCTTCAGGATTTCAACGCGCTCGACCGCTTCCAGCGGGATGTTCGAGAGGTCCGAGAAGATCTTCTGGAAGTCGTCGGCACGGGGATACTGGGCGAGGCGACGGCCGTTCAACAGCACGAGCGTGGCGCTCGCGCCCAGGCCGCGCAGCGAGATGGCCGTGGCGCCCGCGGCGAAGCCGTTGCCGAAGCTGGTGGGCAGCGAGCCCATGCCGTCGACGGGCAGGGCCTGCAGGTATTCGGTGAGGGTCGACTTGCCGGAGTTCTGGATGTCCTGGCGCGTGAAGACGAGGACGGGTTCCGCCGTTTCCGCGTCGACGCGCTTGATGTTCGAGCCCGTGATTTCGATCTTCTCGATCTTCTGGGCCTGCTGCGCTTGGGCGGGTGCAGCCGCCACAAGCACCGCGACGCCCGCTCCCAGCGCATGGACGAGCGCCGTCGCGAGCTTCTTCCTCTTGATTTCCTTCATTTATTTCCTCCCGGGATTATGTCTTTGGAGTGAGGGGTGAACCGATTCTTAGAACCGGCCCGAATGGCCGATTCGACGGTCCGCGAAGAATAGCGACCGAACCGTGAAATCGCCAACACCTTATTTCGATATGTGTCGTTTCTGCAACAGTTGGACACAATCCCATTGACAGGGCGCGCGAGTTCGCGCGGCCGGCGGGCGCCGTCGCGCTATTTAGAGGAGAAAGAAAAGGCGGCCTGGGCTACCAGGCAATCGAGACGCGCGCCCCGCCGAGCGGCGAGTCGCTGATGGTGGCGTCGCCGCCGTGCCAGCGCGCGACCTGGCGGACGATCGCGAGGCCGAGGCCGAAGCCACCGGAGTCGCGGGCGCGCGTGCGATCGAGTCGCACGAAGGGCTCGAAGATCCGCTCGCGGTCCGCGGGCGGGATGCCGGATCCATCGTCGTCGACGTGGATCACGGTGTGCTCGTTCTCGCGCTCGACCGACACTCTTACTTTCGTGCGCGCGTGGAGGGCCGCGTTGCGCAGCAGGTTCACGACGGCGCGCGCCATGTAGCGGGGCTCGCAACGCATCGCCTGCAGCTCGATCTGCGACAGGATCTCGATCGTGCGGCCGCGCAGCTCGTCGTCGGCGCGCGCATCGGCGAGGACGTCCTCGAGCCACGGCTCGGCGGGCACGCTCTGCAGCGTGAGCCCGGGCGCGCCGCGCTCGAGCTTCGCGTAGTCGAGCAGCTCCGTCGTGAGCGCGTCGATCTCGGAGATGTCGCGCTCCATGCGCGCGAGGAAGCGGTCCTTGCCCTCGGCGTCGGTCTCCTCGCGGGCGAGCGAATGGCTGAAACGAAGCCGTGCGATCGGCGTGCGCAGCTCGTGCGAGACCGCGCTGGTCAGCGTTCGGTGCGATTGCAGCAGCGACGCCACATGCTGCGTCATGACATTGAAGCCCTCGGCGAGCGGGCGCAGCGCCGAATGCCGGCCCACGACCGCGCGCGTCTCGAATCGTCCGCCGCCCACCTCGTCGGCCGCGCGGCGCATCGTATTCAGGTCGCGCCAGAAGGGGCGCACCCAGAAGAAGACCAGCACCGCGACGATGGCGAACTCAACGCTCCAGTTCACCAGGTACGTGACCGCCTTCACGCGCCGCGTGTCGGGGCCGGGGTAGTCGATCGCGACGGCGAGGTTGTCGATGTTGAGCCGCCGCACCAGGGTGAACCCGCCGCCTTCGCGGTCCAGCGAGACGATGGAGCCCTGGTCGAAATGCTCGCGCTGGTCCGGCTTGAACTGCGCCGCCTCGGGCACGGTGGTGGCGGATGTGAGCCGCGCGGGAAGGCCGAAGCCCGAAGCGAGGCGGTCGAAGCGCGCGCCGCGCTCGTCGGAGGGGACCGTCGCCAGCGAATCCTCGATGAGGTGGAACGTCGGCACGAAGCGCACGCGGAAGTCGAATCCCGCCGTCATCTCGTGCCAGACGTACTCCATGAGCTGCATCTGCACGACGAACGACAACACCAGCGTGGCGATCAGCACGCCATAGAGCTTGAGGAATAACCGGATCATGTCGCGGCCCGGCCGGGCTTACCAGCTCGTGGGGCTGAAGAGGTAGCCGACGTTGCGGATCGTCTTGATGCGCTCGGCGCTGTCGGCGAGGTCGCCGAGCTTTCGGCGCAGGCGGTAGATGCGGCAGTCCACGGAGCGGTCGGAGCCGTCGTAATCGAGGCTTCGCAGCTTGTTCAGGATGTCGTTGCGGGAAAGGACCTTCCCGGCGTGGCGGGCGAGCAGCCACAGCAGGTCGAATTCCGAGCTGGTGAGGTCGATCGGCCGGGTGCCGAGGCGCACGGCGCGGGAGGCTACGTCGATCTCGAGCGAGCCGAAGGTGATGGTGTCCCCGGTCGAGGGATTATGCTGTCGCATGCCCGCGCGCCGCAGGATCGCGCGTACGTGGGCGAGCAGCACGCGCGGCTGCACCGGTTTCGGGATGAACTCGTCGGCCCCCAGCTCGAGGCCCACCACGCGGTCGAAGTCCTCGTCGCGCGCGGTGAGGATCACGATCGGCGTGGTCGCGCCGCGCGC
>Ga0105242_10001415_pt1 | contig 18906 bp, 17 predicted proteins | sample KBSM24metaG_FD_81521 | JGI IMG/M metagenome (GOLD analysis project Ga0105242, IMG submission 81521) | Miscanthus rhizosphere microbial communities from Kellogg Biological Station, Michigan, USA - KBS M2-4 metaG | ecosystem: Host-associated > Plants > Roots > Rhizosphere > Soil | place... | reverse complement strand
GGGCACGGGCACGGGCGACACCGCCGGAGTTGCGCCCTGCGGCTCGGCCGGCTTGGAGTGCGTCTCGTCGCCCAGGGTGATGGTGTAGGAGCGTAACGGCGGTTCCCCTGCGGCGGAGGCCATGGCGCGGGGCGCGGACCGGATGGGTCCGGTCAACAGCTCGGGCACCAGCAGCACGATCAGCGCCACGAGAATGATTGCGCCCGTTAACCGTTCTTTCACCGAAGTACCCGCGATGGGGACAAAACCACGCAATGCAAGCGCGGCGGACGCCTTGTGCAAGACACTCAGGTCATTAACTCCGTGAGCCCGCTTTAGTATATCCGAAGCCACTGCAGGGCCGGCCCCACCGTGTGCAGCGAGCCGCACACGACGACGCGGTCGCCGGGCCGTGCCTGCGCGCGCGCCCGCTCGCAGCCCTCGCCCACCGAGGCGGCGAGTGTCACCGTACTGCCCGGACGGCCCAGGCGCGCGGCGAGCGCCGCCGCGCTGCTGCCGCGCGCGCCGGGCAGTGCGCACACCACCCAGTGATCGATCACCCCCTGCAGCGCCGCGGCGATCGCGGCGGCATCCTTGTCGGCGAGCACCCCGATCACGGCGATGGTGCGTGCCGCGCGGTGCGCGCCCGGCGGCAGCGCACGCGCGCGCAGTTGCGCGGCGAGCACCTGCGCGGCCGGCTCGTTGTGCGCGATGTCAAGGATCCACTCCACCTCGCCCGGCACAACCTGGAAGCGCCCGGGCAGGTGCACGCTGAGCAGCCCCTGCGCAGCGTTGACCGCCGTGAGCGGCGCCAGCACGCGCTTCAGGCGCGCGACCGGCGCGGCCGGCACCGCCTCGAGCGCTTCCAGCGCGGCGAGCGCGGTGGCGGCGTTGCGGTACTGGATGTCCCCGGCCAGCGCCGAGGGTGGCAGCCCGCTGAGCGTCACCTTCAGGCCGCGGTAGTCCCAGCCCGTCGCGCCCTGCTGCCAGCTGAAGTCGCGCTCGGCCACCACCGCCTGCGCGCCGCGGGCACGGATCGCGGCGAACACGCTCGCGGGCATGTGTGGCGTGCCGAGCACGGCCGGGCGCTGCGCGCGCACGATGCCCGCCTTCTCCGCGCCGATCAGCTCGAGCGTGTCGCCGAGCCAGTCGCGATGATCAAGGCCCACCGAGGCGAGCACCGCCACGTGGGCATCGATGAGATTGGTGGCATCCAGGCGCCCGCCCAGTCCCACCTCCAGCACGGCCACCTCCACCGCCCGCGCGGCGAAGATGAGCAGCGCCGCGAGCGTACTGTACTCAAAGAAGGTGAGCGTGGTGGCGCCGCGCGCCGCCTCGATGCGCTCGAACGCCGCCACCAGCGCGGCATCCTCCGCGTCCGCCGCATCGAGCCGGATGCGCTCGTTGTAGCGTACCAGGTGCGGCGACATGAACAGCCCGGTGTGCGCGCCGCGGGCGCGCAGCAGGGCCTCCAGATGGGCGGCGATCGAGCCCTTGCCGTTGGTGCCGGCGACCGTGATGACCGCGAACTCAGGGGCGCTGAGCCCGAGGGTGCGCGCCACGCCCGCCACGCGCTCGAGTCCCATGTCGATGCTCTGCGGGTGCACCGACTCCTGCAGAGTGAGCCACTCGGCGAGCGTGCGCATCGCGGCTTGCGTGGCGGAGGAGGCGCGCGCCTCAGGCGGCCGCGGCGGGCAGCTTCAGCAGCATGCGCAGCACTGCGGCGATGCGGTCGCGCATGTCGCGGCGGTCGACGATCATGTCGATCGCGCCGTGCTCGAGCAGGAACTCGCTGCGCTGGAACCCCTCCGGCAGCGTCTCGCGCACCGTCTGCTGGATCACGCGCGGGCCGGCGAAGCCGATCAGCGCGCGCGGCTCCGCCAGGTTGAGGTCCCCGAGCAGCGCGAGGCTCGCCGACACGCCACCGGTGGTCGGGTCGGTGAGCACGGAGATGAACGGCAGGTGTGCCTGGGCGAGGCGCGAGAGCGCGGCGGCGGTCTTGGCCATCTGGAACAGCGAGTACAGCGCCTCCTGCATGCGCGCCCCGCCGCTTGCGGAAAAGCACACGAACGGGCGGCGCTCCTGGATGCAGTAGTCGACTCCGCGCTTGAAGCGCTCGCCCACCACCGAGCCCATGGAGCCGCCAAGGAACTGGAATTCGAAGGCGCAGGCGACGATCGGCAGCCCCTGCAGGGTGCCGGTGAGCACGATCAGGGCATCGCTCTCCCCGGTCGCCTTCTGGGCCTGCACCAGGCGGTCGCGGTAGCGCTTGCTGTCGCGGAACTTCAGCGGATCCTCCGGCGCGATGTTCGCGCCGATCTCCTCGATGGTGTCCGGGTCGAGGAAGCGCTCCAGCCGCTCGCGCGCACCCATGCGCATGTGATGGCTGCACTTGGGGCACACGGACAGGTTGCGTTCCAGTTCCGCGCGGTAGAGCACCGCATCGCAGGCCGGGCACTTGATCCACAGCCCCTCCGGGACCGAGCGCGTGCGCCGCTCGGTCTTGATGCGCGAGGGCATGATCTTTTCGAACCAGGACATCGTTAGCTCGTCGTGCTCACAGTGGGTACTGGCCGCGGATCATAGCCGATCAGGGGGCGGCGCCCCCCGCTGCGGCCGCGGGCACCCCGAACGCCGCCGGGTAGCGCACTGCAACGAAGTACAGCCCGGCGGCCGGGGCGGTGGCCGCCCCCTGGGTGCGATCGCGCGTCGCGAGCAACTCTGCCGCCCAGGTGGGCTCCGCGTCGCCCCTGCCGATGGCGATGAGCAGGCCGGCGAGATTGCGCACCATGTGGTGCAGGAAGGCGTTGGCCGTGGCCTCGATCCGTATCCACTCACCCTGGCGCTCCACGCTCAGGCGCTGCAGGCGCCGGATCGGGGACTTGGCCTGGCATTCCGCCGCCCGAAAGGCGCTGAAGTCGTGCTCGCCCTCGAGCAGGCGCGCCGCCGCATTCATGCGCTCGGCATCCAGCGGCCGGTGCACCCAGGCCGCGCGCCGCGCGTGCAGTGCCGAGCGTGCGGTGCGGTTGAGGATGAGGTAGCGGTAGGTGCGCGCCTCGGCGCTGTAGCGCGCATGGAAATGCTCCGGCACCGGCAGCGCCCAGCAGACACTGACATCGGCGGGCAGTTCGCTGTTGGCCCCGAGCACCCAGCTGCGCATGGGGCGCGTCGCCTCGGTATCAAAGTGCGCCACCTGACCGAGGGCGTGCACGCCCGCATCGGTGCGCCCCGCGCACACCAGTGCCACCGGGGCGGCGGCGATACGCGAGAGGGCCTCCTCGGCCACCGCCTGCACGCTCGCGAGCGCCGGCTGTGCCTGCCAGCCACAGTAGGCTGAGCCGTCGTACTCGATGCCGACGGCGATGCGGGCCACGCGCCTTAGGGTGGTCGCTGCGGGCTCAGCCGGGGAGCGACTCGATCAGCCGCTGGGCTTCCTGCTTCTGCGCCGCCGAGCCCTCGGTGAGCACTTCCTCGAGGATGTTGCGGGCACCGTCCGGATCGCCCATGTCCATGTAAGCGCGGGCGAGGTCGAGCTTGGTGCCCACCTCGCTCATGGTGACCGGCTCCAGGTCCGGCAGTGCCAGGTCCTCCGAGGACAGGCGCTGGGTGGCGGCGAAGGCCGCATCCGGCACCGTCGCGGTCCCCACGTCGAGGTCGAGCGTGCCGCCGTTGGTCTCGTGGGTGCCGGTGGCCATGCCGACGTCGAATTCCACGTCGCCGTGCGCGGCGTGGGTGCCCGTCGCATCGCCGACATCCACATCGAGCCCCTGCCCGCTCAAAGCGCGCAGGCGCGCAGTGGCCGAGCCGTCGGGCGCGACGAGGTTGGTCTGGGTGAGCGCGGCCTCCAGCTCGTTCTGGTCGAACTGCCAGGCGCCGGTGTTGGAACCGGTGTCTTCCTTGGCGGCGCGCCGCTGCGCGTCCTCCATGATACGGCGTGACTGATCATCGAGCCCCGCGACCAGGGTGGGCGCGTCCGGCGTCGAGGCCTGCGCCGAGGCGATGCCGGGCTGGTCCACGGTGTCGACGGCGCCCACATCCAGGCCCAGATCGTCGATCGCAAGTTCCGCGGTGTGCTCGGCCCCGCCCTGGCGCATCGCGCCCTCGAGCTTCTGGCGGATCGTCGGGTTGTCCGCCGGGGACAGCTGCGGCTGCTCCACCGTCGGGCCTTCCGTCTCCACCGTGCCGCCGGGCCCCTGGCGCACGCGCGCGGTCATCTGCCGCGTGGTGCCGGTGGTGCCGAGGAAGCTGTTCTCGAGCAGCGCGGCGTTGCGGTCCGTGATGCCCGACTGTGATTCCGCGGTCGCCTCCAGGTCCCCCACGGCCGAGCCGATGTCCAGGTCGAGCCCCGCGGGCGCCTCTTCGGGCACCGAGTCGCCCAGCAGGTCGAAGTCGACGCGGCTCTGGCCGCCCTCGAGATCGAGGTCGACGCCACCGGCGGTGGCCCCGGCCACGCCGCCGCCGCCGGAGAACAGCGGGTCCTCCGGGGCGAGCTGCTTGCCCATGATGAGAATCTTTTCCCACTCCCCGGGGGCGGCCTCGCCGCGGCTCTGCGCCAGCTCGCGCGCGGCGCTCAGGAACTGCTCCTTGTTGCCCCACACGAAGAAGACTTCGAGCAGCTTCAGCTTCAGGTCACGACGCTGGGGCTCGCGGCTGATGGCGATGCGGATCAGGTCCGCCGCCTGGTCGTACAGCCCGTACGCCATGTGGAAATCGGCCTCGGCCAGCGGATCGCCCTGGTCAAGATTGATCGCCGTCTCGCTGCTGATGGTCTCATCGCTCGCGACGTGTTTCGGCGCGGCCATCGCCGGCACGGTGCCGGTGGCGGACAGGCGCGGCCGCTCGTGCGAGCCGGTTTCCTCCACCAGGAAGGCCGCCTCGGGCAGCGGGGCTGCCGCGGCGCGTGCCGTGGCACGCGGCGCAGGCACCACGGGCTCAGGTTCGGAGAAGTTGCGCGTGGCGCTCATGGCGCCCAGCTCGGCGGCATCGGCGCCGGCGGCGGCCAGGCGACCCAGGGAATCGTCGAACTCGCTGCTGCGGCGCGAACGCACGATGCGCGCGGCGAAGAATCCGATCACGCCGAGCGCCAGGAGGGCGAGCACCCACCACAGGCCGAGGAGCGTGTCGAGGAAGGAGCCGCCACTGGGGGGCGCCTTCACGGGGGCTTTCTTGACCGGTGCGGGCGGCGGGGGTGCCGGGGTGGCCTCCACCGCCGGAGCCGGCGCGGTCTGGGGCTGCTCGGTGCTGGCCGCCGGCGGGGCTTCCGCGGGTGCGGGCGCCGGTGCGGTCGCGGGCGGCGGGGTTGCCTCCGGGGCGGGCGCAGGCGTGCCCTGCTTGGCGGCCGCCTGGGCCTGCATGCGCGCGAGCTCCTGATTCTTCAGCTCCAGCAGCCGCTTGGTCTCGCTCTCCTGCGCGGCGGCCTGCGCGGCCTGCTGCGCGGCCGCCGTGCCGCCCTTGGGCGCGGCATTCGCGGCGGGGGCCGGCGGCGCAGTGTTCGCCGCGGCGGGCTCGGACTCAGACGGGGTGACCAGCTTCAGGCGTCCGGGCTTTTCGGTCGCCGCCGTCGGCACCGGCGTGGAGCGCCAGGCCGCGTACTGGCGGCGGATTTCGGCGGAGGCCTCGGCCGGAGAAACCGCCGCGGCCTCGGAAGCATCGGGAATACGCAGCACTGCGCCCGAGCGCAGCACGTTCATGTTCTGGCGGAAGGCCTTCGGGTTCGCCTGATAAATGGCGAGCATCCAGCTGCGGGCCCGCGGGGAATTCGCGCCTTCGCCGGCCACGCCGCTGGCGATCTGCGAGAGCGTCTCACCGCGCTGCACGACATGACTGCCCTCCTCGCTGCCTGCCGGGCTCGAGGTGCCCGCCGGTGCAGCGGCGGGCGCGCGGCTGGCATGGGCCGGGGGCGGCGCTGCCGTGGCCGTGGCGGGTGCCGCGGCGGTTGCCGGGGCTTCCGCCGGCGCCGGAGCCGGAGGCGGCGGAGTTTCCGTCGCGCGCGCGATCGATCCCTCGCGCGCGCCGGGGCCGGTTGCCGCGGGCGCCACAGGCGCGCTCGCCACGGCGGACTCACCCGGGGTGTACACCGGCGGGTCGAGCAGCATGGTGTACTCGCGCACCAGGCGGCCGCGGGCCCAGTTGACCTCCACCAAGAGCGTCACGAAGGGTTCGGCAATCGGGTCCGTGGACTTGAGCTTCACGACCTGGCGGCCATCGGGCATGCGCACGGTCTTCAGTTGCACGGTGCTGAGGTAAGCGGGCCACTCAAGGCCGTAGCGGCTGAAGGTGTCGCGCGAGGCAAGCTGGACCTGCATGGTGGCCAGCTCGTCCGGGGCCACATCCACGAGCTCGATTTCCGCATCCAGCGGCGCATTGAGCGGCGAGAGGAGATGGATATCTCCAAGACCTAAGGCAAACGCTGCTGACGGCAGACCGAGCAGCAATGCCAGCGCCCGAGCCGAGCGTTTGACGAGCATCAGAGCACCCCGAGAAGAATCATTGGGTGAAATATCTTTTGAAAACAAAAGGATGGGGCAGATGTTGCGACCCCCCCATCAGCCTCGCGGCAATATAACTTAAATAGGTCGCCGGGCCAAAGCCTCTGCGATCTGCACGCTGTTGGTGGCTGCGCCTTTGCGCACATTGTCAGATACAACCCATAAGTTAAGTCCACGGTCCGGGGCGAGATCTTCACGGATTCTCCCGACATAAACTGTGTCGCGGTTCGCTGCCTCGGTAGCAGCCGTGGGATACCCGCCGAGCCGCGGCTCGTCCAAAACCGTGACGCCGGCCGCATTCCTCAGCAACTCGCGCGCCTCCGCCGCACTCAGGGGCCGCCGGGTATCGATGTGGACCACCTCGGAATGACCGTAAAACACAGGCACGCGCACCGCGGTGGCATTCACGCGCAAGTTGGAATCGCCGAGGATCTTGCGCGTCTCCCACACGATCTTCATTTCCTCGCGCGTGTAGCCGTTGTCCTGGAAGACATCGATGTGGGGCACGCAGTTGAAGGCGATCTGCTTGGCACCGCCCGGGGATTCGAGCGGGCCCTTGCCGCTCAAGGCCGCGATCGACTGGCGCACCAGTTCCTCGAGCGCTTCGCGCCCGGCGCCGGACACAGACTGATAGGTCGCCACGTCGATGCGCTCGATCCCGGCCGCGTCGTAGAGCGGTTTGAGCGCCACGACCAGCTGGATGGTCGAGCAGTTGGGGTTGGCGATGAGGCCGCTCGTGCCGATAGCCTCGAGCGCCTGCGGATTCACCTCCGGGACCACCAGCGGCACGTCCTCGCGGTAGCGAAATTCGGAAGTGTTGTCGATGACGAGGCACCCGGCTGCGAGCGCGCGCGGCACGTGCTCGCGTGACACCGCCGCGCCGGCGGAAAACAGCGCGAAGTCGCAGTGCGCGAAGTCAAAGCCCTGCAGTTCCTGGACCGGGTAGTTGCGCCCGCGAAAGCTGACCCCGCGACCGACGGAGCGCTCGCTCGCGAGCGCATGCAGCTGCCCGACCGGGAAATCGCGCTCCTCGAGCACGTTCACCATCGCCTCCCCGACGAGGCCGGTGGCGCCGACGACGGCTACCGTGAATTGCCTGTCCATGCGCTCAATCTCCTGCAGGGTGTGGGGGCGGTGCGGTCGTCCGCACTGCCACTGCGCACCGGGAAAGTCATGGGGCTCCGGCTGACCCGGGCAATCAGCCGCGCGGTGCCGTGATGTCCGGCGTGGCGGATCTTACGTCCATGTTCTGGGCGCGGTGGCGCAGGTAGTGGTCCATGAGCACGATCGCGAGCATCGCTTCCGCGATCGGCGTGGCCCGCAGCCCCACGCACGGATCGTGCCGCCCGGTGGTCTCGATGGCGACCGCGTTACCGTGCGTGTCGATCGTGTCGCCCGGCACCTGGATGCTGGAGGTGGGCTTGAGGGTGAGGTGCGCGATCACGTCCTGCCCGGAGGAAATCCCGCCGAGGATGCCCCCGGCGTGGTTGCTGCGGAAGCCCCCGGGGGTGAGCTCGTCACGATGCTCGCTGCCGCGTTGCGTGACGGCGCGCGTGCCGGCGCCGATCTCCACGGCCTTCACCGCATTGATGCTCATGAGTGCGTGCGCGAGATCCGCATCCAGCCGGTCAAACACCGGCTCGCCCAGGCCCGGCGGCACGCCGCTCGCCACCACGGTGACGCGCGCGCCGATCGAATCCCCGGCGCCGCGCACGCGCCAGATCAGTTCCTCGAGCTCCGGGACGCGCTTGGGGTCCGGACAGAAGAACGGGTTCTGGTAGGCGAAGGCCGGATCCACCGGCTCGATCTCAAGCGTGCCCACCTGGCTGAGGTAACCATAGATGCGCACGCCGAGGCGCGTGGCCAGATAGCGGCGCGCGATGGCCCCGGCGGCGGTGCGCATGACGGTCTCGCGCGCGGACGCGCGCCCGCCGCCGCGGTAATCGCGCAGGCCGTACTTCTGCTGGTAGGTGTAGTCGGCGTGCCCGGGACGGAAGCGGTCCTTGATCTTCTCGTAGTCGCGCGAGCGCGCATCGGTGTTCTCGATGAGGATTCCGATCGGGGTGCCGGTGGTGTGGCCCTCGAACACGCCGGAGAGGATACGCACCTGGTCCGCCTCGCGCCGCTGGCTGACGAAGTGCGAGGTGCCGCTGCGGCGGCGGTCCACGTCCTGCTGCAGCTCCGCCTCGGTCAGTTCCAGCCCCGGCGGACAGCCATCGACGATGCAGCCCATGGCAGGCCCATGGCTCTCCCCGAAGGTCGTGACCGTAAAGAGCTTGCCGAAGGTGTTGCCGGACATCGTTTCAGTGAGCCTGCAGTTGTTCGCGCGTGAGCAGGAACACTCCGCCGCCGCCACGCGTAAATTCGAGCCATACGAAGGGGAGCCTCGGAAACGCGCGGCGCACGGCGCGTTCGGTGTTACCCACCTCCACCACCAGCAGCCCGCGCGCCCGCAGGTGCCGGGCAGCCTCGCGCAGGATGATCCGAACCGAATCAAGCCCGGAGCGCCCCGCGGCAAGCGCCACGCGCGGTTCGTGCCGGTATTCGGCCGGTAAGCTCCGCAGCTCGCGCGCCCCCACGTAAGGCGGATTCGTCACGATGATATCGTAGGTGCGGCCGCCGAGCGCGCGGAAGTGATCGGACGCCAGCACGCGCACGCGCCGCTGCAGGCGGTGCAGCCGGACGTTGGCGCGCGCCACTTCCAGCGCTGCCGCCGAGATGTCCGCGGCATCCACCCGGGCCCGCGGCAGTGCCCGTGCGGTAGCGATGGCGATGCACCCGGAGCCGGTGCCGAGATCGAGCACGCGCCGGATGCGGGCCGGCTCGGTCCAGGGCGCGAAGCCGCGCTCGATGAGCTCGGCGAGCGGCGAGCGCGGCACCAGCACGCGGGCGTCGACCCTGAAGGGCAGCCCGGCAAAAAAACTGATGCCCGTGAGATAGGCGGCGGGCAGGCGTTCCTTGATCCGACGCCTCAGCAGTGCCTGCACGGCCTGCTGCGCGGCGGCGCTGACGCGGCGGCGGTAGCAGGCGCGGCCGCCCTGCGGGGGCAGCTTCAGTGCGTGCAGCACCAGGGCGGCGGCTTCATCGCGGGCGTTGTCCGTGCCGTGCCCGAAGAATACGCGGGCGCGCCGCAGCCGCCGCGCACCACGCTCGATGAGGTCCCCCACCGTGGCGCGCCGCGCAAGCCGCGGCGGTGCGCCCACGGCGCGTGTGCGCCTATGAAATAATTCACTCATGAAGATGACACGCAGCGTCTGGATCCTCGCCGCCGCCGCGCTGGGCGCGGCCGCGGCGGGCTTTTATCTGGCGCGACAACTTGACAGGGCAGGCCCGCAGCTGGCAAGCGGCACCTGGTATCCGCAGGCGCGCGCGGTGGCCGAGTTCGAGCTGCGCGACGCCGCCGGTCAGCCCTTTACCCGGGCGTCGCTGCGGGGCCAGCCGACCCTGGTGTTCTTTGGCTTCACGCACTGCCCGGACGTGTGCCCGACGACGCTGCTTAAGCTGGCGCAGGTGCGGCGGCAGCTGGCGCCGGCGCCGCCGCGGGTGCTGTTCATCTCCGTCGACCCACAGCGCGATGACGCGCAGGCGCTGGGTGAGTACGTGCACGCCTTTGACCCGCAGTTCCTCGGCGCCACCGGCACGCCCGGGGTGATCGCGGCGCTGGCATCCGGCTTCGGGGTGGCGGTGAACCGTGTCGAACTGCCCGGCGGGGACTACACCATGGATCACTCGGCGGTAGTGTTCCTCCTGGACGATGCGGCCCGCATCGTTGCCATCTTCACGCCCCCGTTTGATGCGGCGGCGATGGCGCAGGACCTTAAGCGCGCCGCGCCGTATCTGCAGCGCAGCCGGTCTTCCGGATGACGGCCCCGGATCCGGACAGCCTCGGGGCGCGCGCCTTCGTCGCGCTGCAGTACCTGCTGCCGCAGCACCTGCTCACGGGCGTGGTGCACGCCGTGACGCGCACGCGCGTGCCCTGGCTGAAAAACGCGCTCATCGAAAGCTTCATCGGCAGCTTCCGCCCCGACCTGAGCGAGGCGCAGCAGCCGGACGCGCGCCAGTTCGAGAGCTTCAACGCCTTCTTCACCCGCGCGCTGCGGCCCGGTGCGCGGCCTTTCGATCCTGACCCGCTGGCACTGGTGTCCCCGGTGGACGGCAGCGTGAGTCAGATCGGGCGCCTGGACGGCTCCTACCTGCTGCAGGCCAAGGGACACGCCTACACGCTCGAGGCCCTGCTCGATGCTGAGGCGCCCTGGACGTCCGTGTTCCAGGGCGGCGCGTTCGCCACGCTGTACCTGGCACCCTTCAACTACCACCGCGTCCACATGCCGCTGCCGGGCACGCTGCGCGCCGCCTGGTATGTGCCGGGCCAGCTCTTCAGCGTGAATGCCACGACCGCCGCCAGCGTCCCGGGGCTGTTTGCGCGCAACGAGCGCGTGGTGTGCGTCTTCGAGGACGGAGCGCTGTGCTATGCGATGGTGCTGGTGGGGGCACTGTTCGTGGGCAGCATGTCCACGGTGTGGCACGGGGATGTGACGCCGCGCCGGCCGCGGCGCCGCGCGGCGCTGCCGGCGGTCACGGGCGCCGCGCCGGCCTCGCTGCCGAAGTGCGCCGAGATGGGCCGCTTCAACATGGGCTCGACGGTCATCCTGCTGCTGCCGCCCGGCCGCAGCGAGTGGCTGCCGGACCTGGCCCCCGGGGCTGCCGTGCGCGTCGGCCAGACGCTGGCCCGGCGCACATGAGCCCGGCCGCGGACTGGCCGCCGAGCGCCTCGCGCGCGCGCCTCACCGAGCGCGCGACACTGCTGGCGCGCGCGCGTGACTTCTTTGCCGCGCGCGGCGTGCTCGAGGTCGACACGCCGCTGCTGGTGAACGCCCCGGTCAGCGACGTGCACCTGCACTCCGCCCAGGCGCAGCTTGCGCCGGCGGAGGGGCCCGCTGCGGCGACCGCCCGGTACTTCCTGCACACCTCGCCCGAGTACGCCATGAAGCGCCTGCTCGCCGCCGGCAGCGGCGACATCTACCAGATCTGCCACGTGGTGCGCGGCCATGAGTGCGGTCGCCTGCACAACCCCGAGTTCACCCTCATCGAGTGGTACCGGCAGGGGTTCTCGCTCGCGGCGCTCATGGACGAGGTCGAGGCGCTGGTGCGCACCCTCCTGGGCGCGGGCGCGGCGGCCCGCACGGCCGAGCGCGTCAGTTACCGGCAGGCCTTCCAGCGCGCGCTCGGCCTGGACCCGTTCACGGCGGCGGCCGCGGAACTGGCGCGCGCCGCCGCCGCCGCGGGGTTCACCGGGTCCGCGGCGACGGCGCGTGATGAGTATCTGGAGGCCCTCATGGGCTTGGTCATCGGGCCTGCGCTCGGTCGCGGCGCCCTCACCTTTATCTATGGCTACCCGGCCAGCCAGGCGGCGCTGGCACGGCTTGACCCGCAGGATCCGCGCGCCGCGCAGCGCTTTGAGCTCTACGGTGAGGGGATGGAACTCGCCAACGGCTTCCATGAACTTACGGCCGCCGCCGAGCAGCGGGCGCGTTTTGAGCAGGACCAGGCCGAGCGGCGGCGCCGGGGGCTGCCGGTGCATGCGCTGGACGAGCGGCTGCTCGCGGCGCTCGAGCACGGCCTGCCCGACTGCAGCGGCGTTGCGCTCGGATTCGAGCGCACGCTCATGCTCGCCTGCGGCGCTGCGCATATCGATGAGGTATTGGCCTTTCCCACCGCCCGTGCCTGAGAATGCGCACCCGCATTGCGCCCGCCGTTACGCCATGAGCTTTGCCACCAGCCGCTACGAGTTCAAGGACAAGGCCGCCGACTATCAGCGCCTGGCCCAGGAACTTGAGGCGCTGCTCGCGGGCGAAACCGACCCGACGGCGAACGCGGCCAACACCGCGGCGCTGCTCTTCGATGCGCTGCCGGAGATCAACTGGGCCGGATTTTACTTCCTCAGGTCCGGCGAGCTCGTGGTCGGGCCGTTCCAGGGCAAGCCTGCCTGTGTGCGCATCGCGCTCGGCCGCGGCGTGTGCGGGACGGCGGCGGCAGAGCGGCGCACGCTCGTGGTGCCGGATGTGCACCAATTTGCCGGTCACATCGCCTGCGATGCCGCCTCGCGCTCGGAGATCGTGGTGCCACTGCTTGCCGGTGCGACGCTGCTGGGCGTGCTCGACCTCGACAGCCCGCGCCTGGCGCGCTTCGATGCGGCCGATGCCGCGGGGCTTGAGCGCCTGGCGGGCCTGTTCGTCGCGGCCAGTCCGGCAGCCGCTCGCAGCCTGCAGCTCGGATGACCCCGGCACGGCTGTCCACGCGGGGCCTCACGGCCGGCGCCGCAGCGTTCACAATGTGGGGCCTGTTCCCGCTCTACCTGCACCCGCTGCGCACGGTCCCGGCGCCGCAGATCATCGCGCATCGTATCGCCTGGTCGTGCCTGTTCATCCTCAGCTGGATGCTGCTGCGCGCCCAGCTCGGGCGCCTCAGCAGCATCTTCACCAGTCCCGCCCTGCTCGCCCGCCTGCTCCTGACCGCGCTGCTGATCAGCGGCAACTGGCTGGTGTATGTGTGGGCCGTGAGCCACGGGCACATCGTGGAGACGAGCCTGGGCTACTACATCAATCCCTTGATGAATGTCGTGCTCGGGATCTTCGTGCTGCGCGAGCGCCTGAACCCGATGCAGTGGCTCGCGGTGGGGCTCGCGGCCGCCGCGGTGGCGTACCTCACGGTCGAGGCGGGGCATCCGCCGTGGATCGCGTGCGCGCTCGCGATCAGCTTTTCGCTCTACGGCCTGGTGCGCAAGGTCATCAGCGTGGAGGCATTGCCTGGACTTGCGACCGAGACGCTGCTGCTGCTGCCCTGCGCCGTGGGGTATCTGCTGTGGTGCGCGGATTGCGGCAGCGGCGCCTTCGCGCACTCCGGCTCCCTCATCACCGTGCTGCTGATCGGCAGCGGGCTGGTCACCGCGGTGCCGCTGTTCCTGTTCGCCTACGCCGCGCGCCGCCTGCCGTACTCCACCGTGGGCGTGCTGCAGTACATCGGCCCGAGCCTGCAGCTGGTCTGCGGCGTGTGGTTCTTCGGTGAGCGCTTCGACGCGGCGCGCGCGGCCGGCTTCGTGCTGATCTGGCTGGCGCTCGTGGTGTACGCGCTGGATGGCGTGCTCCGGGCGCGCGCCGCGAACGCTGCGCGCGCCTGACGGCGCGCGGCCGCTGCGGCTACTGCTTGGCGCGCGAGATATACGCGCCGGTGCGGGTGTCGATGCGGATCACTTCACCCTCGTTGATGAACAGCGGCACGCGCACGACGGCGCCGGTCTCCAGCTTCGCCGGCTTCTGGCCGCCGGTGGCGGTATCACCGCGCAGGCCCGGATCCGTCTCGACGATCTTCAGCTCGATGTGCGGCGGCGGCGTCACCAGCAGCGGCTCGTTGTTCCACAGCGTCACCACGCACACCACGCCATCCTTGAGCCACTGGGCGGCATCGCCCACGGCGGCCTTGCCGGCGGTGTACTGCTCGAAGCTGTCCGGCACCATGAAGTGCCAGAAATCGCCGTCCTGGTAGAGGTACTGCATGTCGGTGTCGACGACGTCGGCGGCCTCCAGGGACTCCCCGGAGCGGAACGTGCGCTCGATGGTGCGGCCGGTCTTGAGGTTGCGCACCTTGATGCGGTTGAAGGCCTGGCCCTTGCCTGGCTTCACGAACTCGTTGTCGATCACCGCGTAGGGGTCGCCGTCGAGCAGGACTTTGAAACCCCCACGGATCTCGCTGGTGGTGAAGCTGGCCATTACATATCTCGCGTTTTTTAATGGGCCGGCGCAGGCGGCGGCCCGCTCAAAGGGCCGCGTATGATAGCGGCATCCCCGTAACCCCGCCAGCCGCGCCCCGCGCGCCTTTAGCGCGCCGCGCGGCTGCGCAGCCAGTGCGCCAGCGCGGCGACGAGGGCTGCGATTCCAAGCCACTCGTGCACCGCCGCCGCGCCTTCGTGCAGCCCCCCGGTGCTGTAGTAGAGCGCGTAGCCGCTCACCACCAGCACGAGTGTGCAGCCTGCCAGCCACAGGCCCGAGGCGCGCCGCAGCGCGCGCGACCAGCCCGCCGGGATGTGTTCGGCCGCCAGCCACCCGAGCAGGAACACGGCTCCCACGGCGAGTATGCCGTGCGCGCGCATGAGGCCCGGCTCCCAGGGGTTCGGCAGCGGGCCAAACTCGTTGTGCTGCGGGAAGGCGAAGTGCACGAGCAGCCACAGCGCCCCCGAGAGCCACAGCAACGCGGACACGCCGAAGACCATCGTGCGCAGCACCCGCGGCATGCGCACCCGCGGCGCGCTGCGCACCAGCATCTCTACCTGCAGGTCGCTCTCGCGCAGTGCCATGCGCCTATCCCGGCGCGCCCGGCTGCAGCGCCACCTGCCACAGCGCCACGAGCCAGCGCACCCCCTGGGTGACGTGTTCGCACGAGAGCGTGGCGCCGGCGATGTTCTTGATGTCGGTACTGGCGCGCAGCGCTGTAAGCTCGGAGCGTCCCGCAAACTGGCGCCGCCAGGACTCGTTGCGGATCTCCCCGCCGTGGCTCTCGCGGTAGCTCAGCACTTCCAGCGGCCCGAGCCGCCCCTGAAGATCCACCGAGGCGGCGTAGGTGATGAAGTCCTCCTTGCCGATGACTTCATCGATGAATACGAAGCCGAGTAGCTCCTCCCCGTGCAGCGCCCGGAAGGCCCGCAGGCTGCGATGCGGTGGCTGCGCGCCCGCGAGTGCCGCCACCCGCTCGCGCTGCCCAGGGCTGAGCGCCAGCACCACCTCGGTGAAGTGATCCGCCTGCGGAAACAGCGCGCGCTGCGCGCCCTCCACCGACAGGTACTCGGCGGCGATCACGGGCACGGGGGCGCTCGCGAGCGCCGCGAGTGTGCCAAGCCAGCCAAGCGATGCGGGTCCTGCGCGCTTCATCGGATCTCAAATGCGAATGATTCTTAATTACTGTAGCATACGACCGCCATTTTGGCCCGGAGACCTCGTGAGCCGCGTTCCAGCGTCCGCACCCGCAGGCCCGCCGCAGGCGCTGCCCCCACCGCCGCTGCGTCGCATGCGCATCGAGATGGGCACCTGGGTGGCGATCGAGGCACGGGCCGCCGCGGCTGCCCGCGCCCGCGAGGGGCTCGCCGCAGCCTTCGCCGCGGTCACCGAAGTGGTGGCCCTCATGAGCCCGGAGCGCTCGGGCAGTGATCTTGAGCGCCTCAACCGCGCCCGCTGCGGCGTGCCGGTGCCCGTGCACGAGCACACCTGGCGGGTACTCGCCTTCGCACAGCGGCTGAACCGGCTGAGCGAGGGCATCTTTGACCCGTGCCTGCCGGAGAAACCGGGCACGGTCCAGGACCTCGAACTCACCTGGAAACAAGCCCCGGCGGTGACCTGCCAGGTACCCCTGCGGCTGGACTTGGGCGGTGTCGCCAAGGGCTTCGCCGTCGACCGTGCCGTGAAGGCGCTGCGCGCGGCCGGGTGCGAGGCGGGCCTGGTCAATGCCGGCGGTGACGTGCGCGTGTTCGGCACGCAGGCACAGACCATCCTGCTGCGCGGCCCGCGCGGTGCGCTGCAGGCGCATGCCCTGAGCAACGGCGCGGTGGCGGTGAGTGACCAGGATGCCTCGCAGCCGCCCCCGGGGCACCGCGGCTACTACGCGCGCACCGGCTCCCGGGTGCCCGCGCGTCGCTACAGCGCGGTACGCGCCCCGGATGCCATGACGGCCGATGCCCTCACCAAGTGCGTGCTGCTGTGCCCCGAGAGCGTGTCAGAAGCGCTGCTCAACGAACTCGACAGCGAGGAGCTCGGGTGAGGCGAAGGGGTGTCTTTCCGCGACTTCCCTCACGCGGGGACGCGCCGGGCCGGTGCTAGACTCCGCCCCTGCTGCACGCCCCACCCTGGAGGAGCCTTGACCGAGCCGAACGCCGTTCCGCTCATCGTGCTGAGCTCCGCGCGCGATCCGGTCGAAGCCATCAACAGCCTGCTGCGGCGTGCGGGCCAGCCGGTACATTGCACCTGGATCCCGGCCCTGCGGGACCTGGCCGATGCCCTCACCCAGATCAACCCGCAGCTGCTGGTGCAGGTCGCCGGCAGCGCCGCGGAACTCAACGGCGCGGTGGGCGTGCGCAACCAGTTCGCCCCCACCGTGCCCGTGCTGCTGCTCGCCCCGCAGGTCGATGAAGCGCTGATCGCGGCGGCCATCGGCGGCGGCGCGCGCGACGCGGTGACGCTCGCCAGCCCGGCGCGCCTGCAGGCGGTGATCCTGCGCGAGCTGCAGGTGTTTCATACCGAGCGCGCGCTCGCGGCCACCGAGAAGTCCGCGCACGACGCGCGCAGCCAGCTCGACGTGGTGCTGCAGCGTTCCAACGACGCCATCATCCAGGTGCAGGAAGGCATCGTCACGGAGGCGAACCCCGCCTGGCACGAGCTCTATGGCGTCGAGGACGGCATCGCCGGTCAGCCGGTGATGGACCTGTTCGAGGAATCCACGCACGCCGCGCTGCGCGGCGCGCTGGCGGCCTGCCAGCAGGGCCGCTGGAGCGATCACGCGCTGCGCGCCAACGCGCTGCTCAACGATGGCACGGTGCTGCCGCTGGAAATCTCGCTCGCCCTGGGTGAGCACGAGGGCGAGCCGTGCGTGCGGCTCGTCGTGCCCTCGCGTGCGCGCGAGGATCAGATCATCCTCGCCGCCCCCACCGTGGCGCGGCCGGAACCGGCGGCCGGTCCGCTGCCACGGCCGGAACTGCTCGGGGCGCTCGCCGAGCGCCTCGCCACGCCCGCCGCGGGCGGCATGCGCTGTCTGGCGCTGGTGCGCATCGATAAGTTCGGGGCCCTCGAGCGCGTCATCGGCGCCACCGCGAGCGAGGAAGTCATCACCGAGGTGGCGCGGCTGCTCAAGGAAACCCTGACCCCCAGGGAGGTCGTGGGCCGCTTCGGCGGGGTGCGCTTCCTGGCGCTCCTCGAGCGCGGCAACGAGCACGACATCAGCGCCTGGAGCGAGCGGCTGCTGAGCCGCGTGCAGCGCCACGTCATGCGCATTCACGACAAGTCGGTCGCGGTGACCTGCACCATCGGGCTCTCGGTGGTCTCCCCGGGGGACACCCGGCTGGACGCGGTGATCCAGGATGCGATCGAGAGCGCCCGCAAGGGCAGCGCCCGCGGCGGCAACCAGAGCATCAGCTCGGACCGCGCCGACAACGACAGCCGCGTCATGTCCTATGACCAGGTGTGGGTCAAGCACATCAAGGCGGCGCTCATGGAGAACCGCTTCCGCCTGGTGCAGCAGCCGATCGCGAGCCTGCAGGGCGAGGATCCGGGCATGTTCGACGTGCTGGTGCGCATGATCGACCAGCAGGGCAAGGAAGTGCTGCCCTCGGAGTTCATGGCCGCCGCCGGCCGCAACGACCTTCTGAAGAACATCGATCGCTGGGTGGTCGGCGCCTCGCTGTCCTTTGCCGCGCAGAAGAAGCCCCAGTGCCTGTTCGTGCGCCTGTCGCGCGAGAGCGCGCGCGACTCCGCCTTGCTCGAGTGGCTCGACAACCACCTGCGCACCAGCCGCGCCGACCCGCAGCGCCTGTGCTTCCAGGTGACCGAGGAGAGCGCCGCGGCGCATGTCGCCGAGATCAAGGCGCTCGCCGCCGCGCTGCGCGAGCGCCGCTTCCGTTTCGCGCTCGAGGGCTTCGGCTCCGGGCGCAACAGCACCGGCATGCTCGAATCCGTGCCGCTCGACTTTGTGAAGATCGACGGCACGCTGGTGCAGGGCCTGGCCGGTGACCCGCAGCTGCAGCAGCGCGTGCGCCTGCTGGTGGAAGCCGCGCGCAAGCACCGCATCCAGACCGTGGCCGAGCGCGTCGAGGACGCCAACACCATGGCGGTGCTGTGGCAGGTCGGCGTGCAGTACATCCAGGGCTACTTCGTCAACGAGCCCGAGGAAGTCGTGCTGCGCGCCGAGCGCTGAAGTCCCGCCGCCGCTAGAAGGCCACCCCCAGCCCGAGATCGAAGCGCGTGAAGTTGGTGTTCTCCTGGAACCACTGGTAGTCGGCCTTCAGCACCAGGTGCTGGCCGATGTAGAAGTTCGCGCCGCCGGTCCACACGCGGTCATGGTTGACGGGCCAGTAGCCGAGGTCACCCGGGCTCGGGGACATCGGCACCAGGCCCGCGGGGATGGCAGGCCCCACCGTGCCCTCAAAGCTCGCCCCGAGGTTGTAGCGCTCGAAGCGCACGAAGGGGTTGAAGCGGTAGTCCCCGTGCTCCCACAGCTGGTAGGCACCCTGCAGGAAGTAGCCGTCGAACGCGGACGGGATCGGATTCGGGGAGCCCGGGTTCATGGAATTCACCTCAGTCAGGCCGCTGATGGTGCCGCGCGCGTACAGCGCCGAGAGCTCCCAGCGCGCGGGCGTCCAGCGCGCGTGCGCCTCCCACAGCGTCACCCGCGGGTCCCCGACCGC